>Ga0209724_1001486_pt1 | contig 21237 bp, 23 predicted proteins | sample grotaG_FD_184143 | JGI IMG/M metagenome (GOLD analysis project Ga0209724, IMG submission 184143) | Glacier valley bacterial and archeal communities from Borup Fiord, Nunavut, Canada, to study Microbial Dark Matter (Phase II) -... | ecosystem: Environmental > Aquatic > Freshwater > Ice > Glacier ...
TGGCCCAGATCGGCGAGGCACGCTGCGGAGACGAGGCCGACATAACCCGAGCCGATGACAGTGATCTTCATATGCGTTCAGAACGTGAACGCCGAGTCTATCCGTGGCAGGGTCATGCCTCGGCCATTGCGGGCTCGTACGCTGGTCGCGCGATAATCCAAAAATGATAGAAACACCCGGCGCGCAAGACGCGCCCGTTGGCGAGGCTCCCTCGTCAGTACCCGTGGCCGCCGCTGAAGCGCCCTCCCTCAAGTTCTCTGCCGTCGGCCTGCACCCTGTGTTGCAGTCGGCCGTCGCGGCGCAGGGCTACACCGTGATGACGCCGATCCAGGCCAAGGCGATTCCGATCGTCCTGGCGGGGCGCGACGTGATGGGGGCGGCGCAGACCGGCACCGGCAAGACGGCGGCTTTCTCGCTGCCTCTGCTGCACCGGATGCTGGCGCACGAGAACTCCAGCATGTCGCCGGCGCGCCATCCGGTGCGCGCGCTGGTGATCGCGCCCACGCGCGAGCTGGCCGATCAGGTGGCCGACAACATCAAGGGCTACGCCGCACATTCCAAGCTGCGCGTGGCGGTGGTGTTCGGCGGCATCGACATGAAACCGCAGACACTCGAGCTCAAGCAGGGCGTCGAGGTGCTGGTGGCCACGCCGGGCCGGCTGCTCGACCACATCGAGGCCAAGAACTGCGTGCTGAACCAGGTCGAGTACGTGGTGCTCGACGAAGCCGACCGCATGCTCGACATCGGCTTTCTGCCCGACCTGCAGCGCATCCTGTCCTACCTGCCCAAACAGCGGCAGACGTTGCTGTTCTCGGCCACTTTCTCGCCCGAGATCAAGCGTCTCGCCGAAAGCTATCTGCAGAACCCGATCCTGGTGGAAGTGGCGCGGCCGAACGCCACCGCCACCAACGTCGAGCAGCGTTTTTTCAGCGTGGCCACCGACGACAAACGCGCCGCCGTGCTGAAGCTGCTCAAGGAGCGCTCGATCACGCAGGCGCTGATCTTCGTGAACTCGAAGCTCGGCTGCGCCCGGCTCGCGCGTTCGTTCGAGCGCGACGGCCTGCGCACCAATGCACTGCATGGCGACAAGAGCCAGGACGAACGGCTGAAGGCGCTCGAGTCGTTCAAGGCCGGCACCGTCGACGTGCTCGTGGCCACCGACGTGGCGGCCCGCGGCCTCGACATCGTCGACCTGCCCGCGGTGTTCAACTTCGACGTTCCCTACAACGCCGAAGACTACGTGCACCGCATCGGCCGCACCGGCCGCGCCGGGGCCTCGGGCCTGGCGATCACGCTCGTCTCGCGCGACGACACGCGGCTCGTGGCTGACATCGAAAAGCTGATCCACAAGAAGATCGAGATCGAGCCGCTCGAGCTCGATGGCGCTGCGGTGCGACCGCCGCCGCGCGAGCGTGTTCGACGCGACGAAGGCGATTCGGTCGAGGGTGCGCCCAACGAGACCGCGCGCGACTCGCGCGAGCAGCGCGACATCCGCGAAGCGCGCGAGATGCGCGAGCCTGCGGGCCGCCGAGCAGCGCCTGAGCGCAGCATGGCTCGCGAGCCCGTGCGTGCTTCGAGCGACCCGTTTTTCGATCAGCCCTACGAAGCCAAGACTGGCGAAGCCGAGCCGGCTTGGGAAAAGCGCGCCGCTCCGATGGGTCGCGGCCTCTCGCCCAACATCAAGCCGAAAAAGAAGGTCGCTGCCTTGTTCGGCGGCAAGGTTGCGGAGACCGCCGACTCCTGACCGCGCGCGCCGTCAGCGGCCGAGGAACGAGAAGATCGCCGGCACGTCGGGCGGTAATTCGATCGTCGCGCTTCGCCAGGAAGCGACCGTGCGGCTGACCGTCGATTCGGCATGCGTCGTCAGCCCGATGCACACGGCCAGCGATGTCTGCGGCCGAAGCTGCACAACCAGGGCCTGCAGCAGCGCCTGATTGCGGTACGGCGTCTCGATCATCAGCTGGGTCTGCGCATGGCGTCTCGAGAGTTCCTCGAGCTCGCGAATACGCGCTGACCTCGCCTGGCTTTCCACTGGCAGATAGCCCACGAAGGCGAAGCTCTGGCCGTGGAGGCCGCTCGCCGCCACGGCGAGCGAGATCGCGCTCGCACCCGGCAACGCAGTGACGCGCACGCCGGCCGCGTGCGCCGCGGCTACCAGTTGGGCACCCGGGTCGGCCAATGCGGCAAGACCGGCTTCGGAGATCAGGCCGAGGTCGTGGCCGGCGAGCGCCGGGGCGAGCAGCGCGACCGTCGCGTCGGCCCCGTCGATGTCGCCGCCGCTCGCCACGCGGCCTTTCGCGGGCCGCGGCAGCTCGAAGATCGAGATCGCCTGCAGCGGCCGCGCCAGCGGGCACACGGCGTCGACGCGTTTGAGAAAGGCACGCGTCGTCTTCGCGTTCTCGCCCACCCAGTGCTCGAGCCGCGCCGCGAAGCGGATCACGCCCATCGGCAGCAGATCGTCGAGCGGCGCCAGCTCGCCGTGCAGGCCGAAGTCGAGCGTGTTCGGCACGAGGTACAGCGTCCCACGAGGCGGCGTCATCGTGCCGGGCTTTCGCGTGATGCGCGGGCACCGAGCGGGTCGAGGCCCGCTTGCCGCAGCAGCTCGCAGGTGCGGATCAGCGGCAGGCCGATGAGCGCCGTCGGGTCGTCGGAGTCGATGGCGTCGAGCAGCACGATCCCGAGCGCCTCGGCCTTCGCGCTGCCGGCGCAGTCGTACGGCTGCTCGATGCGGAGATAGCGCTCGATCTCGGCGTCGCTCAACGATCGAAAGCGGACCGCGACGGTGGCGAGCGCAGCCGCATGAAAGCCGCTCGCCCGGCACACGACAGCGACGGCGGTCTCGAACCGCACCGAGCGGCCACGCATGGCGCGCAGCTGTTCGGTCGCACGCTCGTGGTTGCCCGGCTTGCCGATGAGCCGGCCTTCGAGGTCGGCAACCTGGTCCGAGCCGATGACCACTGCCTCGGGCCAGTGCTCCGCCACGGCCTCGGCCTTGGCCAGCGCCAGGCGCCGCGCAAGCTCGGCCGCGGGCTCGTCGGCGAGCGGCGTCTCGTCGACATGCGGCGCGTGCACGTCGAACGACAGCTGCAGCCGCTCGAGGAGTTCGCGCCGATAGCGTGAGGTGGAGGCGAGGATCAATGTGCGCGGCGCAGGCATGAGTCATTTTCCTCTTCGCCTCTAAACTCGGTCGATGGCTTCGTCGTCTCGCATCACCGACCCGCGCCGGCTCGACGTGGCGGCCTTCGCGGCAGCACATGGCGAGTTGGCCGGCGCATGGGCCCAAGATGGCTTTGCACGTCTCGCCTCCGTTGCGCTTCCCGGCGACGCGCAGGCGCAGCCGGTTCGATGGCGCGTTGCCGGTGAGCGCGCGGCGCTGGCCGGCGCCGGCGCCCAGCCGGCGCTGCGCATCGAGGCCGATACCGTCGTTACGCTCGAATGCCAGCGCTGTCTTGGGCCGATGCAGACGCCGCTGCACATCGAGCGACGGCTGTTCTTCGTCGAGGGTGAAGATGCCGCCGCTGCTCTCGACGCAGAAAGCGAAGAAGACGTCCTGGCGCTGACCCCGTCGCTCGACCTGCATGCTCTGATCGAAGACGAGCTGCTGCTGAGCCTGCCGATCGTGCCGCGCCACGAAATCTGCGCCGCGCCGATCGACCTCGGCGCCGGGCGCGAGACGCTGCCGGACGATGAGGCCCGCGAGCATCCGTTCGCCGCTCTGGCCGCGCTCAAGCGCAGCCCGCGGCCGAACTGAGCCATTGCGGGCAGGTTAGCCGGCGCTTCGACGGAAGGGCCGCCGCTGCTACAATGCGCGGCTTTTCGCGACCCTTCGGCGCCCACCGAAACTTCGTCGCGCCGCCCGCGCCCAGCCGGGTCCCAGCGGGTCTCAGGAGAATCCCATGGCCGTTCAACAGAACAAGAAGTCGCCTTCGAAGCGCGGCATGCACCGTGCGCATTACGCGCTCGACACGCCTCCGGTCGCCATCGAGCCGACCACCGGCGAAACGCATCTGCGCCACCACATCAGCCCGACCGGTTTCTATCGTGGCAAGAAGGTGTTGAAGACCAAAGCCGACGCCTGACCCGGCGCCTCCATCGGCCTCCTTCGCTGACGCCGGCCGATCCGTGGCCCCGCTGCAGCCGATCACTTCCTCGCCTCAGATTTCGTCTTCACGCATGGCGGCGGAACCTGCACGACCCGTTCGCCTTGCTGTCGATTGCATGGGCGGAGACCACGGGCCGTCGGTCACGCTGCCGGCGTGCCGAGCTTTCCTCGCGAGCCATCCCGATGCGGAGCTGGTGCTCGTCGGCCGTGCCGACGCATTGAGCGCTGCCGTCGGCTGGCCGCGGTGCACGCGGGTGGTGGCGAGCGAGGTCATCGAAATGACCGATTCGCTCGAGACCGCGCTGCGACGGAAGAAGGATTCCTCGTTGCGCGTGGCGGTGAGCCAAGTCAAGCCGCACGACGACCGTGAGTCCCTGGCGCAGGCCTGCGTCTCCGCCGGCAACACCGGCGCCCTGATGGCCGTTTCGCGCTACGTGCTGAAAACCATCGAAGGCATCGACCGCCCGGCGATCGCAACGGTCATGCCCAACGAACGAGATGGGCACACCACCGTGCTCGATCTCGGCGCCAACGTCGACTGCACGGCCGGGCACCTGCTGCAGTTCGCAGTGATGGGCAGCGCGCTGGTCGCGGCCGTTGCGGGCAAGAACGAGCCGAGCGTCGGCCTGCTCAACATCGGCGAGGAGGCGATCAAGGGTGGCGAGGCGATCAAGCAGGCCGGCGAGTTGCTGCGCGCCGCCGCGGCCGCCGGGCTGATCAACTTCCACGGCAACGTCGAAGGCAACGACATCTTCAGGGGCACAACCGACATCGTCGTCTGCGACGGCTTCGTCGGCAACGTCGCGCTCAAGACCGCCGAGGGCTTGGCCACGATGCTCACGAGCTTCATCAAGCAGGAGTTCAAGCGCAATGCGCTGACCAAGCTGGCGGCCGTGGCGGCGATGCCGGTGCTCAACCGGCTGAAGGCCCGCGTCGACCATCGGCGCTACAACGGCGCGGCGTTGCTCGGCCTGCGCGGACTGGTTTTCAAGAGCCACGGCTCGGCTGACGCGTTCGCTTTCGAGCAGGCGTTGAACCGGGCCTACGACGCAGCGCGGAACGGCGTGCTCGACCGCGTGCGGCATCGCATCAGCGCAACGCTGGCAGCGATGCCTTCGAACCATGCGACGCCAGCCGGCCAGATCGCGCCGGTCGAGCTCGTTCACAGTCAGCCGGCAGCGGCGTACGGCGCTGCTCAATCGGCATGAGTGGCGGCATGGCGAGCGGCCCGCGCTACTCGCGCATTACCGGCACGGGCAGCTACCTGCCGCCCGATCGCGTGAGCAACGCGCAGCTGGCCGAGCGTCTCGCGAAAAACGGCGTGGAGACCTCCGACGACTGGATCGTCGAGCGCACCGGTATTCGCTTCCGGCATTTCGCAGCGCCCGACGTCGCGTGCAGCGATCTCGCGCTCGAAGCCGCGAAGCGCGCGCTCGAGGCAGCCGACTGCGACCCGCAGGCCATCGATCTCATCATCGTGGCCACGTCCACGCCCGACATGGTGTTTCCTTCGGCCGCGTGCATCCTGCAGGAAAAGCTCGGCGTGCATGGCTGCGCCGCATTCGACGTACAGGCGGTGTGCTCGGGCTTCGTCTACGCGCTCTCGATCGCCGACTCGATGATCAAGACCGGCACCGCCTCGAAGGCGCTGGTCATCGGCTCGGAAGTGTTCTCGCGCATCCTCGACTTCAACGACCGCACGACCTGCGTGCTGTTCGGCGACGGTGCCGGCGCCGTGGTGCTCGAGGCGAGCGAGACGCCGGGCATCCTCGCCAGCGAGCTGCATGCCGACGGCCGCCAGGTCGGCATCCTGTGCGTGCCCGGCCATGTATCGGGCGGTCATATCCTGGGCGATCCGTTGCTGAAGATGGACGGGCCGGCCGTGTTCAAGCTGGCCGTGAGCGTGCTCGAAAAAGTGGCGCGCTCAGTGCTGGAAAAGGCCGGCAGAACCGAAGCCGACATCGACTTCCTCGTGCCGCACCAGGCCAACATCCGCATCATGCAGAGCACGGCGAAGAAGCTGAAGCTAGCGCCGGAGAAGCTGATCGCCACGGTCGACCGGCACGGCAACACGTCCGCCGCGTCGATCCCGCTGGCTCTCGACGACGCGGTACGCGCCGGCACCATCGCCCGCGGCGACACGGTGATGCTCGAAGGCGTGGGCGGCGGCTTCACGTGGGGCGCGGTGCTGCTCGATTTTTGAACTTGCCCGACATGCACGCGTTCGCATTCGTCTTCCCCGGCCAGGGCTCGCAGTCCGTCGGCATGCTCGACGCATGGGGCGATCATCCTGCGGTGAGGAAGACGCTCGACGAAGCTTCGGACGCGCTCGGCGAAGACGTCGCGCAGCTGATCCGCGAGGGCCCGAAGGATCAGCTCGACCTCACCACGAACACCCAGCCGGTGATGCTCGTGGCCGGAATCGCGTCATACCGCGCGTGGCTGGCCGAGACGCAGACCGCGCCCGCCGTCGTGGCGGGCCACTCGCTCGGTGAGTACACAGCGCTGGTCGCGGCCGGCTCGTTGAGCTTGGCCGATGCGCTACCGCTGGTGCGTTTTCGTGCGCAGGCGATGCAGGAGGCGGTGCCGGTGGGTGCGGGCGCGATGGCCGCCATCCTCGGCCTCGACGCGGCCACCGTCTCCGCGGCCTGCGCCGAAGCAGCAAGGGCCACTGGCGAGGTCGTGCAGCCGGCCAACTTCAACGACCCGAAGCAGACCGTCATCTCGGGTACCAAGGCCGGTGTCGACAAGGCGTGCGAGCTTCTGAAAGCGGCAGGTGCCAAGCGCACCCTGCTGCTGGCGGTCTCGGCGCCGTTCCACTCGGCGCTCATGAAGCCGGCGGCCGAGCGCCTGCGCGAGCGGCTCGCCACCACCGCGATCGACGCCCCCTACATCCCGTTGATCGACAACGTAGACGTTGCGAGCGAGACCGAGCCTTCCGCAATACGCGAGGCGCTCTATCGCCAGGCCTTCGGTGCCGTGCGCTGGTCCGAGACCATCGGCGCCATCGGCTCGCGCGGCGTCACGCATGTCTTCGAATGCGGGCCGGGCAAGGTGCTGGCCGGCATGGTCAAGCGCAACGAGCCCGAGATGATTTCGGCCGCGGTGTTCGACCCCGCCTCGCTCATCGCCGCACAGGAATTGCTAGCCGCATGAACGACACGACCACCGCCATCGCCACCCAGGCTTCTGCGCACGTCGCGCTTGTCACCGGCGCTTCGCGCGGCATCGGTCGGGCGATCGCTCTCGCACTGGCGCAAAAGGGCATGCGCGTCGTGGGCACGGCCACGACGGAGGCAGGCGCGGCTGGCATCGGCAAAGCGCTCGCGGCGTGGGGTGGCAGCGGCATCGTGCTCGACGTTACCGATGGCGACGCGGTGACGGCTGCCGTCGACGGCATCGTCAAGTCGCACGGCGGCCTGCAGGTGCTCGTCAACAACGCCGGCATCACCCGCGACATGCTGTCGATGCGCATGAAAGACGAAGACTGGAACGCCGTACTCGCCACCAACCTCACCGCCGTGTTCCGCGCCAGCCGCGCAGCCATTCGGCCGATGATGAAGCAACGCTACGGCCGCATCGTCAGCATCACGTCGGTGGTGGGCGCGCTCGGCAACGCGGGTCAGGCGAACTATGCGGCCGCTAAGGCCGGCGTCGCAGGCATGACGCGTTCGCTGGCCCGCGAAGTCGGAAGCCGTGGCATCACCGTCAATTGCGTGGCACCGGGTTTCATCGAGACCGACATGACCAAGGGCCTTGGCGAAGCTCAGAGCGCGGCGCTGCTCGCGCAGATCCCGCTCGGCCGGCTCGGGCAGGCCAGCGAAGTGGCGCATGCCGTGGCCTTTCTCGCATCGCCCGACGCGGGCTACATCACCGGCAGCGAGCTGCACGTCAACGGCGGCATGTTGATGAGTTGAGGGCAGCTCGCCAAGGCCTGCCGGGGTCGGCAATCAGCCGCTGCGAAGCGGCGCACGGCCGGCCTGATCCTGCAATCCCCACACCTTAGAATCCGCGTCTACTTTTTTACACACTCCCGGAGGAGTCATGAGCGACATAGAAGCACGAGTCAAGAAGATCATCGCCGAGCAGTTGGGCGTTCCCGAGGCCGACGTCACGATCGAGAAGGCATTCGTTGCCGACCTGGGCGCCGACTCGCTCGACACGGTCGAACTCGTGATGGCGCTGGAAGACGAGTTCGGTATCGAGATCCCCGACGAGGAAGCCGAGAAGATCACCACCGTGCAACTCGCGATCGACTACGCGCAGAAGCACCAGAAGGCGGCCTGATCGCGGTTTGCCGGGTATGAATTCCAGGCGCGTCGTCATCACCGGGCTCGGGCTCGTCAGCCCGGTGGGCAACAGCGTGGCCGAAGGCTGGGCAAACATCGTGGCCGGCCGCAGCGGCATCGCCGACATCACGAGGTTCGATGCATCGGCGTTCTCGTGCCGCTTCGCCGGCGAGGTCAAGGGCTTCGACATCGAGGACTACATCCCGGCCAAGGAGGCGCGTCACATGGACGCGTTCATCCACTATGGTTTGGCAGCTTCGATTCAGGCGGTGAAGGACGCCGGGCTCGACACGAACGATCAACTGAGTGAAGAGGAAGCGCAGCGCATCGGCTGCCTGATCGGCTCGGGTATCGGTGGGCTGCCATTGATCGAGGCGACGCAGTCCGAACTCGAAAAGCGCGGCCCGCGCCGCATCACGCCTTTCTTCGTTCCGGCGTCGATCATCAACATGATTTCCGGGCATGTATCGATCATGTTCGGCTTCCAGGGGCCGAACCTCGCGATCGTCACGGCCTGCACGACCGGGCTGCATTCGATCGGCATCGCCGGCCGGATGATCGAGCACGGCGATGCCGACGTGATGATCGCCGGCGGCTCAGAGGCCACGGTCTCGCCGCTCGGCATCGGCGGCTTCGCCGCAGCGCGTGCGCTCAGCACGCGCAACGAAGACCCCGCCACCGCGTCGCGCCCGTGGGACAAGGACCGCGATGGCTTCGTGCTGGGCGAGGGCGCCGGCGTGCTGGTGCTCGAGGAGTACGAACACGCGAAGCGCCGCGGCGCCAAGGTGTATGCCGAACTGGTCGGCTTCGGCATGGGCGCCGATGCCTTCCACATGACCGCTCCCAACGTCGACGGACCGAAGCGCTCGATGGCCGCCGCGCTGCGTTCGGCCGGCCTGAACGCCGACGAGGTCCAGTACCTCAACGCGCACGGCACCTCGACTCCGCTCGGCGACGTGAACGAGACCAACGCCATCAAGCTGGCTTTCGGCACCCACGCCAGGAAGCTGGTCGTCAACTCCACCAAGTCGATGACCGGCCACCTGCTCGGCGGCGCGGGGGGCATCGAGTCGGTGTTCACGGTCAAGGCGTTGCAGGAACAAATCTCACCGCCCACGATCAACATCTTCAATCAGGATCCGGAGTGCGATCTCGATTACTGCGCCAACACCGCGCGTGAGATGAAGATCGAGATCGCCGTGAAAAACAATTTCGGATTCGGCGGCACGAACGGCACCCTCGTGTTCAAGCGCGCGTGACCGCGCGCGCCGGCAGCGGCATGCGCGACGCGCTCCGCTGCAATTTCGAGTTGCGACATTTCTGGCTTTGGCAAGCCACCGTGGCTGTGGTCACGGGCGTCGCCATCGCGGCCGTGTGCGGTTGGCTGGTCTCCGGCTCGCAACCGCGCTCCGCTGCAGTGTGGGTCTCAGGGCTCGTCGCAGTCGTTGCGCTCGTTGGCCTGGGCGCATCGTTGGCGAAGGTCGAGCCCGGAACGCTGCGTCGCGAACGCGGCGAGTGGTCGTTTCTTCCTGCATCGTCGACCCGCGAGGTGCCTGAAGCCGGGGAGCTTGCGGTTGCGATCGATCTCGGGTGGTTCCTGCTGCTCGTGTTCACCCGCAGCGCGGGCAGCGGGCGCCGCTGGCTGCCGGCCCAGCGCCTCGGACACCAGCGTGCGTGGCACCAGCTGCGGTGCGCCGTTCATGCGCCGAGGCCGCAGGCCGCAGCGGCAGTGGCTTCCGAATGAACAACCCCGATGTCGACGCGCCTCTGGTCGAGCGCGTCAAGCAGGGCGACGTCAAGGCGTTCGAGATGCTGGTGGTCAAGTATCAGCGGCGCATCGAGCGGCTCGTCGGGCGCATGGTGCGCGACGTCGACCTCATCCCCGACATCGCCCAGGAAACTTTCATCCGTGCATACCGCGCCTTGCCGCAGTTTCGCGGCGACAGCGCGTTCTACACCTGGCTCTACCGGATCGCCGTCAACACCGCCAAGAAGCAGCTGATGGAGCTCAAGCGCGACCCACTCGTGACGGAATCGGCACGGGCCGGGCGCGACGACGACGACGACGAGCCTTCGCCGATGGAGAACGAACCCAGCGACAGTGGCACGCCCGAGGCGATCCTCGCAAGCAAGCAGATCGCTGCGGCGGTGAACTTTGCGGTCGAAGCGTTGTCGGAAGACCTGCGACAGGCCATCACGCTGCGCGAGATCGACGGCCTCAGCTACGAAGAAATTGCGGAAGTGATGGGTTGCCCGATCGGCACCGTGCGTTCTCGGATCTTTCGCGCACGAGAGGCGATCGCGACACGGTTGCGGCCTTTGCTCGACGCGCGTACGGGCGAGCGCTGGTGAGGGCCGCAGAATATTTGGTCGGTCGGCCGCAGGCGGAATGCCTGCCGGCCGTTGATGGGTACGGATACGGAGACAGGTGATGGCGATGGTGACGGGAACTGGATCAGACATGAGCGCCGCCGAGCGGACGCGTGCGGTCGCTTGCGAGCAGCTGTCGGCTCTGGCCGACGGTGAGGTCGATGCTGACGCCACGACGGCGTCGTGCGCGATGTGGCAAAGCGACGGCGAGATGCGGCGCGACTGGCACAGCTGGCAGCTGATCGGCGACGTGCTCCGTTCAGACGAGCTCGCCAGCGACGCCGGGCACGATGCTGCATTCCTGTCGGCGTTTCGCGCGCGTCTGGCTCTGGAGCCGGTCGTGCTGGCGCCAGCGCCGCTGTCGCGGGCTTCGTCGTGGCAGGCACGCTGGGTCGTGCCCTCGGCCATCGCAGCCGGGCTCGTGCTGGCAGTCGGCACTTTCTCGATGCTGCGGACGGCAGACGCGCCGCAAGACCCAGCGCCAGCCCTGGCGCTCGCCGGCAGTGGCGCGTCACTCGCCGACGCGCGCCCGGCGGGACCTGTCGTACGCGAGCCGAACGGAATCGAAGCCGTCACGATGACGCGTCAGGAGATGGTGCGCGACCCGCAGTTGAATCGCTACCTCTCCGCACACAAGCAGTTCGCAGGAACGTCGGCACTCGGCGTGCCGTCGGCCTTCCTGCGCAGCGCCACCGTCGATTCCAGCGCCCGTTGACTGAGCCCATGCCGACGCTGATGCGTGCCCTCGGTCTGGCCGCGGTCGCCTGGTCGATGCTCGTTTTGGCGCCCGGTGCGCGGGCCCAGGCCAGCACGCCAGCGCCGGCGAGCGAGGTACGCGCCTGGCTGCTGCGCATTCACGACGCGGCGAGCCGGCGCAACTTCCAGGGCACGTTCATCGTCAGCGGCGGGGGCGGCGTGGCGAGTGCGCGCATCGCCCACTTCTGCGAGGGGCCGAATCAGTTCGAGCGCATCGAGTCGCTCGACGGGCGCCAGCGCAAGGTCTTTCGCCACAACGACACCGTCTACACCCTGTGGCCGGGCAGCCATGTCGCCATGATCGAGCAACGCGGCCTGCTCAACTCGTTCCCGGCGCTGCTGCAGGCCGGTGATGACGGCATCGCCGACTGGTACGACGTTCGCGCCGACGGAGCCGAGCGCATAGCTGGTCACGAGGCCGACGTGATGATCGTCAAGGCGCGCGACGCAAGCCGCTACGGCTATCGGCTCTGGGCCGACCGTGCGTCCGGCCTGCTGCTCCGGGCCGACGTACTCGGCGAGGGCGGTGCCGTGCTCGAGACCTCGGCCTTTTCGGATGTCGTGATCGGCGTCCGGTCGCAGGCCGAAAGCATCGTCCACGCGATGAAGAAGCTCGACGGCTATCGCGTCGTCAAACCGCTGCTGGTGCCGACGCGCCTGGAAGACGAAGGCTGGGCGATGCGCAAGGTCACACCGGGCTTTCGGCAGGTGAGTTGCGTGCGGCGGCAGATGGACACGGCGAGCGACGCGGCGACCGAAACGTCTGTACCCGTCGTGCAGTGCATCTATTCCGACGGCCTCACGTATGTCTCGGTGTTCCTTGAGCCATACCGGCCCGATCGCCACGGGAGACCGATCTTCGCCACCATGGGAGCGACCGCGACGCTCTCGCAGCGCCAGGGCGATTGGTGGATCACCATGGTCGGCGACACGCCGCCGGCCACCCTGAAAACGTTCGCCGCCGCGCTGGAGCGGAGGAAACCGTAGAGTCCCGACCCATGATGCCCAACACGACGCGTACGACCCTTCCAGCCTTCTCGATGACTGCCGCGGCGAGACGCTTCGCGGCCCTGGCGTTCGCTTCGGCTTTCGGCGCCGCGGTCATCGCCGCACCGGCATCGGCGCGGGCGCAAGGCCTGCCCGATTTCACCGAACTGGTGGAGAAGGTGGGCCCGGCGGTGGTCAACATCCGCACCACCGAGCGCAGCCGCACGCCGCGCGCCGGCCAAGGCAATCCCGAGCTGGACGAAGACATGCTGGAGTTCTTCCGGCGTTTCGGGCTGCCGATGCCGAACCGGCCGAATCCGCGTTCGCCGCAGCAGCCCGACGGCGAGCCGCAGACGCGCGGCGTCGGCTCCGGCTTCATCCTTAACGGCGATGGCTACGTGATGACCAACGCCCACGTCGTCGAAGGCGCCGAAGAGGTGATCGTCACGCTAACCGACAAGCGCGAGTTCAAGGCGCGGATCATCGGCGCCGACAAGAAGTCGGATGTGGCATTGGTGAAGATCGAGGCCAGCGGCCTGCCCACCGTGCGCATCGGCGAGGTCTCGAAGCTCAAGGTGGGCGAATGGGTGATCGCCATCGGCTCGCCGTTCGGGCTCGAGAGCACCGTCACGGCCGGCATCGTGAGCGCCAAGTCGCGCGACACGGGGGATCTGCTCCCGCTGATCCAGACCGACGTCGCGATCAACCCGGGCAACTCCGGCGGCCCGCTGATCAACATGCGCGGCGAGGTCGTCGGTATCAATTCGCAGATCTACAGCCGCTCCGGCGGCTACCAGGGCATTTCCTTCGCCATCCCGATCGACGAGGCGACGCGCGTCTCCGAACAGCTGCGTGCCGGTGGACGGGTCATCCGGGGGCGCATCGGCGTCGTGATCGACCGCGTCACGCGCGAGGTGGCGGAATCGATCGGGCTCGGCAAGCCGACGGGGGCGCTCGTGCGTTCGGTCGAGGCCGGCGGCCCCGCGGAAAAGGCAGGCGTCGAGGCCGGCGACATCGTCACCAAGGTCGACGGCCGCGCCGTCGAGTCGTCGGTGGAGTTGCCGCGCATCGTGGGGGGTATCAAGCCCGGCAACAAGGCCACGCTGCAGGTCTATCGGCGAGGCGCCTATCGTGACCTGAGCGTGGTCGTCGCGGAACTCGAGGCCGAACGTACGGTGGCCAAGCGAACGCCCGACAAAGACATAGCCAAGCCGACCGCGCCGGTGAGCAGCGTCGGCCTCGCGGTCGCCGACCTGACCGACGCCCAGAAGCGCGAGTTGAAGGTCAAGAATGGTGTCCGAGTCGAAACCGCGGAGGGCATCGCGGCCCGCGCTGGCCTGGCCGCCGGGGACGTGATCCTGACCGTCGACAACGTGGAAATGACCAGCGCCAAGCAGTTCGATGCCCTGCTCGCCAAGGCTGACAAGAACAAGGCCATGACCATGCTCGTCCGGCGCGGTGATGCAGCAACCTTCCTTATCCTGCGCCCGCCGAAGTAATTTTTCGGCAGATGTGTGCGCACGCTCACTCAGCTGATTGGGCTGGTTCTCAAGTGTCGAAATCGGTGTCGCGCGCGTGCGTGAGCTGCGCCCGCGAGCAGGTGCTTCCGGCCGGAAACTTGCCCCCAGCACATCCACAGGCAATTGTGGATAATCTGTGGATGAAATTCCCTGTTGGTGACCTGCAACGCGAAGAAATCAAGCACTGGCGCGGCTTGCAGCGGGGTCGTTTTGGTTAGAATGAGGCCCCAACAAGCAGTTGCCAAACGTTTTGTTGGAAGGCGCGTCAGTAATTCGACGTGCCTTTTTTTTAGCCTCAGCGCGGCACTTTGCAGCGCGCTTTTTGCCTTCACATCGCCTCGCGGTGTGAGCCTCGTCGCAGCGGCCGCGCCGTTGTAGCCAAAGACAGAGGCCGCTCCAGTTCCACTCTCGAAACGCATGCAGCACATCCGCAATTTTTCGATCATTGCTCACATCGATCACGGCAAGTCGACGCTCGCCGATCGATTGATCCAGCGCTGTGGCGGATTGAGCGAACGTGAGATGGAAGCGCAGGTGCTCGACTCGATGGACATCGAGCGCGAACGCGGCATCACGATCAAGGCGCAAACCGCAGCGCTGCACTACACCGCGAAGGACGGGCAGGTCTACCAGCTCAACCTGATCGACACCCCCGGCCATGTCGACTTCTCTTATGAAGTGAGCCGATCGCTCTCGGCGTGCGAGGGCGCGCTGCTGGTGGTCGACGCGAGCCAGGGCGTCGAGGCGCAGACGGTTGCCAACTGCTACACCGCGCTCGATCTCGGCGTCGAGGTCGTGCCGGTGCTGAACAAGATGGACCTGCCGCAGGCCGATCCGGCGCGCGCGCGAGAGGAGATCGAAGACGTGATCGGCATCGACGCCGAGAACGCGATCCCCTGCAGCGCGAAGACTGGAGAAGGCATCGACGACATTCTCGAGGCGGTGGTCAGCCGCATGCCTGCGCCGCGCGGCCGCGCGGACGGCCCGCTGCGCGCGATGATCATCGACGCGTGGTTCGACAACTACGTCGGCGTCGTGATGCTGGTGCGCGTGGTCGACGGCACGCTGACCCGCGGCGAGCGCATCCGCCTGATGGCGAGCGACGCGGTCTACGGCGCCGATCAGCTCGGCGTGTTCACGCCGAATTCGGTGGCGCGCGAGAAGCTCTCGGCCGGCGAGGTCGGCTTCATCATCGCCGGCATCAAGGAGCTGCAGGCGGCCAAGGTCGGCGACACGATCACCGTCGAGAAGAAGCAGCCGAACAATGCCGGCGTCGCCGCCGAAGCCTTGCCGGGCTTCAAGGAAATCCAGCCGCAGGTGTTCGCGGGTCTCTACCCCACCGAGGCCAGCGAGTACGACCAGCTCCGTGATGCGCTCGAAAAGCTCAAGCTCAACGACTCGTCGCTCCGCTACGAGCCGGAGGTGAGCCAGGCGCTCGGCTTCGGCTTTCGCTGCGGCTTCCTCGGCCTGCTGCACATGGAGATCGTGCAGGAGCGGCTCGAGCGCGAATTCGACCAGGACTTGATCACGACAGCGCCGTCGGTCGTCTACCAGGTGGCACTGAACGACGGCACGATCCTGCAGGTCGACAACCCTTCGAAAATGCCCGACCTCGGCCGCATCGCCGAAATCCGCGAGCCCATCGTCACCGTACAGCTCTACATGCCGCAGGAATACGTCGGCCCGGTGATGACGCTGGCCAATCTCAAGCGCGGCGAGCAGAAGAACATGGCCTACCACGGCCGCCAGGTCATGATCACCTACGAGATGCCGCTGGCCGAGATCGTGCTCGATTTCTTCGACAAGCTGAAGAGCGTCTCGCGCGGCTACGCGTCGATGGACTACAACTTCCTCGAGTACCGCGCGGCCGATGTCGTCAAGGTCGACATCCTGCTCAACAACGAGAAGGTCGACGCGCTCTCGATCATCGTCCACCGCAGCCAGAGCCAGTACCGCAGCCGTGCCGTGGTTTCCAAAATGCGCGAGCTGATTTCGAGGCAGATGTACGACGTGGCGGTACAGGCCGCGATCGGGGCCAACATCATCGCGCGTGAGACAATCAAAGCGCTGCGCAAGAACGTGATCGCCAAGTGCTACGGCGGCGACATCACACGCAAGAAGAAGCTGCTCGAAAAACAAAAAGCCGGCAAGAAGCGCATGAAGCAGATCGGCTCCGTCGAGGTGCCGCAAGAGGCCTTCCTGGCCATTCTCCAAGTGGACGACTGATGGGTTTGCTGACGGGTCTGCTGTACGCTTGCCTCACGGTCTTCGGGGTCGGCTGGTATCTTGGAAAGTGGTCGGGCAACTTCTCGTTGGCCCTGTTCGTGCTGACCGTGGTCACGTTCGGTTATTGGCTGGCGGAACGCTTCTACTTCCAGCCGCGCCGCTTGCTCGCCGTCGAGACCTTCGAGAAAGACGACGCCGCACGACGTGCGCAGTTGGCTGGCAAAGGCATCACGCGGGTCGACGACCACTCTGCCGAGACGCGCCAAGCCTTGTTGCTGCAGCCCTGGTGGCTCGACTGGACAGCGGGCCTTTTCCCGGTGATCCTGGTGGTGTTCCTGCTCCGCTCGTTCCTGTTCGAGCCGTTCAAGATTCCGTCGGGTTCGATGATGCCGACACTGCTCGTGGGCGACCTGATCCTCGTCAACAAATTCCACTACGGTGTGCGGCTGCCGGTGGTCAACAAGAAGATCATCGCCAACCACGATCCGGCGCGTGGCGATGTGATGGTGTTTCGCTTTCCCAAGGACCCGAGCACCGATTTCATCAAACGCGTCGTCGGTCTGCCCGGCGACGAGGTCACCTTCCGAAACCAGCAGGTCTACATCAACGGCGAGGCGGCTCTGCTCAAGGCCGACCCTCCGCCCGGCTTCTACGACGAAGATTCGCGCAGCTACATGTCGTCGTTCGACGAAAAGCTCGGGGCCATGGACCACAGGATCCTCATTAATCCTCAATCCATGCCTTTTTGGAAAGCGCAGGAGGGCAGCCAGTTTCCGTTCCGCGACAACTGCCGCTACAGTGCCGACAGCGTGACGTGCAAGGTGCCGCCCGGCCACTATTTCATGATGGGTGACAACCGCGACAACTCGCTCGACTCGCGTTACTGGGGCTTCGTGCCAGACGAGAACATCGTCGGCAAGGCGTTCTTCATCTGGATGAATTTCGGCGACGTGAAGCGCATCGGTTCGTTCCGCTGAGCGAGCGACGCGGCAAGGAGGCGTGCGGATGATCGCAGCGGGAGGCAAGGCCGGCAGCCAACGCGGCGTCAGTTTGTTCGGGCTGCTGTTCTGGGCCGTGGTCGTCGGTTTCCTGGCGCTCATCGGCATGCGTGTGCTGCCGGCGCTCAATGAGTTCTTCACCATCAAGCGAGCGATCAACAAGGTCGTCACCGAAGGCACGACCGTGCCGGAGATCCGCGCGGCCTTCGAGCGCCAGAAGGACGTCGAGTACTCGATCACGTCGATCACGAGCAAGGACCTGGCGATCACGAAGGAAAACGACAGGATCGTCGTGAGCTTCGCGTACGACAAGGAAGTGGAACTCGTGAAGCCCGTTTTCCTTCTGATCAAGTTCGAGGGCCGTTCGAACTAGACTTCGTTCCGGCTCGCTTCTCGTCTTTCACGCGAGCCGTCTTCAACGCATGGATTCCCGCCTCGTCGCCCTGCAGCAGCGCATCGGCCACCGGTTCTCCGACCCGGCCCTCATGCAACGCGCACTGACCCACCGCAGCCACGGCGCCGACCATAACGAGCGGCTCGAATTCCTCGGCGACGCGGTGCTCAGCCTCGTCGTCTCCAGCCTGCTGTTCGACCGGTTCGGCGATTCCGACGAAGGCGACCTTTCGCGCGTGCGTGCCCACCTCGTGCGCGAAGACAGCCTGCACCGCGCTGCGCTGCAAATCGGCCTGCCCGAGTCGCTGCGCCTCGGCGAAGGCGAGGCGCGCGGCGGTGGCGCATTGCGCGCATCGATCCTCGCCGATGCGCTCGAAGCCTTGCTCGGTGCCACCTTCCTCGACGGCGGGCTGCCCGCGGCCCAAGCCCTCGTGCAGACGATGTTCGGCGAGATCATCGAAACGACCGACGCTGCGAGCTGGGCGAAAGACGCCAAGACCGAGTTGCAGGAATGGCTGCAGGCGCGACGGATCAACGTGCCCAGCTATCGCATCACGGCCACTCGCGGGCAGGCGCATGCGCAGACGTTCGAGGTCGAGTGCGCCGTGCCTGCGCTCAGCCTGCGCGAAACCGGCGAAGGCAAGTCGCGCAGGACGGCCGAGCAGGAAGCGGCGCGCCGCATGCTGCATGCCCTGCGCCTGTCCGACCAGCCCGGCGGCGCGCTGCAGTCCTGATGGCCGCCGACGAAGGCCTCGCGTCTTCGAACATCCCGAGCACGCCGCAGCGCTGCGGCCTCGTCGCCATCGTCGGGCGCCCGAACGTCGGCAAGTCGACGCTTCTGAACGCACTCGTCGGCCAGAAGATCAGCATCACCTCGAGCAAGGCGCAGACCACGCGCCATCGCATCACCGGCATCCTCACGCGCGGCGTTGCGCAGTTCGTGTTCGTCGACACGCCGGGCTTCCAGACGCGGCACGTGGCGGCATTGAACCGCTCGCTCAATCGCGCCGTGACCGGCACGGTCTCCGACGTCGACGTGATGCTGCTCGTCGTCGAGGCGGGCAAGTTCGGCAGCGACGACGCTTCGGTGCTGGCCCTGCTGCCGCCGACCAAGCCGGTGCTGCTCATCGCCAACAAGCTCGACGAGATCAAGCGCCGCTCTGATCTCGCGCCGTGGCTGCAGAAGATGCAGGCCCGCCACCCGTTCGCCGAATTCGTGCCGCTCAGCGCCAAGAAATCGAGCGACGTGGAGCGGCTGCTCGGCATCGTCGAGCCCTACCTGCCCGAACAGCCATGGTTGCACGAAGCAGACGCGCTGACCGACCGCAGCGACCGTTTCCTGGCCGCCGAGATCGTGCGCGAGAAGCTGTTCCGGCTCACCGGCGACGAGCTGCCCTACACGTCGACGGTCATCATCGACCGCTACGAGGAAGAGGGCAACTTGCGCCGCATCGCTGCCACCATCGTGGTCGAGCGCGACGCGCACAAGGGCATGGTCATCGGCAGCGGCGGCGAGCGGCTCAAGCGCATCGGCTCCGAGACGCGTCAGGAACTCGAGCGCTTGCTAGGCGCCACGGTGTTCATCGAGCTGTGGGTCAAGGTGCGCGGCGGCTGGGCCGACGACGAAGCGCACCTCCGCTCCTACGGCTACGAATAGCCCGCGCGCCGCACCTCGCACGTCGCCGGTGGTCACGCGCTCCGCTCGCCAGGCGCCGCTCGCGGCATACGTGCTGCATCGCTACGACTGGAGCGAGTCGAGCCTGATCCTCGACGTGTTCACGCGCGAGCAGGGCCGGATCGCGGTCGCTGCCAAAGGCGCGAAGAAGCCGTTCTCGCAATTGCGCAGCGTGCTGCTGCCGTTCCAGCGCATCCAGGTGACGCTCGGCCGAGCGCCTGCCGACAGCGAGATGCGCGAGGTCGACACTTTGCGAGCAGCGGAGTGGACCGGTGGGCTGGCGATGCTGACGGGCGCTGCACTGTTCAGTGGCTTCTATCTGAACGAGCTCCTGATGAAGCTGTTGGCGCGGCACGATCCGCACCCGCTCTTGTTCGATGCCTATGCGGCGACGATCGCATCGCTTGGCAGTGCGCCCGAGGCCGAGGCGCAGGCGGCGTTGCGCGCCTTCGAGCTCGTGCTGCTGAAGGAGATCGGCCTGCTCCCCGACCTCGGCACCGAGACCGCTTCGCAGCGCGCGGTACGGCCTGAAGCACGCTTCCGGTTGCTGGCCGATGCGGGTGTCGTCGAGACCCTCGACGACGGCGATGCGAGCACCAGCGGCGCCACGTTGCTCGCCTTGCGCGATGCGCTCGCGGCCGGCGACCTGCGCGCTTTGCAGATCGCGGCGCGCGGCGCGCTCACCGAGCTTCGACCCTTGTTGCGCGCACAGCTTCACTATCATCTCGGCTCCTCGCAGCTGCGAACCCGCCAGGTCATGATCGACGCGCAGTCGCTGGGCCTGTGAACGCACGATGAATCCGATGATCACCACCGGCCTCGACCGTCAGCGCCGCGGTACGGCGCTTTCCGTCAACGTCAACAAGATTGCGCTGCTGCGCAACCAGCGCGATCTCGCGATCCCGAGCGTCGTGGGCCTGGCGACCGTCGCGCTCGAAGCCGGCGCGCACGGCATCACCGTGCATCCGCGGCCCGACGAGCGCCACGTGCGTCGGCACGATGTCGCCGATCTGCACGCGCTCATGCGCGGCTGGCCGGAAGCCGAGTTCAACCTCGAAGGCAACCCGTTCCACAACCTGATGGAGCTCGTTCGCGAGGTGCGGCCGCAGCAGTGCACCTTCGTGCCCGACAGCGCGGAGCAAGCGACTTCCGACCACGGATGGGACTTCGCGGCCGACGGCGAGCGGCTCGCACCGCTGATCGACGAAGCGCGCTCCCTCGGCGTTCGCGTGAGCCTGTTTGTCGATGCGGATCCGGGTGCGATGGCCGCGGCGAAGGCCATCGGCGCCGATCGCGTCGAGCTCTACACCGAGCCGTTCGCGCAGGCTTGGGGCACACCGCGGGAAGGCGCCGTGCTCGAGCGCTTTGCCGCCACGGCACGCGCTGCCGCGGCTGCCGGGCTCGGCGTGAACGCCGGTCACGACCTCAACCGCGACAACCTCGGCCTGTTTCTCGCGGAAGTGCCGGGCGTGCTCGAGGTCTCGATCGGTCATGCGCTGATCGCCGATGCGTTGCTGCTCGGCATGCGCGAGGCCGTGCGTGCCTACCTCGACGTGATCGCCAGCGCCGCTGCGCGTTGAGCCAGCGGCCGAGCGCAGGTGATCTTCGGCGTCGGCACCGACATCTGCGACGTGCGCCGCATCCGCGCGGTGCTCGCGCGCCGCGGTGATCGTTTCGCCGAGCGCGTGCTCGGGCCGCACGAGATCGGCGTGTTCCATGCGCGACGCGTGCAGCTCGAGGAGCGCGGCATCCGCTACCTCGCCACGCGCTTCTCGGCCAAGGAGGCCTTTTCGAAGGCGATCGGCTTCGGCATGCGAACGCCGATGACCTGGCGCGGCTGCGAGATCGTCAAGCGATCGAGCGGCAAGCCCGAAATCCGCCTGCATGGCGCGCTGGCGGAATGGTTCACGCAGCGCCGCCT
>Ga0209724_1001487_pt1 | contig 21233 bp, 19 predicted proteins | sample grotaG_FD_184143 | JGI IMG/M metagenome (GOLD analysis project Ga0209724, IMG submission 184143) | Glacier valley bacterial and archeal communities from Borup Fiord, Nunavut, Canada, to study Microbial Dark Matter (Phase II) -... | ecosystem: Environmental > Aquatic > Freshwater > Ice > Glacier ...
AAAATTTGCTATAGCCTTCAATACCACCAAAGCGTTTATCGATTTTGTAATGATCGGTAAAATGATAACCATGATAACCGGCCTGCATGCGGCTGGGACCTTCCTTCTTTAGTGTCTCGTCGTTTTCAATTACAGGTGTAAGCCAAAGCGCCGTTACGCCTAATTCTTTAATATAATCAAGGTGATCCGTTATACCTTTAAAATCTCCTCCATGGCGCAGGTAAGGATTTTTTGTGTCTGCAGCCTTATCAGCCATGGTAGAGAATTTATCATTGGAAGTATCGCCGTTAGCAAAACGATCCGGCATGAGCAGGTAAATAAAGTCCGCGGAGGAAACACCGGTTCCCTTAGGTTGCTTGGTGCGTTCTTTTAATTCATAAGACCTTGTCATTTTACGATTGCCTGATATACCGGTAACATCAAATATCCCCGGCTTAGCGGCAGCGGATATTTTTAGATTGAGAAATGCATAGTTTGGATTTTCAACCTTGCTGGTACCGGTCAGTTGAACGCCCGGGTAATTGATAGTATAACGCAGGCTTCCGGCATCAGCACCGTAGACAAGCAATTGCAGATCGGGGTTCTTCATGCCTACCCACCAGTTCACGGGGTAGATACGCAGGATACCAGCATTAGGGCCTTGCGAATAATTACTAAGGCAAACAGATATACAGGTGCAGAAAACAAGCAGCGCTTTCATGAAATATAATTATCACTGAAATTATCATTTTTAGTAATATGCTTTAGAAAATATTTAATAATGATCCTACCACTAAAATATTTGAAATACATGATTATTATCAGTGCTTATACTAAATGATGTGTTTCAACGTAATTATACCAGTACTTAACTTAACGTATATGAAATGCACCTATTCTCTCAACGAAGTAATCGATCTTATCGACCAGGCATCAAGAAATGAGATTATCGCATTATGTGACCTGATGAAAGAAGAAACATCTTATTATCCCACATTTCATTTAAGGGTTATAGCCGCAGCTATAAATATTCAACTCGATTCAATGAAGCAACGAAAGTCTAACAAATAGTATTGTTTGTTATTCTTTTATTGAAGCTTTAAATCTCATATAAACAATAAAAAAGTTATAGATAGTTCTCCCCAATTTTTCCAATGCCGGTACGTTGTGGAAGCATGAGAAGTACCCACGCATGGCAATTTTACAACCGGTTTAAGCCGCAGGCATAACCGCCTCCTGATAACGCTTATTTAAAAGCATTCAAATAATAATGATCGTTTATTTATGATTTGTTAATGATGTCTCCGATTCAATTGATATAACTACATTGATTATTCTAAACTTAGAACAATGAAAACTCAGGGCACAAAAATCAAGACAAATTTTTTTGAAAACTTTGCTGGCAGGGTTACGCAGGTCACGGGCAGCACGCCGGCATTTATCATTGCCTTTTTTGTAGTTATCATTTGGGGTGTTACAGGTCCTTTCTTTCACTATTCAGAAAACTGGCAATTAATAATAAATACCGGCACTACCATTGTAACTTTTTTAATGGTCTTCCTTATACAAAAGTCTCAAAACAAAGATTCACTTGCTATCCAGTTAAAATTAAATGAATTGGTTGCAGCGCATGAATTTGCAAGTAACAGGTTGGTAAATGTTGAAAATATGAGCGAAGATGAACTTAAAGTGATTAAAAAATATTACAGTCAGCTTAGTGAATTTGCCAAGAATGAAGAAAGCTTACAACAGTCTCATTCTATTGATGAGGCACACGAGAAACATGAGATCAAAAAAGAACTGGAATCTGAATTGAAACAAATTATTGGCAAATGAATTTGGGGTGTGAGGTGTGAGGGAAGCAGCTATGAGGTATGAGGTTTGCAGCTATGAGGTATGAGGAAAGCCGGACAACATAAAGTATCCTGTGTAAAATTTCAAAAATAAATATTGTATAAATTTGGATCATACCTTTTAACCTCATACCTCTCAGCCTCATATCTCAAAACCTCAAAACCTCATACCTGTGAACAATCTGGCAATAGCGACAATGACCTGGGCTCGTGATGCAGGGGAGGAAAAATTGTTACGGCAATCATTGCATGAATTATCCAAACTTAATATACCTGCTTTCATTACCGATGGAGGTTCTGGTATTGACTTTCAGCATTACATCACCAGCTTTCCCAATTTTACTTTACTTAAACCAAAAACAAAAGGCCTATGGCCGCAGGTCCAAACAAGTTTAAAAGCAGCTTTGAATACAGGCGCCCAATTTATACTTTATACAGAACCCGATAAGCTGGATTTTTTTAAACACGGTCTGCCTGATATGTTACATAGATTTTCTATCAAGGAACGCCTGGGAGTTACCATCGCTGTTCGCCCGACAGCCGGTTTTGAAAGCTATCCGGCTTTTCAGCAAATGACTGAAACGACAATTAATAACTGTTGTTCGGAGGTTACCGGCAAGCACACTGACTATACTTACGGCCCTTTTATTATGAACCGAATACTAGTCCCTTACCTTGATCAACTAAAGGACGATACAGGCTGGGGCTGGAGACCTTATGTTTTTGTTATCGCAAGTCGTTTGAAATATACAGTGGAAACTTTTGAAGGTGAATATTTTTGTCCGGTCGAACAAAGAGAAGATAACAACGCTGAACGGATATACAGGATGAAACAATTAAGTGAAAATGTTGAGGCAGTTGTTTTAGCAAGTAAAGTATTATTGAATATATAATGCTCTTCGAAGAAACTATTTCCCTAGCAATGCAGTTGCTCTCTTTATTACATTATCAACCGTAAAACCAAATACCTTATACAATTCTTCCGCAGGCGCTGACTCACCAAAGGTTGTCATGCCAATGATATCTCCTTCATCGGTTACATATTTATTCCAGCCCAGAACAGATCCTGCTTCAACGGACAAACGCTTTTTGATATGTTTTGGAAATACCTGCTCTTTGTATTCGGCAGATTGTTTTTCAAATAACTCCCAGCAAGGAAAGCTCACCACCCGGGCGGCAATACCCTGTTCCTTCAATTTTTCCTGCGCCCCCAGTATCAACTGAACCTCTGACCCTGTTGCCATCAAAATAATTTCTGGTTCTTTTTCACTATCCGATAAAATGTAAGCACCCTTTGTTAATCCCGTTGCAAGGCTGTATTTTTCCTGGTCTATAATAGGAAGCGCCTGGCGGGTGAAAACCAATACTACCGGACCATCGTTGTGCTCTATGGCAACTTTAATAGCCTGTGCGGATTCGTTGGCATCCGCCGGGCGGATCACCATAATATTAGGAATAGAACGCAAAGACACCAGCTGCTCAACAGGCTGGTGAGTAGTACCATCTTCACCAAGGCCAATGCTATCATGCGTATAGATAAAGATCGGGCGGATCTTCATGATCGCTGCCAGCCGTATCGGCGGACGCATGTATTCTGAGAATATCAGGAAAGTAGCGCCATAAGGAATAACACCTTTTGTAAGTGCCATACCGTTAAGCGCGGCGCCCATAGCATGCTCGCGGATACCAAAATGAAAATTCCTGCCACCCCTGTCTTCAGTAGTAAAAGAAGAATATTGTTTTAACGTTGTTTCAGTTGAAGGCGAAAGGTCTGCTGAGCCACCGATCAGCGATGGCAGGCCGTCGGCGATAGCGTTCAGTACTTTTCCGAGGGCTTGTCTCGTAGCTAATTTGCCATCCGAAGCTTTAAACACCGGCAGTTTTGCATCCCATCCCTGGGGCAGACCACCTGAAACTGCCAGGTCGTATTCCGCCGCTAATGCAGGAAATTTTTCTTTATACTGAGCGTACAATTCATTCCATTTTTTCTCAAGGGCACCACCCTTCTCTCCTGCTTCATGATAGTATTTCAACACTTCGTCTGCAACCACAAAAGACTTTTCAGGATCAAAGCCGAAAAACTTTTTAACGAGTTTTACTTCTTCAACGCCAAGTGGCGAGCCATGCGCACCTGCCGTATTAACTTTATTAGGACTGCCATAGGCTATCTGTGTGCGTATCTTTATCAGGGATGGGCGGCTGGCTTCCATTGTAGCATTCCTTACTGCATTTGATATTGCTGTAAGGTCATTACCATCATCCACATGCTGCACGTGCCAGTTGTATGCTTCAAATCTTTTAGCTACATCTTCATTGAAAGTAACATCCGTATCGCCTTCTATTGAAATGTGGTTATCATCATAGATATAAATTAGGTTACCCAACTGCAGGTGTCCGGCCATAGACGCGGCTTCGGAGGTTACCCCTTCCATCATATCACCATCACTGCAGATAGCGTAGATCTTGTAATCAAACAATTCAAAACCGGGTTTATTATATCGTGCTGCCAGATGTTTCTGTGCTATGGCGAAACCTACACCATTAGCAAAACCCTGTCCAAGCGGACCGGTAGTAACATCTATACCATCCAGCAAACCATATTCAGGATGCCCTGCGGTTTTGCTGTTTAGCTGCCTGAAATTTTTGATGTCATCTAATGTAACATCATAACCCGTTAGGTACAGGAAACTATACTGCAACATACAGGCATGCCCTGCAGACAGTATGAACCTGTCACGGTTAGGCCATTGAGCATTTTTAGGATTGTAATGCATGAACTGCGTCCATAAAACATGCCCTACCGGTGCAAGTGCCATTGGTGTGCCGGGATGCCCGGAATTTGCTTTCTGTACGGCATCGATAGATAAAATTCTTACGGTATCAATACCTGATTGCTCAATGTTAATTGTACTTGAATCCATGATAAAATATTAAATAGAGTGCGAACTTATTCAATGTTACTTAACTGACCAAAGTTTTAGAGAATTGAAGCAGGGATACGCAGTGTTACACTGATACCCTATTCCTCCATGTCACCCTGCTCCGTGGTTCAAATATTGACTTTATTTATTAAACTATACTACTCTTTTCATATAAGTTACATATCCCGAATGCAATCCTTCATGGAACATTAAAAATTGAAGCGCGTCATCAATTGATTTTAATTCAACACCATAGCGGGTTGTCCAGGTAGTGTAATTAATAAAAAGGTTGTTGTGAAGATCTTTTTCTAATTGATCAAGGGAAGAAAAAAGTGTTTGTTTGATGGAAGCTGCTGCTTCGGCGCTAACGGGTTCTAAAGGTTTAGTCCCGGATTTGTACAGCAGGAAATAATCTTCCGGCACCACTGGTTGCAATCCAGCTCTTATATAACAAATGCCCTGCTGGGCTGCGGTAAGATGGCCGAGATGCCAGATGATGTTATTAGCAAATCCCTCAGGGATGTGGTTGAGTTGTTCGATAGATAAGTCTTTGATCAAATCGATAAGAAACGTTCTTATCTTTCTTACACGGTCTGCTTGTACAAGTTGCATCATAAAATTAATTGTGCATGAATGTACATTATTTCAATCTTTGTTTATTTAAATAGGAATACGCTAAAATAATAAAGGAGCCAGGATAGAAATCCAGCTCCGTTTTAAAATCTAATATCCTATGAAAAACCAATTACATTATGGCTAACAATATGCCAGTACCAATTTGTGTGTGAACCGGTATGCCGGGCTTCTATTCTGTCCTGAATCAGGAATTTTTTTTTCAAATTGGGAATAGGGAAGGTGGTGGTGCGTTGACTTGATGACATTTTGCTATCAGCTAACAGCCTTCAGCTATCAGGAAGAAAGCTCATAATATCCTAAACTGCTGATGGCTGATGGCTGACGGCTGATAGCTAACAGCTGCTTCAACGATCTTCTTTCAACGTACTCAGGAAGCTCACCAGATCCCTGATTTCTTTTTTGGACAATATGAATTTCATTTCAGGCATGCTTGATTGAGCATTCGTGCGTTTAGCGATATCGGCTTTAGCGATGTCTTCATCCGCTTTAGCTCCTACTTTTACTGCAATACCGGAAGCTGTTTCACCTTGCAGTATGCCGGAAACTGTTTTACCATTTTTAAGTTCCAGTGTAACAACTCCGAAGCCTGGCGCAAGGCGTGCGCTAGGATTAATCATAGCTTCTAAAATCTGCTGCCTGGTGATCCTGCCGGCGACACCATTTAAACGAGGACCGGCATTGCCGCCGATATCATCATAGGAGTGACAACGGATACACTGTGAAGCCTGGCCACGAAAGAAAATATTTTTTCCCCTCTCGGCATCACCGCCATATAAACTGCCTGCATAAGAAGCGGTCAACTGATCAGGAGATAACCTGGAACCGGTCTCTTTATACTTTGCCATCAATTGCGGAGAGCGTGTGCTGTCAATAGCTTCGGCAAGTTCAAGATATACGTCTGATGTAAGTTTACCCGAAGCGAATTTTTGCAGCTGCTCCTCAAAAACTTTCTGTGAATTTTCGACAGGCAATTTTCCAAGCATTAACAAAGCTGCCTGTCTTTCTTCGGTTGTTTTTGTATTGATTACATTAGCAAGTAAAGATACCATCATGTCTTTAGGGATATCCATTTTACTGAGCAAACCGATTCCGGCTGTTCTTACTATTTTATCTTTATCAGAAAGCGCCAGCTTAATAACCTGGCCGATCTGTTCATCTTTCATTGCTGCCAAAGCCTTTAACGCCTCAACCCTTATCGAAGGTTTGTGATCGTTCTTAAAAAGGCCCAGCAACGGAGCTGTACCAGGTTTTATATTAAGCTTACTAATCGCTTTAACCGCGCTGACCCGTACTATAGAATCTTTACTGCCCAATGCGTGAATTAACGGGTCGGTTGCTTTACTGATAACCAATGCCGGATCTCTCGTAACAGCACCGCGTAGTCTTCCGTCAACCCTGTCTAGCACGGAAGGTTTAGGCCAGGCGCCAAGGGTTTCAATAGCTTCAGCCCGCATGTCCGCAGGCGCGCTTTCTTTCTGGCAATAATCAACCAGGTTTTGCATGGCTTCAGGTGTGCCTACACGTAAGTTAGCATTGATAACACGCCTCAACAAAGCTTCGTTCGTGAAAACGGTTGTCTGTAAAATGTTTGCCAATGCAGGCAATGCGTCTTTTATGGAAAGATCATCGTTGATGGCACGTGCCGCTTCGGTAACAATGTATTCAGAAGTATCCTTTAAAAAATTTACGATACCAGGATTGACCATTCGTCTCAAAGTCACTACCGCGGCTATTCTTAACGCACGTGATGGATCAGATGACAAAGCAACTACCGGTTCTGCCCTGCCGATGCGTGATAACGCCAGACAACCTGCATGACGCAGGTAAGCATCCTCATCATTATTGTCTTTCAGCATTTCTATGACAGGACCGATAGCAGGTTCGAAAGCTATCCTTCCCAATGCTTCAGCCGCGAAGAACCGGGCACGGCTATAAGCATCTTTTAAAACCGGTAACAGGTCATTGCCCGCATCCTTATAACGAATATCTCCCAGCCATTTTGCTGCCTGCGCCCTTATCTCAGGATCTTTATCTTTTAATAATGGAAGTAAATCTTTTGCATACCTGCCTTCTTTCCTTGCCAGCTGAGCCAGGCCCCAGATACCGTGCACCCTTGCCAGCTGATTACCCTTTTGCCCGATGGCTTTTTTAAATTCCACGGCACCTGACGATCCGCGCCTGACAAGTTCAAACTGTGCTTTAAGCCTTACGCGCATATCAGCGTTTGATAATAATATCCCCAGCTCCGCATCTTTATGGTCATTGTAATTCTCCGCCAGTAATTTTTGAGTCAGCTTACGTTCAGCAGTAGCCGCAGCCGCCTTATCATCCAGCTTCCAGATGCGTCCATAATCATGGGTACCCCAGCCATCGATCCAGTCGGCAACATACATAGCGCCATCAGGACCAAAATCAAGACCGGTAGCTAATATGTTCCCCGCAATTTTTCTATGCTCCCCCAGGGTAAAGGTGGCACCTTTAGCGTTTAACTTGAAACTATGGATACCGGATTTAGCAGCATTGCCCCTAAACTCGGCAACAAAAAAAGTATTTTTATAAGCAGCGCTCATTGCTGTACCCGGATTGTACACCAGGCCTGCCGGACCGCTAACGAAATTATCGATACAGGGAGTGATATAAGCTGCCTGGCCTTCAAACCTTGGGAGGTACATTTTTTCATCCATCCATACTTTGTAAGCGTTGTTGTTATTATCACGGTATTTGCCATACTGCCAGTTGCTCCGCCATCCTGCATCCGAACCGTTGACAATATATACAAGTCTTTCTTTTTCACCTGCATGATCCCCATCATTATCTTCGCTGATGAGATTGGCGTATTCATCAAAAACAAATTCATGCGTGTTACGAAGTCCGGCGGCAAAGATTTCAAAATCACTTCCATCAGGATTGGAACGCGCAATGACACCGCTGTTAGGATAATCCCATTTTTGTCCGTCCTGGCCTTTACCGCTAAAGCCGATGTCGCCGATCTGCCAGTAAATCTTTCCATCAGGTCCCATTTCAACACCCGACATACCATGACCGCCAAAGCCTACATGCACACCGTAGCCATGTGAGATGGACGTTTTATCATCAGCGAGCCCGTCGCCGTTTTTATCTTTGATACGCCACAGGTCGGGAGCCACTGCTACGAAAAGGTCCTGACCATTTATTAAAAGTCCGCCGGCGACATCTGTTACTTCATCATGAAAATCGTCCACTACAAGCTGGCTCTTGTCTGCGATACCATCACCATTAGTATCTTCCAGTTTAAAAACGTTTTCTTTTTCCACGGTAAGGTCTCTCCAGTCATGAGAGCTATCGCCGTTAAGGTCTTTCAGCCATAAATTTTTGCTGCTGTTTTGTGGTGACAATTCATTATGAAGAAATGCTCTTCTGTCTTCCACCGTTTGCAGAGAGATAGAAGGTATCTCCCAATCGCGATGGCCACGGATATCGAATTCGGAATTCTTCTGCCTGTTGGTAGTAGTGTAATATAATTTTCCCACATCATCTATTGAAATAGCGATAGGTGATATTACAAGGGAATCAACACCCCATAATTTCAGGCTCAGCCCTTCCGCCAGCTCCGGTGTAACGAGCGATTCTATCGACTTCGCAAGCTGCACCGTTTTTACAGGATCCATTTGTTTGATCCTTTTATCGGCAGGCTCCTGCCTGCATCCTGCAATCAATATTATGACAGTAATTGTAAGTATAATACAAGCATAAATTTTTGACATGGTGACTTGTAGTTTCATTGTAGCTATTTGTAAATTTTCTGAACGGATTTAGAAAGTGAAAATTTACTACAAATAATTGACCGTTGATATATTTGATTAATTGATTGATATGAATAATCCGCGAGATATTTCCATGGTGCTGTAAAGTGGAAGTGGAAATTTTAAGATCAACCTGTTAGGTTTTTAGAAACCAGTGAAGCGAATGAGCTTCGCCAGGTTGATCCCTCTTTTACAGAATCTCCATCAACTCCTGCAACCCGTCTTTCATCAAACCGGAAGCTTCATCAAACAATTGATCTTTGGCTTTCTTTGCATTTTTATTACTTGTCGAAGATTTGACTTTTGCCCGCACTTCATACAGCTGATCAAATAAAGGCGCGGTTTTTTTCGCAGAACTCTCGTCAACGGCTTCTATTTTTTTTAAGATATCTTCATACTCATCGGCTATAATATTTATCTCCTGTACATTTTCTACAGAATGACGCCGCGGTATCCTGCCTCTTAATTGTTCTAATTCATGTTTGTATTTTTGCATTGCTGATATAAATATCAGTAAACTTACGAAAATCCATTTCTAAACAATAAGTGATTCGATGTTTTATAGACGGGGGTATGTCTAAAGGTCATAAAATTCTCAGGACACAGTCATCAAGACAGCATATATGACGGAAAACTGCCGATAATTTACACATTGACATCCTGCATAATTATTGTACAAAAGTGCCAAAGAAGTTAAAAGCTATGAATAAAAAAAGTGTACTGGTAGTTTCTAACAAACAAGTTGAAGGAAATGCCTTAACTGAATGGACAAGTATCCCGCATCCTTTTCACATAAATATTGTAGACAATGATGAAGCGGCTATAGAATTATTGCAACAGCTTCATTTTGACATGGTTGTTGTTGACGGGACGGACATCAATATTGATGGAAGAAAACTTAATGCTGTGCTGCCAATTCTTCAGGATGATTTAACAGTATTGAAGTATGAAGGAGAATCTGCTATGGAACTGGAGAACAATGTTAAAGCCATTTTCAATGCAAAAAAATACCAGCGTGTACAACGTATGCTGTTGCTGGAACCTGCGGTTCAGTCTTCCTGGAACTTACCCGCGTTTTCATTGAATTGATATTGTAAAAATAGTAAGCCAGGCTATCAGCCATCAGCTATCAGCCTTTAGCAAAGGGCATAAACTTTAAACAAAATTAAATTAATCGTGAAGAGCGTTGTAAAATGTATTTTATAACCATTAGCTGCTTCCTGCTGACAGCTGACAGCAAAATTATTTAGCACGTTTCATACTTCCAATGCAACATGCAACGGAACCGTGAGTCTTTACTATAAAATAAATTTGTTTGGAATTAACAGCCACCGATTATTACAACCCACTGGTAGAACGTTGCAAAAACGGTGATAGCCGCAGTTACAGCGAACTATACCATCAGTATTGCAAAGCTATGTTCAGCACCTGCTACCGGTTGCTTAATAATTTTTCAGAAGCGGAAGATGTATTGCAGGAAGCTTTTACTGATGCTTTTAAACACCTGCATTCCTTTGAATACAAATCAAGCTTCGGTGCATGGTTGAAACAGATAGTGATAAACAAATGCATAAGTTATCTCAGGAAAAGTAAAGTTAAGTTTATAGAGATCGATAATATTACAAGTTGTGACTTTCCCGAAGAGGAAGCAATCGATGAGACTGCAATTTAATTCAAGATAAACGAAGTAACAGAAGCTATTCAAAAGTTACCTAACGGATACCGTACAGTGTTAAGTCTCTACCTGCTGGAAGGTTACGACCATGAAGAGATTGCCGGGATACTCGGTATAACCCACTCCACTACACGCACCCAATACAAACGTACTAAAGACAGATTATTACTTATGCTTAAAAAAGGAATCGTATCATGAATAATAAATTAGAAGATTTTATCAATGATAACCGTGACGCCTTCGATAGTTACGAACCTGGGAACCAGGTGTGGAAGACTATTAATGAACAGTTGCCGGTCAATAAAAAAAACAGGTGACTGTCCGGAGAATGATTTTATTTAAATGGAGCGCAGCAGCTGCAATACTTATTATAGTATCAACTCTTTTTTACTTCTCACAGGTGTCAACAAAACAAGCCAGCACTGTTACATCAATACCGGACAACGGCGAAATGCCTGCTGAATACGCAGAAGAGGTTTATCATTTTACAAAGCTTATCGAGCTGAAACACAATCAACTTAAAAAGATAGAAAAGTATCAGCCCGAACTATACCGGCAATTTGCTGAAGACATCGCTAAACTCGACAGCAACTACCAAATATTAAGAAAGGAGATGCCCGGACATCCTAACCAGGAAGTGCTGATCCAGACGATGATAGGTAATCTTAAATGGCAGATAGACCTGCTTAACGAACAACTAAACATCATCCAAAAAATTAAAGATTTTAAAAAAATCAATAATGAAAAAATTACTAAGTCTGCCTAGCATTTTCTATTTCGCAGTGCTTCTGTTATCCAACTATCAACTCCGTGCAGGTGACGATCCAAAGATCGAAAAAACAAAAGCATACAGTAAATCTTACTCCATATCAGGCAGTGATAAAATTTCTATTGAAAACCAGTTTGGAGAAGTCATGATTAAAACCTGGGATAAAAACGAAGTGAAAATGGAAGTAACAATTATTGCTACATCGAATACGGAAGAACGGGCGCAGGAAATTCTGGATCGTATCTCCATAGAAGACAGTAAAAATTCAAAGGGGGTTTCGTTTAAAACGAACATGAAGAATGATAAAAAGAAAAATGATAAAAAGAATTATAAGGAGGAGAAAATGAAAGTCAATTGCCAGGTGTACATGCCTGCTTCAAATCCTTTAACGCTTAGCAACCAGTTTGGCGCAACGAACGTACCGGATATGAAAGGGTTGGTTGATATTACCAGTAAATTCGGAAGTCTTACCACAGGCATATTGAGCAATGTAAAAATGGTGACTGTAGAATTTGGCGTTGCAACAATTGAAAGCATTAGTAATGGCAGCTTAATAATTAAATTTTCAAGAGCTATAATCAATAAGCTGGATGGCTCAGTGGATGCGGCTTTTGAGCATTCCAGCGGCGTGAAGTTAGGTGTTGAAAATAGTATAAAGGAGTTAAGAGTAACAAGCGCCTTTTCAACATTGTATCTTGACACTAATAAAGACCTCGGTGCTACTTATGAAATCAATACCAGCTTTGGCGGACTCTCTAACAAAACCGGTTTTGATATAAAAGAAAGTGTTAGGAGGGATAATAAAAAGCCCAACTTCAGTCATAGTTATTCGGGAAAGTCGGGTAACGGCAGTGCCGCTATGAAGATCAGTGGTTCTTTTTCACAAATTACGGTAGGTCATAATTTAAATATGGAACTGAAGGATGATAAGAAGAAAAAAGTGATTTAAAGTTGACATTTTTTTAACCCGAGAATTCGTATTTTTAACCACCGGGGAAGAAGATGTTACACAGAGCTTCTGCCCCACTGGCTTTCCTATACTTACATCATTATCATCCGCCCCGTTTTTTGTCGCCGGTTAGTTCTACTTCGCGTGACATCTCGAGTACATCAACAGGTTGTGAAAAATCTCCTAAAAGGAATTTACAAAAATGATCTCCTGATTCCCAGAAAAGATATTCCTGCATATCGCCGTAGGCATGCCGCTGACCGGGCAACAACACAAATTCAAATCTTTTATTGGCTTTTATCAAAGCATTGGCCATGCGGATGGTATTTGCAGGATGCACGTTGTTATCAATATCCCCTGTCGATAACATCAAGTGACCTTTTAAATTTTTTGCCAGCTCTGAATTTTTTTCGATTGCATAAACAAAGGACGTATCCCCTTTTTCACCGATCGCTTCTTTAACACCATTATGCTTTTCGCTCCACCAACGGTTATAAATATTGTTTTCGTGATTGCCGCTTTCCGAGACTGCTACTTTAAAAAAATCGGGGTACACTAACATGGCAGCGGTTGACATAAAGCCGCCGCCTGAGTGCCCGTGAATTCCAACCCTGGTAATATCTATATACGAATACCTGTCGGCCAGTTGTTCGATGGCTGCTTTTTTATCTGCCAGTCCATAGTCACGCAAGTTACCGTAGCCAAAAGTGTGGTACCATTTAGAGCGTTCGGGCGATCCGCCGCGATTACCTACCGTAACCACTATAAAGCCAAATTGAGCGAGCCTGTCAATACGATCCATGCTCCTGCCAAAAGCTTTACTCACCGCTTCAGTCTGAGGACCGGGATAAACATATTCAATGACAGGATATTTTTTTGTTGAGTCGAAATCGAAAGGTTTATACATTACGCCATACAGGTCAGTGATACCATCATCGGCTTTAACTTTAAAAGGTTGTGGAAATTTGTATCCCGCCTCGAACAACCTTGAGAGATCAGCTTTTTGAAGCTCCATAATTTTACGGCCTTCGCTATCAAACAATACGGAGGTTGGAACGGTGTTCACATTGGAAAAATTATTTATAAAGTATCGATTCGCATCGTCGAGATTTACCGCGTTATCGAAATCACCGGGGTTTAATAACTTCAAGCCGCTGCCATCAAAATTCACTTTGTATAAATGTAACAGGTAAGGGTTTTCATTGAGCTCCCTGGAGTTGGCAGTGAAGTATACAATCCTTTTTTTCTCATCTATGCCCTGTATCGTTTCAACATGGTAAGACCCTGATGTAATTTGATTTTTTATCTTACCCTGTTCATCATATAAATATAAATGCGCCCATCCATCTCTTTCAGACCATTCAATTAATTCCTTGCCGTTGTTTACAATACCCAGCTGCTGGATTTCAACGTAGGTATTCATTCTTTCTTCAATCAATGATTTTATTTCCCCTGTATTTACATTTATCACGCAAACGTCAATCCTTTTAAGATCACGACTGGTACGGCTTATATAAAATTTAGTACTGTCCCCGAGCCATAGACCAGAACGGTAAGGATCATCGCGGTTCTTTTTTAATGGTACGGCAGGCCATATTGCAAGGTCCTGATCTTTAAACGCGGAAGTATTTAATTTTTTATTAGTCTGCGTGCCAAGGTCAAAAAGCATCAGGCTTGTAAGTGGCGCTTCCGGTTCGCCGGGCATCTGGTATTTGTACGTTTCCAGTGTTGGCCTGGGTTCTGCGACACTATTGATTACCCAGAGGTCTTTTACCAATCGCTGGTCGACGCGTTCCATGCTAAACTTCTTTGAATCAGGAGACCAGAATATACCCGCCAGCTTTCGCTTTTTTTTATTTTTTTCCTTCTCTACATTTGTTTCATTACCGCCTCTTCCATAGCTGAAATTCTCTATGCCATCCGTTGTAAGCTGGTGTTCAACGATGGTGCTATCCTCTTCTTTAACCTGCGCCTTTTTATAGTTCGCCCTGTCCATCCAGTATAAATTATAATTGCGTGAGAACACAATCTTTGTGCTGTCCGGTGATATGGAAGCCCATGCCATACGTGGCTTTGGTTTATTGTAGTCTTTTAATTCTGTAAGGTTGGAAGTTACCAGGTCATACTCGAAATAAAAAGTCTTCCTTATTTTCTTTAATGCCACGGCTGCTCCCTTTTTACCGGTAGTTGTTGTTGTAGTAGTTGTATTATCCGTACTGTCTTTATCTTCTATTTCAATACTGCTTTTTACTTCGAACTGGATCGTGTTTTCATCTTTAATAAATTTAATACTGTCTATCGGGAGATTCTGTCCATCAAAGGGATCTTTAATAATTTTTGTTATCGCAGCCGCGAGTTTATCGTTGTCAAACAATGGTTGTTTAGCTGCTTTGGCAGGATCTACTATAAACCATTTTTTACCCAGGCTTGTCTGGTACATATACCAGAAACGGTTAGACTTTTTCAGCCAGTGCGGATCGACAGCTGCGGAGTAAAGCATTTTATCCAGTTTCTTTGGTGAGAAGCGTGCCGCCAGTTGGTAATTGCCTTTCGTTACCGGCATGTTCTGGCTGTAAGAAGTAAACATTAAAAATAAAACTACCAGCAGAATAGAAAATTTTTTCATCAAGTTTTTTTTGAGTGATGAAAATAAATCATAAACCGGAATGAAGGCAGTAAAACATCTGTCAGGCAAACAATTATTTTTTAGAAAGTCCACCTATACTCTAAGGAAGACGTTCTTCTTATATAAGAAATATAAAAACAACCATTTGATAAATAACACGCATACGGATAATACAACGATACTATATGGATCACCAACAAGCTGTATCAGCCATTGGAAGAAACCATTAGCAGAATAGCTGAAGTCGATAAATTGCCCGGAGATATAGATAAGGATAGAATTCATACCAATCACTTTAAAAAAGAATGCCCACTTTTTATAGCCGAGCACATCTATAACATAATAAAAAAGAGCCAGCAGTATCAGGCTCATCCCACCGGTGTATAACATGAAAGAGCTTGTCCAGAGATTTTTATTAATCGGAAAAGCAAGATTCCAAATCCTCGCAAGCACAATAAACAATACCCCTGCTATTAATAATCGCATAGCTTTTTTAGTTCCGGTTAAGGATATATTTTTTAACAGGTCACCGGCGAAAATCCCCAGCAGTGCCGTACTTATTGCAGGGATGGTTGACACTAATCCTTCAGGATCATGAATGCCCAGGTAGAGTTTCCCGGGCATCATTACCCGGTCGAGGTAAGAAACAATATTACCTTCCATCGTAAAGTCGCCAGGAAGATACCCTGGTGCTGAAAAAAATACAAACAGCAACCAGTAACCGATGAGTATAGAGCAAAACCAAACTATCTGCCCCTTGTAACCGGAAAATAAATAAATAATATTAGCGAACATATAGGCTAAGCCTATATGCCCCAGTACGCTTCCAAAACGGATGTCAGCAAAGGGCCTTAGCCTCAGATGATTGTTAACGATGAGACCCAGCAATACCAGCATCAATCCTCTCCTGATAATTTTAAGTAATAATTTTTGTTTGCTTACGCCCATATCCATTTGCCGGCCTATTGAATAGGGAGTTGCTACCCCGGCCATAAATAAGAAGGTCGGAAAGATAAGGTCATAAAAATGAAAGCCATGCCAGGCAGGATGTTCCAGTTGTTCATTGATAGCTGTCCAGAAAGGTGAACCGGTTGCTTTAGTGAGGGTACCAACGATGGTGCCTGCGCCCATTATCCAGAACATATCAAAACCACGAAGGGCATCAAGTGAATACAATCTTTGTGACGGAGCTATAGTTGCCATGTAGTAGGTTAATTATTTGCCAGGAAGATAATTATTGTTATTGAAACAACGCAAGCAAAAGTTTTTTCAAACACGTAAAAGAAACTGGAGTTTAAGAAAAAGTTACACAGAAAACACTCATCTGTATAACCTCTTCTTAAAGTCCGGCTTTACTCCGTGATTAAAAAAAACTATAAATAAGTTGACATCTCCTGTTGATAGGCCCTGGCTGCCATTGCCGACTGTTCCGCAAAATCTTCCCCGCGGGAAGCATAGATTATCGCCCTGCTAACGTTTACCAGTAGCCCAATATCTTTATTGATGGCCTGAGTAGAAATTTCATGCAGGCTGCCGCCCTGTGTCCCTACACCAGGCACGAGGTAGAAATGTTCCGGTGAGATAGTACGGATCTTTGTAATCCAGTCTGATTGCGTTGCGCCGATAACAAACATCAGGTTACCAGGTGTGCCCCATTGCATAGAAGTTTTGATAACTTTCTCGTATAAATATTCGCCCCCTGTCTGTAACAATTCAAAATCAGAGGAACCAGTGTTTGACGTCAATACCAGCAGTATAGTCCATTTATCTTTGTATGCAAGAAACGGCTTTACACTGTCAGCGCCCATATAAGGAGCCACCGTAACCGCATCGAAATTCAGTGTTTCAAAAAATGCCTTTGCATACTGCGAGGAGGTATTACCGATATCACCTCTCTTGGCATCTGCGATTTTAAAAATATTCCCGGGGATATATTCAACCGTCTTCTCTAACGACTCCCAACCTTTAGTACCACGACTTTCATAAAAAGCGGTATTGATTTTATAACTGACACAATATTCATGCGTAGCATCGATGATAGCTTTGTTAAATGCAAATACAGGATCGGCGTCAGCTAACAAATGTGAGGGGATTTTCTCTATATCGGTATCGAGTCCGATACAGAGATAACTTTTCTTCTGCCTTATCTGCTGAATAATTTCGCTGCGGTTCATCCGATAGTTTTGGCAAAGAAAAGGGTTTTATGCAGAGGGCTAAAACAAATCAGGATAATCCGAGATTATCCCATCTACTCCTAAGCTACGCAAGTATTTAATCTTTTGTTTGTCATTAACTGTCCATGGGATCAATTTCATATTCAGCCGATGGCAGTTGGTTACAAGCTCTTTATTTACTAATGAAGCTTCAGGACTATAAATAGTTGGCGTAAATCCCAATTCATTAATCTGTTGTGATACTGATCTTTTATCGGAGGACTCAATAAGCGCAGCGGTTTTTATGGAAGGATATTTCTGGTGCACGATCTTCAGCGTTCTGAAATCAAAAGACTGGATGATTACTCTTTCCGCAATGCCTTGGCTCTTGACGACAGTCATTAACAGCGCTACATATTTTTCTGGTGCGGGATGAAGAACATTATCCGTAGCCGGCTTGGATTTTGTTTCGATATTATAAAATGGCAGCGCCCGTTTGTCTTTACGGGCGAGGTTATCGGCGCTATCGATGACATCGCTCAGCAGGGGTTTATGTACCGCGAGTTTTTGTTGCTGTGGAAAGTCCGGGTTAGGCTTCATGCCCACATCAAACAATTGCGTTTCGGCATAAGTCATACCATAGATAGCGAACTTATTCTCCTCCGCTGCATTTATAAAACTTCCATTGGCCCTGGTAGTAATCGTATGATTAAAATATGGATCATGTGATAAGATAACCTTTTCATCTTTCGTTATCATAGCGTCCATTTCAAGTGTCGTAACACCAAGCTCAATTGCTTTAAGCATAGCAGGAATAGTATTTTCAGGCATGAGCCCCCTGCAACCCCGGTGTCCCTGCTTATCAAAAAGCGGCATAGTTGAATGAATGTTTTTTGTTATATGGCAAGCGGTTATAAATGAAATCAGTATAACCAGTTCACATAATGCTGAGTTGAATTTCATACCGCAATGATAGCGGATTAAAGAAAGAGAGGATTTATTCCGTATTAAATAATTGTGATTTTCTTTCCTCCATAGCTGCCGCTACTTTTTTAGCGGTAGCATCCCCATCACTTAACTGCGCTATCACATTTTTATAACTTTCGGCATCCCTGTTCTGGCTTAGTTTAGAAGCAGCCTGCAGCTCTTCGATTTTTATTTCGAAACCAATGATTCCCCTGACATCATCGTTGAACATTTTCTCAGGTATGTCTTCTAATTTTATGGGCTGAGGCATAAGGTGTTCATGTGTATTCACCAGTCTTGACAGCACCGCTTTTAATTCTTCTCCATCCATAATACGAACGGTACCGTAGGCATGCACGGAAATATAATTCCAGGTAGGTACATTGATTTGCGTGTACCAGCGGGGCGATATATAAGCATGTGGCCCAGGAAATATACAAAGCAGTTTTGCACCTTCTGTAAATGTATCTTTCTGTTCGTTGCCTCTTGAGATATGTCCAACCAATACATCTTCTCCATTCATATTTTTTTCAACCGCTAAAGGAATGTGCGAAGCGATTGGCAACCCATCTTTTACCGTTACAATGATTGCAAAGCTGTTCTCTTTCATAAAAGAAAGAATTTTTTCCCGGTCTGTTTCCTGGTAACGGCGTGGGATGTACATGAGGAGTAGGGTGTTAGTTTATTCAAATTGTTTTTGCAGTCAACTGTGGGCTATCAGCTTTCAAAAGAAAGCGTGCCACGCATCTTCTTCTGATAGCTGACGGCTGACAGCTGAAAGCCGATAGTTGCCCGCAAAAAGTAATACTATAAAAACACATTCTATTCAATCACTTCAACAATCCTCGTTGTATCGAGGTGAGCATTACGCATAGAAATACTGCGTACAGCATCAGCAGCAAATTCTTTAAAAGCCATTTTAGAAATGATGTCATCAGAAACCATGATAGGCACACCAATATCACCGCCTTCCCGGATGCTTTGCACCAGCGGTATCTGTCCAAGGAATGGGATATCATATTCTTCGGCCAATCTCTTTCCTCCTTCTTTTCCAAAAATATAATATTTATTTTCCGGAAGCTCTGCCGGGGTAAAATAACTCATGTTTTCTACCAGTCCAATAATCGGGACTTTGATCTGGGCCTGTCCAAACATTGCGATGCCTTTTTTAGCATCTGCCAGCGCAACATCCTGAGGTGTAGTAACAACGATAACTCCGGTAAGCGGCACCGTTTGTACAAGCGTTAAATGAATATCGCCCGTGCCGGGAGGCATATCAATTATTAAATAATCAAGTTCTTCCCATAGTACATCAGTAACGAATTGCCTGATAGCGCTGCTTGCCATCGGACCCCGCCATACCACCGCACTTTTTTCATCAACCAGTAACCCGATACTCATGACTTTAATACCGAACCGCTCGATGGGAACGATCATACCTTTATCACCTTCCTGTTTCATCATCGGCCGCTCTCCTCTTAATCCAAACATTATAGGTATGCTTGGCCCATAGATATCAGCATCCATCAATCCTACGGAAGCTCCACCCTGCGCAAGTGCCAGCGCTAAATTTGACGCCACCGTACTTTTGCCTACACCCCCTTTACCACTGATTACCGCAATGATATTCCGAACGTTAGGCAACACCGTTTTAGGATCAGTACGGTTAGAACTGGTATTTGAAGTGAAATTTACTTTCACAACAGCTGCATCATCAACAAGTGAACGTATAGCATTAATGCAGGCATTCCTCATCAGATCTTTCATAGGACAGGCGGGAGTTGTTAAGACCAGGGTGAACGATACATTTGTCGCCTCGATAATAATATTTTTAATCATGTTAAGCGCAACAAGGTCTTTTCCAAGATCCGGTTCCTGCACAGTGCTTAATGCTTTTAATACCTGTTCTTCCGTCATTCTTCAAGGTTTTGTTAAAAAGTTCAATTTGATGCAAATTTAACCAATGATGAGATCAGTTTGTTTATCATTTACTCTTTTAAGGTTATTTTTGAAATTGTTGTCCATATTATTATTCGAACATCAGCGTTACCTGATAGTTTTTTAATGATGTATTGGTCAAAAAAATAAATTACGAGCGGCTCTTTGGTTATGAAGCCAGGAAAATTTAAAGAATTATGTATAATCCTCCCAATAAAGCGGAAGGCGCCTTAACCAACATTTCAAATGTTTGCTTGATGAATAAAATTCTACGCTATTTTTTACTGGTTGCATTTTTTAGTCCGATTGCTGTTAAGGCGCAATTTGGCGAATTGAAAGATTCGGTTGTACAATTGTATGGAGTTATAATGACGGCAGACAGTCTGCGCGGAATACCCGGAGTGAGCGTTACTATTAAAGGACAAAATCGTGGTACCCCTTCAAGCGATGAAGGGGTATTTTCTATTGTTGTTATGAAAGGAGACCAGGTAGAATTTACAAGTATAGGATATAAGCCCAAAGTGATAACTATCCCAAGAGATCTGCAGGGGAATCAATACAGCGTTATTCAATTGCTTGTTACCGACACGATGTATCTCCCTGTAACTATTATCAAGCCGCGACCGACGAGAGAACAGTTTGAACGTGATTTTGTAAATGCGCATATTCCGGATGACAACCTGGAGATCGCGCGGCAAAATACCAATTCCAGTAAAATGCGTGCGTTGTCCAGGTCACTTCCTTATGATGGCTCTGAAAATGCCGGGTTCAATCTCCGGCAAGGTGCAAGCAAATATTATTCTGCCGGTCAGATGCCCCAGCAAAATATATTTAATCCATTTGCCTGGGCAGAATTTATCCAGGCATGGAAGCGTGGTGATTACAGGAATAAGAATTAAGGGTTGTGTTTGCTGTAGATTGATGTGTTGCATTCAGCTGTCAGCTGTCAGCCGTCAGATTTCAGCCGTCAGCTATCAGATTCTGTG
>Ga0209724_1001490_pt1 | contig 21222 bp, 19 predicted proteins | sample grotaG_FD_184143 | JGI IMG/M metagenome (GOLD analysis project Ga0209724, IMG submission 184143) | Glacier valley bacterial and archeal communities from Borup Fiord, Nunavut, Canada, to study Microbial Dark Matter (Phase II) -... | ecosystem: Environmental > Aquatic > Freshwater > Ice > Glacier ...
CTCGCCGAGTACAAGCGGCTGCGCGACGAGATGCTCGCCGCCCACCCGGCGGCTTTCACCTCCGACGCGACCACCGAATCGGCCAAGGTGCCGGGCGACTATCTGCATCGCCTCGGGCTCGACCACGACGACGGCGGGCATTTCGTTCTCGGCGCGTGGATGGGCAGGCGCCTGGTCGGCGCGATCGGCTGCGAGCGCGACGACCGGCTCAAGGTGCGACACATGGGCCACGTCATCGGCATGATGGTCCGGCCGACGGTGCGGCGCCAAGGCCTGGGCGGCCAGTTGCTCGTCGCCTGCATCGAGCAGGCTCGGCGTGCCGGGATCGAGATGCTGACGCTCACCGTCACGGCGGGCAACGCCTCTGCCGTCCAGCTCTACGAGCGCCTCGGCTTCGTCGGCTACGGCACATTGCGACGCGCGCTCAGGATCGGCACCGAGTACCACGACAAACTGCACATGGCGCTCATGCTCTGAGCCGCCGCCAGGCACAGGTCAGACCACGTTGCGACGCGTCGCCAGGCGACGCCAGGTCTCGACGACGCTGTCGGGATTGAGCGAGATCGAGACGATGCCCTCGTCTGCGAGCCAGTCGGCGAAGTCGGGATGGTCGCTCGGCCCCTGGCCGCAGATGCCGATGTACTTGCCGGTGGCGCGGCACGCCGCGATGGCGCGCGAGATCATCGCCTTCACGGCCGGGTCGCGCTCGTCGAAGTCCTTGGCCAGGAGCTCAAGGCCGGAGTCGCGGTCGAGCCCGAGCGTGAGCTGGGTCAGGTCGTTCGAGCCGATCGACATGCCGTCGAAGAATTCGAGGAAGCGCTCGGCGAGGATGGCGTTGCTCGGCACCTCGCACATCATGATCACCTTGAGTCCGTCGGTGCCGCCGGCGGACGCGCGCTTGAGCCCGTGGTCGGCGAGCATGTTGACGACCTTCTCAGCTTGGCCGAGGGTGCGCACGAAGGGCACCATGACCTCGACGTTGGCGAAGCCCATGTCCTTGCGCACGCGCACGAGCGCCTCGCACTCCATCGCGAACGCCTCGCCGAAGGCTTCACTCACGTAGCGCGACGCGCCGCGAAAGCCGAGCATCGGGTTCTCTTCCTCGGGCTCGTAACGCGAGCCGCCGATCAGCTTCTTGTACTCGTTGCTCTTGAAGTCGGAGAGCCGCACGATCACCGGCTTCGGCCAGAACGCCGCCGCGATCGTGGCGATGCCTTCGGTGAGCTTGTCGACGTAGAAGGCGCGCGGCGACGCGTGGCCGCGGGCGACGCTCTCGACCGCCTTCTTCAGGTCTGTGTCGATATTGGGATAGTCGAGGATCGCCTTCGGGTGGACGCCGATGTTGTTGTTGATGATGAACTCGAGCCGCGCCAGGCCGACGCCCGAGTTCGGCATCTGCGCGAAATCGAAGGCGAGCTGCGGATTGCCGACGTTCATCATGATCTTGACCGGCGAGTACGGCAGCTCGCCGCGCTCGACGTCGGTGATCTCGGTCTCGAGCAGGCCGTCGTAGACGAAGCCGGTGTCGCCCTCGGAGCACGCGACGGTGACGAGCGCGCCCTCCTTCAGCGTCGAGGTCGCGTCGCCGCAGCCGACGACCGCGGGGATCCCGAGTTCGCGCGCGATGATCGCCGCGTGGCACGTCCGGCCACCGCGGTTGGTGACGATCGCCGCGGCGCGCTTCATCACCGGCTCCCAGTTCGGGTCGGTCATGTCGGTGACGAGAACGTCGCCCGCCTGCACACGGTCCATGTCGGCGATCGAGTCGACGATCCGTACCGGCCCCGTGCCGATCTTCTGGCCGATCGCGCGGCCCTCGGCGAGCACCGTGCCGCTGCCCTTCAGCTTGTAGCGCTGCTCGACCTTGCCTTCGCCCTGGCTCTTCACCGTCTCCGGCCGCGCCTGCAGGATGTAGAGCTTGCCGTCGACGCCGTCCTTGCCCCACTCGATGTCCATCGCCCGCCCGTAGTGCTTCTCGATGACGAGGGCATAGCGGGCGAGCTCGGTGACGTCGGCATCGGAGAGCGAATAGCGGTTGCGCTGCTCGGTCGCGGTGTCGAGCGTGGTGACGAAATGGCCGGTCGCCTTGCGCTCGTCGGCGGTCGCGAACGCCATGCGGATCAGCTTTGAGCCGAGGTTCCTGCGGATGATCGCGTGCTTGCCGCTGCGCAGCGCAGGCTTGTGGACGTAGAACTCGTCAGGGTTGACGGCGCCCTGCACCACCGTTTCGCCGAGGCCGTAGCTCGCGGTGATGAAGACGACGTCGGCGAAGCCGCTCTCGGTGTCGATCGTGAACATCACGCCGGCCGCGCCGAGGTCGCTGCGCACCATGCGCTGCACGCCGGCCGAGAGCGCGACGTCGCCGTGGGCGTAGCCCTTGTGGACGCGGTAGCTGATGGCACGGTCGTTGTAGAGGCTCGCGAACACCTCGCGCATCTTGGCAAGGATGTCGTCGATGCCGGTGACGTTGAGAAAGGTCTCCTGCTGGCCGGCGAACGACGCGTCGGGCAGATCTTCGGCAGTGGCCGACGAGCGCACCGCGAACGAAGCCTCGGGATGGCCGGCGCTCAGGCGCTCGAACTCGCGTCGCACTTCGGCTTCGAACGCCGCCGGCAGCGGCTGGGCTTCGATCCAGCCGCGGATCTCGGCCCCCGCAACCGCGAGGGCGCGAACATCGTCGGTGTCGAGCGAGGCCAGCCGGTCGGAGATCCTGCGCGTCAATCCGCCTTCGGCGAGGAAGGTGCGAAAGGCGTGGGCCGTGGTCGCGAAACCGCCGGGCACGCGCACGCCCGATTCGCTCAGCTGGCTGATCATCTCGCCGAGGGAGGCGTTCTTGCCGCCCACCGCCTCGACGTCGCTGTTCCTCAGGCTCTCGAACGTGGCGACGAAGGCGGTCGCCAAGTGGGTGGATGACATGGGAAGGCTCCAGGAACGTGGCAAACCGTTGCTTCCCGACCCTGGGCTTGAGGCGTGCCGCCCGCGAGCGCGGCGGCCCGGCGCAGCATCACGCCAACGCGGCGAGAGCGGCGTGCGGAGCGGCGAAAGCAGGAGGCGGCGGTCACGGGTCTGAGGGTCGAAACGTTGCCGATTCTAAGAGCCGCGGCGCCCCGCCGCCAACAGGCCGGCGGCCCGTGCCATCATCGCTGCGATGAGCTCCGACGAACCCACCGGCCCGGGCTCTGCGCCCCGCGATGCGTCCAAGGGCGCGGTGCCGCGCCACACCGTCTTCTTCGTCTCCGACGGCACCGGCATCACGGCCGAGACCTTCGGCAACTCGATCCTGTCGCAGTTCGCGATCAAGCCGCGCCACTTGCGCCGCCCGTTCATCGACACGCCCGACAAGGCACACCAGGTGGTGCGCGAAATCAACCACACCGCGGCGGCCCAGGACGGCAAGAAGCCGATCGTCTTCATCACGCTCGTCAATCCCGAGATCCTGGCGATCGTCAAGCAGCAGTCGCATGGCCTAGTGCTCGACATGTTCAACACCTTCATCGAGCCGCTCGAGGCCGAATTCGGCATCACGTCGAACCATCGCATCGGGCGCTTTTCCGACGTCTCCGACAGCCAGGAATACACCGACCGGATCGAGGCGATCAACTTCTCGCTCGCCCACGACGACGGCCAGTCGTCGAAGAACCTCGCCGAGGCCGACGTCATCCTCGTCGGCGTGAGCCGCAGCGGCAAGACGCCGACCTCGCTCTACCTGGCGATGCAGCACGGCGTGAAGGCGGCAAACTATCCGCTCATCCCGGAGGACTTCGAGCGCGGACATCTGCCGTCGACGCTCGCGCCGTTCAAGGCCAAGTGCTTCGGCCTGACGATCGACCCGGACCGGCTGCAGCGCATTCGCAACGAACGTCGCCCGAACAGCAAGTACGCGTCGATCGAGAACTGCCGCTACGAGGTCCGCGAAGGCGAGACGATGATGAAGCGCGAAGGCATCGCCTGGCTCTCGTCGACGCACAAGTCGATCGAGGAGATCGCGACGACGATCCTGCGCGACCTGAGCCCCGACCGGCTGGCGTACTGACTTTGCGATAACCCCCCGGCTTGGGGGGTTCGCCGATGCCGAGATTGGCACGGTCCGGAGGCGCCGTTCTCGATGCTCTCGGTGAGAATGACGGTACGAGTTCGTCCTCCGAAACGCCACTGCGCTCTTGATGGGAATCGCGATGTTCAACACCCCGAAATCAGTCCTGCTCGCCGTGCTCATCGGCGCCGCCTCGAGCGTCGCCACCGCCGCGCCGAACGACATGAATCCGCAGTTGCGTGCCAAGGCGCAGCAGGCGCTCGACTCCGGCGCCAAATACCTGGTGAGCAAGCAGGGCGCCGACGGCTCGCTGCTGAGCTCGGTCGGTCTCAGCGCCTTGGCCCTGACCTCGATCCTGCAGAACCCGTCGGGTCCGGCGGGCGTCGACAAGAACGCGATCGACAACTACGCGAAGTTCATCGTCTCGAAGGTGAATCCCGACGGCTCGATCGTCGAGCGCGCGCACGACGAGAGCTACAACACTGCGGTGTCGATCGTGGCGCTGACGGCGATGAAGGACGCGAAGTACGCGCCGGTGATCGCCGGCGGCCAGAAGTACATCGCCACGACGCAGATGGCCGAGACGCGCGGCTTCACGCCGATCAACCCCTGGTACGGCGGCATCGGCTACGGCGGCGACCGGCGCCCCGACATGTCGAACTTCTACGTCGCGCTCGAGGCGATGCGGTCGACCGCCTACGACGCGAAGGACCCGATCTGGCAGAAGGCGCTGATCTTCGCCAGCCGCATGCAGAACCGCAGCGAGAGCAACGACCAGAAGTGGTCGGGCAACGACGGCGGCTTTGCCTACGCTCCGGGCGTGAACCTGCCGAAGATGGGCGGCGGCACGAAGTCGTATGCGTCGATGACCACGGCCGGGCTCTACAGCCTGCTGCTGATCGGCGTCGAGAAGTCGGACCCGCGCGTGCAGGCCGCCTATAAGTGGCTGACCACGAACTACACGCTCGACGCCAACTTCGGCACCGACTCGAAGAGCGCGCTCTTCTACTACTACTGCGCGTTCGCCAAGGTGATGAACGCGTATGGCGAGAAGGAGTTCGTCGACGGCAAGGGCCAGCGCCACAACTGGCGCAACGAGCTCGCCGAGCGGCTGGTCGCGCTGCAGGCAGCCGATGGCTCGTGGGTCAACGCGGATTCGAAGGACTGGTGGGAAGACAAGCCCGAGCTGGTCACTTCGTGGGCGTTGCAGGCGCTCGAACACACGATGAAGTGAGCTGCTCGCCGGCTAGTCGGCGAGCAGCTCGGCGTAACGCTTCAGGTCGACGTTGCCGCCACTGATGAGCACGCCGACGCGCTTGCCGGCCAGCTCCGATGTCATCCGGCGCGCAGCGGCGTAGCCGAGGCAGCCGGTCGGCTCGACGACCATCTTCATGCGCTCGGCGAAGAAGCGCATCGCCGCGAGGAGCTCGGCGTCGCTGGCGGTGAGCACGTCGTCGACGTCGCGACGGACGATCGCGAAGGTGTAGTTGCCGAGCTGCTGCGTCTGGGCGCCGTCGGCGATCGTCTTCGGCGTCTCGATGCGGACGATGCGACCGCTGCGAAACGATTGCCGGCCGTCGTCGCCCGCTTCTGGCTCGACGCCGTAGACCTTGCAAGACGGCGCGAGCGCGCGCGCCGAGAGCGCCGACCCGGAGACGAGGCCGCCGCCGCCCATGCAGACGAAGAGCGCGTCGAGCGAACCGACATCCTCGAAGAGTTCGAGCGCCGCTGTCCCTTGGCCGGCGATCACGTCGGGATGGTCGTACGGCGGGATCAGTGTCATGCCGCGCTCGCCGGCGAGGCTTCGGCCGATCGCTTCCCGGTCCTCGCGGAAGCGGTCGTAGACGACGACCTCCGCACCATAGCCGCGTGTCGCCGCGACCTTGGTCGCCGGCGCGTCGTGCGGCATGACGATCACCGCCGGCACGTCGAGCAGGCGCGCCGAGAGCGCGATCGCCTGCGCGTGGTTGCCGGACGAGAACGCGACGACGCCGGCGCGTCGCTGGCGCTCGTTGAAGCGCGACAGCGCGTTGAAGGCACCGCGGAACTTGAAGGCGCCCACGCGCTGGAAGTTCTCGCACTTGAAGAACAGCTGCGCGCCGAGCTCGGCGTCTGCCGTGCGCGACGTGAGGACCGGCGTGCGATGGGCATGACCGGCGATGCGCGCGGCGGCGTCGCGGACATCGTCGAAGGTCGGTAGCACGAGCGGCGTAGGCGAAGCAGGCATGGACCTCTCCGGAGTCAGGGCCGGCGGCGCCGGGCGGATTCGTAGAAGCACACCGCGGCAGCCGCGGCGACGTTGAGCGACTCCTCGCCGCCGGGCTGCGGGATCGACAGCATCGCCGAACAGCGCGAAGCGACCGAGGCCGAAACACCCTGCCCTTCGTGGCCGAGCACCCAGGCGCACGGCCACGGCAGCGCGAACATGTCGATGCGCTCGCTCGCGTGCGGGCTCGTGCCGAAGAGCGGCACGTCGAGCGCGGACAGCGCCGCATCTTGCGCGCCCTCGACCAGATGCAGGCCGAAATGCGCGCCCATGCCGGCACGGACGACCTTCGGCGACCAGAGCGCGGCCGTGCCGATCAGCGCGACCACCTGCACGAAGCCGAACGCAGCGGCGCTTCGCAGCATGCTTCCGACGTTGCCCGGATCCTGGACCCGGTCGAGGACGAGCGTCGGCTCGCGCGGACGGACGGACGCCTGCAATGGAACGTCGACCAGGAATGCGATCGCGGCCGGCGACTCGAGCGTGCCGATGCCGGCCATGGCGTCGTCGGCGATGACCGCGACGTCGGTCGCGCCCTGCGCGAGCTCGCGCAGGGCGGGTGTCGCCCACGCCGTCTCGCTGAGCAGCGCTTGCGGCGCAGGTCCATTGCGCTGACGCCAGGCGGCGCACAGATGCTCGCCTTCCAGCAGCAGCGTGCTGCTCTTGCGGTATCCGCCCGGGTCCGACGCGAGCTTGCGCACGCGCGCGAGCAGCGGGTTGGAGCGCGACGTGATCTGCGTGACCTTGGCCACGGGGCTGCTCAGAACAGGCGGTCGAGGACGCTGCGCACCGGCGCGAAGCTGCGTCGGTGGTGCGGGCAGGCGCCGTGGACCTGCAACGCGCTCAGGTGCTCGGGCGTCGAATAGCCCTTGTGGCTGTCGAATCCGTACTGCGGGTGCTGGTCGTGTAGCTGCATGCAGAGACGATCGCGGTGGACCTTGGCGATGATCGACGCCGCCGAGATCGCGCGCACCTTGGCGTCGCCGCCGACGACCGTGCGCACCGCCATCGTCAGCTCGGGACGCTGGTTGCCGTCGACGAGGACGATCTGCGGCTGCTGCGCGAGGCCCTCGACGGCGCGGCGCATCGCGAGCAAGGCCGCGCGCAGGATGTTGATCGTGTCGATCTCGGCGACGCTCGCCGACGCGACGCAGAAGCAGATCGCCTTCCTGCGAATCTCGTGGTCGAGCCGCTCGCGCTCCTCGGCGGCGAGGAGCTTCGAGTCGTTGAGACCGCGGATCGTGCGCGTCTCGTCGAGGATCACGGCCGCTGCGACGACCGGCCCGGCGAGCGGCCCGCGGCCGACCTCGTCGACGCCGGCCATCAGGCCCGAGACGTCGACGATGCAGCGCAGCTGATGGGCGCGGAGAAAGGTCCTGGCGTGCATGGAACGAGTGTCAGCGATCGAGCACGGCTTCGATGGCGGCGGTCGCGAGGGCGCCGGTGTCGCGCCGGAGCGCGAGATGGATGCCCTCGAACCGGACCCGCAGCGACTCGGCCGCCTCGGGATCGTCGAGCCACTTGAACGCCGCGGCGGAGATCTTCGCAGGCGTCGCGTCGCCCTGCAACAGCTCGGGCACGGCGAACTCGCGCAGAAGGATGTTGGGCAGCGAGACCCACGGCTGGTAGCTCATGCGCTTGCCCATCTGCCAGGTGAGCGCGTGCATGGCGTAGACGACGACCATCGGCCGCTTGAAGAGCGCGGCCTCGAGCGTCGCCGTGCCGCTCGCGACCAGGGCGACATCGCAGGCGGCGAGCGCGTCGTGCGCCTGGCCGTCGAGCAGCGTGATCGGCGCGTCGGGTGCGTATTGCTTGCGCAGCGGCTCGATCGCATGGCGCAGGCCGGTGACGACCGGGACGACGAAGCGCAGGTCCGGGCGCGCGCGGCTCATCTCGGCGGCGGCGCCCAAGAGGCGTGGCGCGATGTACTGGATCTCCGAGCGGCGGCTGCCCGGCAGGAGCGCGACCAGCGTCGCGTCGTCGTCGATGCCGAGCGCAGCGCGGCCGGCGGCACGGGGCACGTCGAACGGGATCGCGCTCGCCAGCGGATGGCCGACGTAGACGGCGTTGATCTTCTGCTTGGCGTAGATCTCGGGCTCGAACGGGAAGATGCAGAGCACGAGGTCGGTGGCACGGCCGATCTTCTCGATCCGCTTGCCGCGCCAGGCCCAGATCGACGGGCTGACGAAGTGGATCGTCTTCACGCCCGCCGCCTTGAGCCTGATCTCGACGTCGAGGTTGAAGTCGGGCGCATCAACGCCAATGAAGGCGTCGGGCTTGTCGGCCATCAGGCGCTCGAGGAGCTGGGTGCGGATGGCGAGGATCTCGCGGAAGTGGCCGAGAACCTCGACGTAGCCGCGGACCGACAGCTTGTCGTGCGGCCACCAGGCATCGAACCCCTGCTCTGCCATGCGCGGGCCGCCGATGCCCTCGGCGACGAGTGCCGGCCAGCGCGCGCGCAGGCTCTGCAGCAGCGAGCCCGCGAGCAGGTCGCCCGAGGCCTCGCCCGCGACCATCGCGAAGCGCGGCGATTCAGGAGTCATGGGGACGGACCTTGGCAGGAATCAGCGCGCGATGCCTCGCCTGGCCGACGCCAGGAAGTCGCCGAGCAGGCGAATGTCGGCGGCCGCCTCCGGGACGGTCTGGGCGAGCGCGACAATCTTCTCGCGCGCCTGATCCAGCGTCAGGCCGTCGCGATAGAGAAGGCGATACATCTGCTTCACGGCGGCGATGCGCTCGACCGAGAAGCCGCGCCTGCGCATGCCCTCGGCGTTGAAGCCGCGCACTGTCAGCGGATTGCCGTCGACCATCATGAACGGCGGCACGTCTTGCGAGACATGGCTCTGGAAGCCCGCCATCGCATGCGGCCCCATCTTGACGAACTGGTGCAGTCCGCTCATCGCGCCGACGATCGCCCAGTCGCCGAGATGGACGTGGCCGGCGAGCCCGGCGTAGCCGGCGACGATCGTCTGGTTGCCGACGACGCAATCGTGGGCGATGTGCACGTTGTTCATCAGCCAGTTGTCGCTGCCGATCCGCGTCGTGCCCGCGTCCTGCGCCGTGCCGATGTTGAAGTTGCAGTACTCGCGGATCGTGTTGCGGTCGCCGATTTCGAGCGTCGTCGGTTCGCCCGCGTACTTCTTGTCCTGCGGCACGCCGCCGAGCGAGCAGAACTGGAAGATGCGGTTGTCGGTGCCGATCGTCGTCCGGCCCTCGATGACGCAGTGCGGCCCGACGACGGTGCCCGCGCCGATGCGCACCTGGCTGCGAACGATGCTGTAGGGACCGATCTCGACGTCGGCCGCCAGCTCGGCGCCGGACTCGACGATCGCCGTCGGGTGAGTCTTCGCCATCGGCGCAATCGCCTATTTGACGACGGCCCGCACCGCGCACATCAGCGCGGCCTCGACGGCGAGCTCGCCGTCGACGGTGGCCCGCGCCGTGAACTTGAAGATGCCGGACTTCATGCGGTCGAGCGTCACGTCGAGCATGAGCTGGTCGCCCGGCTCGACGGGGCGCTTGAAGCGCGCTGCATCGATCCCTGCGAAGTAGTAGAGCCGCTTGTCGTCGGGTGCCGCGTCGAGCGCGTCGAAAGAGAGCAGCGCCGCCGCCTGCGCCAGCGCCTCGAGCATCATCACGCCCGGCATCACCGGGCGCAGTGGAAAGTGGCCGACGAAGTACGGCTCGTTGGCGGTGACGTTCTTGAGCGCGACGATGCGCTTGCCGTGCTCGAGCTCGACGACGCGGTCGACCATCAGGAACGGATAGCGATGCGGCAATCGCTTCAGGATGTCGTGGATGTCCATGGTCATGTCGACTTCTTCTCCAGCGCTCGCACCCGCTCTCGCAACGCATGCAAGTGGCGCAGCGCCGCCGCGTTCTTCTGCCACGCGGCATTGTCGTCGAACGGAAACAGGCCGCTATAGAAGCCCGGCTTGTGGATCGAGCTCGTGATCTGCGTCGCGGCCGACACCACGACGCGGTCGACGATCGTGACGTGGCCGTTGATGCCGGCGCCGCCGCCGATCATGCAGTGCGCACCGATCACGGCGCTGCCGGCGATGCCGACGCAGCCGGCGATCGCCGTGTGCTCGCCGATGCGCACGTTGTGTCCGACCTGCACCTGGTTGTCGATCTTCACGCCGTTGCCGATGACGGTGTCGCCGGTGGCGCCGCGATCGACGCAGCTGTTGGCACCGATCTCGACGTCGTCGCCGATGACCACGCGACCGAGCTGTTCGATCTTCACCCAGCCGCCGCGGCCGGGCGCGAAACCGAAGCCGTCGGCACCGATGACGGCGCCCGGCTGCAGGAAGCAGCGCGCGCCGATCGTCGTCTCGTAGAGCACCGTCACACGCGGGCCAAGCCGGGTGCCGGCGCCGATCCGGCAATTGCGCCCGACGAAGGCATGGGCGCCGATCGTCACGTCGTCGCCGAGAACGGCTCCGATCTCGACGACCGCGAACGCGCCGATCGCCACGTCGGCGCCGAGCTGCGCGTTCGCATCGACGACCGCGCTCGCATGGACGCCGCGTTCCGGACGCGGTCGCGTGCGCCCGGCCCACCACTGGGTGAGATGCGCGAAGTAGAGATAGGGATCGTCGCTGACGATCGTCGCGCCGCGCGCCACTGCCACGTCGCGGAACGCCGGCGCGACGATGACGCAGCCCGCCGACGAGCCGGCGAGCTGCTTGGCATAGAGTGGGTTGGCGAGAAACGCGATCGTGGACGGCGTCGCGGTCTCGAGCGGGCCGACCGAAGCAATGCGGATCGCGCCGTCGCCGATCAGTTCTCCGCCGAGGTGCTCGGTGATCTCGCGAAGTGCGACTTCGCTCACCGCAGCTCTTATTTGCCGCCCTGGGCGTTGAGCGCCTTGATCACCTTGTCGGTGATGTCGACCTTGGGGCTCCAGAACACGGCCTCCTGCAGGATCAGGTCGTACTTTTCGGTCTCGAAGATCTGCTTGATGATGCGGTTCGTGCGCTCGACGACGGTGGCGAGCTCCTCGTTCTTGCGCTGGCTCAGGTCTTCCTGGAACTCGCGGCGCTTCCTCTGCAGCTCGCGGTCCTGGTCGACCAGCTCGCGCTGTCGCCGCGTGCGCTCTGCCTCGGCCAGTGTGGGCGCGTCCTTGTCGAGCTTGTCGCTCGCGGTCTTCAGACGAGCGGCGATGTCGTTCAGGTCCTTCTCGCGCTTGGAGAACTCGACCTCGAGCTTGCTCTGCGCAGCCTTGGCAGGAACGGCCTCGCGCAGCACGCGGTCGCTGTTGACGTAGCCGATCTTCAGCTCCTGCGCCGACGCTGCCGCCGCCGAGCCTGCGACGAGCGCAGCCACGAGCACCGATTTCAGGATGTGGCTGTTCATCAAAAGGCGGTTCCGATCTGAAACTGAAGCCGTTGGATTCTATCTTCCGGCTTCTTCCGCACCGGCGTGCCGTAGCTGAGCTTGAGCGGGCCGACCGGCGAGACCCAGCTCACCCCCAGGCCGGCCGACGCGCGCAGGCTGTCGAGGCTGATGTGCTCGTTCTCGCCCCAGACGTTGCCGGCATCGGCATAGACGAAGATCCGCAGCGTCCGGTCGGAGCCCGCGCCCGGCACCGGCAGGTAGAGCTCGTTGTTGATGTTGAAGCGACGGTTGCCGCCGATGAAGGCTCCCGTGACGTCGACGGGCCCGAGCGAGCCCTGCTCGAAGCCGCGAACAGTGCCGAGGCCGCCACCGTAGAAGTTCTTGAAGATCGGATACGGACGGCTGCCGAGGCCTTTGCCGTAGCCGAGTTCGGCGTTGACGCCGAAGCTGAACGAGCGGTTGAAGTTGATGTATTGCTGGCCCTGCAGGTTCGCGCGCAGGTACTTGGCGCCGCCGATCGGCGCGTAGTCGAGGTTCACGCGCAGGTAGCGGCCGGCCGTCGGCACCAGCGCGCTGTCGCGGTTGTCGCGCGTCCAGCCGATGGTGAGCGGGATCGAGCCACTGGTCTCGCCGAACTGCTCGCGGTAGAGAAAGTAGCTGTTCGGAAGCGAGGTCGCGCCCCTGATCTCGGTGCGCTCGGCACCGATGCCGAAGTAGACCGTGTCGTACTCGCTGAACGGCACGCCGAAGCGGATCGCCGCACCCGGAGTCACGAGCTTGTATTCCTCGCCCTGGCTGTTGATCGGGCGGCTCGTGCGGTAGTAGAAGTCGATCGATCGCGAGATGCCGTCGATGGTGAAGTACGGATCGACCGTGCTCAGCACGAGCGTGCGGTTGTACTTGCTCGTGTTGAGGTCGAGGCCGAGGTAGTTGCCCGAGCCGAAGATGTTTTCCTGCTTGATCGACGCCGTCAGCGAGAGCTTGTCGGCCGACGAGAAGCCGGCGCCGAGCGAGAGGTTGCCGGTCGGCTTTTCCTTGATCGTGATCGTCAGGTCGACCTGGTCCTGCGAGCCCGGGACTTCGGTCGTGTCGACGCCGACGTCGCTGAAGTAGCCGAGCCGATCGACCCGGTCGCGCGAGAGCTTGATCTTGGTGCCGTCGTACCACGACGACTCGAACTGGCGGAACTCGCGCCGGATCACCTCGTCGCGCGTGCGCGTGTTGCCGGCGACGTTGACGCGGCGCACGTAGACGCGGCGCTGCGGCTCGGCGACCAGCGTCACCGAGACGCGCCCGTTGACGCGGTCGATCTCCGGTCGCGAATCGACCTTGGCGAAGGCATAGCCGAAGGTGCCGAAGCGGTCGACGAAGGCGCGCGAGGTCTGCGCCACGGTCTCGGCCCGATATGGATCGCCCGGCTTGATCGTGACCAGGGTGCGGAAGTCGTCTTCCTTGCCGAGGTACTCGCCTTCCAGCTTCACGCCGGTGACGGTGTAGAGCTGGCCTTCCTTCACGTTCACCGTGATGGTGATGTCCTGCTTGTCGGGCGAGATCGCGACCTGCGTCGACGCCACCTCGAACTCGAGGTAGCCGCGGTTCTGATAGTAGGCGCGCAGGGTCTCGAGGTCGGCGTTCAGCTTGGCGCGCGAATAGCGGTCGCCCTTCAGGTAGAAGTTGAGCCAGCTGCCGTCGTTGAGTTCGAACAGGCCTTTCAGCGCGCCCTCGGAGAACACCTTGTTGCCCGCGATCCGGATCTCGCTGATCCGGGCGGCGCTGCCTTCGACGATCGTGAAGGTGACGTTGACGCGGTTGCGCTCCTGCGGCGTCACCGTCGTCACGACCTCGGCGCCATAGAGGCTGCGCGTGAGGTACTGGCGCTTCAGTTCCTGCTCGGCGCGATCGGCGAGCGCCTTGTCGAACGGCAGGCCTTCGCCGATGCCGAAGTCCTTCAGTGACTTGACCAGCGCGTCCTTCTCGAACTCGTGCAAGCCGACGAAGTCGATGTTCGCGATCACCGCGCGCTCGTCGACGATGACGACGGCGACCCCGTTGTCGATGTCGATGCGCACGTCCTTGAAGAGACCGGTCGCGAACAAGGCGCGCAACGCGGCCGAGCCCTTCTCGTCGGTGTAGGTGTCGCCGATCCGGAACGGCAGCGCCGCGAACACCGTGCCGGCGTCCGAGCGCTGCAGGCCTTCGACGCGGATGTCCTTCAGCACGAACGGCTCGATCGCTGAGGCCGCGCCGATGTGCAGGGCCAGGGCGAGCGCCGCCGAAAGCGGGGCGAGGCGAAGAGGACGCAAGCGCAGGAGACGATGGACGGAGGAACGGGCGCGGGGAGCGGGAACAGGCATGCAGTCGGTCATTGGAGACCCAGCAGGCGGGCCATGTCGTTGTAGAGCGCCAGGGACATCATCATCAACATGATGGCAACCCCGCCACGCTGCAGCCTGTCGAGCCACAACTCAGAGACCTGACGTCCCGTCACAGCCTCGAAAAGATAATACATCAGGTGTCCGCCGTCGAGGACGGGCAAGGGCAGCAGGTTGAGCACGCCGAGACTGACGCTCACGACCGCGAGAAAGCCGAGGTAGTACGCGAGGCCGAGACGCACCGACTGGCCGGCATAGTCGGCGATTGTCACCGGCCCGCTCAGGTTCTTGAGCGAGGCCTGGCCGATGATCATCTTGCCGAGCATCTTCACCGTCAGTGCCGACATCTGCCAGGTCTGCGTGACCGCGCTCGTCATGCCTTCGACAACGCCGTAGCGGACGTTCGTCATCTCGGGCGGCTGGCCGGGGAACACATCGAGGCGGCCGACGCGGTTACCGCCGTCGACGATCACCGCGGGCATCACCTGAATTTCGCTGCGCGTGCCGGCGCGCTCGATGCGCCAGTGCATCGGCGCCGCGACGCCGGTGCGTCCGCTGGCACGGATGATGTCGCGCACCTGGGTCGCGTCCTCGATCGCGACGTTGTCGATCGCCAGCACCCGATCGCCCGGCTTCAGCCCCGCGGCCGCGCCGGCGCCGCCGGCCTTGACTTCGCCGAGCACCGGCTCGCTCCAGGGATTGCCGAGGCCGATGCGCTGCATCGTCTTGGCGTCGACGTCGGCGCCGGCGAGCGATGCGAGATCGAGGTGGACGCGACGCTGGCCGCGACCGTCGCGCGTGCTCACCATGAGGTCGATGCCGTCGCCGTGCAGCATCGACTGCGTCACCTGCCAGCGCAGGTCGGTGAGCGAGCGCACGTCGCGCCAGTCGACGCCGTCGGACGACCACGCGCGCACCCAGTCACCGGCGCGCATGCCGGCGCGCTCGGAGAGACTGGCCGCGGCTGGCGGCCCGAGCAAGGCCTTCGGCTCGTCGACGCCGATCCAGTGCGCGGTCGCGTACAGGGCGATCGCCAGCAGCAGGTTCGCCGCCGGGCCCGCCGCGACGATCGAGGCGCGCTGCCAGAGCGGCTTGCGGTTGAAGGCGTGGTCGAGCTCGGCCGGGCTCACCTCGCCCTCGCGCTCGTCGAGCATGCGCACGTAGCCGCCGAACGGCAACGCGCAGACCACGAACTCGGTGGCCGTCGGAGTCGCCTGACGGCGCCACAGGACGCGGCCGAAGCCGACCGAGAAGCGCAGCACCCGAACGCCGCAGGCGACCGCGACCCGGTAGTGCCCGTACTCGTGGACGATGATCAGGACGCCCAGCGTCAGAAAAAAAGCGAGGACGGTGATCAGCATCGGGAGTCCCGGTTGCTCATTGCAGGTAGGCCTTCAGGAATTGGCCGGCGCATTGCCGGGCCTCGGCATCGAGCGCGAGCAGGGCCGCGAGCGAATCTGCCGCGCCACGCGCCGGCGCGAGCGCTTCGAGAGTGCGACAGTTGACAGTGTGAATCCGGTCGAAGCGAATGGTTCCGGAGAGAAATGCCGCGACCGCTTCTTCGTTGGCGGCATTGAGCACCGCGGTCGTCCCGGCCGGCCCACGCAATGCGTCCCAGGCCAGGCCGAGGCCGGGATAGAGCTTCAGGTCGGCAGGCTCGAAAGTGAGCGATGCCAGGCGCTGCCAGTCGAGCGGCTCGGTGCCCGAATCGATGCGGTCCGGGTAGGCGAGGCCGAAGGCGATCGGCACGCGCATGTCGGGCGTGCCGAGCTGGGCCAAGACCGACTGGTCGCGGCACACGACCATCGAGTGGATGATGCTCTGCGGATGGATCACGACCTCGATCTGCTCCGGCGCGAGATCGAACAGGTAATGCGCCTCGATGACCTCGAGCGCCTTGTTCATCATCGTCGCCGAGTCGACCGAGATCTTGCGGCCCATGACCCAGTTCGGATGCGCGCAAGCCTGGTCGGGCGTGACCGCCCGCAGCGTCGACGGATCGCGACCGCGGAACGGGCCGCCGGACGCGGTGAGGACGATGCGCGCGACGCGATCCTTCCAGGTCGCGCGGTCTTCGGGCAGGCATTGGAAGATTGCCGAGTGTTCGCTGTCGATCGGCAGCAGGGTCGCGCCGCAGCGCGCCACGGTGTCGACGAACAGATGTCCGCCGACGACGAGCGCCTCCTTGTTGGCGAGCAGCAGCCGCTTGCCCGAAACAGCCGCGGCCAGGCAGGGCGCGAGGCCCGCGGCGCCGACGATGGCCGCCATGACGGCGTCGACCTCGGGATGTGCGGCGAGCTCCGAGAGCGCGCCCTCGCCGCTCATCACTTTCGTCGCGATGCCCGCAGAGCGCAGTCGCGTCGTGAGCTCGCGCGCCTGCGCCGCCGTGGCGACGGCGGCGAAGCGGGGCCGATGGCGCACGCAGAGCGCGAGCAGCTCGTCCAGGCGACTGTGCGCGGTGACCGCGAAGATCTCGAAGCGGTCCGGATGCGCGCCGGCGACCTCGAGCGTCGCCTGGCCGACCGAGCCGGTCGCGCCGAGGACGCACAGGCGCTGCGCCGGTCCGGAACGATCGTGCGAAGGCGTCTTCACAGCGCAGCCAACGCCAGGGCGATCGGAAACACGGGCAGGAGCCCGTCGACGCGGTCGAGGATGCCGCCGTGCCCCGGCAGCAGCGCGCTGCTGTCCTTGGCGCCGGCGCTGCGCTTCACGAGCGACTCGAACAGGTCGCCGACGACACTCATCGCGACGAGGAAGACAACGACCAGCACGAGCCCGGCGTAGCTGAAGCGGTTGGCGATGATCGTGTAGAAGCTCTCGCCGCCGGTCGATCCCGACGCATCGACGATGAGCCAGCCGATCGCGACCAGCAGCGCGCCGGCCATCCCGCTCCAGACGCCTTCCCAGCTCTTGCCCGGACTGATCGCCAGCGCGAGCTTGCGCCGGCCGAAGCGGCGTCCGCCGAAGTACGCGAAGATGTCCGCGGCCCAGACGAGCGTGAAGATGGAGAGGATGAAATTGAGCCCGCCGGCCTTTGCGTTCGAGAACGCGAGCCAGGCGGTCCACAGGGCGACCAGGCCGATGAGCCAGCGCAGCGCACGCGGCACCTCCGGCCAGCCGGCCACGCCTTTGCCCAGCGCCCAGGTGCCGCCAAGGACCCACAGACCGAAAGCCAGCCACCACGACGCGTGGGGCGCGTGCGTGGCCCAGCCCACGTAGAGCGCGAGCCCGCACGCCGCCGCGAGCAGCACGCCGAGCGGCACGGCGAATGCGCCGCCATCGTTGAGCCGGACCCACTCCCAACCGCCGATCGCCATGCCGGCGAGCGTGAGCAGCGCGAACGGCCATGTCGTGTGGACGACGAGGGCGGGAATCAACAAGGCCAGCAGCACCACCGCCGTCAGGATGCGCTGCCTGAGCACGCGTTAGAGCCTGTTAACGCCACGGGAGGGCTCGCGCCGGGGTGGCGCAGGCCGCAGGGCAAGGCGCGCGCGAGGCCGCGTGCCCGTGACACGCAACGAGCGCGCAACGCCGCCCTGCGGCCTGCGCAACCCCGGTCCTTCGGCGGATCTCAGCAAACAGGCGCCCGCCGCGTTAAAAATGCTCGCCGTAGCAGCCACTGCGGCTGCGCTTCGCGCCTTGCGGGCGCCTGTTTGCCGAGTCACTCGAGCCCTCCCATGGCGTCAACAGGCCCTAGCTTCCGCTCGCGACGAGCTCGCCGGCACTGTGCACGGCACCGAAACGCCGTTCGCGCCGAGCGTATTGGGCGAGCGCGGCGTCGAGCTCGGCGGCGCCAAATTCGGGCCAAAGGCATTCGGTGAAGACGAGCTCGGAGTACGCGACCTGCCAGAGCAGGAAGTTGCTGATCCTGAGCTCGCCGCCGGTGCGGATGAAGAGGTCCGGATCGGGCGCGTAGCTGAGCGCCATGTAGCTGTTCAGTTTGGCTTCGTCGAGCTCATCGGCGGCGACACCAGCGGCCATCGCCTGGCGGCAGGCCTCGACGATGTCCCAGCGACCGCCATAGTTGAACGCGACCGAGAGCTGGATGCGGCTGTTGTGGCGCGTGCTGTCCTCGGCGTGCTGCCAAGCCTGGCGCAGCTTGTCGGAGACCTGGGCGCGGTCGCCGATGATGCGGATGCGGACGCCGTCGCCAGCGAGCTTGGCGAGGTATTTCGAGACCGCGACCAGCACCAGGCCCATCAGGCTCGAGACTTCCTCGCTCGGCCGCTTCCAGTTCTCGGACGAGAACGCGAACACGGTGAGGTACTCGATGCCACGGTCGGCGCAGGCGTTCACGGTGCGCACGAGCGCATCGACGCCCTGCTTGTGGCCGAAGAAGCGCGGCATGTGGCGCTTCTTCGCCCAGCGGCCGTTGCCATCCATGACGATGGCCACGTGACGCGGCACGGCGCAAGCCGTCTCGGCCGGCTCGCCCATCAGACCGCCATGATCTCGGTTTCCTTCGCCGACGTGAGCCGGTCGATTTCCGCGATCGTGCGGTCGGTGAGCTTCTGCAGCTCGTCGAGCGAGCGCCGCTCTTCGTCTTCGGAGATGGTCTTGTCCTTCGCGAGCCGGCGCGCGTGGTCGTTGGCGTCGCGGCGCAGGTTGCGGACCGCGATCTTCGCGTCCTCGGCGGCATGACGCACAACCTTGGTCAGGTCACGGCGACGTTCTTCGGTCAGCGCCGGCATCGGGATGCGCAGCAGGTCGCCCTGCGACGACGGATTGAGGCCGAGGTCCGACTCGCGGATCGCCTTCTCGATCTTCCCGCCCATGCCCTTTTCCCAGGGCTGGACGCTGATCGTGCGCGCGTCGAGCAGCGTGACGTTGGCGACCTGGCTGATCGGCAACAGCGAGCCGTAGTAGTCGACGTGGACCTGGTCGAGGATGCCGGTGTGAGCACGGCCGGTGCGGATCTTCTGCAGGTCGCCCTTGAACGACTCGATCGAGCGAGCCATCTTCTGCTCGGCCGTCTTCTTGATGTCTGCAATCGTCATCGTCTCGGTCCTTACACGTGAACGAGCGTGCCCTCGTCTTCGCCGAGCACGACGCGCTTGAGCGCCCCCGGCTTGAAGATGCTGAAGACACGGATCGGCAGCTTCTGGTCGCGGCAGAGCGCGAACGCGGTCGCGTCGAGAACCTGCAGGTTCTTGATGATGGCCTCGTCGAAGCTGATGCGGCTGTAGCGCGTGGCGCTCGGATCCTTCTTCGGATCGGCGTTGTAGACGCCGTCGACGCGGGTTGCCTTGAGGACGATCTGGGCCCCCATCTCGGCGCCGCGCAGCGCCGCCGCGGTGTCGGTCGTGAAGAACGGATTGCCGGTGCCGGCCGCGAAGATCACGACCTTGCCTTCCTCGAGATACTGCAAGGCCTTCGGCCGCACGTAGGGCTCGACGACTTGCTCGATGCCGATCGCTGACATCACGCGTGCCGTGATGCCTTCCTGGCGCATCGTGTCGGCCAGCGCCAGCGCGTTCATCACGGTCGCGAGCATGCCCATGTAGTCGGCGGTCGCGCGGTCCATGCCGACAGCGCCGCCGGCGACGCCGCGAAAGATGTTGCCGCCGCCGATCACGACCGCGACCTCGCAGCCGAGCTGCGTGACTTCCTGCACCTCGCGCACGATGCGCACGATCATCGCCCGGTTGATGCCGTAGGCGTCGTCGCCCATCAGGGCTTCGCCCGAGAGCTTGAGCAGGATGCGCTTGAACGCCGCCATGCAGTCGATTCCCCTGTGGTGATCGCGAAGTCTAGCCGCCGCCCGATCGGGTGGCGGCCGGCCTCAAGCGCCCTTGGCTGCGGCGACCTGCGCCGCGACCTCGGCGGCAAAGTCGCCGGTCTTCTTCTCGATTCCTTCGCCGACGACGAACAGCGTGAACGCGTGGACCTTGGTCGACTTGTCCTTGAGCATCTGCTCGACCGTCTGCTTGTCGTTCTTGACGAAGGCCTGGTTGTGCAGGCTGACTTCCTTCAGGAACTTGGCGACCGATCCTTCGATGCGCTTGGCGACGATCTCGGCCGACTGCACCGTCTTTCCTTCGGCCTTGGCCTTCTCGGCGTCCTCGGCGGCGCGCAGTGTCGCGACCGAGCGCTCGGCGGCGATCAGCTCCTTGGCGACGTCGGCCGTGGTCAGCGCCTTCGGCTTCATCGCCGCGACGTGCATCGCCACGTCCTTGGCCGCCGTCTCGTCGCCCTCGAACTCGACCAGCACGCCGATGCGCGTGCCGTGCAGGTAGCTGGCGATCCTGCCGCCGCCGGCATAGCGCTTGAAGCGGCGGATCGACATGTTCTCGCCGATCTTGCCGACGAGGCCGGTGCGCACGTCCTCGACCGTCGGGCCGAAGCCGTCTTGGGTCAGCCGCAGCGCCGACAGCACCGCGACGTCGGCCGGGTTCTTCTGCGCGACCAGCTCGGCGAGCGACTTCGCCAGCGCGAGGAACGAATCGTTCTTGGTGACAAAGTCGGTTTCGCAGTTGAACTCGACCATCGCGCCGGTCGTGCCGTCGACCGACGCGACGACGACGCCCTCGGCGGCGACCCGCGAGGCGGCCTTGCCCGCCTTGCTGCCGAGCTTGACGCGCAGCAACTCCTCGGCGCGCTCCATGTCGCCGTCGGCCTCGGTGAGAGCCTTCTTGCACTCCATCATGGGTGCATCGGTCTTGGCACGCAACGCCCCGACCATGCTCGCGGTGATTGCCGCCATCGTCCTGTCCTCCTGGTCCGGCGCGCCTCCTCGTGGAGAGGCGTCCATACATCGAATCGGTTGTGAAAGAGGGGCTGAATCAGCCCCTCTGTCCGCTCGCCGGTACGGCGAGCCGAAGTCCCGGGATCAGGCCGCCGCTTCGTCCACTTCGACGAACTCGTCGCCGACGGCGGCGCCCTGCACCACCTCGTTGGCGGCGTTGGCCTTGCCTTCGAGCACGGCGTCGGCTACTGCCTTCGCGTACAGCGCGACAGCCTTCGACGAGTCGTCGTTGCCCGGGATCACGTAGTCGATGCCGATCGGCGAGTGGTTCGAATCGACGATGGCGATGATCGGAATGCCGAGCTTCTGCGCTTCGGCGACGGCGATCTTGTGGAAGCCCACGTCGATCACGAACATCGCGTCGGGCAAGGCGTTCATGTCCTGGATGCCGCCGATGTCCTTCTCGAGCTTGATCATCTCGCGCTGGAACATCAGCGCTTCCTTCTTGATCCGGATCTCGGTG
>Ga0209724_1001491_pt1 | contig 21213 bp, 15 predicted proteins | sample grotaG_FD_184143 | JGI IMG/M metagenome (GOLD analysis project Ga0209724, IMG submission 184143) | Glacier valley bacterial and archeal communities from Borup Fiord, Nunavut, Canada, to study Microbial Dark Matter (Phase II) -... | ecosystem: Environmental > Aquatic > Freshwater > Ice > Glacier ...
AATTCACAAACTGTTTGGTCTTTACTTCAAGATCAGGAATTTGAGGAATAATTTTCTGTGCGGCATCCCACGCATCGGTGTATTTGGTGCTATAATAGTTTCCGACGATCTCTCTTGACCAGGCATAACGATTCGGGAAATTCCATGTAATGAAAAAGCTGAAAGTTTCAGATGCACCCGCTGCTATCTCTTTTTTAACAGCCAATGAAGCCATCGGATCATTATCGTTCAACCGGGTTTTATTGGTCAATTCGCCGTCCGCACTGAAATCGTCCCAAAAATCAAGGGTAGATCGTTGCCAATCATTTCTTTCAGATGAACAACGGTAAGTAACCCCCTGTTTTTCAGAAGTGAGTAAAGCGATGGTTCCAAAAGCAGCATCTGTCTTTTGAATGCTGTCGGAATACATAAAGATGCCCTGTGCAATTTCTGAACGCTTAAATATATTCTGATTGTTATTTGCGCCAATTGGTATCACATCCGATTTCCAGTCTTTAATGTATTTACTTCCATCCTGTCCCACAAAATTGCGCATATTGCCGCAAACTGAAACAGTAACAGGTTGTTTTCCTGCATTCTTAACTTCGTACCGTAAAACAGCAACCGGTAAACCACTTGCATCAGCATCACCGGGGACAAGTGGATTAAAACCGATAATCCGAACCGAAACCGGCATCGTTTTATCAGAAAGGTTCACGATTCCAAACGGATATGCAGCATCAAAACTTGCATCTGCAAATCGCGGAAATCCATGGTTATTAGCCGGCCGGCCTTCAGCCTGCATTTGCTCTGAAGGATAAAGCGGCCCCATCAATGCCTTCGTGATCGCAGGGCTATTCTGCGATTTGACATATATTGCAAAGAAGGGCGCATCATTCCCTTTAGTTACTGTGCTGTAACCCTTTCCGGGCTTATTCATAATTTCCCAGTCACGTAATTCCCCGCGTCCACCCAGCGAAACAGTTCCGGTGCCAATACCACCAAGAGGCAAGGCGATATTCAGAAGATGATCTTTATCGTAGTGTTTCAGAACAGGATAATCCTTTTCTGATTGGCCAAATGATCCAATTGAAAATAAAAAGAGTGCAGCAATTATCAGGTTTTTTTTCATCACCTATTTTTATTTAATGTTGTCTTTACGCATCGATTCTCTCAGTTGCTTTTCATTTTCTGCAGGCCAGTATTTGCAATCGAGTTGCAGAAAAACGGATGAATACGGGATTACCTGTTCCGTTTTTAATACAACAATCCTGAATAACTCCGAAGCTTTCGCGATCTTCACAAAAACAGAATCATGCAGCATCGTTTGTGCTTGTTCCTTAGGTATGATTTCGAACAATTTGGCTCTAAACTTTTCAATTTCAGGCACCTGCGCCACTGTAATATAATTCAGCTCCTTATCTGTGAAAATAATGGGTTTCACATGTGTCGAAGATTTAATCTGATCCAGTGTGTATTGCAAAACAGGTAACAATGCTTCACCCGTGTTGATTGTGACAATGCCTGCTGCATTTTGAGCCGGGAAAGCCTTGTCGACAACTAAAATCCAGTTCCGGTGTCCAAGCAACGGGAGTTGTAAATTTAATTGCTTCTTCCAGTTGTCAGTAAGATCATTTTCCGTCCGGAAATTCACTTGGCCGTAACTGGTGCCTGCCCATAAAAATAACAGAATCAGCAAATTGAATGTTAGCTTCATATCGTTTTTTATTAATGGTTTAAAATATTTTAACTTCGAAAGTTTGGGTTTCGTGCATCACAAATATATTGATTCTGTCAACTATAAACTTTAAGCGTCAGTCATATTTATTCAAAATTAGTTAGCGCAATAAATTGAACAAGGTAAAATTAGGTATTTAAAACTCAATCTGATATATTTGTTCTGAAAATCAGCCATGAAGAATTCAATTCTACTACTCCTCGTTATTACCGGATTTGTAATCACCTCTTTTGCCCAAAAAATTGCAAAAAGAGAGCAGATTGATTTACAAACATCCCAGCTGTATAAAGATAGCCGCCCATGGACGCGATGGTGGTGGTTTGCTTCGGTGATTGAAAAACCGGCAATCCTTGATAATTTAAAGTGGCTGAAGAATAACGGGTTTGGAGGTGTAGAGATTGCCTGGGTTTACCCGCTCAACCGAATGCAAAAGGATACCATTCATTATACGCCTCGGCAGGAATGGCTCAGTCCTGAATGGTCAGAAATGGTGGCATTTACAAAACAATGTACCGATAGCATGGGCCTTGGCTGCGATTTTACCTTCGGATCGCTTTGGCCATTCGGTGATATGAAAGTCCCTTTCTCCGAAGCATCGATGAATATGAAAGATCCCTCCTGGCGTCAGGAGATCAGCCGAACCTGGGATTACCCGAAGAAAGGATACGTAATCGACCATTTGAACAGGAAAGCATTCGTTAATTATGCGGAACGAACTGGAAATGGCTTGAAACCTGCCCTAAAAGGTTCGTTATCCGGTTTGTTTTGTGACTCTTGGGAAGTAGAAACCAAATTTCTGTCAACGCCCGTTTTCGATGCTAATTTTTCGAAAAAATATGGTTATTCACTTGCAAACTATTCGGATAGCCTCTATTCACGCAATGAACCATACCGGCAGGTCAGGTACGACTATATGAAACTTCTATCGAGCTATGTGATCGAAGAATTCTACAAACCATTCACCCAAAAAAGCCATGAAATGGGTGCCTATTCGAGGGTACAGTGTTCCGGTGCACCTTGCGATATTATTTCATCCTATGCCACGGTCGATGTGCCCGAAAGTGAAGCCTTGCTTTACGAGCCATCCTACTCTAATATCGTGGCTTCAGCCGCCGGATTGTCGGGCAAAAAGGTGGTGACTTCCGAGACTTTCACCTGTCTTTACGGCTGGCCGAGCGATCATCATTCGCAAGAGCAGACTGCCGATTTGAAACTATTGGCTGATGCGCTCTTTGCCAATGGTGTCAATCATATTATATGGCATGGCAAACCATTTAATCCAGCTGGTGTGGACACCGTGAAATTTTATGCCTCGGTTCATGTTGGTAAAAGCGGTGCACTTGCTCAAGAGATCCCAGCTTTTAACAAGTATATGGAAACGGTTTCATCCTATCTAAAAAAAGGGGTTACGTATTCTGATGTAGCTGTTTACATGCCAACCGAAGACAGTTGGATTGCCGGAGAATTGCCGGTAGAGAAGCAACTCATTTGGGCTTGGGGAGCATACGAGCAGCGATCTACTTATCTGCCCGAAGAGTTGAAAGCATGGCGTCCATTGTGGATTAATGGTGAATTTTTAAGAAAGGCAACTTACAAGAACGGGCGCTTATCTGTGGGAGACTTCTCCTTTTCATCGCTTTATATTGATGTGAAATATATGGATATTGAATCCCTTCGAAGAGTTGCAGAATTGGCCGGAGAAGGATTTCCGGTTTGCCTGAAACAAATCCCGGCTGAACCAGGTTTTCATAAACCCAATCCAGATTTTGAGCGATTGATTAAAGAACTCCAGAAACGAGGCAATGTCAAATCCACATGGAAAGCAATGGAAAATACCAAACCGTTGATTTCGGGAACGGAAAAATTTGATTACTGGTGCAGGTCAACTGAAGATGGATTAACCATTTTCCTGGCGAACCCAAAATCGCAACACCTCACTTTTCCGCTTCAGTATGGCCAATCGCTTAATAATAAAACGGAGAATTTCGCCGTTGAAATTCAAAATAAAGGAAAAATGATCCCTGTAAAACTGGAATTTAATCCATACCAGTCTTTGCTTCTGAATATTGGCAAAAACGGTAAGGCCACCTTTATTGATATTTCATTTGTACCGAAAGCTCCTGTTTATCAACCGAGGATAAAAAAGGGAAGAGAGTTATGGGAAGTTGAAAGATCCGGAAATTAAACAAGGATTTTTTTACGTTCAATACGAACCAATATTTGGAAAACGACAATGTAGATCGATAATGGTAAAACCACGTTAAGAACTGTCATATAAATAAAAGCAAGTCCATAAGTGAACAAGATAGAAAAAATCAGAAAGGCCGTATTAATATAAAATGAAATAAAAAATGCCTTCAGCCTGACTGCGCTTATTAGCGGATTTTCATCCTTCTCGCGGGAAAAAGCAATCATTAAAAGACCAAGGATGACCAATAGCCCCACTATCTCCTCGATCAGCTGATTACTTTCAACTTTCATGGTCCTGGTTTTAAGATATACGGAATAAACCGCAAAAACTTTCTGATCAAGAAGGTCCGGTTTAACGCCAAAGTAAAACCTCATGATACCCAGAATTGTACCCACACTCGTAAATATTACGCCCACAAACCGAAAGCCCTTTGGCAGTAAATAAGAAAATCCTTTCATTGGTTTTGAAATAATTACTCTGATTTTAAAAATCGAATTTTGTCAAAGATAGCATTCCCCTAAATCATTTGTAATTAATTTGCCTTTACAACAATCACGTAAGAGCGAGTGAACCATTCCAGAATATTAATTTTTGTTTGTAAGCATTTGCAAATAGCCGTTTCGTACAATAAATCATAAAATCAGTCGATTAGCTGCCGTATCAGCATAACTATCAAATCATAATGATCTATTATAATAAATATATAAAGGGCTATTTAGAATCAATACAGATTTGTGTTTTTGTCGGGTAGCGTTATATTTTCGTTATATTTGGCACCACAAAACAACCAATTTTAATTTTAGGTTACTTTTTTTATTTTTTTATGATCAAAAAGTTTAAATTTAGCAAATGGTCCTGGTTCGTATTTTTTACCGGATTATTTGTTTGTGCTATCGTGCTGTTTGCCAGCAATAAAGCATTACACATCACTTCGACTGACGAATATTGCCAATCGTGTCACATTCACCCGACTGCAGACGCCTCGTGGAAAAAATCAACGCATTATTACAATCCAAGCGGTGTCAGGGTTCATTGCGTCGAATGCCATCTGCCTCCCAAAGAAGATAATCGTTATTTGTTTATCAAGGCAAAAACAGGTTTAAATGACCTGTATAGCTTTTATTTTAAAGACAGTGCTTCCATTAACTGGGAAAACAAACGACTGCTCGAACATGCCGTTAAAATTGTTTTTAACGAGTCGTGTATCAAGTGTCATCAAAATTTATTCTCCAAAGGTTTGTCTGCTGAAGGTGGTACAGCTCACCTTTATTATGAAAATAATGCAGAGAAACTTAATCTTCAATGTATTAATTGCCATCTTGATGTCGGTCACTACAATCCTAACTATAAACACGGCAAAATGACCGGTGTGCCTGTCACGAGCACTGCATCAAAAACTTTATACACAGCACCGGCAACTGTGACTACTTTCGAAAACTACAAGGAATTCATTCCCAACAGTCCGATTGCCTTTAGTATGGTTGCTGTAAAAGGAGGAACCTTTAAAATGGGTAGTCCCGAAAAAGAGCCATACCGTAAAAATGATGAAGGACCTGTACGCAACGTAACAGTTTCGCCCTTCTTTATGGGTGAGGTTGAAGTCAGCTGGGACGAATTCTGGACATTCTTTGCATCAACAATGTCAGAGGGCAGAGTTGACCCGAACGAAGTAATGGCACGTAATGCGAATTCACCTGATGCAGTTACCGGACCTACTCCGCCTTTCGGAATTCCAGACCAGGGTTGGGGAAGTGGAAACCGTCCTGCTATTACAATGACACACTATTCTGCCAGCATCTACTGCAAATGGCTTTCGGAAGTAACCGGAAAACATTACCGGCTGCCTACCGAAGCAGAATGGGAATATGCATGCAGGGCAGGTAGCGAAACCCCTTATTTCTTTGCTGGTGATCCTAAACGGTTATCGGAACAGGGATTCAGGAGCAAAATTTTCGGAGCCGACACTTCATTGATCAGCCGGTATGTGGTTTATGCACTCAATTCATCAGGCAAAACGCAGGAACCCGGATTTGTGAAGGCGAATCCATTCGGATTGAAAAATATGCAAGGAAACGTACTTGAGTATTGTTCCGATTTCTATGCCGAAAATGCATACACCAAAACCGGCAAAACGGTCACCAATCCAAAAGGACCAGAGTCGGGCGAGGAATTTGTCATTCGTGGTGGAAATTATTCATTTGATGCAAAAGACCTTAGATCGGCCGCGCGGGATTTTACGCGCACAAACGACTGGTTAAAAACCGACCCACAACAACCCAAAAGTATCTGGTGGTATTCAGATATTAAAGGAATTGGATTCAGGGTTGTATGTGAACCAGATAGTTCTGTAGTTATAAAATAAATTTTTTAGGTAGATACTAATCCATTTAAACACAAAGATCATGACTAAAAAAAATTCGTTAAGTAGAAGAGATTTTTTTACGACGACAGCTATTGTTGGTGCTGTTGGTACCATGGGCGCGAGTGTAGTTTTTGCATCGTGTGCTCCCGGAGCTGAAAAATTAGCTCCGCTGCAATCACTTTCAGGTGCTTACATTCCAAACCTTGTCGATAAAGCCGCTGATGGTAAACCATTAAAAGCCGGTGTTATCGGTTGCGGTGGCCGTGGATCGGGTGCAGCCCAGAACTTTTTGGATGCAGGCCCCAATCTTCAAATTGTAGCTTTAGGTGACCTTTTTCAAGATCGCATCGACGATTGCCGCAAGGGTCTGAAAGAAAAATTTAACGTAGAGGTTCCTGATAGTATGTGTTTTACTGGATTCGATGCGTATAAGAAAGTACTTGCAGCCGGAGTTGACCTTGTTATCATCGCAACCCCTCCGGTTTTCCGCCCAACTCATTTCGAAGCAGCAGTTGAAGCAGGCAAACATGCATTCCTTGAAAAACCAATTTGTGTTGACCCGGTTGGCGCACGCTCAATTTTTGCGACAGCTAAAAAGGCGGATGCACAAGGTCTTTGTGTAGTTACAGGAACACAGCGTCACCACCAGAGAAGCTATGTTGAAAGTTTCAAACAAATTCAAAGCGGAATCATTGGCGAGATCGTTTCGGGTAATGTTTATTGGAATCAATCGATGTTATGGTACAAAGAACGTCAGCCAGCATGGACAGATATGGAATTCATGGTTCGCGACTGGGTTAACTGGAAATGGCTTTCAGGTGATCATATCGTTGAACAACATGTTCATAACCTCGACGTATTCAACTGGTTCTTTGGTAAAAAACCTGTGAAGGCGGTTGGTTTTGGCGCAAAACAACGCAGGTTATCGGGTGATCAATATGATATGTTCAGCGTTGATTACGAATACGAAGGTGGCGTTCATGTTCATAGCATGTGCCGTCAGATTGATGGTTGCGCAAGCAATGTTTCTGAACATCTTCAGGGAACCAAAGGTTCATGGAGCAGCGATAGTATGGAAATTAAGGATCTTAAGGGAACCGTTCTTTGGAAATTCGACAGCGAAAAAGAGAAAGCCGATTTCAAACAGACCAATCCATATGTTCTTGAACACGTCGATTTGGTGAACCACATCAGGGCTAATACGAAAATTAACCAGGCAGAAGAAACTGCAGTTTCATGTCTGACTGCAGTTATGGGTCGTCAGTCGGCTTATACCGGAGCAGTCGTAACATGGGAAGAAATCAGCAACTCTACGATGACTTATCTTCCTGAAAAATTGGAGATCGGGCCAGTTGACATGAGCACTTATGTTGTGATGGTTCCTGGTAAAGCAAAAGAAGAGAAAAAAGCTTAATCAGAAAAGTTTATACGATAATCAAAACCCCGTTACTGAAAAGTGGCGGGGTTTGTTTTTACTGGCGGCTGGCTTTATCCATTTACAGTTTTCTGATTGTGAAGTCTTGCAAATTGCCAGTGGCCAGAAGAAAGAAGCGTTTTATCAAAATAAGTTGGGCCTGCTGAAAAATTCATTAATTATTGATGTTGAACACAATAAATCCCTGATTAACGAAAAGATATGCAAGGTTTTATTCTGTTGTGCTGTGAAAAGCTTGCACATCAAAAAAATGGAAGACACGAAAAATTATCCCGGAGGGATAGAATGTTTATAGAAAATGTATTGGACAACCAAATATACGACCCCCAGGGGTCGAACACCTTATTTTGAATCAGTTTCTATCCCGAAATTTCGGGATACAACCTCTCTGAGGTCTTTCAAATAAAATTTGAGTTTTTCAGCAAACCCTATGTAGATTGTGTTTTTGTGTTATAATGATTGTCCCTATGCCATGTTAAGAACTTTCCTCTCCTGACTTCCGTCTTCTGTCTTCCGTCTAATTGATCTCAAAGTGAACCGGATCGTGGTAATTCCGGTAAGTTCCGCCCCATAATAGCTGGTAGCGGTTGGCAATCCGCTGTACGCCGGCTTTTCGCCACGAAGCTTTCGAACTGCTTTTTTTCAGCCAAAGAGTTGTAAGACCAACCCGCTTATAAAGATTAATGTCAACAGCGCGTCCCAAAACATGGCGGCTTTTATTGACTGCTGCATTCCGGGGATTATCACGTTTCAACTGGATTTGTTCGTCTCTCGATCGCAATCCACTAATAATTTTCACCTTCCAACCAGATTCATTTTCTACATCATTTACAAAGTGTTCAAATCGTGCAGCATAATCGGCATTCATTCCTGCCAGATCGTTCAGTTCCGATCGGTTAATAATACGCACGCGCAGGTCGTAAACGATCGTATAGCAAACATATCCAACTGTTACAATAATAAGAAGGATGAAAGTATTGAGTAAATGTCGTATCAAAGATGTTCGCTTTTTCGAGCCCATTATAACTGCCATTATTTCTTGATAAAATGAATGAATCTGCGAAAATAGCACCATTAAACCGACTTCACAGAGTCTTCGCTATAAATAATGTGTTTTTCATTGTTAAAATAACTGTTGTGAAACTGGTTCCTTAATATTTTGTTTGTAACTTTATTGCCAATATAAAGATCGCGAAACGAACCACACTATTTTGTGGGAGTTTCATCCTAAAAATCAAACAAATAATTTATCAACTAATTTATTTTCGGATGAATAGAAAATTACGAATGGGAATGGTTGGCGGCGGAAGCGACGCCTTTATTGGTGCAATCCACCGTCTTGCAGCTTTTATGGATAACCAGATCGAACTGGTTTGCGGTTGTTTCAGTATTAATCCTGAGATTTCAGTCTCATCAGGAAAGTCTTATTTCCTGCCCGACAACCGTGTTTACAAATCGTATAAAGAGATGTTTGAGAATGAGGTAAAACTACCTGAAGGTGAACGAATGGATTTTGTAACCATTGTAACACCCAATTTTGCACATTTCGAACCTGCCATGATGGCGCTTGAGAACGGATTCAATGTGGTGATCGATAAACCCATCACCTTTACGCTCGAACAGGCAAAAATATTAAAGGCAAAGGTTGAAGAGACCGGTCTTACACTGGCACTCACACATACTTATTCAGGGTATCCTGCCGTTAAGGAAGCGCGCGAACGTGTACGGCGCGGTGATTTTGGAAAGATCAGGAAGGTTTTCGTCGAATATCCGCAAGGATGGCTCTCCTCGAAACTTGAAGATACAGGAAATGCACAGGCCTCGTGGCGCACTGACCCGAAACGGTCTGGAAAAGCAGGCTGTATGGGCGATATCGGAACACATGCCCACCACCTGGCAGAATATGTTAGCGGACTTAAAACGGTTGAACTTTGCGCTGAACTCAATGTATTTGTTCCGGGCCGTTTGCTCGACGACGACGGAGCTGCTTTTCTCCGTTTTGACAATGGTGCCAAAGGGGTATTAATTGCAACGCAGATTGCCGCCGGTGAAGAAAACGCCTTGAAATTAAGAGTCTACGGCGATAAGGGTGGACTGGAATGGAACCAGCATGAACCCAATTCATTAATAATCAAATGGAGCGATAAACCGGCAGAGATTGCGCGTGTCGGATCAGGTTATATGAGCGACGTTGCGAAACACAACACACGTACACCAGCAGGTCATCCCGAAGGTTATCTTGAAGCATTTGCCAATATCTACCGCAACTTCTCGCTGACGGTAAGGGCTAAAATGAATAATGAAACTCCTAAAGCCGAATGGCTTGATTTTCCAACTGTTGAAGACGGGATCCGCGGAATGCAGTTTATCGATACCGTGGTAGAATCGGGTTACAACGACCAACAGAAATGGGTAAAATTTGCAGAATAAACACAACTATAAGATGAAAAGAGCAGTTACACTTTTTACCGGTCAATGGGCCGATCTTACACTTGAGACAGTTGCACAGAAAGCCAAATCGTTCGGATACGATGGTTTGGAACTGGCTTGCTGGGGCGATCATATCGAAGTCGATAAAGCCGATCAGGCATATTGCGATGCACGGCTTGCATTGCTGAAAAAATACGATCTTAAACTGTTTTCTATTTCGACGCATCTTGTTGGGCAGGCTGTTTGCGACAATCCCGATTTTCGTCACAAGGGATGTCTTCCTGCTTATATCTGGGGTGATGGCGATGCAGAAGGTATTCGTCAAAGAGCAGCCGCCGAAATCATCGAGACCGGCAGAGTTGCGAAACGTCTTGGTTTAAAGGTTGTGAACGGCTTCACCGGAAGTTCGATCTGGCCATATCTTTATTCCTTCCCTTCCGTATCGCAGGAAGCGATCGAAGATGGTTACAAGGATTTCGCCAAACGGTGGACACCGATTCTGGATGCTTACCAGGAAATGGGAATGAAATATGCGCTTGAAGTACATCCTACCGAGATTGCGTTCGATATCGAAACAGCAAAAAGGGCTTTGAAAGCGGTGAATAACCACCCGGCTTTTGGTTTCAACTACGACCCCAGTCACTTAGGTTACCAGGGCGTCGATTACGTACGGTTTATTTACGAATTCAGCGACCGGATCTTCCATGTTCATATGAAAGACGTTACATGGAACGACCATCCCGGAACGATCGGCGTATTTGGTGGACATACCGAGTTTGGTGATAACCGGCGTTTCTGGAATTTCAGAAGTGTTGGCCGCGGGAAGATCGATTTCGAAAAGGTCATCCGTGCGCTAAACGATATTCAGTACATGGGCCCTCTTTCCGTTGAATGGGAAGACAGCGGCATGGACCGCGAAATGGGTGCCGCCGAATCGTGCGAATTTGTGAAGAAGGTCGATTTCTCTCCAAGCACATTGGCATTCGATGCCGCGTTCAGCAAAGAGTAACAGATCGCAGGAAAAATAAATTTTGAAAGGCCGGATTTTTGTCCGGCTTTTTCTTGTTCGATAAATTACGCGCGTTTCATTATTAATGGAGAGGCGTAGCTTCGGCCGATATTGTAGCAACGGATTTCAATCCGTTGAAAATGAATAACGATTTATTGGAAGAGCCGTAGGCCCGGCGTATATAATTATTAGGTGTAGCGTTGAATATTCCGGCCAATAATTTAAATGCAGATGCTTCCAAATTTATGTAGATGAATGCCTTTGTTAATGCAAATTACCGATAACGAACTTCACTTTACAAAGTGGGAGAAGGGTTTTCATGCCACTTCATTCACACTCCTCATCATTATTCTTTTATTCTAAATAATTTGTCGTTTTGTGATAACTTAACAACAAAGTATTCTTCCTTATTAATCTCCTCTGGAAGTTTGTCTTTAAGAATTGAGGCTACAAATTGAATATTGTTTCGGTTTACAAATTCAGAAATTTTAACTAACTGCTTATCATCCATTAGCTCCTTTTTGTCGTTCAATAGAAAATGCAAACATGGAATATTTTCTTCGTCTGCAAATAGGGTATAAGCCAAATCAAAACAAGATATTTCTCCTTGCTTTTTACCAGAACTCATATTCGCATTAAATGAACTGAATTTATATAATCTCTGACCTTTTCTGTTTATAATAATGTCAGGTTTAACAGCATACTGCTCACCATACAATTCATTTGAAATTGCAGCAAAGTGTTTGTTGAATTTATTTAGTTGCGTTTTTACAATTTGTTCAAAACTGTCGCTAAAAAGTTCATTGTCAATTTCACGAAGTTGCTTGTTAAAATCTTTGATATTAGATTCAACCTCATTTAACTGCTGAATGATATTCTCATATTCACCTTTCTTTCTGTGTTTTTCCGTCAACTCGCTGATTACCTTCTCAAGATCGTCAAAGGAATCACTTTTTGAAATTACAGTTATTAACTTTTGTTCCTCTGTAAGTAGATGCTTAAGTGAATTATTACTATCTGAAATTGATTTTTCAAGCGCAGGTAGTTCTTTGGTAATAAATTTCACCTTTTCACCAATCATTGTGTTGTGAAAAGCTACGAGTTCTGAAAACGTTTTTTGAATTTCAGTTATTTTATTTGTAGCTTGTTCGTAAATAATCTCTAACTGTCTCAGGTCTATGTTTGATTTACTGGATTTAAGCTCTTCCTCAGTTTCTTTTATTAGGTCTTTACGAATATTCAACTTACCGATACTCGAACTTAATTTATTGATGCTGTACCTAACTTCGTTCAATCTGTCTAAGTCCTTTTCAAAGTTTTTATTTAGGTTGAAACTACCTTTCTTTTTGTTTAGCTCCTCAATATCGTTATTGATTAAAGCTAAAGCAGTTTCATAAGCAGTTTTGGTTTGATTCTTTTCGAGTCTGTTCTTGTATGTATCTTCCTGCTTTATTTTAATTAAGATTTCCTGTTTACTGTTTCCCTTTGTAAATTCGCAACCGAAAAGAAATAGGTAGAGTGTTTCATATTCAACATCAGAAGTGTAGGTATCAAGCGTTTTTAGCGTGTTGTTAATGCTTTCGTCTTTATACCGGATATTATGTGAGATTATTTGCCTGAATGTTGGTTTGCTTGCAAGATGTTCAGGAAAAATAATGCTTGATAACCTTAAATCAAATTCGTCCTCGGTCAATGTCTCTCCATTAATTATTCTGATAAGTTCTTTCCTCGCCAAAAAATTTCTTTCTATCACAATATCTTCAGTTCCTTTATCTAAGTTGGAAGTCAGGATAAGTGTAATAAGAATTTTATTTTCAATCAGATAATCTTTGACAAGTTTATATTCCTGTTTTTTTGTTTCAGGGTCAATATATATGTGTTTAGAATTAGCTCCTAAACAAAAATCAACCAACTTAAGAACGGTAGTTTTGCCAACACTATTGCCAGTTATTTGATTTTCACTCTCGTCAACAATCAAATTAAGTCCTTTGTGAAATTCAATTTCACGAATGACTTTAGCACCGCTTGATATAGATAACAACTTTATGAACATAATTCAATTTCGCCTTTGGAATTCATTTTTGCCACTTCTAATAAATATAACCAATCTAAGCAAAGTATAAATACAGAAAATGACATTTTTCTTTTTGCTTTTACCTCTTGGAATAAGTCCAACATCTTGTAACTCATCTCCTTTTTTAAAGATTCAATTACAAATGCTCCGTTATAGTAAATGCTATTTTCAGGATGAATGTTATCAGGTAACAACATAATTGTAATTGTTTGGGTTTTCAAAAATTTTACATCGGATAAACGCATCTACAACCAGAATATTTACACAAAGTTCAAGTTCATCAAATGGTATTGATGTATAGTTTGAACTATTCATAACCTTTTCTTGTACTTTAGATATTACTTCAAAGAAAAGTTGATCGTCATTCAATTTGCTTTTTGCTTTTGCATATTCTTGTCTGATAGTAGAAAGAACGTACTTGCTTTTGTTACTACCTAATGAATCATACTCAGAATAAATTCTATCAACTCTCCCATAATGAACTCTGTAATCATCGATTATAACTTTCGCAGCATTCAAATTATTATGCGAAATCTTTCTGTCAATCGCAAAGCTATTGATTTCTAACGCTGAATCAGGCTTGTCCAAATCCTCTTTAGATAGAATATTTATGACAGCAGCCAAATTTGATTCTAGTTTCACAGGGTCAATTTCAGCAACCAGCTCTTTTTTTACAAATTCATAAATCCTCTTTTGGTCGTCAATGTGCAAGCTTCTTATTCTAGTCAGTATAGACTTTATATCAATGATGTCAGCAGATGGAGTGAATTTAATTCCATATGGATTTTTAAATGTGTCCTTTCTCAATTCATCAGCATCTCGTGCAATAGAGATAAACTTGAATGTATAAACCTTGTAATTTATAATTGAGCCCTTTGAAAGGGAGGTTTCAATTTTTTGTTTACTCGCTGTTGCCGAAACTTGAATTACAAATTTGTTTTTGTGGTCAATCAAATCAATCGCCTCAACATTTTGTTTTTTGTCATTTTCGTTTTCAACTGTCCAACCGTACACCTCAATTAAAAAATACTGATAGAAATTTTCAGAGTGTCCATGATAATCCAAAATGTTCAATTTACCTCGGTTAATTATCCGAAGAGCAAGAAGGCTTAACCTTTCATCAATGACATTAAAGTAATCTGGTCTATTCATTTTCTAGTTGCAAACTTAATCATTTTGTAACTCAATTTTGTTTCAATTAAACGATGTTTTCCTTCGGTTAACTTATTATCTTCATCGTTATAGGCTTGCAGCCAATTTGTAAAAATGGCAGATAAAATCATCCTAATACCCAAAATTGGTTGAATCGCTGTTACATCTGTCCGATTTATCTTGTAAAGTTAATGTATTCCAAATATACATCATATAGAATACTTTTAAATTTCCACAAAATTTTTGCGCTTACATAGAATTAGTTTTAAGTTGTTTTACCTCTTTTAATTCCTCTTAATCCTCAAATTTCAATACCCTACCCTCACCCTTGTAGTTATGGCCTATTCCTTCCTTCATATCTGCCTTTATAATTTTACATTCCATCAACTATTTTCAGTAATGACCTTTTATTTATTGATCGTATTTTAAAATCTGTTGAAGGATATAAATCCGTACCGGGATTTGGAGTCCCGCCGTGGGATCAAAGTCAACATGGATGGAAAGCCGAAGCTATATGGCCACAAAATAGAATAACATACCCTCAGAATAGGTGCATTGAACGAATCATATCCGATGACTGAACTCACATTAAGGGCACTTCGTTGGTAAAACGTAAGATAAACGTAGGATAAACGTAAAATAAATAAGGGAAGTATAAGGGATCAATAGGGTACAATTAAAGAACACAAGATGCCACAATAACAAGAAACATCGTGATAGATGTTATTGGGTTAGGAGGAGAACCATCGTTAACAAATATCGCTCATCCCTGAACAATATATTATAAAAAGGGGCTGCCTTTTCAGACAACCCCTTCTAATATTAAATCTAAATTGCGATCGTAACTTAGTTATTAAGTTTTCCTTGTGTAACCCAAGCCTGAATGATTAATTTTTCAGCAGCAGTTACACCACCTTTGCTGAACATTCCTGCATTATCAATTTGAGCATTGCTTAACGCAGAAACCTGTGCGTAAGTTCCCATGTTTATACCAGCTGAACCACCGGTAGCACCATGACAAGTTGCACATTTGCTCTGGATGATTGGCCAAACCTGTGTTGCCCATGAAGTTAATACAGGGGCTGCAACTAAAGTTGTGAAGCTCCATGTTTTGGCTGCAGCAATTGCATTACCTGCTGCATCTTTAGCACCAGTTGTAATTGTTGCAGTATAAACTAAACCAGCTACCAATGCACTCGAAGGTGTGAAGGTTGCAGTAGTTCCTGAATAGGCTACTGTACCTGCTACAGCTGTTGCACCTTGTTTCACAGTAAACGTTGTTGAAGAGATCGTAGAAGCAGTCATTGCTTCGCTGAATGCGGCAGTAACTTTACTGTTTAATGCGATTGATACTGCACCACTTGCAGGAACGATTGTAAGAACCGTAGGTGCGGTAGTGTCGACAACAACTGCAGTTGCAGTAGTGAAACTCCATGTGTAATTGGCTGCAATTGCATTACCAGCTGCATCTTTTGCACCTGTAGTTACTGTTCCTGTGTAAACCAAACCAGCTGTAAGACTTGCTGCAGGTGTGAAAGTTGCAACATTACCAGCGTAAGTTACTGTTCCGGCAACTGCTGTTGTTCCTTGTTTCAGGGTAACAGTCGTAGCCGAAATCGTTGAAGCAGTCATTGCTTCGCTGAAAGTAATTGTAGCTTTACTATTAACAGCAACCAAAGTGGCGCTTTTGGCAGGAACTACAGAAAGTACGGTAGGTGCAATAACATCAGTAGTTGCTGCAGCTCCTGTAGTGAAACTCCAGGTATAATTGCTGGCAACTGCATTTCCTGCAACATCTTTAGCACCGGTAGTAATTGTTCCGGTATAAACTAAATTAGCTTTAAGATTTGCTGCTGGTGTGAAAGTAGCTGTTGTACCTGTATAGGTTACTGTACCTGCGACAGCAGTTGTTCCCTGCTTAACGGTGAAAGTTGTCGAAGTAATCGTTGCGGCACTCATTGCCTCGCTAAAAGTTACAGCGGGTTTGCTCGTGATTGCAATAGCAGTTGCGTTATTGGCAGGAACTACCGAACTAATGGTAGGTACGGTAACATCAGCTGCACCAACACCGGTTGTAAAGCTCCAGGTAAAACTGGCAGCCAATTTACTGTCATCGCTATGTTCATCACTTTCATCATTATCATCATCGCTTTCATTATCATCATCACCCACTTTCGCTCCGAAAGTAACTGTACCTGTATAAACCTTATTAGCAACTAAACTGCTTGTTGGTTTAAATGTGGCGATCTTACCCGAATAGGTAACTTTTCCTTCAATCTTTGTTGTTCCCTGGTTAAAGGTAATTGAAGTAAATTTGATGTTTGAATCTGTCATTTCTTCGCTGAAAGTAACAGTAGGAAGAACGGCTATTGCAACTGATGTTGCATTGTTCAAAGGAAGAACCGAAACAACTGTAGGTGCACTTGCACGACGGTGATTTCCTGTTCTGAATGACCATGAATGTTCTTTGTTGTCACCTTTACCATCAACTGAACCACTCTTAAGTGTCGTTTTAACGGTTGCGGTATACTTGGTATCAGCTTTCAGGTCAGCAAGCGGAGTAAAAGTTGCCGTACTGCCAGAAACTGAGATCTTACCCTGAACAGAAGTTGTTCCTTCCATCAAAGTAATTGTAGATGCTGATACATCTGTTGGATTCACTGTACTTTTAAAAGTAACAGCGACTACTGGATTAATTACTACAGTATCTGCAAGATCGGCAGGAATTGTAGCTGAAATAGAGGCATCTGCCAGTGGATTCACTGCTGATGGATCAACGGGACCTTCCTTCGCACATCCGGCTATAAAAACAGCCAATAAAGTAATATACAAAGCGGTACCAAATTTTCCCATAAAACCAATGCTTGTTCGCATCTTGGGTCTGTCTGTAACAAAAGAAATTGTGTCTTTCATGATTGTTTTTTTACGTTTAGAGTACTAAATAAAATACATGTGTAAATATTTTATACCGATACATTAAATATTTACTGAGGCAAAAGTATTATTTTAGTTTTCAAAAAAAATAGCTTTTACATATATTGCAATTATTACAAATATTTTAACATTTATTAAGGAATTAGCCAAAGCAGGCTGTTAAACTGTATACTAAAACGTTATATAATTGATTTTCAATCAATATATCTCATTTTGCTTGTTTTGTTCATTATGCTGATTAAATGCACATTAACTTTATTGCCGTGTTTTATAAAAACACTTATAATCGCTTGTTTTTATCTTATTTATTGAAATAGGAAACGATTATATGTATTCATTACAAATAGTAAATTGTAAACTACAAATCGGGTGATGTAAATATATTTTACACATTTGGCTAAGAATAGCATTGCAGTTCTATGTAATAATAAAGATTTAAAGTGCTCTAATTGGAGGGCTCATAAAATATTGGTATTAAAACAGTATGATCAAAAAAGAAATGTCAGAATTAAATTTAAAGCCTGTTATCTTAGAGAAAAAATTTAATCTACCTTTTTGACAATGCTGGTTAACGGTAAAAATCACCACACAATATGGGTTCATCCTGATAATAAGCATATTATTCAGGTTATTGATCAACGCAAATTACCCTTCGAATTTCAGGTCATTGATCTTAATACACCGGCTGATGCTTACGAAGCGATCCGGAATATGACGGTTCGCGGTGCTCCGCTGATTGGCGTAACGGGTGCCTATGGAATTTATCTCGGTCTGATCAGCGGAGGCGACCAAGATTGGAAATCAGGCATGATAAAATCTGCCGATTATTTGAAATCAGCAAGACCAACGGCTGTAAATTTGGCGATTCTGATTGATGAGATGATAGCTAACCTTATTAATTGCCCAACAAATGAGATCGCTTGTAATATTGCGTTTTTAGAAGCAAACCGATTAAAATCGAGGGAGATAATATGGTCGGAAGCGATTGGTGAATATGGTTGCGATCTTATTGAGGCCATTTGCAAAAAGAAAAACGGGCAGCCAGTCAATATCCTTACGCATTGCAATGCCGGGTGGCTCGCCTGCATCGACTGGGGGACTGCCACTGCACCAATTTACAAAGCTTTTCAAAAACAAATTCCTGTTCATGTATGGGTGGATGAAACCCGTCCCCGAAACCAGGGTGCAAGATTGACGGCCTGGGAATTATCTCAGGAAGGAGTTCCGCATACGGTAATCCCCGACAACGCGGGTGGACACCTGATGCAACATGGCCTGGTTGACCTATGTATTGTTGGGAGCGACCGCACCACCTCAACAGGTGACGTTGCCAACAAGATTGGGACTTACCTCAAAGCACTTGCCGCCTTCGACAACAACATCCCTTTTTATGTAGCGCTTCCCTCCTCTTCAATTGATTTCACAATGAAAGATGGAATCAGGGAAATACCAATCGAAGTAAGGGATGCGGAGGAGGTCAGCTGGATGGAGGGTAAACTTGAAAATGGTCAAATCGGAAAGATCAGAATTGTCAACGAGACATCACCCGTGTCCAACTTTGGCTTTGATGTAACACCTGCGAAATATGTTACCGGACTTATTACAGAAAGAGGGATTTGCAAAGCAAACGAAGCAGCAATTCTGAATTTATTCCCGAAGAAGAAAGAGGGAGAGAAGTAAAACAGTGAGAAGTGACAGAGAAAACAGGAAGAGGATTAATTACTTTTGATTAAACACAAACCATTTGCATGAATACGACACAGCCCCAGGATGGCTCTCTAAAATTCGATTGCCATCTGAACACTGAAAAGATTGCTATCCCCCCGGAATTATTTGATCCATTAAACCATTGGAGAGAAGAACTTTGGGATAAATGCTTAATTGGTGCTTATCCCGACGGCATCGGCTATGGGAATATTTCCATACGTATACCCAATACCGATCAGTTTTATATTTCAGGTACTGCAACCGGAGGAATTCCGGAACTCAATCAGCTACATTATCCTTTGGTTGAACGATGCAATTCATTGTTGAATGCCATCTGGTGCAGAGGATTGATCAAGGCTTCAGCAGAGTCAATGAGCCACGCAGCAATTTACGCAGCCAGTACAGAAGTCGGAGCAGTCGTTCATATCCACAACCTTCAATTGTGGGAAAAGTACCTCGATGTTCTCCCGACTACCGACAGAACCATTGAATATGGTACACCCGAAATGGCTTTCGAGATCAGTAAAATCATGATGATTCCGGAAACATTGGATAAAAAGGTATTTGTGATGGGTGGACATAAAGAAGGAATCATCGCATTCGGCAGAACAATGGAAGAGGCTGCATTCACCATTTTGGCTTTGCGTACGGGCGATCCTGCGTGATCGCCCCGAAAAATTATCAATCGGGCTATCACACAGAATCGCCCCAACATATAAGGAAATGACAAAAATAGCAATCATCGGCGGATCAGGATTGGAAAATCCTGAAATTCTGTACAATGCAAAACACATCAAAGTAGAAACGCCCTACGGAGATCCAAGTTCTGATTTTATTTGCGGAACGATCGGACAGGTAGAAGTGATCCTTTTATCCCGACATGGACGCGACCACACAATACCTCCTTCGCAGGTCAATAACAGGGCGAATCTATTTGCCATTCAGCAATTGGAATGTACCCATATTCTTGCAACAACTGCGTGTGGCAGTCTCCGCGAAAATATTGGCCGCGGAGACCTGGTTATTCCCGATCAGTTTATCGATTTTACGCGCCACCGCGAAATAACCTTTTTTAATGAGTTCCTGCCCAACGAAATGAAACACACACCGATGGCAGACCCGTTTAATAATCAACTAAGGGAGAAGATAATAGCAGCAGGATGTGAACTTGGATTAAGCATTCACAAAGTCGGCTGCATAATTACAATCGAAGGTCCTCGTTTCTCTACACGCGCTGAATCCAGGATGTTCCGAAGGTGGGGTGGCGATATGATCAATATGAGTACCGCCCCGGAATGTATCCTTGCCAATGAGCTTGGAATACCTTATGCAGCAATAGCCATGGCAACCGATTACGATAGCTGGAAAGAAAACGAAACGCCCGTATCATGGGAAGAAATTCTTCATGTTTTTGGACAGAATGTACACAATGTGATAAATATTCTGCTAAAAGTGATTCCGACCATTTAATTTATCAAAAAACATTTGCGAAATACAGTACAATTGACTAAAATTGCAAACCGAAATTCAATTGAGAATTTTGAGGGCCTATAGCTCAGTTGGTTAGAGCATCTGACTCATAATCAGGGGGTCCCAGGATCATGCCCTGGTGGGCCCACCCACAGATAATCAAGCGTTTACAAGTACTTTGTAAACGCTTTTTTTATGGGGTCTTGCACACAATTTGCACACAACTTTTCTTTTCAATATTTTTAAAGGCTTTAAATGAGCCCTTACCCATAGAAAAAAATGATCTATTTTTGTTCCTTGAAAAAAAAAATCACCCTTTCATTATTGCAGATCTCTTCCAAATTAGATTGTATTAAATATTTTTTGTAACGTTACATCTTAGATTCACAAAGGAATACCTCAAGAAGTAATTGAATAATTAACAGTAGCACTTTTCTTAACATACTTTTTTATGCCACGCAGGAAGCAATTAAAAATATTCGCTACAAATTTGAAGTTATACGATACACTGGTAGCGGAACTTCGAAAAAATCCTCTGTTTAGCGACTGCGATTTCAGTACATTGGAGATAACTGCACTTTCAAAAAAGGCTTCGCCTCGGATTGTTGAGGAGAATTTGAATAAAGCCATTCGGAACCTTGAACGTCAAATAGCAATTAATGGAAACGACAAAATACTAAATAAAAAAAGTCTATGTAAAGCGATGGGTATCTCCCGACCTACACTGGATAA
>Ga0209724_1001492_pt1 | contig 21208 bp, 22 predicted proteins | sample grotaG_FD_184143 | JGI IMG/M metagenome (GOLD analysis project Ga0209724, IMG submission 184143) | Glacier valley bacterial and archeal communities from Borup Fiord, Nunavut, Canada, to study Microbial Dark Matter (Phase II) -... | ecosystem: Environmental > Aquatic > Freshwater > Ice > Glacier ...
CCTGCCCGGAAACCAGTAAAGAAAATAATAAACAGGCTGTGACTATACCACTAAAAATCCATTTATCAACAATTTAAAACCATTTTCAAATGAAAAGAATTTTTATCATCCTTGCCTTTATGGCAGGAGCGTTTGCTGTCAGCGCACAGGAAAAAACGAACGGCAATAGTGTGAAAACAATGCCCGGTACCGGCGATTACTTCCAGGGATTAACTCGTCCTTTGACGTTCGACAAAATGATTGCGCCTTATGCGCTTGAAGTTACCTTCGACAAAACAGTTCATATTATTTTCCCGGCTGCCATACGTTATGTGGATTTAGGCAGTGCCGACCTACTGGCCGCCAAAGCTGACGGTACAGAAAATGTATTGCGGGTAAAAGCCGCCCAGCGGGATTTTTCAAGGGAAAGCAATTTATCGGTGATCACCGATGACGGCAGTTACTATTCGTTCAATGTGAAATATGCCGACGAACCGGTCAAACTCTCTGTAGAGATGGCCGATTTTATTCGTAACAACAAAACAGCGGATCATCCGGACAACACAACGACGGTTCTCCTGACAGATCTGGGCAATGAATCGCCTTTGCTTGTCAACCTGATTATGCAGTCGATTTATAAAAATGACCGCCGGGAGATCAAACATATTGGCTGCAAGCGGTTTGGTATCCAGTACACGCTGAAGGGTATTTATTCACACAATAACCTGTTGTATTTCCATACTCAGCTCAAAAATTCATCGAATGTGCCGTTTAATGTGGATTACATCTCATTTTGTATCGTCGATAAGAAAGTAGCCAAACGCACGGCTACCCAGAAACAGTCCATTGCGCCGTTAAGGGCTTACAACCAAATGATGGTGATTGATGGACGGAAAACAGAACGCACAGTGTTCACCCTACCCCAGTTTACCCTTCCAAAAGGTAAAAAACTGCTTGTTGAACTGAACGAAAAAAACGGTGGGCGGCATCAATCTTTTGTAGTGGAAAATGCTGATCTGGTGCGGGCAAAAAGCATAAGCAAACTAAAAGTACAGTGAATGTAATTTCCAATGACTTCAGCTTGTATTGTACTTTAGATCCTTTGCTGGTTATGTATGGCCTTTTCAATAATAAATGCCTCCCCCGACGTTGAATTTGGGGATCGGAAAATTGAATAGATAACCATTTGACAAACGCCTGATTTTTACATTTCAGGCGTTTGTTCTTTTAACCGGGATTTGGATTTTCCTCCAATTCTGTCTTCATCATTGTCCCCATATTCACAGTACCTCCGAATAATGAAACTAATCTTGTCATATCTGCAAATTTTAAATGTTAAAAATGATTGTTGCCAAAAGGATGAAAAGGGCAATTAGGACTACAAGAGACACCAGACAGGAAAATATCTTCCGGATGATTGAAAAACCCACGTACAGCCCCAGAAGCACCCATATGAAGCTACTACCCCAAAGGCAGAACCCTACTGCAACGAAGACGATCCTTAAAACCCAACTTATGCTGATTGGAAGTGAGGTGAATCGTTGTTTCCTGTTTTTTTCTATGCTTTCCATAATTTCTGACATTTTTTTTATGCCGTATCGGAGCCGGTCGGAGTAATCGGGTTTCGGAGGCCGTAAGAAGGTCCGTGTTTAGCCGGTGTCAGGTTTTTTGCAATAAAATACAACCCAGAGCGTAGCGTAGGCGTGGAGATTTTTTGCAAAACCCTTAGGGCTTGAACTTGCGGCGGCGTGAAGAATACGGATATACCTTCGCCTCTGTAAACCGGTTAACTCCGCACCGCTTTCCGGCACATAGACTGATGTGGAGGAAAGTATAAACCGGGAAGTATAGAAAAAAGGATAACGACCATACCTTCCGGTGAATTGCCGGTGTTGGTCATCACCCGGAAATCACCGGAAAATCACCAAACAAAAGGTGATATGATTACGGGCATGAAAAAAGTATGCAAAGACAAAACTTTAACGCATTAAGCTGTCTTTGCTTTCTTTTTGCCCGTAACCCGGAGATTCTTTCCGGCATCCAGGTCGGTAAGTGAATGGAATGGTGGATTATCCCGAAGGGTAATCCCATGAAAGTAGCAACGACTGAGAACGGAATGTATCGGAGGGCGTGAAAGGATTTACAAAATAAGAAAAAGCTCTGTAAACGTTTAATTTAGAAGGCTTTTCATGATTTATCGGTAAAGTGTCTTTTGCCTTTCGACCCGGTTGGAACAAAACTCGGCCCATTTACTGGAAGATTTAAAGATATTATGATTTAATAGCAGCTTGAGTTAGTTTTCATCTGCAATAAGGGACTCCTTTGTTCCTAACAGGAATATTGAACTGAGAAAAACATTTATGAATGAATATAAAAAGGGTTTTTCACCCTTTTTATTATGATACAACTGATACCGATAAATGTTCCCCTTTTGAAAAATCAACTGACTTGAAGTAAGCCTCTTTGATTTGATCTGTTAACCGATCAGATTCAAGATCGGCTGATTCGATTACCCGAAACCAGCTCCAAAACACATCAAAAAACTCAACATCCGATTCGATTTCAGAATCTTCCAAAGAATCGATATAATCACGATCATACCACAGAACAATTTCCTGATAATCACCAAAATCATGTTGAAATGTTTTTACTGAGTAGTATGCTAATGGTTTAAATTTCTGCGGAATGGGGAAACTGTTGTGGAAATAATCCAATAGTATCCGCATTTCAATTTTCAGTTTGTTGTAAAATGCCGAATCGCCCATCTGGGCAAATTCGTTTGATCCTAAGACTAAATAATCCATGATAGTTTGATTTAAGTTGATTAATCGTAATGTAGAAATTGATGATGTTCCAGTTTCCAATGAACTGGAAGCATACTCACAATTTCGTTGTAGCTTTCGGCCAGTTCGAACAACCACGGACGTTCCAGTATTGCTCCTTTTTCATCCAGATAAGGGCCAAGTGTCCATAGCATTCCGTTTAATAACCGATCTGTTGTTTGTATATCTAATTCAAGCATAGGTAAATTGCTGGTGCCTTCCAGGCTTATTTAGGGTTTCAAGCACACCCGGTTATTTAATTATTCTACTGAAGTGATTACAAGTTTACCGTCGGAAACAGCAACATGTATGAGTTTGGAAGGATGGAACCCAGCTTCCTCAAGCCAGTTTTCTGTCAATGTAAGCTTGGGAACTACTTTAGGAAACCTCGCGTATTTTCCCTGCCTGTAATTCGGCTGAAGTTTGATGATCCTTGTCATGATTAATCCTCCGATGGTTTCATGATAAATATGGCAGGTGACGGATCGTCGAAGTCCTGTACCTGTATCACCGATTTAAGAGTAACGAGACGCATATTCCGGTCACCATCTAGGTCAGGATCCAGTTTCTCGTTCGGTTCCCAATCGCCTTTGTCTGCAAGCGCCACATTCAATTTATACATCAGCGTTGACGAGTTGCACGATCTGGCGGCAAACATGAACATGTACAATACGTCCCAAAGCCGTCCGTCCAGATCCTGCACATTTTCAAAACCTACCGGCAATTCCACGTATTTATCCCAAACCGCGCGGGTCAGATAAACCGGATACTTAATACCAGCCTCTTTTGAAATCTTTTGGTCGACACGGACTAAAAATCCATCTTCCACAGCCTGTTTTGTGCTGTAAGTGTCGATTACTTCCCAATCTGAAAAATCACTCATTTTGTTTCACCGTTGCCCTCTATGTTGGAAAGCAAGGATCTGGCAATTTATTTTTTGACTTTTTGATTTTTGGTTTAACAACCGCTTATCCATTAATTTAATCGTTCCTGTATCCGAAAAAATCCTGATTAGCAGAACACGTGTTACCGAGTTTAAGGACTGGTTTTCCGGAAAATAGTTATTGCCCTACTTACTTGTTATCAATTTAATCTTGATTTCTGACATCTCACCCCTCAATTTCTCTGTTTTAATTTAAAAATTAAACCTTTTATTAAAAAGCCAATCTAAACCAAAAAATGTAAAGGTTTAATTTTAAAAATAGATAGAAAATGAAAGTTAAGGAAAATGAAGTCAAGGGGAAAAGGCCACTAATTAAATCTATACGTTCACTTCATCGTGATATCGGTTTCTTCGTTATTGGGCTAACTATTATTTACAGTTTAAGTGGCATATTGCTGATTTATCGCGATACTGATTTTATGAAACAGGAACAGCAAATCAACCGAACCATTGAGCCCAATAAACAAGCAGCAGAACTGGGAAGTATTTTAAGGTTAAGAGAATTAAAGATTTTGAATACAGAAGATAATATTGTGTATTTTGAAAACGGGAAATACAACCAGAAAACTGGCGAAGTTGAATACACATCGAAAGAACTTCCGGTAATACTCAACAAATTAACCAGTTTTCATAAAGCCATAAGTGGAAAAAACACACATTGGTTTAATTTGATTTTTGGAATCCTACTGTTTTTTATGGCAGTTTCTTCTTTTTTTATGTTTAAATCGCGGACCAAATTATTGCGGAGAGGAATTTTTATTGCCGTCGGAGGACTTGTTAGTGCAATTATTTTCATCCTTTTATAGAAATATTTTAATATCAACTCTAAAATAAAATTCAAATCTAATTTTAATTACCATGACAAAAATCAAAAACCTGATACTATTTTGTATCCCTTTATTTTTAAATTTTGCAGCATTTGCACAGGATGAAATTAAAATTGAACCATTAAACGGAAAAATTGAATTTGATGGAAAAGTTTCTGAACCTGAATGGAAGCTCAGTCAGCAATTCCCTCTGAAAATGCACTTCCCTGTGTATAATAATCAGCCTGTAGAGGAAAGTGAAGTGTATATGACCTTCGACAATGAATACCTCTGGGTTGGTGCAATTTTATATTACGATGATATTTCGAACATTGTATCAACCAGTAAAAAAAGAGACGAAGAATCTGAAAACTCAGATGCATTTGGTATTCTTCTAGACTCGTATGACGATAATGAAAACGGCCTGGCATTTTTTACCATGCCTTCGGGTTTAAAAATTGATTACGCCGTTTCAAATGATGGACAGGGCGGTCAAAATTATACATGGAACTCATTTTGGGATGTAAAAACAGTTAAAACCGACAATGCCTGGCATGTTGAAATGCGAATTCCTTTTTCAAGTCTTAGGTTTCAGAGTGTAAATGATATTACAAAAATGGGATTGATTATTAATAGAACAATTAGTCATAATAATGAAATAGATACTTACCCGGCAATCGACACCAAATATGGCCGCGATGCCAACATCAGACCTTCTTTGAGTAAAACCATTGTTTTTGAAGGAATTAAATCCCGGAATCCGGTTTATATTTCACCCTATGCCATTGGTGGAACATCTAAAAACTATAAGTTAAATGAAGCCGGTAACGAATACGTTAGTACAAACGATCCAAAGTTAACAGGAGGATTAGATGTAAAATACAATCTGAACAACAACCTTACTCTCGATTTTACTGTAAATACTGACTTTGCCCAGGTTGAGGCTGATGACGAACAGGTAAATTTAACTCGTTATTCACTTTTCTTTCCTGAAAAAAGACTCTTTTTTCAAGAGCGGTCTGGAATTTTTAGCTATGAATTAGGTGGCCCGCAAGATTTATTTTACAGCCGAAACATTGGAATTTCAGATGGTGAACCCGTAAATATTCTGGGCGGAGTAAGATTAGTGGGGAGGCTAGGAAAATGGGATGTTGGTTTCCTGGATATGAATACTGCCAAATTTAATGGAAGTCCGGCCGAGAACTTTGGTGTTGCGCGATTAAGAAAACAAGTAATTAATGAAAATTCTTATATAGGTGGAATTGTTACTTCCAGAGTAGATTTTGAAGGTAATTATAATGTAGCGTACGGAGTAGACGGAATATTTAAATTAACAGATGTAGATTATCTGAATTTTAAACTTGCTCAATCACAAGACAAATCAATCGATGCTGAAGTGTTTTCGTTAGATCCAACTTTTTTCTTAATTGAAATACAGCGCAGAGCAGAAAAAGGATTTTTATACGAAGGGAAATATGCGTATTGGGGTAAAAACTTTAACCCTAAATCAGGCTTTATTTTTATAAATAATATTCATCAGATCAGAAGCAGTATTGGATACGGTTGGTTTCCAGGCGAAAAATCTCGCATCTTTAATTATTCCATCGAAACCATTTTTAATCTAACAAAACGTATTGAGGATAATAAAATCGAGAAAATGCAAATTTCACCTCAGTTCAAAATGGACTTAAAAAATGGAATTGGTATGTTTTTATCTTTCGGTTATAACCAAGAAGGTGTATCATACGATTTTCATTTGCCAAACAATATTGTGGTTAAAGCTGATGATTATTCCTTTTGGAGTTTAATAACACACTTTAATAGCCCAAGAACAAAAAAAATTGTAGCAAACCTCAGTGTTGATGGGGGCGGCTTTTATGATGGGAAGCAATTTTCAATAGAGCTGGAACCAGAATTTAATCTATCCTCAAGCCTGCAACTATCAGCTACTTATAAACTTGACAAAGTCAATTTTTCTTCGAAGAATCAAAGTTTTACTAATAATATTGCAAAAGTTAAAGCAACTTATATGCTTAATACCAAACTTTCAATGAGCTCCTTTATACAGTATAACGAACTTGATAACATTGTACTTACTAATTTTAGGCTCCGCTATAATCCGCGAGATGGAAACGATTTCTATCTGGTATTTAATGATATAAGAAATGCTGACAAATCAGGTTCAATACCAAAAATGCCGGCATACTTAAACCGGACAATCCTGTTAAAATATACACATACATTCCGTTTGTAACAAGCATGTTTTACTGCACATAAGAAACTATATTAGTATTGAGATTTGAGTACCAAGTATCAAGACTAAACCGCAAGCGGGAAAAAGAATACAACAACCTAAACAACATGTTGGTAAGTTTAACTTTTTAAGAGCCTAAAAACAATTGGTCATGAATATTTTCAAATTTATACTTAACGTTTTACTGGCAATTGTAATGCTGTTACTCATGGTTCCAAGGTCGTTTTACGGACTCGGGTTTCACGAATGGGCCGGATTGCTAATTGGACTTTTTTTCCTGTTGCATAAAGCAGTTAACTGGGACTGGATTAAAAAAGTTACAGTCTGCTTTTTCAGAAGTTCGCCAGTCAGGGCACGACTGAATTACGTGCTCGATGTACTTTTGCTTGCCGGAATGGTTTTAATGATACTTAGCGGAATTGCAATTGCCAGAACCATTAATTTTTCGTGGTTAAACTTAGGAGGCTCTCGTATTTTTTGGCGGGTGATGCACCTCAGTTCCTCATATATTACACTGGTGTTGTTCGGAATTCACCTCGGATTACACTGGAAATGGGTATTGAAACGATTCAACTTTAAAAATGACAGTAAATGGTTAAAAGAATTAGCTTAACATTTATATCGCTGGTTATTTTAATAGCAGGTATTATTGCATTTAATAAACTTCATTATTGGGAAAGAAGTGCAGAAATATTCAAAATAAACAGCCGGCAGAACGAAGGCAGGTATTTTGAAGGGCGCCGTGGAAATTTTGAAAGAAGTGCTAGCCGCGCCAGAGTTGAAGGAGAGTGGGATGGAAGTGAAAGACCCGATTTTCGGAATATGCCCGATAGTGTAAGACAACGGATTTTTGCTGAACGAGGTTTCCAATCATTTCCCGACAGTTTAAGGCAAGGGCGTTCGGGAACATTTGACCGGGACCGGGATTCTTTTGAAGGCAGAGGTTTTGAAAGAGGTGGACATCGCGGAGGCGATTTTCATCGGGGAAACAGTGTACAACTTGGTGCTGTTGGTGGGTTTCTTGCCGTATTTGCAGCTTTTACCGTACTAACAATTTATATTGAAAAAGTTATAAATATGATTCGGAAAAGAAAAAAAAGAATCGTAAAGAACATCGGCTAACCTTTTATTTGCCTGACATTTAAACCTTTCATCATACTTTTGGTCTATTCTTAAAACCTGCTCAGTATCGAATTATAAACCTTAAAAAAGAGATAACAATGAAAACAAAACTGCTATCCAAAAAGTTCCTGCTCCTTTTAACTGCCTTGTTTTTAGGCTACGGGTGCAGTCCGAAATGGACAGAAACCGATAAAGGAACTTTCAAGCTGATCAACAATGAAAGAGGTCAGACTCTTGGCTATTCGCCAACTTCAGGAATAAAAATCCTGACTATTGACCGCCTGGCTTTTAAAGACCTGAATAAAGACGGTAAGCTCGATGCCTACGAAGACTGGCGGTTACCAGTTGATGAAAGAGCCAAAGACCTGGCAACAAAATTGTCGGTTGAGCAGATTGCCGGATTGATGCTTTATAGCGGACACCAGTCCATCCCGGCGATGGGTCGCGGGCCTTTTGGTGGAGCAACCTACAATTCGAAACCTTTTAAGGAAAGCGGCGCTCAATCAAGCGATTTAACCGATCAGCAAAAGAAATTTTTGACCGATGACAATCTTCGGCATGTGCTGATTACTTCGGTTCAAAGTCCGGCTATTGCTGCCCAATGGAACAACAACGAACAAGCTTTAGTCGAAGGCATTGGCATGGGGATTCCGGCCAATAACAGTTCTGATCCGCGCCATGGTAGCGATTCGTATGCCGAATTCAATGCGGGAGCTGGCGGCAAAATATCGATGTGGCCCGGAACAGTGGGTATTGCAGCATCATTCGATCCGCAACTGATGAAACAGTTTGGCGAGATTGCCGCTTCTGAATACCGCGCACTGGGTATTGCAACTGCACTTTCGCCTCAGATTGATTTGGGTACCGAGCCTCGCTGGAACCGTTTCGACGGTACAATGGGCGAAGACCCGAGCCTGGCTGTTGATATGGCACGTGCTTATGTCGATGGTTTTCAAACTTCGGCTGGCAATGATGAAATTTCAGGGGGATGGGGCTACAAAAGTGTAAATGCCATGGTGAAACACTGGCCGGGTGGTGGCCCTGGAGAAGGTGGCCGCGATGCCCATTTTGGCTATGGGGCTTATGCTGTTTATCCGGGCAAAAACATTCAAGATCACCTGAAACCTTTTACCGAAGGGGCTTTCAAGCTCGAAGGGGCAACAGGGATGGCTTCGGCAGTTATGCCTTATTACACCATTTCGTTTAACCAGGATACAGTGAATAGCGAAAACGTGGGCAACGCGTATAATAAATACCTGATTACCGACTTGCTTCGTGGAAAATACAATTACGATGGTGTTGTCTGTACCGATTGGTCGATTACCAAAGATGTATTGGCCATCGACCAGTTTCAGGGAAAATGCTGGGGAGTTGAAAAAATGACCGAAGCCGAACGTCATTACAAGGCCATTGAAGCCGGAGTCGATCAGTTTGGCGGAAACAACAAAATGGGGCCGGTGATTGAAGCCTTCAAAATGGGAGTTACAGAACACGGCGAAGAGTTTATGCGCAAGCGCTTTGAGCAGTCGGCAGTACGTTTGTTGCTCAATATTTTCAGGGTTGGCCTGTTCGAAAATGCTTATCTGGATGTTGCTGAAACCGAAAAAACGGTGGGCAATCCTGATTTTATGAAAGCCGGATACGATGCACAATTACGTTCAGTCGTGATGCTGAAAAATCACGAAAAGGCACTTCCTGTGAAAAAGCAAATGAAGGTTTACATTCCGAAGAAATTTGTACCTGGCGGACGGAACTGGTTTGGTGCCGAGACTAAAGAAAGCTGGAAAGATGCCGTCAATCCTCAGGTTGCCGCGAAGTATTTCCAGATTGTTGAAAAGCCTGAAGAAGCAGACTTTGCATTAGTTTGCATCGATAGTCCAAAAAGCGGCGTTGGTTATTCGGAGGATGATGTGAAGAAGAATGGAAACGGTTATGTGCCTATCAGTTTGCAATATGGAACGTACAAAGCCGACTTTGCACGCGAAACCAGTATCGCAGGCGGAAGTCCGCTCGAAAGCTTTACGAACCGCTCCTATAAAGGAAAAACTACGGTCGCATCAAATATTCAGGATATGAAAACGGTTAATGAAACCAAATCAAAAATGGGAGCCAAACCGGTTGTTGTTGTAGTTCGTGTCTCCAATCCCATGGTTTTTTCTGAAATTGAGAAAAGCGCTAACGCCATACTGGTTCAAATGGGTGTTCAAGATCAGGCCATCATGGATATTTTAACTGGAGTATCAGAACCTTCAGCTTTGTTGCCATTCCAGATGCCAGCCGATATGAAAACCGTTGAGGAACAAGCAGAAGACGTTCCGCGCGATATGAAATGCTTCGCTGACTCTGAAGGCAATACTTACGATTTCGCTTTTGGGTTGAACTGGAGCGGGGTGATTAAGGATGAACGGGTTGCCAAATATAAAAATCAGTAACATTTTAATCAATCCGAAAATTTTCAATTTACAATTAGCAACTGGAAATCCATAGGGTTATCGCTTATGTGGATAATGTTTGCGTATAGCGGTTGGAATGCTTCCACGTATATTGGTTCAGAAATTAAAAAGCCCTCGAAAAACACGTATTAACCCCATGCAAGGCCAATGTTGAGAAACAAAAAGAGTTTGTCGCAGAATATCGTGAATTGAAGGATAACTTGCCCAAAGAGGATCAAATCTATTTTGTGGACGGAGTACACCCACAGCACAATTCCATTGCGGGTTATGGGTGGATTAAGAAAGGGGAAACAAAGCATCTGAAAACAAATAATGGAAGGCAGCGAATTAATATTAACGGTGCTATCAATCTGGACACAAAACAAGTTATATATATAAATGATAAAATATGCTTGGACGTGCAATATATAGCTGGTAGTAGTTAAGCTTTAAAAAGCATCACCTTATACTCTCTACCTTAGTATAAGTTGGAGGAGTAAGTATTCCGTTATAAAGAATCAAAGGCAATTCTTCTGAAAAATTAATTTTCGTCAATCCTGACAAAAAATAAATCTCTCTCCCATCCTCAAATTCACCAATTCTAATCTGTTCGTCTGGAGTGCCCTTTTGAGGTGCTAAAATGCTATAAAATGCACTATTTTGTGATTTCCGCCATTCAGCATCTATCTAATAATCAAACTATTACACTTAAGCACAGGTCACTGGCAGTCAAAAGGTCATCGGTTCGATTCCGATATTATCCACTGAAAATCAAATGGTTACAAGGCGTCTTGTAGCCCTTTCTCTTTGCCGTACAAACAATACACAAACAACTTTTATCTTGATGACTATTTCAGGCTCGTTTCAGAGTTCTCAGAGGTTGCCTACAACAATTTCGAGTTAGCCATTGTAGTTGCCATTGCCATTTTCGGAATCAATTCAGGAGAAGCCTTTGCGGGAGTAATTGGTCCGCTGGTTGAAGTCCCTGCGATGATTGGTTTGGTAAATGTAGCGTTTTGGCTGAAGCGAAAATTATACCCTGCGTAGACTTATTTTGTTAAAATCACCAAACTTAGTTTTATCTTTAGCCTAACATTCGTCCTGTTGGCGGCATGGATAAAATCAACATATTCGCTTTAACCAATGAATCCCACAATCGACCGGAAATATGTATTAATCAGTGTATGGCTTTCATTGGCCATCAGTGTTCTGGTGCATTTCAGCAGTTTGTACGACGAGTATGTTTCAAACACTTTCACCCAATCAACTGGCTTGCGGTATGCTATCAATGGATTACTTGAGATTTCCATCACATTCACCATTAACTTAATCTTGTTTTGGATTAATTTCTACATTTTAAAGCCACTTCAGCAAAACCGGAAAATTACCTGGATAAATATTTGTACTGCTTTTCTGGTATCTTTTTCCGTAGTGCGTTTACTGAGCCATTATTTATTTGCTCTCAAAAGGGTATTCCTTCCACGAGTTGAGATGATCCGGAATGAGAAAATTTTTCTAACCAAAGATTTTTTTCTTGCACTGGTCGTAATCTTATGCACCTATGTGATCCGCCTGATTTTTCAGAATCAAAAAAATGTACTCGAAATCCAGAACCTGAAAATTGAAAATCTTCAGCGACAATTTGATGCCTTAAAAAATCAGGTAAGTCCGCATTTTCTGTTCAATTCGCTGAGTTCTTTAAAGACACTGATCAACGAATCTCCGGATGTTGCGCAGGAATATCTGAATCACCTTTCCCTGGTTTTACGATATACGCTACAGGCCAACGAAAACCGGCTGGTAAGTTTAAGTGAAGAACTAAAGTTTGTAGAATCCTATTTCTTCCTGATTAAATTGCGGTTCACCAAAAACATCCAATTGAAAGAGACAATCAGTAGTAACTATACCGGACTTAAGCTTCCACCTCTTGCTTTGCAAATACTTCTCGAAAATGCCATCAGGCATAATGAAATAAGCAAACGCAACACGATGGAAATATCGATTATGACTACTGAAAACCAGACACTGTTAGTAAGCAACACGATGAACAAGAAAATTACCCCTGAACCAGGCGCCGGAGTGGGCTTGGTAAATTTGTCGAATCAATACCGCATTTTGGGAAATAAGGAGATTACCATACGAAAAAATGATCAAATGTTTAGTGTTGAAATACCTTTACTTCCATGATAAAGGCCTTGATTATAGAAGATGAAGAACTTGCGGCCAGGAATTTAACCAGCCTCCTGAAAGCAACTGGAGAAATCCGCGCGGTTGCCGTTTTGGAAAGCATTGCGGAAACGGTTGAATGGTTCGAAATGAACGATTTGCCTGATTTGGTTTTCATGGACATTCACTTAGCCGATGGTTCGGCTTTCGAAATTTTCAAACTAATCCGGATCGATTGCCCCATCATTTTCACAACGGCATACGATGAGTATGCTTTGCAGGCCTTCAGGGTTAACAGCATCGACTATTTGCTCAAACCTATTACTCACGAGCAGGTAAAAAGGGCACTTGAGAAATTTAAAACCGTAAGCAGAGCCACCAATCAATCTCCCGATTTGAGTAAACTGATGGCTATGCTCAGTCCTAATACTGATTACAAAACGCACTTTCTGGTTAACCAGAAAGGCGATAAGCTTGTTCCCCTTGCGGCTGAACATATCGCATACCTGTTTATTGATCTTAACATTGTAAAAGCAGTGACATTTGAAGAAAAAACTTTCGTTATGCAATACACCATAGATGAACTATCGGCCACGCTCAATCCAAAAGATTTTTACCGGGCAAACCGGCAGTTTATTATTGCCCGGAAGGCAATTAAAGATATCGATCTGTGGTTTAATGGATTTGCCGGCTAAATTGACCACCCCACGCCGTTTTATATTGACCACCTTGCGCCGGTGTAATTTGACCACCCATTTTTGAGAGTTTTAAGAACGATCATTTCCTTATCCTGATTAGCGTATTACAAAATTAGATTTATTTATTTTGATTCAATATTTTCATTGACATTGTTTTTTTGTCTTCTTCTTAATGATTCTCCTGCGAGTTCCATTCGATGTGCATCATGAACTACCCTGTCAAGTATAGCATCCGCTATTGTTTGCTCACCGATTACCTCGTACCATTCAGCCACAGGCAACTGAGATGTAATAATCGTTGACCGGTTTCCGTGACGATCTTCAATGATTTCCATAAGCACTGATCTGCTTGAGGCATCAAGCGGCTGAAGACCAAAATCATCAAGTATCAGAAGATCCTGTCGTTCTATTTTAGCAATCTCCCTGATGTAGGAACCATCAGCTTTGGCCATCTTTAATCTTGTGAACAGCTTTGCTGAGCTTGTATAGAGCACTTTGAACCCAAGTGTACAAGCCTGATTCCCGATAGCTGAAGCGATAAAACTTTTACCGATTCCAGTACTTCCGGTGATCAGAAGATTCTCTTTACGTTGAATAAAAGTACATTCAGCCATACGCATAAGCTGATTTTTGTCCAGGTTACGATCTACATCAAAGTGCAGCTGTTCGATGTTGGCTTTATAACGGAACCGGGCATTGCGCATTTGCCTCTCTATCCGGCGATTATTGCGGTCGTCCCACTCGGCATTAACAAGCGTAGATACCATTTCATCGCTTGTCATTTGCCCCATACTACCATTTTCGATACTCGTTCGGAAGGCCCTAACCATACCAAAGAACTTCATCTGTTTCATTTTCTGAAGCGTTTGCTCATTCATCTTAGTTGATTTTTAAGTTAAAAAATACCCTGGGGTTCAGCGTTAGTGCTGACCCAGGGGTTGATTATTATTGGTAATAGTGTTTGCCGCGTATATTCAGGTGAGGCGGCATTGACGGATCAATATCCTGCTGATCATCAACGTTCCGGTCAAGACCCTTTTCAAGGATTACCCGGATGGTTTGATAGCTGTAATCGCCATATTGCTGAGCACGTTGACAAGCATTGTTAAGCCTCTCTTTTCCGGCGCGTGCAGAAAAACTCAGAACTCCCTGGCAAGACCGATAGGTCTGCTCCGGATGTTGTCTGGCATTAAGCAACTGGATAATATATTCTTTGGTCTGTTGCCCCACCTCCTCGGCACGTTTGATAAAATTATCGGGATTCCAGTCGCTCATAAAGCGGTGTTGTGAAGCCAGGTGATCATTTATTGTAGTGTATCCAAAAGGTTGTCTGTCTCTTTTGTGTACTGCAATCCGTTCATAATGGTGATATATTTCAACTTCAGACTGGCTGTAAAGCAAGGTTGCCTTCTTTCCAATAAAATGGTGAGGTACACTGTAATAATGCTTATCCTCGGCAAGGCAGACATAGTTGTTCTTCAAAACAGAAGCGATATACCGACGCTTTAACTCATACCTTTTCTCCGGCAGGGAATGTAATATGTGGCGCTCCGTATCTTCGAACAACTGTCTCCTGCTGAACGGTCTTCCTGTCAGGGGCCTGTTATTATGTGCTTCTAATGCGTCCCTGATGGCACCATTTAGCACTTCAATGCAAGAATATGCATTGCCCTTTAATACACTGTAAATCGAACGATAAATGATTTTTACGGCACCTTCTACCAACGCCTTGTGCTTTGGCTTGTATGGTGCTGCCGGTAAAGCTGCCATCGAATAGTAGCTTACAAAGTCACGAAAAGCCTCATTAAGTGTCGGCTCATAGCGATTACTCCTGGTTACTGCAGACTTTAAATTATCAGTAACAATGGCATTTGGAACACCGCCAAAGTAATGCAATGCATTTTCGCAGGAGGTTATAAAGTCTTCCTTCTGCTGGGTATAACTGGCCTCTACATAGGTCAGCTGGCTTGCGCCCAGTATGGCAACAAAAACCTCCACCTCTATGGTGTCTAATAAAACAGGATCCAGAACCTTAAGCTTTTCTCCCGCATAATCCACGTACATCTTTTCTCCGGCCTTATGCTCAATATGCATAACCGGGTTACGTGCCTTCTTCCATAAGAGATAATAGTGCTTAAACTGAGATAACCTGTAGCCATCCCGATGCTGCACCATATATTGCTGCCAAAGCATCTCCTTGGTTTTTCCACGGCTCTTGAGTGCTTTTTCCATAGTCGGGTAAAAAGCTTCCAGTGCTTGATAACGTGGGTCATCCTCAATATGGCTGCGGGGGACCATATCCATGAACATCTGTTCAAGTTCAGTATCACTCATGTGTTCAATCACTTCAAGCGATTTGCCTGAAGCCAGGAACAACCTGATGTACTTTTTGACACTATTGCGGGGAAGACCTGTCCGTTCCCCGATGGACTGTTTACTTACACCTTCCGTGTAAAGCCTGATAATGCTTCTTACCTTGCTCATAATGATTAGTTTATTTGACATTTGGATTATATTGTACAAAGCCAACATAATCAAAAATGCCCGCTAATCAGAAAGGATATATCGTTCTTAAAGGGTGGTCAATTTGCTCCGGCAGAGACTGACCATTTTGGCCGGCAGAAGGTGGTCAATTTGCTCCGGCGGAGACTGGATATTTTATCCGGCGTGTCCAAATCTACACTAAGAGCATCAATATTAGCCCCCTTTTTTGGATACATTTTTAAGGATTCTTCTTTACTCTTTTGTATTCTTTCAAGTACTATATTACGATCCTTTTCATTGGCGAACTCACCAAAACTTATTTCACACAGTTCATCGAAGTTTAATGCCCAATAAGGAATAAACAATTCATTTTCTACATATTTAGATGTTCGATTTGCACCAATTTTAAAAATTTCAGCTCTATCATGTAAAGCTTGAGCATACTCACCATGAATGTCTAAAATAAGGATTCTGGCCGAAGGATATCTTCCATTATCGGATAAAGCATTTAAAATACTTGCAACAGTAGTTGACTTCCCAGAACCAGTTGTACCTACAATCGCAGAATGTCTTGTAATAAGTTTGTTGACATCAACTAATGCGGGTATTGATTCAGCATTTGCAATGTGACCTAGCTTAACAAAGTATGGTTTATCTGGCTGACCATATATTCTTTCTAATTCTTTTTCTGATACCAAATGTACTTCATCTCCAATAGTCGGATATTGAGAAATTCCACGCTGAAATGTTCCATTTCTCTGAGCCTCCCCAATTAATTGCAGTGTCATCCACCTATTACCATTGGGTTGATATTGAACTTGACTATCTGGAACAGAACTTGCGCCAACCTGACTAATGATGCCAAATAAATCAACAAAACCAATAGGAATTCTTATAAAACTTCCTATTTGACCAATTCTATAACCTTGTCCATCAATATATATAAATCCAGTTAGAGAATCTTTAGATATAGAGACGGAAACAGTAGTTCCATTCACATCTTGAACACTACCTAAATACGTGTCTTCATTTATCATTTGGCAGAATCTTTATCAGCTAGCTTTTCAAAACCTATTAGTGTTTTAAGAAACTCTGCAAACGTTTTAAAATTACCTAATTTTAAAGTTGTTTCAATAACATCAGTTGAACCTGCGACTGGAATAGTTCTTGTTTCAATAAACTTAAGTATCGCTTGTTCGTCAGTTGGTTTCATTTTTTTCCATTCACCATGAATTGTTCCTATTATTGCTTTATCAAATGTCCAAATATTTAAATTTGGTCGTTTTTCAGCCAAGTTATAGGCATTCGGGTATCTATTTTCAGTGTCACCCTTTACATTCACAAATGAATACGTATCGAACATTAAAGCTAAGACCATGGCCGAAGGATTTGCTTTAAGTGCATTAATAATGGTATCATTCAAATGATCATCATTAAATGAATATCCAGAAATAATTAATAGAGACGATTTTTGTTTAACAAAATTACTCAGCTGATCAATTAATGCTAAGTATGGCATTTTTCTACTTTGATCATATTTTAAATGCGATGGATAAATAAGTTGCGTTGCATCGCCTTTAACATCAGATGATCTATATATTTTTTTGCTATTTTTGCTAATATCCTGATACCAATTCAATGAACCATGAATCTTCCATAACCTTGTCCAGTGAAATGGAATAAATCCATTTTCAACTGCTCTTAAATCAAAAAACGATTTTATTGATCCAACAAATCCATCAAAATAAGGTGCTTCTAGATATTCCAAAGCTTCTTCAAGCAATAAGTCATAATTGGTTGTGAATATTTCAATTGGGATCTCACGATCAATTGAGCTTATCCATTTCACCAATGTATGATAAGGAGTTTGATCATTTGGTAAGTTTACATGTATCTTTTCAACTACCTTTTTACATATTTGCTTTTCTAATTCATTAAGATTAGTCTCACTTAACCCTCTTACTTCTCCGCCAATAGAAACACTTTGCAAACCCCTTATAAAGCTTAAAATATCTTCAATGTTATTTTGATCTTTTTTCGATTTCTCTAACTCGGCCAATAAAGTTTGATATTCAGGAATACCTTTTAATTGATCGTTTATCCATAAGGTTAAATTCTTTACATCAGGTATCAAAGGCCATTTATCTGTAGGCATATCAATAGATAATGGGCAACCAGCAGAAATAAAGAATCCAATTGGTTTTTTGTCTTGAGATAATGATTGTCTGAGATATTCTAAGTGTCTAACAGGATCGTGAAAATTACTCATATTGATTTATTTTTATAATAAGTGGCGTTATGAATTCTCACTTAAGTTTCGATATCTTTCCATTTCTTAAAGTTTTTTATACCGATAATTGTTGCGAATATTGGCTGAGAAATATGTTCCGTGAGAACTTGCATTCATCAGACTATTATACTTGAATTCCGGCACATTGAAATATTGGTAAACTTCACCACTATTAAACTCAATTTCTAATGTACTGGAAATGGCATCGTATCCTACTGATGCTAAGTTTGATGAACTTACAGGTTGTCTTTTCATTATTTTTGTTTTATTTATTTGTCGGTATATGATTGCAATGTCGTCTGTCGTCTTTTGGCTTGCTTGCAACTCGCATATAGTAGCAAATGTATGGTACTTTTTTTAATTTATCTATGTTCCATAAATTCATTTTAAAAGATTATCAACAAGATGCCAGTGCAATTTGTCACAAAACCAGTTAAGGCGAAATACAATTTCTTTCTTCAGGTAATGTGAACCCAAATGTATATAGTCAATTTTGACCATAAGTGTGCTTGGAAGTAGGTTTCCCGACTAAAAAAGTGGCGCAAGCCACTTTCCTTTTCAGTAAGCACATGGACCATTACCATTCATCATATCTTCATCGGCTGCTGCTGATCTAAATTGCCTATATGCACCTTCACCACATTTTTCACAATATACCTTTCGGTCGGATGGCCAATAATAAATGCTTGTACCTTTTTTGATAATACAACTACATTTAGAGCAGGCTGAAGTAAACTTGGCTGTAATTTGTCTTGGGTCATTCTTGTAAGTCATAATTATTTACCGGTGCCCTCCGGATTTTTATAGGCATCTGGCACGCCTGTTAGTTTAGTTAACGTAATTAGCTTTTGATTGAGACTCAACTTTTTCGGAACCCCAGGCATCGCGCATATCGTCCATTGACATGAGTTTGCCGGATTTCTTGAAATATTCCCCTTTGTGCCAGTACCAGGCAGCTTTCGGATGTGAGAATTTATATCCTTCGTTTTTCAGCATTCCTCTTACCGGAAACGTATTTCCAGTAATCCATATCCAGGAGCCAATTAGTTCGATTACAATGCCATTCATAAACATGATCCGGTCCAATCGCTGTCGCATTTCTTCCGAAACCTGCTGTTCATATTCTTTTCGTCCTTGCGAAAATGTTTCGTCGCTATTGATCAGCTTTTTTGACAACCGGTCGTACTGATCATTGATAACCTGCATGATTGCCGTATCACCACCTTTGTCTGGATGATACAAGAAAGCAAGGCGGCGGTATTCCTTGCGCAATTCATCCAACGTTTTAATACCCTCGAAAAACTTCATTGATTTCACCGTTGCCCCACGGATTTTTTTAGGCATCTGGCTCGCCTGTTAATTTTGAGCCAAAACCCCATTGAGCAGACCGGATTCTTGTCAATGGCCGAATGTCAGTTTTGAGGCACAAAAAACTGAACTAGCGCCTTCGGCGTTGTTTCGGTTCGACAGGCTCACCGACAGTAGTTCCGAAACAAGCCTTGACTTTTCCGGGATGCGTAAATACCTTTGCACGAAATTGTAGGAGAGAGAACCCCTTCTAACTATTCAATAAAGAATAGAGCATAAAAAAAAAGAGGCATTTAGCCTCTTGAAGTATAAGCTGTTACGGTTATCTTTCGTAACAACTCTTATACGATTTGTATTCGAATTCAACCAATTCATTGTCGAGCTCATCGGCTGCACCCTCGAAATAAACCTTTTCCAGGTATTCAACGAATGCATCCCAAACTGTGTTAGTTTCCTGATTCTTTGCAGCTGATTTTAAAGTGTAAGTTTTCATACGATAGTTTTTAAAAAATTCATGCACTTTTTACTGTCGAATTTTTCGGTAAACAAAAAGCAACTGGAAGATTTTTAGGACAGAATGGGAAAAAAATACCGGGAAAATTTTTGTTTAGACGTAGTCCTTAGCCGCTAAATTCAATGGTTTCTTTGTGTGGATTTTAATAAAAACAAGTATGATGAAGCCCTTACACAATCAGCCGCGAAGGAACAAGGAACCTCGCAGTTGAGGAATCAACTGATCGAATTGGCATTTATTTAGTTTAAATGGCATAAAATGAGTACATATATCTCGTTATGAGATATTTTAACCAGGGTCTCGCAAAATATCCGCAATCAGTTTAGGTGAATAATTGAATGAAGATTTTCCACGGTATTATACGTGATTAAAACTTCGCCAACACGGATATTTTTGTCATCCCTTGCATATTCACAAAGTGCCTTCATTACCCAATGCCTGAATGACCTGGCCTCGAACGAGGCAATGCGGTAACTGACAAATATTAATGCTTCAAGATTGTAAAGTGTCGTCTGGCAAGGCTTTCCGTTCCGTTCGATCAAATAAATGCGGGTAACGTCTTCCTCTCGCAATACGCCGGATTTTATAATGGCGTGTATATTATTGCTGGCTATACCGATGGACACATTAAATAAATCGGCTATTTCGTGTTTGGTAAGCCATAGGGTACCATTAACCAACTGGGCTTCCACAATAAATTGATGATGGTTAGTTTCCTTGATTTTTATATTTCCACGGTTCATGGCAATTGTTTTTTATAATTATTCAGAAACAGCTTTTCGATAAATTTGATTTTGAGGTACTATTGGCTTTAACTCATTTATTCCGATAATGCCATACCGGAAATCATCAAATACTCCAACCTGATTATTCAGACTGTAATATCCCCCCATAATCTCGCCAAAGAATTTTGAACCGATAATTATCTCGGTACCGTTTGTTGCAAATTTTATATTCGGTGACATATACAGCATTTTAAAGCCTTGTTCAACTACAGCAATAAAAAAGTCCCGTTCTTGTATTTCCCTTAGTTTGCCTTTCTTTGAAAACAAGTAAGTTTCATCCGTGACCAGATATTTTATTTTGGACTTATCCCCAACTAAGGCCAAAACATTTTCGTTTTCGTTGCCAGTACTTTCAGCCATGCGAGATTTGATTTCAGCCGCATTTACCTCTGGATTACGGTTATTGACAGCTTTTGCCATATTATCCATATCCCGGCTTAACTTGCGGTCGATTACTTGGGCATATATTTGGGTTGTCTTTATATCGGCATGGCCAAGCATGCTTTGTATGCTTTCCATCGGCACGTCGTTCCCTAAAGCAACGGTACTTGCAAAAGTGTGCCTTGCCACATGGAACGTAATTTTCTTCCCAATTCCGCATATAT
>Ga0209724_1001498_pt1 | contig 21140 bp, 14 predicted proteins | sample grotaG_FD_184143 | JGI IMG/M metagenome (GOLD analysis project Ga0209724, IMG submission 184143) | Glacier valley bacterial and archeal communities from Borup Fiord, Nunavut, Canada, to study Microbial Dark Matter (Phase II) -... | ecosystem: Environmental > Aquatic > Freshwater > Ice > Glacier ...
ATCTAATAAAATATTTTTAAAATAAAAGGTATTTAATTTGTTATAGTTTTTAATATAAAAGTACTAATTCGCTATGGCAGTAAGTAATAATTATAAACTTCCTATCATCCTAGTTACTAGTTTATTTTTTTTATGGGGTTTTGCTCATAGTATGCTGGATATTTTGAATAAACATTTTCAAGAAATTCTGCACATAACTAAACGCGAATCTGGTTTGATCCAGTTTGTAGTATTTATAGGATATTTTCTTTTAGCACTCCCAGCAGGAATACTAATTAAAAAATATGGATACAAATTTGGGATAATTACAGGACTTGTTCTATACGCTATAGGCGCTTTTATGTTTTTTCCAGCTGCAAATATTAAAACCTTTGAATTTTTCCTTATCTCTTTATTTGTAATTGCTAGTGGATTAACTTTTTTGGAAACAGCTGCAAATCCATACATTACTGTTTTAGGAAGGAAAGAAACTTCAGAGCAAAGACTAAATCTTTCGCAATCATTTAATGGCCTAGGTTGGGTTTTAGGTCCTTTAGTTGGAGGGCTCCTCGTTTTTAATGAAACGAAAGTTGCAAGTAATAATTTTAAAAGTGTTCAATTACCTTATCTGCTTATTGGTGCTGTAGTTTTAATTATTGCATTATTGTTTTATTTAACTCCCTTACCTGACATACAAGAAGAAGAAATAAGTAAAGATGATGGATTAATCTCTGAACAAAGTTTATGGAAAAGAAAACACTTTGTTACTGGTTTAATTACATTATTCTTTTATGTAGGTACTCAAGTAGGAATTGGAAGTTTATTCATAAATTATGTAACAGAGTCCATTCACGTAACAAACAAAGAAGCATCATTTTATTTATCAGGAGCTATGTTTCTTTTTGCAGGAGGCCGTTTTGTTGGAACATACTTAATGAGACTTATTTCCCCTCAAAAACTACTCACTATTTGTTCCATGAGTTGTTTAATATTAACAGCTATTGTGATGTTAAATTTTGGCATTTTCTCTGTTTATTCCCTGATTTTTATTAATTTTTTTATGAGCATAATGTTTCCAACCATTTTTGCCTTAAGCATTAAGGATTTGGGAAGTTTTACCAAACAAGGGTCATCGTTTCTTATTATGAGTATTGTGGGTGGAGCAATCTTTCCATTTTTAATGGGTTGGATAGGTGCAAATGATACTTATAAGTCTTTTATTTTACCAATGTTAGGTTTTGCTGTGGTTTTATATTTTGGTTTTAAAGGGTATAGGGTAGTGGATTTTAAAAAGACACCTGTATAAGATTTAAAATGTGTAACTATTATAATTTCAAAAAAGTGAACCATAATTAAGAATTCTGTACAATAATATCTTTAAATATGAAACATTTTATCTTCTGTTTTATTTTTCTTTCAAATTTCCTTTTTGCACAACAAAAATATGAAGCGAATTGGAAATCTATCGACAGCAGACCTAATCCAGTTTGGTTTGAAGATGCAAAGTTCGGTATTTTTATCCATTGGGGATTATTTTCTGTACCTGCCTGGGGGCCGACAGATAGAGACTTTAAAACTCTTGTTGGAAATGATTGGGGAAATCGAATAGGAATGAAATATGCAGAATGGTATTGGCAAAGAATAAATACACCCGAAAACAAAAATAAATTTGGATATAAGGAGTTCCTTGAACATCATGAAAAAACCTATGGAAAAAATTTTAAATATCAGGATTTTACTAAAAATTTTAATGCTGAATATTTTGACCCTGAACAATGGGCGGAAATACTCAATAATGCAGGTGCCAAATATATTGTATTAACATCCAAACATCATGAAGGTTTTACACTTTGGCCATCCGCTCAGTCATGGAATTGGAATGCAGTTGATGTTGGCCCCCATCGTGATATTTTGGGTGATTTAACAAGGTCGGTTAAAAATAAAGGAATTAAAATGGGATATTATTACTCTCTTTATGAATGGTTTAACCCTCTTTACAAGCCCGAAACTATTGACAGATATGTGAATGAACATATGATACCACAAATGAAAGATCTTGTTAATAATTATAAGCCTGATATTCTTTGGGGAGATGGACAATGGGAATACCCTTCAACGGTATGGAAAATGCCTGAATTTATGGCATGGCTGTATAATGAATCAGCTGTAAAAGAAACAATAGTTATTAATGACAGATGGGGAAAAGATACCTGGGGTGAACATGGTGGTTATTTAACTGTAGAATATGGCAACTTAAAAGATAAAATAGTTGATATGAAAACTATTCAAAAACCTTGGGAAGAATGTAAAGGTATTGGGTTTTCGTTTGGCTATAATAAAAATGAAAATTTAGAAGATTATGCGAATTCAGAGCAATTAGTTCATGACCTGATAAGCAAAGTAGCAATGGGTGGCAATCTTTTGCTTAATATCGGACCAACTGCTGAAGGACGTATTCCAGTTATTATGCAGCAAAGGTTAGCAGATATTGGGAAATGGCTAAGTGTTAATGGCGATGCTATTTATGGTACACGCAAATGGATGGAAGCCCCTGTTGTCAACACAGCATCTTATTTATATTACACCAAAAAAGGTAAAGATTTATATTTAATATCAACAAAATTTCCTGAAAAAAATATTGTAATTAATAATATTAAAAACACAAACAATGTAAAGATGTTAGGGTTAAAATCTAATATTTTAACCTCATATAAAAACGGGAGCCTAACAATTGTTGTTCCTAAAGTTACTCCATTAAATAATCCTAATAATTATGCTTGGGTCTTCAAAATTGAAAATGCCTTATAAATAAGGTTTACAAACAGTCAACAAAACTTTTTCTAGAAGCCGCTGATCAAAAAGACTAAACGATAATAATTTATTTTATATGATTTCAATAAAAAGATTATATCTTAAAATACATCCTAAAGATAATGTTTTAGTTGCATTACAGGATTTGAAAAAAGGTGAATTTATAAATTTTGAAAATAATAACTTCCACCTTTATGAGGATATCTTAGCTAAGCATAAATTTATGACTAAAGAATTTGATATAGGTGATGAGGTCATAATGTATGGTATATTAGTTGGAAAGGCGATAAAATTTATTCCGAGAGGTGGATTAATGAGTACTTTTAATGTAGAACATTCAGCTAGTCCTTACTTTTTTCGTGAAACACATTTTAATTGGGATAAACCCGATATTAGCCGCTTTAAAAATAGAACATTCAGAGGATTTATTAGAGATGATGGACAAGTTGGAACCGCAAATCATTGGTTATTTATACCTACTGTATTTTGTGAAAATAAAAATTTAGATATAATTAAAGAAGCTTTAGAAAATGAATTGGGTTATGGCGTTTCAGAAAAATATAAGTTTTTAACACGTAAGCTAATAAGCCTTTACCAATCAGGCCAAAACGTAACTAATTCTGATTTTTCTGTTAACGAAACCGTTATACCAACCAGAAAAATATTTAAAAATATTGATGGTATTAAGTTTCTTAACCATCAGGGGGGGTGTGGAGGCACCCGACAGGATTCTTCCACTTTGAGTTCTCTTTTGGCAGCATATGCAAATCATCCTAATGTAGGTGGAATAACCTTACTAAGTTTGGGTTGTCAACATTTACAAATCAATGATTTTAAAAAGGATTTATATGCTCTAAATCCAAAGTTTACTAAACCTCTATTAATTTTTGAACAACAAGGATCGCAAAGTATAGAAACTATGCTTTCAGAGGCTATTCAAAAAACTTTTGCGGGTCTTATTGAAATTAATAAAATCGAGAGGCAGGAGGCCACGCTAGACAACTTAACTATAGGGGTAAAATGTGGTGGTAGTGATGGTTTTTCAGGAATTTCTGCAAATCCTGCTGTGGGATATGCTGCAGATTTACTTGTTGGGCTGGGTGGAAAAGTTTTGCTAGCGGAATTTCCAGAACTTTGTGGTGTTGAACAAGAACTTATCGACCGTTGTATAAGTAAAGAAAAGGCAGATAAATTTATTCATCTTATGGATAGTTATGATGAATTGGCACATAAATTAGGGTCTGGCTTTAGTATGAATCCTTCGCCAGGGAATATAAAAGACGGACTCATAACTGATGCTATTAAATCAGCAGGGGCTGCCAAAAAAGGTGGTACATCACCAATTGTAGATGTATTAAACTATACTGAAAGTGCGACAAAGCCAGGTTTAAGCCTTGTCTGTACTCCTGGAAATGATGTTGAGGCAACTACCGGGCAAACTGCATCAGGTGCAAATATTATTCTTTTTACAACAGGATTAGGAACGCCTACTGGAAATCCTATTTGCCCAGTAATCAAAGTTTCTTCTAATTCCTTACTTGCCAATCGAATGCCTGATATCATTGATTTTAATAGTGGAGGTATTATTGAAGGAAAATGTACTATTGAAGAAACTGGTGAAGAATTACTAGAATATTGTATAAAAGTGGCAAGTGGTGAAATTATTCCTAAAGCAGTTTTATTAAATCAGGATGATTTTATACCGTGGAAAAGGGGTGTGAGTCTTTAATCTATTAACAAGAGGACTTATTTCAAAAATTAATTTTGATTGATACCTTTTCCAAGAATTTAGGATTATTATCATAATTACAAGAAGTAATAAATACTTTAAACAACAAACATTAGTATGTTTGACTTAACTAACAAAAAAACCGTAATCACAGGAGGAGGAAGCGGAATTGGCAAGGCCATTTCAATTCTTTTTGCAAAACAGGGAGCCGAAGTATTTATTATTGAGCTTAATAATAAAGCTGGTGAAGAAACTGTTAAAGAAATAACCGATTTAGGTGGGAAATCTATGGTATTTTCCTGTGATGTTTCCAATCAAAATAATGTTAAACAAATTTTTGAAGAAATTGGCACTATTAATATTTTAGTTAATAATGCAGGGATTTCACATGTAGGAAATATAGAGCAAACCACAGAAGATGATTTTGACAAACTTTTTCAAGTAAACGTGAAGGGAATTTATAATTGCATGTATGCAATTATAAATTCAATGAAAGACAACGGTGGTGGCGTAATTCTTAATATGTCTTCCATAGCTGCATTAGTAGGTATTCCTGATCGTTTTGCTTATTCCATGTCCAAAGGGGCAGTTGCTTCCATGACGATGTCTGTCGCGAGAGATTATTTATTTTATAATATTCGTTGCAATTCAATTTCTCCAGCCCGGGTACATACTCCATTTGTTGATGGGTTTATTAATAAACATTATATAGGGCGTGAGGATGAGATGTTTAAAAAACTATCAAAATCTCAACCAATTGGGAGAATGGGAAAACCAGAAGAAGTTGCAAGCCTAGCCTTATTTTTATGCTCTAATGAAGCATCTTTTATTACAGGTTGCGATTACCCAATTGATGGAGGCTTTACAAAATTAATTATGTGATTATAAATTAAACATATTTTATGAAATTAATCAGATTTGGAGAAGAGGGAAAAGAAAAGCCAGGTGTTATTTTTAATGATAAAAGATATGATATTTCATTCTTTGGGGAAGATTATAACGAACTTTTTTTTAAAACAGATGGTATTGAGCGTTTAAGAAAATGGTTGTTAAATAATCAAAACCTTCTTTTAGAAATTTCTGATTTTGAGAGACTTGGTCCTTGTGTAGCCCGGCCTTCTAAAATAATTTGCATTGGACTGAATTATTCAGATCATGCACTTGAAACAAATGCAAAAATACCTGAGGAGCCAATAGTTTTTTTTAAATCAACAACTGCTTTAACAGGTCCAAACGAAAAAGTAATAATCCCAAAAAATAGTTTTAAAACTGACTGGGAAGTTGAATTAGCGGTAGTTATTGGAAAAGAAACAAGTTATGTATCGGAGGAGGAAGCCTTAAATAATGTTGCTGGTTATTGCCTTCATAACGATTACTCCGAAAGAGAATTTCAACTCGAAAGGGGAGGCCAATGGGTTAAAGGCAAGTCATGCAATACTTTCGCACCAATAGGGCCTTTTATGGCAACACCAGATGAAATTTTAGATATTAACAATCTTAACCTATGGTTAAAAGTAAATGGTAAAATAATGCAGAATGGCAATTCAGCTAATATGATTTTTAAAATCCCTTTTTTAATCCATTATTTGAGCCAGTTTATGACTTTATTGCCTGGAGATATGATCTCTACCGGCACACCTGCAGGAGTTGGCCTGGGCTTTAAGCCACCAATATACTTAAGAGCCGGAGATGTGGTAGAATTAGGTATTGAAGGATTAGGTACACAAAGTCAAATAGCCATAAATTATTAAAATGAGACTAGACTCTCACCAACACTTCTGGAAATTTGATCCAATAAGAGATACTTGGATTAATGATAATATGGAAATATTAAAACAAGATTTTTTTCCAGGAAAAAGTTTAGAAGTACTTAAAAAAAACAATATAGATAAATGCATAGCTATTCAAGCAGATCAGTCTGAGGAGGAAACATTTTTTTTGTTGGATCTAGCAAAACAATATGATTTTATAAGCGGAATAGTTGGATGGATTGATTTAAAAGGCGAAAATTTAAATAATAGATTAGATTATTTTGCTCAATTTTCTTTAATAAAAGGATTCAGGCATATTCTCCAAAATGAACCGAATGATTTTATCCTTGATAAAAAATTTATAAATGGAATTTCTTATTTACAGAAATATAATTTTACGTATGATATTTTAATTTACAATCAGCAACTTGAAAATATTATAACTCTAGTCAAAAAATTTCCTAATCAAAAATTTGTACTCGATCATTTGGGTAAACCTTTAATTTCTCAAGGAATATTAGAGCCATGGAAAAAGAATATTAGCCAATTAGCTAAATGCGAAAATGTAAGTTGTAAGATTTCTGGTATGATTACCGAAGCAAAACTAGCGAAATGGCAAGAAAAAGATTTTTGGCCGTACCTTGATACCGTTGTTGAATGCTTTGGCATAGATAGGGTCTTTTATGGTTCTGATTATCCAGTTTGCCTGCTTTCAGGCAGTTATCAAGATCAAATTAATATAGTACAAAATTATTTTAATCATTATTCTCTCACTGAAAAAAATAAAATTTTTGGTGAAAATGCCTCTGTTTTCTACCATATTAATATATGAAAAGATTTTGCCTCACTTTGGATTTAAAAGAAAGCCCAGAACTTATTGCTGAATATGAAGAACATCATAGAAATGTTAAAAAAGAAATTATTGACTCTATTTTAGATTCAGGAATTTTAAACATGGAAATTTATAGAGATGGAAACAGGCTTTGCATGTTGATTGAAACGAGAGATGATTTTTCATTTGAAGAAAAGGCGCTAATGGATTCTAAAAATCCTATTGTTCAAGAATGGGAGACCTTAATGTTAAAATATCAACAACCTCTTTTAAAAAGTAAACCACATGAAAAATGGGTTTTAATGAATAAAATTTTTGACTTATTATAAAATAAGATATTATGAATTTACATCTTAACGATAAAGTAATTGTTGTAACCGGAGGTGCAAAAGGAATCGGTGAAGGGATTTCTAATATCCTTGCATCAGAGGGAGCTATCGTAGCAATTGTAGGAAGAAATGAAGCTGACAACGCCATTACAGTGAACAAAATAAAGGAAATGAATGGCAAGGCATTCTCTTTTGTTGCAGAACTTACCCGCCCAGAAGAATGTCAAAAAGTAATTAAAATGATTATAGATGAACTAGGCACAATACATGGCTTAGTAAACAATGCAGGTGTAAATGATGGAGTTGGATTAGAAAATGGAAATTATGAAGCGTTTATCGCTTCACTCCATAGTAATCTTGTTCATTATTATTTAATGGCTCATTATGCATTACCCTACCTAAAAATTAATAAAGGATCAATTGTTAATATAGGTTCTAAAACTGCTGAAACTGGCCAAGGTGGAACTTCTGCCTATGCAGCAGCAAATGGAGGACGTAATGCACTTACACGTGAATGGGCTGTGGAATTATTAAAATATGGCATAAGAATAAATTCAGTTATTGTAGCTGAATGCATGACTCCATTGTATAAAAAATGGGCTGAAAAGTTTGAAAATCCAGATGAAAAGATTAAAAGCATCACAGAAAAAATACCATTTGAAAATCGGATGACAACAGCGGAAGAAATCGCAAATATGGTCGCTTTTCTTCTATCAAGTCAATCAAGCCACACCACGGGACAGTTAATTTATGTAGATGGGGGATATGTTCATTTGGACAGAGTTCTAAAAAGTAGCTGATTTTTACGTATTGTGTTAATTAGATCCTATCTTACGCCTATATCCAAATGATTAAATTTCATCTAAACTAAATAATTAAAAATTTGATATTATATCTTCTGGAAAAGTTTAGTGACTTTGGAAAATACTGTAGACTTTTGGCCGTATAGCATACTTAAATTACTATTTCCAAAATAAATAAAATATTAATCAAAATGAATTTACAAAATATTAAAAATGAATTTTTTAAAATTAGAAATATATTGTTTTTGCAATTTACCATTTGCATTATTTTAATTAGTGGCTGTAACCCTTTTAAAAAGTCAGAAAGATTTGAATTAATATCTTCAAATCAATCAGGGATTAAATTTTCAAATACTATTATAGAAAATGATTCAAATATGAACGTACTTCGTTTTGAATATATATATAATGGCGCAGGTGTTGGCGTTGGAGATTTTAATAATGATGGGCTAACTGATGTTTTTTTTGCAGGAAATCAAGTGAGTTGCCGCTTATACCTTAATCAAGGAGATTTTAAATTCAAAGATATTACTTTGCAAGCTGGTTTAACTACAAAAAACTGGTGCACTGGAGTTTCGCTCGTAGATATTAATCAGGATGGAAACCTTGATATATTTGTTTCAACGATAAATCCTCATAAAAATAAATATTCAAAAAATTTACTTTTTTTGAATAAAGGTGTAAATAAAAATAAAATCCCTGTTTTTGAAGAGATGGCTGAGCAGGCAGGATTTAAAGATTCAAGTTACTCTACCCAAGCTGCATTTTTAGATTATGATCTTGATGGCGATTTAGATATGTATTTGGTTACAAATGCCCTGGAAAATTATAATAGAAATGTCGCTATTGAACAAAAATTTAACGGGTCTGGAAAAAGTGTGGATAAATTTTACAGAAATAATGGGAATGATAAAAGTGGACGCCCTTGTTTTACAAATGTTTCTATAGAGGCAGGCATACTATGGGAAGGCTGGGGATTGGGAATTGTTGTAAATGATTTCAATTTTGATGGATATCCAGATGTATATGTGGCCAATGATTTTCTTTCCAACGATCATTTATATATAAATAATAAAAACGGCACTTTTACAAATCACTTAAAAAATTATTTTAAGCATACTGAACATAATGGTATGGGAGTGGATGTGGCAGATTTTAATAATGATGGGTTTAATGATATTGCTGTTGTTGATATGATGCCTGATGATAATCTAAGGCAAAAAACCATGTTTTCTTCTATAAGTTATGATCGGTTTCAATTAAATATTGAAAAAAAGTACCTTCCTCAATATGTAAGAAATGTTTTGCAGGTTAGCAATGGGAATGGAACTTTCAGCGATGTTGGGTATATGAGTAATACCTATGCGACAGATTGGAGTTGGAGCCCTTTATTTGCGGACCTTGATAATGATGGTTTGCGAGATTTATTAATCACAAACGGGTATCAAAAAGATGTCACCAATTTGGATTTCGTTAGTTATAATGATGAATTAACCATGTTTGGTACTCCGGAATCTAAATACAAAGCATTAATTACAGAAGCCAATAAGTTGAAAGGCGTGAAAAAGAAAAATTATGGATTTAAAAATATAGAGAATTTCCAATTTGCTGATAAATCTGAAGAATGGGGATTAAGCCAAATATCATACACCAATGGAACAGCTTACGCTGATTTTGATAACGATGGTGACCTTGATCTAATAATGAACAATATCAATGACGAGGCTTTTTTATATCGAAATAATACGATTAGAGAAAAAAATCAAACTGAATCAAATTCTAATTACTTAAGGATTAAACTTGCTGGCGAAAAAGGAAATTATGAAGGACTTGGTGCTAAAATCTCTGTTTATTACGATTCAAAAAAACAGTTTTCAGAACATCAAACTATCCGTGGTTATAAGTCGACAATTGAAGCTTTTGATCATTTTGGGTTGGGAAAAATTAAAAATGTCGATTCAGTTGCCATTGAATGGCCATCAGGGAAAATGCAAACCATTAGAAAAGTAAAGGCAAACCAAATTCTTCTTTTATCAGAAAAAAATGCCACTAAATATTCTATGCCCTTAAAAAAAATATCAACGACAATTTTTAATAATGCAACCTCAAAGTTCGATTTAAATTATTATCCTCAAGAAGATGATTTTATAGATTTTAAAGTTCAGCACACCCTACCTCACAAACATTCACAAATGGGTCCTGGTATTGCTGTGGCTGATATAAATGGAGATGGATTAGAAGACTTTTATATTGGTGGTGCGGCGAACCATCCGGGTTCTTTTTTTTATGCACAATCAAATGGAAGATTTAAACAAACACCATTTAAAGTAGATCATAAAATTGCAGAGGATATGGGTGTTTTATTTTTTGATGCCGATAATGATGGTGATCAGGATTTATATTGTGTAAGTGGCAGCACAGAATTTGGCAAAAACCTTTCAAGTTACAAACATAGGTTTTACAGAAACATAGGCAACGGTGATTTTATCAATGATTCTCTAGCCATACCTGGTATTTATTCAAGTGGAAGTTGTGTGATTGCCAATGATTTTGATAAGGATGGCGATCTTGATTTATTTGTAGGAGGTAGAATTTCTCCTGAAAAATATCCAATGGCGCCTCAAAGTTATGTTTTACAAAATAATGGGAAAGGGACGTTTAAAAATATCACAAAATCAGTAGTTCCTGATTTAGAATATATTGGAATGGTAACTTCAGCCTTATGGAGCGATTTTGATAATGATGGATGGACTGATTTAATAGTAACAGGTGAATTTATGCCAGTTATGTTTTATAAAAATAACCATGGTAAACTTTCAAAATTAGAAAGCGACGTGAGTAAAAATGTGGGTTGGTGGAATAGTATAATAGCAGGAGATTTCGATAATGATGGTGATATTGATTATGTGGCCGGGAATGTGGGCTTAAATTGCAGATATAAAGCAAGCGATAAAGAACCAGTGTGCGTTTATGCGAAAGATTTTGACAAAAATGGTACCATAGATGCTATTTTATGTAATTATAATCAAGGGGTAGAATACCCTGTACATCCCAGAGAAACTTTTACAGGACAAATAAATTCTTTAAGAAAAAAATTCACAAAATATTCTACATATGGAAATATGCCTTTCAAAGATATTTTTGATATTGAGCAGCTAAAAGATGCTTACATTTTGAAAAGTAACTATTTTCAATCTGCTTTTATTCAAAACCTGGGAAATGGAAAATTTAAAATGACGGCACTTCCATCCGAAGCTCAGATCAGTCCTATTTTTGGAATGTTAGCGGTTGATTTTGATGATGATGGAAACCTCGACTTACTAACTGTCGGAAATGATTTTAGTAACGAAGTGCTTACAGGTTTTTATGATTCAGGGATTGGTACATGTTTAAAGGGAGATGGAAAAGGGAATTTTAAATCTGTTCACAATTTAAAAAGTGGATTTTTTGTTGATAGTGATGCAAAAGGTTTAGCTGAAATTACTTTAAAAAATAATCAATCATTAATTTTAGTAACGTCTAATAAGGATACATTAAAAGTTTTTGAAAATAGATATGAATCGAAAAAAATAAAAATTGAAAAAAATGATGCTTTTGCAGAAATCGAATATTTAAACGGAAAAAAGCAGAAAGTAGAATTTTATTATGGTTCAGGTTATCTTTCTCAATCAACCCGATTATTAACCGTTCCGAAAAATTTTAAAAATATTTTTATAACAGATACAAAGGAAAAAAAAAGGAAAATCTAAATATGTTAGCAATAATTTAACTTGCTCTTAAAGATCCTTAATAACTTTCAATTTCCATTTCAATATTTCCGTAAAACACGAAATTCTTTCAAGGTTTATAAGCCTTATAGGGTTTTGTTAGGACATTTAAATCTTCTTAAAAAGCATTTGTATATAATGCGCTTGCTTATTATATCAATTACTAAAAAAGTGCTAATGATCTCAAGATATTTTATAGTTTATATTTAATTTAAATAATAGCATGCATTATTAGTAACTGAAATAGCCAAGTAATTTTAACCCAACTCTTGAGTTGACGAACTATGTATTTGAAGAAGAATAACAACAGGATAGGGCATGATGGTTTAAACGGTGCTTAATCATAAGTTTATTTTTCATACATATTAATTCTAATTTAGAAAAGTATTAATATGAAGTGAATGCAGTTACCGATATAATTAAAACAACTTATACATCTAATTAGAATGTACTTTTCCACTCTTGAAAAATTTTAATTGTTCAAAAGTAGAAAATACATCTATCAACAATCATATACAAAAATAAGAGAATGGTTAGGACATTTGATAATTATGGTACCGAATAAATCCGCTTAACACAAACCTTCTTAATCTTACAAGTCTTTATTTAATTAACCCATTTTAACAATACTGATGAGAAAATATTTGTTATCCATTCTTTTTACTTTATTATATTATGCTTCCTATTCACAAAATCAATTATTATATTTACCAACTGCAGAATCTTTAAAAAAAAGGCCATCTCCAGTATGGTTTGATGAAGCAAAGTTGGGCATAATGATTACCTGGGGATTATATTCAGTTCCCGCTTGGGCAGAACCTATTGGTGAACCCGGTAAATTTGATTGGCCTTACTTTTATAAACACAATCCCTATGCCGAATGGTATTACAACACTTTACGTATATCGGGGTCTTCCACTCAACAATACCACGAAAAAACGTATGGTAAAAATTTTTCATATTATAACTTTATTAAAGAATTTAATAAGAAAACCAAAAAATGGGATGCATATCAAATGGTTGAAATTTTTAAAAATTGCGGCGCCAAGTATTTAGTTTTAGTAACTAAACATCATGACGGCTTTCAACTATGGCCAAGTAAAATATCATCGCCATTTTATCAACCATTTGCCATGCAAGCTGAGAGGGATATTGTTGGCGAGCTTACTTCAGCTACAAAATCAAAGGGGTTAAAAATGGGTTTATATTATTCAGGCGGCTTGGATTGGACATTTTATCAATCTCCAATTACAAACCTATGGCCTGATTTATTTTTATCCACACCTAAAAGTGTTGCGTATGCAGGATATGCAGATGCCCATTATCAAGAACTTATTCATAAGTATAAACCAGATATAATATGGAATGACATTTCTTATCCTGAAAAAGGAGATGAACTCGGTTTATTTGCTGATTATTTCAATACTGTACCGGATGGACTTATAAATGACCGCTGGTCGAAACATAATGAACTCGCTAACTTTAAAACGCCTGAATATAAAACCTCTTCATTCATAGAACCGCATAAATGGGAAGTTTGTCGCGGGCTCGGTTATTCTTTTGGCTTTAGCAAGAATGAAACTGATAAGGAAATGCTAAGCAGTGATTCACTTGTAAGGCTTCTAATTGATGTGGTTAGTAAGAACGGAAACCTATTAATCGGGATTGGCCCTGATGCTTCAGGTGAAATATCGTCATTACAATTATCAAGGTTGTCGGACTTGGGAAAATGGTTAAATATAAATGGTGAAGCTATTTATTCTACCAAACCATGCCAGCTTGCCCAAATGCTTTCTACTGATTCAATACCCTTGAGGTTTACCCAAAGCAAAGACGCAACCTATTTATTTATACTAAACCCTAAAAAAAATAAGGAGTTGAAGATAAAGGATCTTTTTATGGAAAAAAATACTTCTGTGATCAGGCTTGATAATAATCAATTAGTTAAATGGCAACAAGATGGTGAAGTATTAACGCTTAATTTACCCATTATTGAAAGTAAAATGCCGATTGTATTAAAAATTATACCAAAAATTTATTTTCTTATTAAATGACATTATTTAAAATTACAAATGAAAAAATACCTTTTATTCATTATCCTTTTTCCATTAGTGGCTTATGGCTTTAATGAAAATATTATATGGAAGGCGCAGTGGATAGCACCACCAAATAATAATGTAAAAGATTACGGAGTTTACCTTTTCCGGAATACTTTCGAATTAAATGCAGTACCTGATAATTTTTTGATAAATGTTTCGGCGGATAACCGGTATAGGTTATTCATCAATGGACAGGCCGTTGCCTTTGGCCCGGCAAGGGGTGATTTAAACCATTGGAACTATGAAACTATTGATATTAATAAATATCTAAAAAAGGGAAAAAACACCATAGCCGCACAAGTTCATAATGCAGGTGCTGAAAAACCCATGGCTCAGGTTACATCACAAACTGCCTTTATACTGCAGGGGCCAGACGAATACCATTCATTGTTAAATACAGGCGAAGCAAAGTGGTCGGTGATAAAAGATGAAGGGTTCCGTCAAATCAAATTAAAATGGTGGGAATGGGCGCACGGATGGTATGCAATAGGAGGAAGCGACGAGTTTGATGCTTCAAAGCATCCCTGGGGATGGGAATATGATGATTTCATAGAAAAAAACTGGCTAAAGCCCGCCGTTATCCCCCAAAATAACTGGAAATTAATACCAAGAAATATTCCCTTGCTTGAAGAAAAAGTAGAAAGGTCTCTATTGGTTCGATCAGCGGAAGGAATAACCGTAAGTGATGATTTTTTGACAGGTAAGATACCATTAATCATTCCTAAAAATACGAAAGCGAGTATCATTTTTGACAACCAACATTTGACAGAAGGCTTTCCCGAAATAACGGTTGAAAAAGGAAAAGAGAGTGAAATAAAAATCACCTATGCCGAATCGCCATTTACTCCGCAGGGGAAAAAACCCAACAGAAATGAAATCAAAGGAAACCTTATTTTAGGAGTGAATGATATTTTTCATCCTGATGGTGGACAAAAGAGATTTTTCAGGCCGTTTTGGTATAGGACCTTCCGGTATATTAAAATGGAAATTATTACTAAAGGTGAAGAACTGGTTATCAATGATTTTCATAATTTATTTACTGCTTATCCTTTTGTAGAAAAAGCTAAATTTGAATCTTCTGAAACTACTTTAAAGCCTATTTGGGACGCAGGCTGGCGCACCGCTAGGTTATGTGCTTTTGAAACGTATATGGATTGCCCGTATTATGAACAATTGAATTATGAAGGGGATACAAGGATCCAATCATTGATATCATTATACATTTCAGGCGATGACCGGTTGATGCGTAGCGCACTTGAACACTTTCATAATTCCCGCATGGCCTCTGGGTTATTACAAGCTGCTTACCCTTACATGGGAGTAGATAAGGGGCCCATTATTATTCCTACCTATTCACTTTATTTTGTTGACATGGTGCATGATTATTATATGTACCGTGGCGATACTTCTTTTCTAAAACATTTTTTGCCGACAATCGATGCTTCGCTTCATTGGTTTGATCAAAAAATTGATGCCACAACAGGCTTGTTGGGACCTTCCCCTGATTGGAATTATATTGACTGGACTTATGAAGAGATGGATGACAAAATAGCCAAGAAAGGCCAATCCGGTATTTATTCTTTAATTTATGCGGATGCAATGGATAGGGCAGCGGAACTTTATAAGGCCTATGGGGAAAAACAAAAGGCTGAAGACCTGAAACAGCGGTCGGAAAAAATTAAAACTGCTGTGAAAAAACTTTGTTTCGATGAAAAAAGAAAACTCTTTGCCGATACTCCGGATAAAACACTCTTCAGCGAACAAATGAATTGCATGGCAATCATAACTGGAATTATTCCTGAAGGGGAACAGACAAAATTGATGCAACAAGTATTAAAGGACACTTCACTAATTAAATGTTCCTCTTATTTTAAATTTTATTTTTTCACTGCCTTAAAAAAATCAGGCTTGGGAAATGATTTTCTTAACCATCTGAATTTATGGAAAAATATGTTGAAGGCCGGATTGACCACCTTTAGTGAAATTGGTAATACATCTACAGACCGCTCGGATTGCCACGCCTGGTCAGCACATCCGGGCATGGAGTTTCTTTCGGTAATTGCTGGCATTGAACCTGAAAGCCCTGCATTTAAACGGATTAAAATTCAGCCTTCACCTTGCGGATTGAATTGGTTTAAAAGCGAAATGCCGCACCCTGATGGAATTATTTCCCTTGAAATGAAGAAAATAAAAAGCGGCGGTTATACGGCTGATATCAATATACCCGGAAGGTCGGAAGGGAATTTTATTTGGAATGGAAAAATAATCCCTCTCAAAAGCGGGCACCAGCAATTGATATTAACAACTACCAAAGTAAAATGATCCTTTATTGAATAAAAACCTTGTCATTGTTATAATGATTAATTCTCTTGTATAAGATATGTTTTTAAAATTCCCGAATTGTAAATTCTTATTTATATTTTTTTATATAAATGGGTTTCAAATGGGTTTTGCCCAAAACCCTGAAATAAAAACCGATCTTACCCATCAATTAAAAATCTTTTGGGGTGGCCAGAAAAGATTGCAAGAAGGAAGTTCAAATATTCCGGGTACCAAACCATCAATATTCTACAAAATCCATGAAGAAGTAATCCTATTTTCTGCTTCAGGGCTTATTAAAATGATTAAGGCCGATACCATATTGGGTATGTCTTTTAAAAACCCTTCTTATTTTAATCAAGGAATGGCAATTTGGCGATATAAACCCTGGAACAGCTGGACAATGCCATTAAAAATAAATTCAGTTAATGATTTACCGGCCGATGATATTCAATTTTATTATTGGCAATACAAAGATGGAGTTTATGGTGCCGCGGTACCGTTGAGCGGAAAGGGTTTTAGAACAACAATCGGGAGGAAAAATGATGAGTGGGGGAGTAGGCTAATGTCTATTGGTCCTAATCCTGGTATTGATTCACTCTATACTTTAGCAGTCGCTTTTGGAAAAAACCCTTTCGAGTTATTTGATAGGATATACCGGGTAAGTTTGCAATCAATGGAAAAGGGGGAAAACTTAAGGGTAAAGAAAACCTTTCCTGAACCTTTTAATTACATCGGTTGGTGTACATGGAATGCTTCTGATAATGGAAAAAACCTGAATGAATCATTATTATTAAAGGCTGCTAAAAGTTTTAAGGATAAAAAATTTCCATTAGGTTGGATTTTAGTGGACGACGGTTGGTTTCAAAGCCGCGGCGGGCAATTGCAGTCTTTACTACCCGACCAACATAAATTTCCAAATGGTTTCAAACCTGTTATCGATAAACTGAAAAAAGATTATGGTATAAAATATGTTGGTGTTTGGCACGCCCTAAACGGGCTTTGGAATGGAATAGACCCTGATTCACCTCTGGGGAAATCTTTTAACGGTTCGCTTTTTTCATGGCAGCAGAAAGAAAGGCCAGATGTTGAGAACGCACCATTAAAAAAATATTATTTTATTAAACCTGGAAACGGTTCGATAAATTTATTTTATGACAACTGGCATAAATATTTTAAACAGCAAGGATTTGATTTTGTAAAGGTCGATAATCAATTGGTAACTGAAAAAATGGCTTTAAATAACTTTCCATTATTTACTTTATCCGATTCGATCCACAAGGCATTATATCACTCAGCTAACAAATATTTTGATGGGGCAGTTATAAACTGTATGGGTATGACGGCCGAAGCTTATTTAAATTTCGGTACATCAGCAGTGGCTCGTTCCGTCGAAGATTATTTTCCATATAAGCCAGGCGAAAATTACAATCTTAAAAAAGGTAATGCGGCGGCTCATGTGGTCCAGGCTGTTTATAACTCCATTTATTTCGGACAAATGGTTTATCCGGATTTTGATTTATTTCAATCTCATAACCCCAATGCGGTTTATCATGCCATAGCGAGGGCCATTAATAATGGACCTGTTTACATTACTGACAATATAGGCAAGCAAAACCTCAGGGTTTTGTGGCCCTTGATATATAAGGATGGAAAAATTATCAAAAGTGAAACACCCCTTTTGCCAACTGAAGATTGCCTTTTTCAGCTGCAAGAAAATAAACCTTTTAAAGCATTTTCAAAAGTTAGAAACGCCGGCCTGCTTGGAGTATGGAATGCCGCCGATGCGGATTCCGTTAAAGGATATATCAAGGCTGGAGATATTAATAATATTAAGGGCGATCAGTTTATTATTTATGAATATTTTTCCAAAACCCATAAAATAACAGATTTACAAACTTCAATACCTGTAAAACTTGGAAGAATGGCTTATCGGTTATATTACATTATCCCTATTGAAGATGGGTTTGCACCGCTTGGTTTAATACAAAAATATAATGCACCTGCTACTATTTTAAAAATTGAAAAAGAAAATCGTCAAATCAATATAAGCTTGCATGAAGGGGGCGCGTTTGAAGCATACTGTGCTGAAAAACCAATCCTAATTGCTGTTAATGGCAAAAGAATAAATGAATTCGAATATAAAAACGGCATTTTACATGTGGATATACCTGATATAAAAAATCCATTATTAACTATAAATTTAAAATAAATGAGAAATTTTTTTTTAACGGCTTTAATATTATTTTCAATTACCGCACCAGCCCAAAAATTTAAAGATTTGGCATTGACCCCGCCTATGGGGTGGAACAGTTGGAATAAATTTGAATGTGATGGCATTAATGAAAAAGTGATAAAGGAGGTTGCAGACGCACTTGTAAACAATGGAATGAAAAAAGCCGGTTATGAATTCATTGTCATCGATGATTGCTGGCAAATCGGAAGGGATAGTTTAGGTAATATATTGGCAGATCCTATAAAATTTCCTTCAGGAATTAAATCTTTGGCCGATTACATCCATAAAAAAGGTTTAAAATTTGGTATTTATACCTGTGCTGGCATAAAGACATGCGCAGGTAGACCGGGAAGTAGGGGATATGAATATCAGGATGCAAGGCAATATGCAAAATGGGGTGTTGATTATTTAAAAGAAGATTGGTGCAATACTTCCACTCAAGATGCAACGGAATCTTATACATTAATGAATAAGGCTATTGAACAGGCGGGAAGGCCTATGATATTGAGTTTATGCGAATGGGGTTTGAGCAAGCCTTGGCTTTGGGCAAAAGATATTGCCCATTGCTGGCGCACTACAGGTGATATACGTAACAATTGGGATATTGCAGATGCCAAAGAAGGAAAAGTATGGGCGGGTGGTGTTGTAATTAACCTTGATATGCAGAAAGGTTTGGAAAAATATGCCGGGCCCGGGCATTGGAACGACCCTGATATGCTTGAAGTAGGCAATGGTGCACTAACAGTTGAAGAAGAAAGGGCGCATTTTAGTTTATGGTGTATGCTTGCCGCCCCTTTAATGGCAGGCAATGACATTCGGAACATGACTAGGCAAACATTAGAAATAATTACTAATCGGGAAGCTATTGAAGTTGACCAAGATAGGCTTGGCATGCAAGGTTATAAAATACTAGATGAAGATAATTTTGAAATTTTTATGAAACCGCTGGCCAATGGTGATACAGCCATTTGCCTCTTTAACCGCGGACCGGAAAAAAAACAATTCGAAATCAATTGGGCGCATTATAAAATATCAAAGGGTAAAAGCATTTATGATATTTGGAAACATACAATTACAGGGTCAACCAATGAAAATTATAAAATCATGTTGAACAGGCATGATGTGATAATGCTAAGGTTGGGGAAAAAATAATATTTTATGAATGAAAAGTTTGAGTAATATTTAGATTGAAGATTATATTTTTTTGAAATTATTAATAGAAAAATCCCGACGACCTTCATTAATAATGATATTACATTTTTCATAATCTGCTTTTATAATGGGTCAAATTATCACCGTTCCTAATTGAGGATCTTTGATGTGCAAAAGTAATTTTGAGTTGTGAAAATACCAGAAAAGGAATATTTTAATACTTAAACACCTTTCTTATAAATATTTAATTAAAACACAAAATATTAATAAAACCAGCATAGCACAGGATGCCTTCATAATGTTAAGAAGATATATTTGGATTTTTAATAGACTACCTCTATTAGTTTTTCACATTTAAACCCGCATTAAGTATGAAGCAAATTTTCCTATTAAATTATTTTAAAAAATTAGGTTTTGTAGCGTTGATATTTTTTATCATTTGTGCAAATTCTTACGCACAACAACTGGTAACCGGAACGGTTAAAAGCCAGGACAATAACGAGCCGCTGCCTGGAGTAAATGTTGCTGTAAAAGGAACTGCTACAGGTACGACTACTGACGTGAACGGAAATTTTAGTATAAGCTCAACAGAAGGCATAACTTTAATTTTTAGCTTCATTGGTTACACCACACAGGAAATACTAGTAGGAAACCAATCTGTTATTAATATTACTCTTATTTCGGATATTAAAACTCTTAGTGAAGTAGTAGTGATAGGGTATGGTGAAAGGGAAAAAAAGGATTTGACTGGTGCCATTTCAACAGTAGGTTCAAATGAAATTTCGAAAAGCACTTCAATGACTCCTGAATTAGCGATGCAAGGAAGAATGGCAGGAGTATTTGTTTCTACCACAGGAGGTAACCCTAATTCAAGGCCAACAGTAAGGATAAGGGGTCAGAATACTTTTAATTTTGCTGACCCACTCTATGTAGTAGATGGGATTCCAATAACCGAAGGAGGAACAGGAGCTACTGATAATATTGGTGGTGATTTAAGGGGAAACGTAAATATCCTTACCTTAATTAATCCCAATGATATTGAATCAATGACTGTTTTAAAAGACGCTTCATCTGCAGCTATTTATGGGGTTAGGGCTGCAAATGGTGTGGTACTGATTACCACCAAAAAAGGGAAAAAAGGGAGAATGAAATTGGATTTCACAGCTTCTGCAGGGATCCAAAATATTCCTAAAAAAATTGATTTGTTAAATACCCAACAATATATTCAATTATTGAATTAGGCATATGTTTCATACATATTTTTATAAGTAAAAGGTTTTCCTATTACCATTCTATTTAAGAGGTTTTCAAAGATGCCCTCCTTCATCAAATT
>Ga0209724_1001502_pt1 | contig 21087 bp, 17 predicted proteins | sample grotaG_FD_184143 | JGI IMG/M metagenome (GOLD analysis project Ga0209724, IMG submission 184143) | Glacier valley bacterial and archeal communities from Borup Fiord, Nunavut, Canada, to study Microbial Dark Matter (Phase II) -... | ecosystem: Environmental > Aquatic > Freshwater > Ice > Glacier ...
CCTGACCCTGACATCGGCGAGGCGTCGGGCGAATATCCTCACGTCGATGAGCCCGATCGCGCCCCAGCCGCAGCACCGCATCGCCTTCGTGGTGATGGGCGTCTCGGGCTCGGGCAAGTCGACCATCGGTGCCGCTTTGGCCGAGGCGCTCGGCATCGGCTTCGTCGACGGCGACGGCCTGCACGCCGCAGCAAGCGTGGCCAAGATGCGCGCCGGCATCGCGCTCGGCGACGCCGACCGGGCACCGTGGCTCGAACGCATCGGCGCCGAGCTGGCCGATGCATCGCAACGGCCGCGCGGCGTGGGCGTCGCGTGTTCTGCGCTGAGGCGCGCCTACCGCGACCGCCTGCGCGAGGCCGCACCCGGCCTCGGCTTCGTGTTCCTCGACGGCACCTCCGGGGTCATCGCCTTGCGGCTCGGAGGCCGCAGCGGTCACTACATGCCGGGCGCGCTGCTCGCGAGCCAGCTGCAGACGCTCGAGCGGCCGGCACACGACGAAGGCGACGTGGCGCGCTTCGACATTGCGCTCGCGCCCGACGAGATCGTGCGCCGCGCCTCGGCCTGGCTGCGTGGGCGCAGCGAGCGATGAGCGACGAGGTTCCGCTCGCGCGGTATCGCAACAAGCGCGACTTCGGCGTCACGTCGGAGCCGAGCGGCGCGGCCGATCCGGCATCCACATCGAAGCCGAAGCCGAAGCCGAAGCCGAAGCCGGAATCGAAACGGGCGCCGGCCGCTCTGCAGCCGCTCTCGTTCGTGATCCAGAAGCATTGGGCGAGCCGCCTGCACTACGACTTCCGCCTCGAGCTCGGCGGCGTGCTGGTGAGCTGGGCGGTGCCCAAGGGGCCTTGCTACGACCCGAAGAAGATGCAGCTGGCGATCCATGTCGAGGACCATCCGCGTGACTACGCAGCCTTCGAAGGCACGATTCCGAAGAAGCAGTACGGTGCCGGCACCGTGATCGTGTGGGACCGCGGCACGTGGGAGCCGGTGGGCGACGCGGCCGCGGACCTGGCCGCCGGCAAGATCGTGTTCCGCCTGCACGGCGAGAAGCTCGCCGGCCTGTGGGAGCTGGTGCGCATCGCCAAGCCCGGCGACAGGCAAGACCCGTGGCTGCTGTTCAAGAAGCGTGACGAATGGGCGCGACCACTGGCCGACTACGACGTGATCGCGGCGCTGCCCGACAGCGTGATCGACAAGCCGCTCGGCCTCGCGGAGGTGCGCGAGCCGCGTGTGGCGAAGGCCGCGTTGCCGGCAGCGAAGGAGGCCGCACGCGCCGATCTCGCGTCGGCGCCCGAGGCGTCGTTGCCCGTCCGGCTCGAGCCGCAGCTGGCCACGCTCGCCACGGCAGCGCCGCCCGGCGAGTGGCTCGTCGAGACCAAGTTCGACGGCTACCGGCTGATGGTGCGCATCGAGCACGGCAAGGCGAAGCTCGTCACGCGGGGCGGGCACGACTGGACGTCGAAGATGAAGTCGCTTGCCGCGGCCATCGAGGCGCTCGGCATCGAGACCGCGTGGCTCGACGGCGAAATCGTGGTGATGAGCGAGACCGGCGTGCCCGACTTCAACGCGCTGCAGAACGCGATGGACTCCGCCAAGGGCGACGCCATCGACTACTTCGTGTTCGACCTGCCGTTCCTCGGCGGGCGCGACCTGCGCAAGCTGGAGCTCGTCGACCGGCGCGCCTTGCTCGAAGACGCGGTGAAGGCCGACACGACCGGCCGCATCCGCATGAGCCGCACCTTCGACGCATCGCCCGAGCAGATGCTCGAGGCGGCGCGCAGCATGCAGCTCGAAGGCGTGATCCTCAAGCGGCCCGATGCGCCCTATGTCTCCGAGCGCAGCGAGAGCTGGCTCAAGCTCAAGGTGAGCCTGCGACAGGAGTTCGTGATCTGCGGGTTCACCGATCGCGCCAACGCGCCGGCCGAGGTGGGCTCGCTGCTGCTCGGCACGTACGAGCGCGGCCAGCTCACGTACGCGGGCAATGTGGGCACCGGCTGGAACGCGAAGACCGGTCGCGATCTGCACGTGCGGCTGGTGAAGATCGAAACGAAGACGCCGACGCTCGCCATTGCATCCATCCAGCCCGGCCGCTGGTCGCGCCGCACCGCGGGCGCCGAGCGCTGGGTGAAGCCCGAACTCGTGGCGGAGGTGTCGTTTCGCGAATGGACGCCCGACGGCCACGTGCGCCACGCCGTGTTCGCGGGCTTGCGTGCCGACAAGCCGGCACGCGAGGTCACGCGCGAAGTGGCCCGTGATGAAGGAGCTGGTCACGAAGGAGCCCGCATGCCTGCAAGCAAACCGTCGCCATCGAACATCAAGATCACGCATCCCGAGCGCGTGATCGATGCGTCGACCGGTCTCACCAAGCTCGCGCTCGTTCGCTACTACGAGAGCATCGCCGAGCGCATCCTGCCGCACCTGCGCGGCCGGCCGGTCTCGCTGGTGCGTGCGCCCGAAGGCATCGCAGGCGAGCTGTTCTTCCAGAAGCACCCCGAGACGAAGATGCCCGGCCTGCGCGTCTTCGACGCCGACCTCTGGCCCGGCCACGCGGCGCTGCTCGGCATCGACACCGCCGAGGCCCTGCTCTCGGCCGCGCAGATGAACACCATCGAGTTCCACACCTGGAACTCGACCGAGCGCCACATCGACCAGCCCGACCGCGTGATCTTCGACCTCGACCCCGGCGAGGGCGCGGCGTGGCCGCAGGTGCAGGAAGCGGCCGTCCTGGTTCGCGCCATGCTCGTCGAGCTGCAGCTCGAAAGCTGGTTGAAGACGAGCGGCGGCAAGGGCCTGCACGTCGTCGTGCCGCTCACGCCGAGGCTCGGCGACGACGTGGTCAAGGGCTTCTCGCAGGCCGTGGTGCAGCACCTCGCCAAGGCGATCCCGCAGCGCTTCGTGGCCAAGAGTGGCGGGGCCAACCGCATCGGCAAGATCTTCGTCGACTACCTGCGCAACGGCCACGCGCAAACAACGGCGGCCGCGTTCTCGGCCCGCTCGCGGCCGGGTATCGGCGTGTCGATGCCGGTGAGCTGGGAGCAGTTGCAAGACCTGAAGGGCGGCGCGCAGTGGAGCATCGCCACGGCACGCGAGTACCTCAGCTTCGAGCAGGCCGACCCGTGGGCCGGCTACTGGAAGAAGCGGCAATCGCTCACGAAAGGCATGAAGACGCTGGGCTACGTGCCGTAGGCCGTACGCAACGCCCGGCGGCGCACGGGATGACAAGGCACGGGCCTTGCCCGTAAGCTCCGCCCTCCGCTCGTGGCCACGCCCGGGCGCTGGTGCCCCGTCTCGTGACTTCGAGGAGCCCCCATGGCCGCCCGATCGATCGCATCGCTTTCCCTCTCGTTCGGCCTCGTGTCGATTCCGGTCAAGCTCTATTCGGCCACCGAGAGCAGCGCCGCCGTCAGCTTCAAGATGCTCGACAAGGACGGCGCCCGCCTCAAGCAGCAATACGTCTCCGAGAAAGACCAGCACGTGGTCGAGCGCGCCGAGATGATCAAGGGCTACGAGTTCGAGAAAGACCGCTTCGTGCTGTTCCAGCCCGAGGAGCTGAAGGCGCTGCAGGAAAGCCCGAGCCACACCGTCGACATCGTGGCCTTCATTCCGGCCGAGGCGATCGATCCGATCTTCTACGACAAGGCCTACTTCCTTGCGCCCGACAAGCGCGGCGCCAAACCCTACAGCCTGCTGATGGAAGCCATGCGCCAGAGCGGCCGCTGCGCCCTCGCCAAGTGGGCCTGGAAGGCCAAGCAGTACGTGGTTCAGGTACGCCCCGTGGAAGACGGCCTGGTGCTGCAGCAGCTGCTCTACGCCGACGAAGTGCGCTCGATGAAGGAGCTCGACATCGAGAAGGTCACCGTCTCGGCGGCCGAGCTCAAGCTCGCGATGCAGCTCATCGACCAGATCAGCGAAGACACCTACGACCCGACGATGTTCGAAGACGAGGAGAAGAAGCGCATCCTCGCTGCCATCGACGAGAAGATCGCCGGCAAGCAGATCATCGCCAACGAGCCGCACGAGACGGAGTCGAGCGGCGGCGGCGCGCAGGTGATCGATCTGGTCGAGGCCTTGCGTGCGAGCCTGGGCACCCGCGGCGCGAAGCCGGGCAAGGCGGTACCGGCCGAGGCCGTGGCGCAGAAGGCCGCGCCGGCCGCGGAGCCTGCAGCGGCCTTGAAGGAACGCAAGGGCGTCAAGCGCGCGGCCAAGGCGGCGAATGCGGAGACGGCCGAAGCGGCCGAAGCGCCGCCGGCCCGCGCCCGCGCGAAAAAGTGACTCGCATCGAGGCAGCGTGACCGCGGCGCGCGCGAGCGAGCCGGCGCCCTACACCGTCCGCAGCATCCAGGAGATGCTCGGTCTCTCGCGCGGCGTGATCGCGCGCCTCATCGCCGCGGGCTTCGTCGCACCGCGGCGCGGGCCGCGCAACGAGTACCGCTTCACCTTCAGAGACGTCGTGCTGCTCCGCACCGCCGCAGACCTGCAGGCCGCGCAGATCGCGCCGCGCAAGATCGTCTCGGCGCTGAAGAAGCTCAACGCCGAGCTGCCGGCCACGCTGCCGCTCACCGGCCTGCGCGTGAGCGCCGTCGGCAACGACGTGACGGTGCGCGACGGCAGCGGCCCGTGGCATGCCGAGTCGGGCCAGCGCGTGATGGAGTTCGAGCTCGCGCCGAAAGCCGGCAGCGTCAGCGTGCTGCGCCATCCCGGCCCGCGGCGCAGCACACCGCCGGTGCCGGTGGCCGAGCCCGATGCCGATGCCTGGTTCGCGCGCGGCGAGCTGCTCGAGCCGAGCGACCGGCACCTCGCCGAAGCCGCGTACCGATCGGCGCTCGCGCTCGAGCCCGGCCATGCCGACGCGTCGCTGAATCTCGGCGCCCTGCTGTGTGAAGCGCGGCGTTGCGACGAAGCCGTGGCGCTCTACGACGAAGCCGTGCGCCATCACCCCGACAAAGCGCTGCTGCACTTCAACCGTGCCATCGCACTCGAAGACCAGGGCAAGAAGGCAGCGGCGCTCGCCGCCTACAACGAGGCGTTGCGCCTCGCGCCCGACTTGGCCGACGCGCACTACAACGCCGCGCGGCTGCACGAGCAGCTGGGCGACGCGCAGCGCGCGGTGCGCCACTTCAGCGCGTATCGCAGGCTGCAGCGCTGAGGCGATCCGCCGCGTCGGCGTACGCGGCGGGCGCTTTGCTTACGGCAGGAAGTTGAGCGTCTCCGGCAGCGGCGGCACGATCGGCATTTCGAACAGCAGGCCGGCACCGTCGGGGTCGATCGTCACCGCGCCGTCGGAAGCGAAGAAGACTGCAATCTGCAGCTGCGCAGCCACCGCCAATGGCGCGGCTGCAGGGACGCCGATGTTGGTGAGGAAAGTGTGCGGGTTCTTCGGGATCTGCCCACCCGTGGCCGCGTAGGCCAGGTCGTTCCGGAAATACATCGCACGGTCGGCGAGGTTGCCGGCACGCAGGATCGCTGTCGTGGTCGGATTCGGCACGGTGACATCGCCCTTGGCAAACTGCACGATCACCGGCTTGGGCGCATTGCCGCGCAACGGGTTCTCGCGGATGTAGGGCGCGTACGAAACCGGGTTGCCGGTCTGCTGCACCCACTCGTTGCGCTCGAGCACGAGCTGGATCGCGCTCGAGCCCGGCACCGTGTTGACCAGCGGCGGCAGGTTGCGCAGCGGGATGTTCTCGTTGAAGTTGAGGTTGAACGGCATCGGCACGCCCGGTGAAGGCGCTACGTTCAATAGCTGCGGCTGGCGCGTGGCCAGCGCGATGGCGGTGAGGAAGCGGAAGGCGCCGAGCCGCGCGACCTCGCTGATCGAGCCACCGGGCACGTTGGGCACACCGGCGCGGATGTCGCCGTCGACGCCGAGCAGGATCGTTCCGTAAATGCCGCCGAACGACTGGCCGGCGTAGTAGATGCGGCTGCGGTCGATGTCGACGCTGCCGTTGCCGTCGACATCGACGCCGGTCTGGATCTGCCGCACCAGCTGCATGATGTCGACGACCGTCTGGCGCAGGCCGTCGCGGCTCGAGACGATGCTGTTGGCACCGACCGCGCTCACGCCTTCGGTCGAGTCGATGGTGCCGTTGCCGTCCTGGTCGAAGCCGCGGCCGCCGGATGGCAGCACCACCGGCGTACCGGCGCGCGGCGTGACGACAAGCTTGCCCTGCGGCCCGAAGCCGTGGCCCACGACGCTGATCGCCGCGGTGGCGATGCCGCGCGAGGCGAGCACCGAAGCTACCGTCCACGGGGCGCCGTACATGCTGTCGGTGAAACCGTGGCCGAAGATCATCACGGGCCAGCCACCGGCCGGCCTTGCGCCGCTCGGCAGGAAGAACTCGACGGCGAGGTCGTTGGCGCCTTGCGGCACGGGCGTACCGGTGAGCGTGCCCGTCGCGGGGATGACGCGTGCTGCGGTCTCGTAGTCGGGCGAGCGGAAGCTGCCGAACGCCACGCGGCCGACCGCACCGGGGAACACGCCGAGCGCGCCGACCGGCACCGGCACCGTGGTGAACGCGGGTGCCGCGCCGGTCTGCTGCTGCCAGGCGATGCCGCCGATGTTCGCAAGCGGGAACACGGCCCGTGCCGTGCCGCCGTTGCCGACCATGAAGTTGATCGGCGCCGGGTTCGAGCGCTGGATCTGGTGGTGGATCTTCTGCAGGTCGGCGCTGATGCTCTGTGTGGTGAACAGGCTCAGCGCCGCGACGCGGTGACGACCCGGCCGCGCCGAATGCTCGCCGTCGTTCAGCGCGCGGCGGTAGTCGTCGAGATCGTCGTCTCTGCCCTGGCCACGGTCACCGCGACCGCGACCTTCGTGCTCGCGCCCGCCACGCCGGAATTCTTCCCAGCGGCCGGCCTCGATCGGGTCGCCCGCCGCGTCTTTCACGCCGGTGGTCACCACCAGCAGGTAGCGCGAATGCTGCTGCAGCAGCTCGTCGCTTTCGAACACCAGCGTCTTGGCCGCTGCGTCCCACGAGACCTGGTTGATGCCCACGCGCTGGCCGAAGCCGGCGCCGGTCAGCGTGCTGCCGAGGTTCACGAGATACACGGTGTCGCTCGTCACGCTGGCCGGATCGATTGCGCCCGTGAAAGGCACGGTGATGCGCGGCTGCGTGTTGAAGCCGTCGAGCGTGTTGATGACCTCGATGTCGGCGCAGTCGGAGACCTGCACAGCGCAGTCGGGCTTGGGCAGATGCACGCGCTTGAAGGTGTTCTGCGTCCAGTCGGGCCGCGTGTAGCGGTCGCTCGGGAACGGCGCCGTGGAAGGGCTCGAATGGTCGAGCTTCACGCTCACGCCGGCGGCCAGGGCGAGCGCCGGCAAGGCGAGCAGCGTGCCGACGGACAAGCGAAGGGAAAGAGCGGCGCGCGAGGCGCGCTGGCGCACAGCCAGCGAGCTGGGGCGGGTCTGCATTGGAATGTCTCCTGTCGTTTTGGGTGCCGGCCCGGCGAGGGATCGCATCGATGCTCGCCAACCGTCAGCCCTTATATCGTCTCGGGCTGGCGCGAGTCATTGGGCATACCCTGCGCGCCGACTCCCTGGAGAACACCGCATGAATTGGCATCGCAACCGCATGGTTCGGCTCGTACACGCGCGGCCGCGCCTGTTCGTCGCAGCCGGCGTGGCCCTGCTCGTGGGCATCTTCCTGCCCGAGAGCTGGGCCAGCCACCCCGGTACGCGCTGGCTGGTGGCGTGGAACGTGGGCACGGTGCTCTACGTGGTGCTCGCCGCGGTGATGATGCTGCGCTCCTCGCACCACCGCATGCGGCATCGCGCACAGCAGCAAGACGACGGGCAGGTCGTGATCCTCGCGCTGGTGGTCGTTTCCACGGCGGCGAGCCTCGCGGCCATCGCCGGCCAGCTCGCGGTGGTCAAGGACATGCACGGCTTCATCAAGGGCCTGCACGCCGCGCTGGCCGGCGTGACGGTGATCTCGTCGTGGGCCTTCATCCAGGTGATGTTCACGCTGCACTACGCGCACGACTACTACGCCGAGCTCTGCCACGGCAGGAAGCCCGGCCTCGCCTTCCCCGACGACGAAGACCCCGACTACGGCGACTTCTTCTACTTCGCCGCCGTCATCGGTACCTCGGGCCAGACGGCCGACATCTCGTTCGTCTCGAAGCCGCTGCGCCGCATCGGCTCGCTTCACTGCATCCTCGCGTACCTGTTCAATACGACCGTGCTGGCGCTGTTGATCAACATCGGGGCCAGCCTGTTCTGACCATGCCCCCGTCCTTGTCGACGACCTTGCCCATGCGCTTCGGCCACGCTGCGCTCGCCCACTTTCCGCTCGAGCCCGGCGGCGTCTACCTCAACCACGGCACCGTCGGCGTGACGCCAACGGTGGTGATGCAGGCGCGCGCGGCGATCCTGGCCGAGATCGAGCGCCACCCGTCGCGTTTCATGCTGCGCGAGCTCGCGCAGCTGCGCTTCGGCGCCGCCACCGAGCCCGAGCGGCTGCCGCGCTTGCGGGCCGCGGCACAGCAGGTCGGCGCCTTCCTCGGTTGCAGCGGCGAGCGGCTGGTCTTCGTCGACAACGCGACCGCCGGCTGCAACGCCGTGCTGCGTTCGATCGACTGGCGGGCGGGCGACGAGATCCTCGTCAGCGACCACGGCTACGGCGGCGTAACGCGGGCCGCGACCTTCCTCGCGCGCGAGCGCGGCGCGACGGTGCGTACGCTCGCCTGGCCGTTCCCCGCGCTCGATGCGCAGGCCTGCGTCGATGCCGTGGCCGCGGCGATCGGCCCGCGCACGCGGCTCGCCGTGCTCGACCACGTGAGCTCGGAGACCGCGCTCGTGCTGCCGCTCGCGGGCATGGCCGCAGCGTGCCGCGCACGCGGCGTGGCCGTGCTCGCCGACGGGGCCCACGCGCCGGGCGCGCTCGCGCTCGACATCGGCTCGCTCGGCGTCGACTGGTACGCGGCCAACCTGCACAAGTGGGCCTTCGCGCCGCGCGGCTGCGGCGTGCTCTGGGCCGCGCCGGGCAGGGAGCGCGGGCTGCACGCGGCCGTGATCTCGTGGGGCGTGGACCACGACGACTGGCTGCAGGAGTTCGACTGGCCCGGCACACGCGACCCTTCGCCGTGGCTGGCCGCGCCGGCCGGCGTCGCGTTCATCGAGCACACGCTCGGTACCGCGGCGATGCGCGAGCACAACCACCGCCTGGCGTGGTGGACGGCTCTGCATCTGGCCGAGCGCTGGGGCCATGCGTGGCGCACGCCCGAGGCGATGGTCGGCTGCATGGTCACGGTGCCGCTGCCCGCGCGCCTGGGCGGCGGCGATGCGGCGAAGGCGCAGCGGCTGCGCGATGCGCTGCTCGTGCAGCACGGCGTCGAGGTGCCGGTGATCGCACGTGCCGATGCGCTCTGGGCGCGGCTCTCGCTTCAGGTCTACAACGACGAGAGCGACGTCGAGGGTTCGCCGCAGCGGTGGAAGCGCTGGCCTGAGCGCATCGGCCGGTGCGGCGCCCCGCCGCCGTGTGCCTGTCGCTCGGCGGCTGTGCCCGGCTCGCATCGCTGCCGTCGCCGGCAGCGATGCGGACGACCGACTCCACACGGTGAATCGTGCGGCCGTCGCCGGCGGCGACACGAATGTCGGCAGACCGCGTCAGCAGCGACATGAACGATCCCAACGCGCCGAACGCCGCGCCGAGCCAGACGTGGACCGTCGACGGCGTGAAGGCGGCGCACCGGCGCCAGGTGCGGCGTGTTTCGAAGCGGCAGCGACAGCGGCGAGCCTACCCATCATTCAAATGACAGATCGCCCGGGCGACGTCGTCAGCGCCGCCTCAGCCCGAGCCACATCACCGTGGCCACCACGAGCAGCGCGCCGGCCACCTGCACGGGCGCGATCGTCTGGCCGAGCACCAGCCACGCGAGCACGAGTGCGAACACCGGCTCGACGTTCATGATGGCCGAGTTGCCCACCACGCCGAGCTTCGGCAGCACGACGAACAGGACGGTGATGCCGGTGCCGTAGAACAGCGTCAGCGCGGCCAGACCCCACCAGCCCGCCGTGGCCTGCGGCAGGTGCAAGCCGCCCTGCGCCGCCGCGCCGGCGAAGGCGAGCACGGCCACGATGGCCATGGTGCTGAAGGTGCGCAGCCGGCCGTCGAGATCGCCGGTCTCGTGCTGCGTGAGCACGAGCGCGAGGCCGAAGGTAGCGGCGGCCGCGAGCGCGAAAGCCACGCCGGCGCCGATGCGTTGCCACTGCGCGCCGGCCCCCAGGCCCGAAGCGGCGCCGAACACGTCGAGCGCGAGCGCCAGGCCGACGAGCATCACTGGCATCGCGAGCACCACGCGGCGCTCGGGCCGGTGCGCGTAGACGAGGCGCGCCCACAGCGCCGTCCACAGCGGGTAGGTGTTGAAGGCGAGCAGCGCGAGTGCCACCGGCAGCCGCGCGACCGCCGAGTAGAGGCACAGGCTCTGCACGCCGATCAGCACGCCGATGGCCGGCAGCGCGCGGCGGTGCCGCGGGCCGAGGTGCACGGCAACGTGCTGCAGCCACAGCATCAGCCCGACGACGGCAGCGGTGACCGTGCTGCGTACAGCGACCGCGGTGGCGACGTCTACGCCATGGTCGAACGCGACCCGCGCCGCCACGTGGTTGGCGCCCATCAGCAGGGCGATGAGCAGCAAGCTGGCGAAGGCCGAGGCAGAGAGGGCGTTGGCGGGCCGGGGCGGGGAGGTCATCGAGCGATTGTTGATGAGCGCACGACCCGGCCGGAGGCATCTCCCCGATCAAGCCGCGTCGAGATCGACGTGCGCCGCATGCACGCCCGCTGCGCCGAGATCGTCGTGGCTGACGACGATCCAGACCCGGCCGGTCGCCGTGCCGGCCGCAGCCACGCGAGCAAGCGCGTCGCGCACGTGCTGCACCGAGCTCTGATCAAGCGCGGCCAGCGGTTCGTCGAGCAGCACCACGGTGCTGCCGACCGCCATCGCCGCAGCCAAGGCGACCTTGCGCTGCGTGCCGGTGGAGAGCTCGCGCAGGCGCTTGCCGAGGAAGGGTTGCAGCCCGAGCCGCTCCACGTGCGGCGGCAGGAGGGCTGCGTCGAACGAGGGATACAGACCCTGGACGAAGGCGAAGTACTCGGCCGGTCGCAGGTGATCGAAGGCGATCGGGCCGGGCCCGCACCAGAAGACCTCGCGCCGGTAGTCGAGCGGGCGCACGCGCGAGTCGACGCCGCGCACGCGCAGTTCACCCAGCGTGGGCGTGAGCGCTCCGGCGATGAGCTTGAGCAGCGTCGACTTGCCGCTGCCATTGCTGCCACGCACCCAAGTGAGGCCGGGTGCCGCTTCGAGCGAAAGGTGCGTGAAGACGTGCCGGCCCGGATACGAGAAGGCAAGTTCGCGCAGCGTGAGCACCGGAGCAGAAGAGGCTGTCGTCATGCCGCGACCTCGCTGGCGAGCGCCACGGCCACGATGAGCACGAGCAGCCATCGGCTGGCCTTCGACTGCGCGTCGCGCGCTGTCGCGGCCACCTCCAACGCGCAGCTGCCGATGCAGGCGACCACGTAGCCGGCGAGCACGAGCGGCCGCACCGCGACGTGAGACACCGCGAGCGCGATCGGCAATGTTGCAAGCCCCGGCAGCAGCGGCGCGAGCGCAATCGAGGCGCGCATGCGGCCAAGCGAGGTCGGTTTGATCGGCAGAGGACGACACGCTTCGTGCAGGTCGGCGAACTCCTTGCGGGCGACGGCGTCGAGCACGCTGCTCGAGACCAGCGCCAGCGTTGCAAAACCGGCCAGCCACCAGCCGGTGAATCCGGTGATGAGCGCGAGGCCCACGGCCGGCACGCACAACGTCGCGGTGCCCAGCCACAGGCCGAGCCCGGTACGCCGCGCCGGGCCGCGCCAGAGCGGCCACCAGACCAGCGCACGTGGCCAACGGAGGGTACCGACGTGCAGCGCATCGGCAGCTGATGTCCGCTGCCTTTGCACACCGCTGAACTCCGCACGTGCACCGCGCAGCGCATCGGCAGCTGATGTCCGCTGCCTTTGCACACCGCTGAACTCTGCACGTGCACCGCGGTCACCCGAGCGCCGCTGCCATTGCAGGAAGGCCGTGCCGAGTGCGATCGAGAGCGCCACGGCAGCCAGCAGCGCGGCAATCGCCCGATCTCGATACGGCAGCAGCCAGGCGGGTCGGTGGCCGAGCAGCGTGACCGCGCCGACGGTGCAGAGCAGCAGCAGCGGCGCGAGCGCCATGGCGACCATGGCCGCGTCGGAAGCGAGCCGCAGGCCGGGTGCGATCGGCAGCGCGCGTTCGGCGTCGGCCCACGTCCGTTGCCACAGCAGCGGGCTCAACGCGACCGCCACGAGGCCACCCGCCAGCCCCTGCATCGCGATGCCTGCTGCGAGCCAAGCACCATGGCTGGCCGAAACGAACAGCGGCAACACGAGCCAAGCCGCCACCGCCGTGATGGCCTGCCACGCACCCGAAGCGCCGGCACCGATGACGAGCGCGCCGACGACGATGTAGACGGCCCAGCGGCGCAGCAAGCGGAGCAGTGCGTCCCGGCACCAGCGCAGCCGCATGCCGTGGTAGCCGAGCGGCGTGGAGAGGTCGCTCGCATGCATCGAAGAATTACAGCACGCACTAGTAAGCTCGCTCCTCGCCGAGACACACATCACCTAGGAGACCTCCATGCCCCACCTTCCCGGCCTCGATTTCGATCTCGGCGAAACCATCCAGATGCTGCGCGACAGCGTGCAGCAGTTCGCCGATGCCGAGATCGCGCCGCGCGCTGCGGCGATCGACCGCGACAACCTGTTTCCGGCCGACCTGTGGAAGAAGCTCGGCGAGCTCGGCCTGCACGGCATGACGGTGAAGGAGGAGTACGGCGGCAGCGGGCTCGGCTACCTCGCTCACATCGTGGCGATGGAAGAGGTCTCGCGCGCTTCGGCCTCGGTGGGCCTCTCGTACGGCGCGCATTCGAACCTCGCGGTGAACCAGCTGCACAGGAACGGCAGCGAGGCGCAGAAGAAGAAGTACCTGCCCAAACTCGTCTCGGGCGAACACGTGGGCGCACTCGCGATGAGCGAGCCGAACGCCGGCTCCGACGTGGTGAGCATGAAGCTGCGCGCCGAACCCAAAGGAGACCGCTACCTCCTCAACGGCTCGAAGATGTGGATCACCAACGGCGGCGATGCCGACACGATGATCGTGTACGCCAAGACCGCGCCCGAAAAGGGCGCCGGCGGCATGACGGCCCTCATCGTCGAGAAGGGCATGAAGGGCCTGAGCTACGGCACCAAGCTCGACAAGCTCGGCATGCGCGGCTCCAACACATGGCCGATCTTCTTCACCGACTGCGAGGTGCCGGCCGAGAACGTGCTCGGCGCCGAAGGTGGCGGCGTGAAGGTGCTGATGAGCGGGCTCGACTACGAGCGTGCCGTGCTCTCGGGCGGGCCGCTCGGCATCATGGCCGCGTGCATGGACGCGGTGCTGCCGTACATGCACGAACGCAAGCAGTTCGGCCAGTCGATCGGCGAGTTCCAGCTGATGCAGGGCAAGCTCGCCGACATGTACACGACGTGGTCGGCATCGCGCGCCTACGTGTACGCCGTAGGCCGCGCCTGCGACCGTGGCAACCACGCACGTACCCTCCGCAAAGACGCGGCAGGCGCCATCCTCTACTCGGCCGAGAAGGCCACGTGGATGGCCGGCGAGGCGATCCAGGCGCTCGGCGGCGTGGGCTACACCAACGACTACCCGGTCGGCCGACTGTGGCGCGACGCCAAGCTCTACGAGATCGGCGCCGGCACCAGCGAAATCCGAAGGATGCTGATCGGGCGCGAGCTGTATGCGGAGACGATGTGACGGTCTCATGCTGACCCAGCGGCTGCTGTCAGTCGCCATGGGCCTGGCCACCTCGGCCTGCGGCACGATGCATTGCCACACCGGCTCGCTGAGCGACGTCGTGGCCGTCAAGGGCGTGGTCGAGCGCTTTCGCGTGGCCATCGTCGAGCGCGACAAGCCGGGCTACATGAACCTGTTTTTCTCCGACAAACCTGAAGAGGTCGGCTGGCAGGCCGTGGTCGACGACGAACGGCTTCGATCCATTCAGGAGAACCGGCCGCAGGCCATCAAGGCCCGGCGCATTCCGACCAACAACTTCGTTGCGCTGATCGATGGCGCGGTCTCGAGCGCGGCGGCCGCAGAAGAGCGCATCTCGAACGTGTGCGTCACCACCGATGGTGAAGTGGCCTCGGCCGTCTTCGACTACGCCTATGTCTCGGCGGGCCAGGCGACGAACCGCGGCAGCGAGCACTGGCAGTTGGTGAGAACGGAGGGCGGGTGGAAGATCTATTCCGTGATCTACAGCATCCGGAACCCGTAGTGGCGAGGCTCGAGCCTTCCGTCTTTGTTCGCATGGTGGTGTCGCTGCTGCTGGCCGCGGCGGCGACGGCCAGCCCGGCGCAGCGCGTGGTTCCCGCCGAGGTCGAAGGCCGCATCGATGGTCGGCCGGCACGCTTCGCGGCCAGCGGCGGAGACCTGATGCTGTCGGTGGCCGAGGCGGAGCGGCTCGGCATCCCGTACCGCGATGGCAAGCGCGTCGATATCGGCGGCACGCCGCTCTGGCTGGTGACGCTCGGCTCCGTCACGGTCGGCGGGCAAACGCGGCTCGCCGCACAAGCGGGCGTGGTGCCCGACATCGCGGGCTACGTGGCCGCCCTGCGCTCGAACCCGGCCCAGGGCTGTCGGTGGCCGAGGCGGAGCGGCTCGGCATCCCGTACCGCGATGGCAAGCGCGTCGATATCGGCGGCACGCCGCTGTGGCTGGTGACGCTCGGTTCCGTCACGGTCGGCGGGCAAACGCGGCTCGCCGCACAAGCGGGCGTGGTGCCCGACATCGCGGGCTACGTGGCCGCCCTGCGCTCGAACCCGGCCCAGGCCCTGGCCCGCAGCCGCGAGACGCGCGCCGAGATCGCCGGCCAGCCCGTGCGTGGCTACGACCTCGGCGCCGGCGGGCTGCTGCTGGCGCCCGAGGAGGCCGACCGCATCGGCCTGCGCTACCGCGAGGGCCGGCGTGCCGACGTGGGTTCGGCGACGGCCTGGGTCGTCGAGGCGCCCGTCAAGCTCGGCAAGGCAGAAGCAGCGCCGCTGCACGTGGTCGTGGCCGAACCCGATGCCTACTTTCGGGAACTGGTGGCCGGCGTGGCCGCACCTCCGAGATAGCTCGACCGATACACGTCGCGGGGGACGTCGCGAACTTTGTCGAGCCCATGAGGTGTGTCCCGACCCGCATGGAAGGCTGGATTCACAACGATTCACAACGGCTTCATCGACCTCCAGGCGAGTGCGCAAGACAATGAATTTCCCTTATTCCTGCTCACGGACCGAGACATGCCCATGACCACGCCGACCCACTCGACAGCGGAGCGCCGGCTTCGCGCCGATCCGGTAATGGGTGCATCGATGTGGCTAGACCTTCGCGGGATCTACCGTGATTCCCAGGCCTCCTCCCCGGCAAGGCGGAGTGCCGATGTGGAGGCGATCGGGGACGAGTGGCCGCGGCTCGCGGTCGGTGCGTCTCTTCCTCGCGAACACCACGTCCAGTCATCTCAGCCATGAGCAGGCCCGACGTAGAACCCCATTTTCGCGAGGCCGGCTCGGGTCCTGGTGTGGTGTGCCTGCACTCCAATGCGAGCAACTCGGGCCAGTGGCGAGCGTTGATCGATCTTCTGGCCACCGACCATCACGTTCTTGCGCCTGATCTTTACGGCGCCGGCAAGAGCATGGAATGGCCCTCCGATCGACAGATCACGCTCAGCGAAGAAGTGCGTTTCGTCGAGCCCGTGCTGTCACGCGCCGGCGAGCCGTTTTGCCTCGTCGGGCACTCCTATGGCGGGGCGGTGGCCTTGATCGCCGCGCTGGCCAATCCAAAGCGCATCGGGGCCTTGGTGCTGTACGAACCAACGCTGTTTTCGCTGGTGGAAAACCGCCGGCCATCGCTCGGCAGCGTGGCGGGCATTCGGAACGCAGTACGCGCGGCAGCCAATGCGTTGGATGCAGGAGACTGCGATGCTGCAGCCGGGCACTTCATCGATTTTTGGGTGGGTGAAGGCAGCTGGCAGGCCACTCCGCCCTCTCGCAAAGCCGCCATTGCGGAGACGATGGTCAATGTACGGCGGTGGGAACATGCCCTGTTCAGCGAACCCACGCCGCTCGAATCATTTGCAGCCCTGACGATGCCCATCCTCTACATGTTGGGCGAAGACTCGCCGGAATCCGCACGAGCGGTCGGTCGAGTCCTGCAGACCGTCCTTCCGAACGTGCAGGTGCTTAAGCTCGAGGGTCGGGGCCACATGGCTCCCATCACCCATGCAGAACACATCAATGCTGAGATCGCAGCGTTCGTCCGCGAGCTCTAGCCATTTCATGAAGGCGACGTTCTGCCGTTCGCCGACGCGACGCGGTCGCGGTCCGAGCCGTGGTCATGCAGCAGAAGACGCAGCAGCCGGTTCAGTTTTGAAGGGGAAGCAAGATGAGTAGCGCGCAGCGGATCAGAGACGCATTCGACCGGATGCAACATGTCTTCGGGAAACGGCCGGTGGCGGCTCAGGCCACTGCGACCATGCGCGCCCGCATCATCGACGGCTTGCACTGCGAGGCCCGTGAAGGCGACTGGCTGTTCACGCTCGACCTGCCCGTGGACGCGGGCGGCACCAATGCGGGTCCGACCCCGGGGGTACATGGTCGGGCCGCCCTGGCCAGCTGTCTGGCGATGGGCTACAGCATCGAGCTTGCACGTGCAGGCATCGAGGCGCGCAGCGTCGAGGTCGAGCTGCAGGTCGACTACGACAATCGCGGCCTGTTGGGAATGGACGACATCAGGCCCGGCTACCTGAACGTGCGGCACACGCTGTATCTCGAATCCGATGCGCCGCTCGACGCCGTGCAGCCGGCGCTCGAGAAGGCGCAGCGCAACAGCCCCTATCTGGACGTCTTCGCACGAGCGCAACCGGTGTCGGGTCAAGTGGTCTTCGGTCCACGCTCGAAGGCCTAGGGCGTGGACGCGCGCTTGCAGTTGCGGGTACAGAGGTACGGCTGGGACCGCGCAGCCCCCAGCTATGAACAAGCTTGGAAACAGGGACTCGCGCCGGCTACCGCGGCAGTGTTGAACCATGCGGCGCTTCGGCCTGGCGAGCGTGTGCTCGACGTCGCGTGCGGATCCGGCCTGCTCACGCGTGCCGCATGGGACGCAGTGGCCTCCCAAGGCGGCGAGGTGGTCGGCACCGATATTTCGGAGTTCATGCTCGCCGAGGCAGCCGGGCGATCGCCCGACTGTCGCTTCGTGCGCGCAGACGCGCAAACCCTCGATGAAGCGGTGCCGGTCGGCTATTTCGACGCAGTGCTGTGCGGTCTCGGTCTGATGTACATGCCCGACCCGGAGGCGGCATTGGCCACCATGGCACGGTGTCTGCGCCCCGGCGGGCGCATGGCGGTCTCGGTATGGGGTGAGCGACGAGCTTGCGGGTGGGCGGAAATCTTTCCGATCGTCGATTCGCGGGTGCGTTCGGAGGTGTGCCCGATGTTTTTCAGGGTCGGTACCGGCAATGCGCTCGACGCGGCGTTGCGAGCCGCCGGGCTGGTCAACGTGCAGTTGAGCCATCCGCCGACGACGATCCACTACGCCGACGCGGATGCGGCCTGCGACGCGGCCTTTCTCTCCGGCCCCGTTGCGCTCGCGTACTCCCGGTTCGACGAATCGACACGTGATTCGGTTCGCGCCGACTATCTGGCGTCGATTGAGCCCTGGCGAGATGGCGAGCGGTACGACGTTCCCGGTACGTTCGTGATCGGATCCGGTCAGAAAACTGGGGCTGTCGTCGGCGCGTAACGGGGGCGCCCTACCGCCTGGCAGTGGAATGTTGCCAGGCTTGCGCCGGGGATCGTCGATCTCTTGTCGCCTCGAATCACTGGATGCCTGCCAGCGTTAAAGACTGCTTCCGAAGGTAGTCGATCGCCGCTCTCACCGCCGCCACTTGAGCGTCGTTGCACTGCGCCGCGCTTGACGACGGGCTGTCCGGATAGACCTCGGTCGTCGTCACGAACCGCGCATCGGTCATGCCGCCGCACAGGCCCGCAGATCGCTGGCCGAGCTGGATCACCCCCTCCTGCTGCAATGCCGCGCCGATGATTCGACCGTGCTCATCGGGCTTCGCGATGTGGGTCACCCACCGCACCGCGTCGATCAACGCACGTTGGAAATCGGGCTCGGGTCGCTCGGTGGCACCCACGAGGTAGAAGCCGTCGGGGATCTTGTGCCGGTCGAAGGCCACGCCGTCGCGCGCGGCCTTGGCGGGGCCGAACTCGCTGTTGTCGGTGTCGGTGGTTTCGTGCAGGTCGATGTGCACGTCGACGCGCCCGCCGTGGGCGGCTACGCACGCCATGGCCAGGGCCGACTCGGCGGCGGGGCTGGCCGGCTTGAACTGGCGATTTGGGTCGAGCGCGTGCGGGTTCCAGCGGTTGACGGTCTCGTATCCCCACGGGCTGATGCACGGCAGAACGAGCAGGTTGACCGTGCCGGTATGGAGGTGGAAGTCGTGCTCGAGCCATTGCAAGGCGCCTTGCACGCCGCTGGTCTCGTAGCCGTGCACGCCACCGGTGACGAGAACCACCGGCAGGCCCGAGTTCCAAGTGCGGCTGCGCACGGCGAAGAGCGGATAGGCGCCCAGGCCCAGCGACGCGTAGTCGAGCGTGCCGTACTGGAACAGCTCGGCCTGCGCCGGCAGGCGTGCCTCGAGCGGCGCGATCACTTCTTCGGCGTAGCGGCGGCTGACCTGCTGACGCGCCAGCCACGCGTGCTTCTCGGTGGCGCCCCAGGGCGTGCCGGGCGTGCCGATCGGATACGGCGCTGTCGATGGGGGAGTGCTCATTCCTGCGACGTTAAGCTCTCGGCCCGGAACCACAACGACAAGCTGGAGACCATGCCCGCGATCCAATCGCGCATCGACACGCGCTCCGAAGACTTCAAGGCCAACGCGGCCTTCTTGCAAAGCCAGGTCGACGACCTGCGTGCCAAGGCAGCGCAGGTCGCCACCGGCACCGACCCGAAATCGCGCGAGCGCCACGTCGCGCGCGGCAAGTTGCTGCCGCGCGATCGCGTCGACGGCTTGCTCGATCCCGGCTCGCCGTTCCTCGAGATCGGCCAGCTCGCCGCGCACGGCATGTACGACGGCGAGGCGCCGGCCGCCGGCATGATCGCCGGCATCGGCCGGGTGCACGGGCAGGAGGTGATGGTCGTGGCCAACGACGCCACCGTGAAGGGCGGCACCTACTACCCGATGACGGTCAAGAAGCACCTGCGCGCGCAGGAGATCGCGCTGCAGAACCGGCTGCCGTGCATCTACCTCGTCGACTCGGGCGGCGCCTTTCTGCCGCGGCAAGACGAGGTGTTTCCCGACCGCGAGCACTTCGGCCGCATCTTCTTCAACCAGGCCAACATGAGCGCCCAGGGCATCGCCCAGATCGCGGTGGTGATGGGCTCGTGCACGGCCGGCGGTGCCTATGTGCCGGCCATGAGCGACGAGACCGTGATCGTCAAGAACCAGGGCACGATCTTTCTCGGCGGGCCGCCACTGGTGAAGGCCGCGATCGGCGAGATCGTGAGCGCCGAGGAGCTCGGCGGCGGCGACGTGCACACGCGCCTCTCGGGCGTGGCCGACCACTTGGCCGACGACGACCGTCACGCGCTGGCGATCGCGCGCCGCATCGTCGCCAGCCTCAATCGCACGAAGGTCGAGACCGTGAAGCTGCAGGCCAGCGAAGAGCCGCTGTACGACCCGAAAGAGATCTACGGGGTCATCCCCAAAGACACCAAGAAGGGCTACGACGTGCGCGAGGTGATCGCGCGTGTAGTCGACGGTTCGCGGCTCGACGAGTTCAAGGCGCGCTACGGCGCCTCGCTCGTGACCGGCTTCGCGCACATCTGCGGCATGCCGATCGGCATCGTCGCCAACAACGGCATCCTGTTCAGCGAGAGTGCGCAGAAGGGCGCGCACTTCATCGAGCTCTGTGCCGAGCGGCGCGTGCCCCTGCTGTTCCTGCAGAACATCACCGGCTTCATGGTCGGCAAGAAGGTCGAGCACGCCGGCATCGCGCGAGACGGCGCGAAGATGGTCACGGCCGTGGCCACGGTGCAGGTGCCCAAGCTCACGGTGCTCATCGGCGGCTCGTTCGGCGCCGGCAACTACGGCATGTGCGGCCGTGCCTACTCGCCGCGCTTCCTCTGGATGTGGCCGAACGCGCGCATCAGCGTGATGGGCGGCGAGCAGGCCACGGCCGTGCTCGCCACCGTCAAGCGAGACGGCATCGAATCGCGCGGCGGCCAGTGGAGCGCCGAGGAAGAGCGCGCCTTCAAGGCGCCGCTGCTCGACCAGTACGAAACGCAAGGCCACCCGTACTACGCCAGCGCGCGTTTGTGGGACGACGGCGTGATGGATCCTGCCGACACGCGCCGCGTGCTCGCGCTCTCGCTCGCCGCCACGCTGAACGCGCCGATCCCGGCCACGAAGTTCGGCGTGTTCCGGATGTAGCTCGCGCGGTGGCGCGTCGCTGCCCGTCGTTGCCTGACCACGACGTGTTCGCCTCCAATCCGGTGATGTCGCAAGACATCCGGCGCCTGCTGCAAGCGGGTTCGTCGCGCGTTCCCGACGTTCGGCTGCCCGGCCTGTTCCGTCGCTGCGGCAGCGAGCAGCGGCCCTATTGGACCTACGATCCCGCTCAGCCAGCGCTCGAGGGAGATACCCGTTGCTTGACAAGATCCTGATCGCCAACCGCGACGACAACGACCGCACCGCGGTCGTTCCCATCCTGGCCGCGGGCGGTTTCGCCGCGGGCACCTGATGTTCAAGAAAATCCTGATCGCCAACCGCGGCGAGATCGCCTGCCGCGTCATCAAGACGGCGCGCAAGATGGGCATCGCCACGGTGGCCGTGTATTCCGATGCCGACGCCGATGCGCGCCACGTGCGCCTGGCCGACGAAGCCGTGCACCTCGGCCCGGCCGCAGCGCGCGAGTCTTACCTCGTGGGCGCGAAGATCATCGCGGCGGCCAAAGCCACCGGCGCGCAGGCGGT
>Ga0209724_1001503_pt1 | contig 21085 bp, 23 predicted proteins | sample grotaG_FD_184143 | JGI IMG/M metagenome (GOLD analysis project Ga0209724, IMG submission 184143) | Glacier valley bacterial and archeal communities from Borup Fiord, Nunavut, Canada, to study Microbial Dark Matter (Phase II) -... | ecosystem: Environmental > Aquatic > Freshwater > Ice > Glacier ...
CTCGCGCGACGGCAAACAAGCCACGGGCAATGGCCTCGGCTTGGTCGGCACGGATTTCGATCTCGGGAAGAAAGTCATCACTCATGGTCATCTCCTGTTGCCACAACGCAGCTTGAGGTCAGCCAGCCGCCGCTGGAGGTCATCCACAGACATCTGTGAATACTTGTCGGGGAGCATTCGCCGGTTCGAGGCTTCGAACACGGCGAGCAGCTCCATGTACTGGATCATCTCGAGGTCACGCGAAGGCAAATAGTCGGCGACCGCGCTCTCGAAGTGCTGGACGCTGATCACTCCTTCTTTGCCTGCTTCGTCGACCGCATAATTGTTCGCGAGCAATGCGATCGCTTCGAAATCGGCGTTGGAATAACCGACGATCTTCGCCGAGACGGCGGCGCGATCACGAGGGAACTCGATCGTGGTCTGCAACCCGTGACGCTTGATCAAGGCCTTGAAAATTCCCTCGATGTCCTCGGGGGTCTGGGGATAGAGGAACGGAATCTTCTTGTCGAGGCGACCCGCTCGCTTGATGTCGATGTCGAGCTTGTCGGGGCGGTTCGTCATCAAGATGAACAACACGCGCCCGCGGTTCGCGGTGTCGCTCATGAACTCCTTGAGCCGGGCGACGACACGCGATCCGGTACCGCCGTCACCGCCGTCATCATCGCCGCCGGAGCCGCCAGAGCCGCCAGAGCCGAACGAACGATCGGCTTCGTCGAGGATCACGATCACGTTGCCGATGCCGTGGATGACGCCGAGGATGCGCTCCAAGTTGGACTCGGTCGAGCCGACCCATTTGGACCGGAAGTTCTTGAGCTTGATGCCTGTGAGCCCCGATTCCTTGACGAACGCCTCGGCAACGAAGGTCTTGCCGGTGCCCATCGGTCCCGTGAACAGCATGCCCATCGGCACGCGTGCGGTCCGTCCTTCGCGAATGTTACGCGCGACCGAGATCAGCTCTTGCTTGACCTCGGGAATGCCGCCGACGACCGAGAAGTCAGTCTTGGCATCGACGAACTCGATCAGCCCGAAGCACTCGCGCTCGATGACCTCGCGCTTTCGCTTCTCGATCAAGCGAAGGATCTCCTCGTGCGGCTCGTCGCGCACCTCGGGCGGCGCGGTCTGGCCGATCAAGTGCTCGATCTCCTCGCGCGGCATTCCCTGCGTCACGGCGGCGAGCTTCTTCGCACGGGCGTCGTCCTTGATCATCGTCTTGATGAAACGATAGCGCGCGTCATCGGAGTCGCCTTGCGGTGGCGGCTGCAGGATCGACTTGATCTGGATCAGTTTCAGCCCGGCGGTGATGTCGGCGAGCCGCTCGACCCAGGTCGCTTCGAGCTGGGGATTGACCTGCCTGATCACCGCGCGACGTTCGTCCACGGTCGGCATCGGGATGCGGACCGCCGAGACTCGCGGGTTCGCGACGATCTTGGGATTGAGGTCGCCGGCAAGCTCGGTGATCAGGATGACGATGTTGTCTGCGTTCTCGAGCTGCGGTGCGAGCGACCAGCGCTGCAGCATCACCACGCTCAGCCGATCGTTCTCGCTCGCGAACGAAGCGTCGCCGGCCGGCGCGAGCATCTCCGCGTACTCGATCACCACGCCGACATTGGTCTGCGAGAACAACACCTTCTCGAGCGCGGGCAACACCTTTTCCGGTGTGCGCTCGAGCAGGTCCGCGCTGTCGATCGCTGCGCCCTTCTTCACGAATCGAGCGCCCGTCGAGAGGTTATAGCGAATGACGGTGTCCTTTTTCTCGAAGACACGCGTCGCCAGATAATCGGCCATCGAGACCAGCGCGCCACCATCGAGGACGAGGTCGTGCACGTTGCCGTGGACGACGAACACGCTCGCCTCGCCGCGCAGGTAGCGGCGCTTCAGCTCTTCAGCCCAGAGGGGCCAGTCGGACCGTTCAGGTGAGTCAGGTAGGAGAGTTGCCACGTGCGATCACATGGTCTTCTGGCCGGCCTTGGCGGCCGCCGCGTTGCGCAAGCGCTCCCACTCCGACTTCGACGTCGATTGCCCGGTCTGCTCGCGCAGCGCCGTGAGGCGGGTATCGAGGTCGTTCTCGCCGAGCTCTTTGCCGAGGTTCGCCTCGGCGATCGTGTTCTTGATGTGCTCGCGAACGCCTTCGAGGGCCTTGACCTCGTTGTCGACCGAGAGCCCGTCGAGCTGTTGCTGGATCCGGTTGCGCGCCTCGGCCGAGGCCATCTTGGCGAGCATGTTGTCCTTCTCCGCCTTGAGGCTCTTGATGTCCGACTGGACCTGGACCAGCGAGGACTTTGCCGAGTCCGCATCGCTGACCGCGCTCTTCATATCGGCCTCCAGCCCGGCAACTTCGTCGGAGAGCGCCTTCTGCTTCTGGATGAGGACCATGCCGAGATCCGCCTGATTCTGCTCGACCGAGGTCTGCAGATCCGCGGTGACCTGCACGAGCTCCGCCGACCTGGCCTTGAGCCGTCCGCCGATGTCCTCGCGCCGCCGAATGATCGAGGCGGTCGCTTTCTTGAGCTGGGTGTACTTCTCGATCATCGAGCTGATCGCGTTCTCGTACGCGATCTCTGGATGCTGTTTCTCGACGTCGCTGATCCAGATGCCGACGAAGCCACGCCACAGGTTTGCGATCCGACCAAAGAAACCGACACTTGCCATGGCGCGAGCGTATCCGATCGACCTGCGACGTTCGCGTGGTGTGGGCGTGGCGAATCAGTAATACTGCGCGGTGGAAGTCGGAGGGGAAACCTATCGCACGCTGTTCGAGCGACTCGCGACCGGCGCTGCGCATCGGTGCTGCTCCACGAGGAAGCCGGATTCGAGGGCACCGGGGATCGTCAAGCGCCACGGAGGGCACGCGCGGGCCGAAGGCGAGCTCGATCGCGACGCGTGTCTTCGCCCTCGCCGCGTGGCCGAGCGCATTGGCGACAATTCCGGCCGCTAGCTCTTCTTCTTGCCGGCCGCTTTCTTCTTCGGCGCGACTGCCACCGCTTCCTCTTCGTCACCCGCACCGGCCGCGATCGCAGGTTTGCGCTCGGCGTCGCTGTCCTTCGACATGCCGAGGCTGGCCTTCAGTGCGGCCATGAGGTCGATCACCTTGCCGGCCGGCGCCTCCGGTTGGATCGTGATCTCCTGGCCTTCGACCTTCTTGTTGATGAGGTCCATCATCCGAGCCTGGACCTCGTCCTTGTACTTCTCGGGGTTCCAGGTCTCGTGCTGGATCTGCTGGATGATCTGCTTCGCGAGGCCAATCTCGGCCGGCTTGAGCTCCGGTAGGTCCGGCATCGGCACCTCGCTCCAGGGCTTGACCTCCTCGGCGTAGCGCAGCTGGTGGACGATCAAGCCCTCCTGAAACGGGCGCAGGCACACGATGTACTGCTTGCCGCGTGCCGCGTACGACGCGATGCCGACCAGGCCGGTCTCGACCATCGCGTCGCGGATCAGCTTGTATGCACGCTCGCCGCCCTTGTCGGGGCCGAGGTAGTAGCTCTTCTCGACGAACAGCGGATCGACCGCGCTTGCCGGCACGAACTCTTCGAGCGCGATGGTCTGCGACGCGACCGCGTCGAGGGCCTTGAGCTCCTCGGTGTTGAGGACCACGTACTGACCCTTGGCGTGCTCGTAACCTTTCACGGTGTGCTCGCGGTCGACGACCTCGCCGCACTTGGTGCAGACGTATTGCTGCTTGAGCCGGCTCCCGTCTTTGTCGTGGAGCATGTTGAAGTGGATGTCGTTGCCGGATTCGTTGGTCGTGTAGAGCTTGGTCGGAATCGAGACCAAACCAAACGAAATCGTGGCCGTGCCGATCGAGCGTGCGGGCATGCGGAATATTGTACCGGTCCGTGGCGCCCGATCCCAAAGACGATGGTTCTCCCGATGAGGGCCTGGATCGCTACCGTGAGAAACGCACGGCGGGCTCGACACCTGAACCGATGATCAGCAGCCCTGCTGCGACGATCGGTAGGGGCCCGAGGATGTTCGTGGTCCATCAACACGATGCGACCCGGATGCACTGGGATCTTCGCCTCGAGATCGACGGCGTCCTGTGCTCGTGGGCGGTGCCGAAAGCGCCCTCGATGGATCCCGATGACAAGCGCCTCGCGGTCAAGGTCGAGAATCACCCGCTCGAGTACGTCCACTTCGAAGCCGTGATTCCACCCGGCAACTACGGCGCGGGCCCGATGATCGCATGGGACCGCGGCTTGTTTCGCCCGCTCGGCGATCCGGCGCAAGGCGTGCTCGATGGCGAGCTCAAGTTCGAGCTCTATGGCTACAAGCTGCGCGGCGCGTTCACGCTCGTTCACACCGGCAAGGGCACGCGCGGTCGCAACTCGGGGCGCGGGTCGAACGATTGGTTACTGATCAAGAAGCGCGATGATTACGCGCTCGCGTATCTCGCGGGCGAGGCCGCGCTCTCCGAGACCTCGGTGCTCTCGGGGCTCTCGATCACGAAGCTCGAAGCCGGCGCACCGGATCACGCCGCGGTCATCCGCGAGCTCGCCGCGATGGGTGCACCGAAGCGGCCGCTCCCACCGGGCTCGTTCGAGCCGATGCTGTGTCACACCGCCGAAGCACCGTTCTCGTCGCCGGAATGGATCTTCGAGCTCAAGTACGACGGCTTTCGCATGGTCTCGTTCGGCGGCGCGGGCCAGGCAGCGCTGCGCTATCGCAGCTCACAAGACTCGACCGAACGTTACCCCGAGTTGACCAGCGCGCTGCGCGCCTTGCCCATCCCCGGGCTCGTGATGGACGGCGAGATCGTGATGTTCGACGCCGAAGGGAAACCGGACTTTCACAAGCTGTCGTTCCGCGGGCAGATGCACAAGACCTCGGAGATCCAGCGCGCGGCGCTCGCCGATCCGGTCACGTACGTCGTGTTCGACCTGATCGCTGCCGCGGGCTATGACCTGCGCAGCTTGCCGCTGCTCGTCCGCAAATCGTTGCTCGAGCGCATCGTTCCGACCGTGGGGCCACTGCGCTACGGCCAGCACATTCCGACCCAGGGCGAAGCCCTGCTCGCGCAGATCGTGTCGCGCGGGCTCGAGGGCGTCGTCGCGAAGCGCGCCGATTCCCCGTATCGCTCGACGCGGTCGCGCGACTGGCTGAAGATGAAATCGGATCCCGAGGCCGATTTTGCGGTGTGCGGGTACACGCCGCCGAAAGGCTCCCGCAATGGCATCGGCGCGCTGCACGTGTGCGTCTGGGTCGACGATCGCTGGAAGTGGGCCGGCAAGGTCGGCTCCGGCTTCGACGACAAGCAGCTCGTCGCGATCAAGGCCGAGCTCGATGCGAAGCCGACCTGGAAACCGAGTTTTCCGCGACCCGAAGCCTCGAACGATGCACGCTGGATCGAGCCCGAGCTCGTCGTCCAGGTCCGCTATCGCGAGTGGCCGATCGATTCGTCCCTGCGATTCCCGGTGTTCGAGCGCCTGCGCCGCGACAAGACCCCGAAGCAGTGCGGCATGCCGCTGCGTCACACCGGCGAGACCACCGAACGAGAAGACCGAGCCGAAGACCCGGCGCCAGTCTCGACGATCGCGGCGATCGAACGCGATACATCGGATGACAGCGGCCCGGTGCCGCGCGAGCCCGATCATGCCGCGCCGCTCGAGGTCGATTCGCAGGTCCGCGAGCTGCGCCTGACCCGCCTCCACAAGGTGTTCTGGCCCGCCGACCAAGCTCCTGGTGGGGTAAAGGACATCACCAAGGGCGAGCTCGTCGAGTACTACCGCTCGGTCGCGCCGTACGCGCTGCCGTACCTCAAGGATCGGCCGACGGTGCTCACGCGGTATCCCGACGGTGTCACCGGCGAGATGTTCTATCAGAAGGACATGCCCGACTGGACGCCGCCGTGGCTGCGCACGACGCTGCGCTGGAGCGAGCACAGCCAGCGCGAGATCCACTATATTTTGATCGACGACGCCGACGGCCTCGCGTACGTCGCGAACCTCGGGTCGATTCCACTCCACGCGTGGGCGAGTCGCGTCGTCGATCTCGAGAAGCCGGACTGGGCGATCGTCGATCTCGATCCGAAGGGCGCACCGCGCGAACACGTGGTGCCGCTCGCGCTCGCGATCCACGAGCTGTGCGAAGCGGCCAAGCTCCCGAACTACGTCAAAACCTCGGGCCAGACCGGCTTGCACGTGCTGATTCCGCTCGGCGGGCAATGCACGTTCGAACAAGCGCGCACCCTGGCCTATCTGATCGGCCTGCTTGTCGAGCGTCAGTTTCCCAGGCTCGCCACGACGCTGCGCAATCCTTCGGCGCGCGGAGGGCGCGTCTACCTCGACTGGGGCCAGAACGCGCACGGCCAGCTGCTTGTCGCGCCCTACAGCGTGCGTCCAGTCCCGGGGGCCTCGGTGTCGATGCCGCTGATGTGGGAAGAGGTCGTGCCAGACCTCGATCCGAAGCAGTTCCATCTTCGCAACGCGCTCGAGCGCATCACGAGCTGGAAGGCCGACCCCATCTTGCCGGTGCTTACCGAGCGCCCCGATCTGCAGGCGGCGCTCACCGCACTCGAGGACTTCGCCAAGTGACGCTCGGCGCGTTCGTCCGAGTCGAATTTGCGACCTGCCCACGGGCCAGTCAACAGGCTCGCGTACGATCAACTAGCCGGCACTAGACTCGGGAGTCTTTGGGCGAAGAGCTGCGACCGAGGAGCGGCACGAACCGCATCGCGAGATAGCCGATGCCGAATGCAATTCCGACCGCAGCGAGCGGGTTCTTCTTGATCACCTTCGACAGCGCCGTGATGACATCGCCACCGCGATCGACCACGAGGTTTTTCGCACCCGAGGCTTTGTGAGCCACGAGAGCTCCGGTGGAGCTCGCGATGTTCGCCATGTCACTGGCGAGGTGATCACGCAGATGATCGAGCTGTTTCGTGAGCGCTTGGGTCTTCATGAGGTTGGACAGAGCAACACGCATGCCCAACTGCGCCCGACATGCGACGTTGTTTGCGGATGGGCGCAAGGCTGCACCACGTCGGCGGAGTGCCTGCTGCCCCTATCGTGCGTCGCTGGCGTCTGCTGCGATAGTGCTCCGGAAAAGCCCGATGCCATCCGCGCTGCACCTGCGCGGCTGGTGGCCTAATCTGGAGCTCTGGTACCGTGACGTGTGCGCTCGGGTGTGTCGCGGGCGCGCCCGCACACTGCGCGCGGCCGCCTCCGAGCATCATGGCCATGGGTGTCGGCTCGAGGTCGAGCCTTCGCCGAGATCGACGCCGCCGAGAGGATCCGAACCCGCGCACCTCCGGCCAGCGCTGACCGCCGAGGACGAAGCGAAGATGATCGAGCTCGTCACTGCACGAAACGTTCGTCGGACCCGTCGTCGGCGGCATTGTCGCTCTGTTGGTCTTGCTCGGCGTCAGCCGCTACAACGGCCTGGTTCGCCAGCGCGAAGCGGTTAGTGGCCACCGTGAAGGGCTACGCGGAGCACGAGAAAGAGGTGTTCGAATCCGTCCTGCAAGGCGAGCTCGCGGGCACCGAGAACCGGATCGCGGTGGAGCGCAAGCGTTTCAACGACGTGGTCCTCGGCTTCAACCAGACCATCGTGACATTCCCGAACAGCGCGCTCGGGTTCGGCGTCAAGGAGTACTTCCAGGCCGACGCCACGGCTCAGCGCGTGCCGGACGTGAAGTTCTGACGGGCTGCTGTCATCCGCACGCGCTCGCGGAGTGATCACGCGACGGTGGGTTGCAACAGGCGCGGTAGCGACAGGTGGAGCTGGCTGCGCACCAGCTTGACGATGCTCTCGAGCTCCGAGGCTGCGATGCCGAGCTCGCCCTCGAGCCGCTGCTTCACGTCGGAGAGCATGATCGCGCGCGCGCGCGCGAGCCGGCGCGACACGGCCGACTTCGAGAGCCCGTAGATCCGGCCGATCGCGTCGAGCCCGAGGTTGTCGACGAAGCAGAACCGCAACATCGCGCGGTCGGTGCGCGGTAGCGCAGCTCGCGGCGTCAGCCGACGCCGGCGACTACGAGAGTGCGCGGCGCTGGCTGCGGTCCGCGAAGGCAGCCGTCGAGCGGCTCGGGCCGGCCGCGACCGCGGCGAAATCAAACCTCTCCGCGCGCACCGCGTGGCTCGAGCTGAAGACCGGCGAGTACGCGCGCGCCGAGGTGGATGCGCGCGCGGCGGTCGCCACCGGTTGCCACGGCGAGGTCTCTGCGACGGCGGCATGCGCGCACCTCGACGTGCTCGCGAGCGTGCTCGCCAGTCAGAACCAGCTCGCCGAGGCGCTGGAGCTGTACCGCAAGAATCTCGCGCTCGTGACCGCGCAGTACGGTCCCGCCGATCCGACGACGGCGCGTGCACTCGAGCGGGTCGCGAGCACGCTCGACACGCTCGGGCGCCCCGCCGAAGCCCTGCCGCTGTTCGATCACGCGCTGGAGATCCTCGGCCCGGCCGATGGCGCCGTACGCGCGCTCGTCCTCGGCAATTCGGCAACGCCGCTGATGCACCTAAATCGATATCCCGAGGCGGAAGCACGGATGCGGGCGGCGCTCGCCGTGACCGAGCGCCTGCTCGGTTCCGATCACGTCGAGGTCGCGACCGCGCTCGTGAACCTCTCCAACGTGATGGACCGCCTGGGCCGTGACCCGCTCCCCCAGCGCCAGCGGGCGCTCGCGATCTTCGAGGCGAAGCTCGGCCCCGAGCATCTGCTCGTCGGGAAGGTGCTCTCCGAGATCAGCTACGGCTACCTCACGAGCAAGCGGCCTGCGCTCGCGATTCCGCTGCTCGAGCGGGCGTGCAAGATCCAGCTCGCCACCCTGGGGCCCGCACATCCAGAGTACGCGTACACGCTGGCGCTGCTCGGTGGAGCGGAGCTCGTTGCCAAGGATCCGCGCGCGGTGACCACGCTCGAGGCTGCGATGGCCGCGCCCGGGGCGGACCCGGCCGGGCTCGCCGACATCGCGGCGAACCTGGCCGATGCGAAGCGCTCGCGGCGCTGATTACGCGGCTTCACACGATTTCCGCGCAACAAAGACGACGGCGCCCGTTACCAGATCGAAGTGGATCGAAGCCGTCCCACCGACCAGGAATGCCCATGTCTCGTCTACTCGTCGTATCTCTTGGCCTGCTCTCGAGCGCCTGCACTCGCTGGTCGACCGAAACCGTGTACGGCCCCAAGCAGGAGGTCGAGCGCCAGCTTCTCGGCGCGCCCGCGATCGAGGACTCGAGCTCCTCCGATCTGGAAGGCGGCTTCGTGCACGACAGCGCCTCGGCCGGCGGCCGTCACTGGCAGCAGAGCTCGAGCATCGGTTCGTTCGGCGGCAACACCTCTAGCTCGCGCATGACCCACTGCGTGCAACAGGCGAGGATCCAGTACGAGCAGGCCTATCAGCTCGTGCCGGTCGCGAGCGGCCGCGGCCTCGACATCACCGCCGGAGCGGTCCTCGTGTTCCTCGGCGGCACGATCATGCTGGCCACGCAGGCCAGCAACCACGCGACCGGATTTCCGGGCGATCCGTACTACATGGCGGCTCCGTCGACGACTCCCGGTCTCCTGCTCGGTGGCGCGACGCTCGCGGGCGGCCTCGGCCTGATCGGGTACTCGTTCGGCTTCCTGCCAAACGAGCGGCTGCGACCGCGAACCCAGGAGGGTACCCGTCACCTCGTCGAGACCCAGTTCGTCGAGGCCGCCGGCTGCGGGCTGCCGGGTGACCCTTCGCCGCGCTGACCGCGCAGCGTGTCCGGACGCGTCGACAATGTCACGGCGCGCGGGGGGTCGCCCTGCACGCGCTGGATCCCTTGGAGCACGCCGACTCGCGGAATCCAGCCGAGCAGCTGTGCAGCGGGATCCGAAGGTCGTCGCCGACGCGTAGCCATCGTGGCTCGCGACGTGGTCCGCAATCGCGACCTGGCCCGCTATCGCGACGCGACGTAGATCGCTGCGACGCCGCTGCGGTTACTCGACAGATACAGCCGGCACCCGTCGGGCGAGAGCCAGTTCGGGCCATCCCGCGCGGTCGAGCTGACGGTCGAGACGATCTTCGGCAGCCCGAACGGCTCGGCAGTGGTCGTGCGAGTCGCCACGTAGATGTCTGCGCCCGACCCGCCGCTGGACGAAGATGCGAAATACAGCGCGAGATCATCGGCGGAGGGCGTCGGATCGGTATGCCGTTCGGACGCGGCGACGAGCTCGGTGACCAGCTCGGGCGCCGAATACGCGGCTGGACCGGTGCGCGTGCTGCGATAGATCGTCGAGGTGCCGCTGACGTCGGATGCGAAGTACATCACCGTGTCGCCGCGTGTGAAGTTTGGCTGGCTGTCCGCAGCCGTGGTCGAGATGGACGCGAGCCGGACCGGCGGCTGGAAGCCGGAACCAACGGCCTGCGATTCGTACAGATCGAAGTCCCCCGCGCCGCCGGGCCGGTCGGAGGCGAACACGACGAAGCTGCCGTCGCGACTCACCGCGGGATCGACCTCGGACGATAACGATCCCAGCTCGATCACCCGCGCGACGGTGAACGCGCTCGCGAGGTCGGGGCGCGTCGCCCGATACACCTCGCCATTTCCCGTGCGAACGCTCCAGAACACGCCAGAGAGCTCGTCTGCTTCGAGCCGGAGCGTGACGTCGGCACTGCCACCCGACAGCGAGGTCAGCTCGACGGGCGAGCCGAATTCGGCGAACTGGTCGCACCCTGTCGGAGCCGCGTCGCTCCCGCCATCGCCGCGCATCGGGCCATCGAATCCGGCGAGCGGATCGAAGTTCAGGCGTCCACAGGCAGCGCACGCCAGCGTGGCGAGGAGTGCAGCGCGGCGCATGGGTCGCAGCGTACCACCCACCGTCGGCCGGAGACCGCGGACGCGCTCGCGCCCGGCGATTTTCAGACCGCGAAGAAGCTGGTGCAGGCGTACGTCTGGCTCGGCAAGGCCGACAAGATCAAGCCGGCGCGCGAGAAGGTGTTCGCGCTGTGGAAGGCGGGCAAGTTGCCGGGCAATGCGAAGGAGTACGTGATGGACCAGTTCATGGTCGGCAAGTACCGGGTCTACATGTACGAGACCTTCGATACGTCGGGCTCCCTCGCGTACGTCTACACGGCGCGGCCGACGCTCGCGGACAAGCCCGTCGGCTCGTGAACCTCGAGACCAGCGCCGTGATCCGCGAGCAGGGCGTGCCGTATGTCGTCGGCATCGACAAGGACGGCAAGCACCTGACGCTCGGCACCGCGTACAAGCAGTTGCCTGACTACGCGACGTTCAAGAAGGTCGCGCAGAAGCTGATCGCCGAGCAGTTCTAGCGCTGTGTCTGGCGCCCGTCGCTAGCCCTTCTCCGTCGCCTTTCCAGCGTTGACCCAACCGGCGATGCCCTGCGGCATGATGAAGACGTTGATGTAACCGAGGTTTTCCGCTGCGACCGCAGCGGCATGACAGGCGTGTCAAGTCTCGTTGTGGCAGTAGAAGATCAACGTCGCTGCCTTGTCCTTTGGCATCGCGTCGGCCGTGACCTCGTCGAGCCACTTTGCCGTCGGGACGTGCGCCTTGACCCAGCTCTCCTTGGGATTGTCATCGAAGACGAAGGTGTGACTATCGTGCGCGGCGATGCGCGCCTCGACCTGATCCACCGTCAGCGGCTTGAGATCTTTCTGCGAGTGCGACAGTTGCGCGTCGCTGCTCGTAGAGCATCCAAACAGAGTCGCGACGAACAGACCGGCGAGAAGTTGGCGACGTTGCATGGCGCGAGTGTATCAGGCGCGCACGTTGGCTGCGGCACTGACGCCGCATGACGGGGCGCTGCCGCACGCGTTCACGTACGTCGCGAAACCCTCAAGCATCATGATGTGGCCGGCGGCGCAGGTCCCGGGACATCAGCCCGGGAGCGTCACTTCTTCTTTGGCGCGGCCGCCTTCTTCTTTGGCGCGGCCGCCTTCTTCTTTGGCGCGCCAGCCTTCGTTGCTTTGGCCTGCTTCTTCACATACGCGGCAAACTCCTCGCCCTCGTGCGGGAAGTCGTCGGCCTTCTCCTTCTTGTGCCGCACGGAGCCCTTCTTCGCGTCGAAGACCCAATCACCGGAGTCGACGGCCTGCACGTAGCTCTCGAGCGCGGCGCGGAAGCTCGTGCCGAGCAACGCGACATCGCACTCGGAAGTGAAGGTGATGAGCTGGCCGCTGGTCCCCTTCGGCGCGGGATGGAGATCGAGGTAGGTATTGTCGCCATCCCAATACTCCGAGCCGGCGATCGGGATGCGGCGCGGATGCGACATCACGTTGTAGACGCCGCCCTCGATCGCCGGCTCGTCGTCCTCTTCGTCGTTCTCGCGCTCGTCCTTTCCACGATCGCGGAGAGGGAGGCGAGCGCGCCGCTGCCGGGCATCCACTCGAAGAGCGTGCTTGTCTCGGGGTCGTCGTCCCCAGACTTGCGCTGCTGGCCGTCGTGCAGGAGGAGCGACGCGCGGAAGTCCGCGGGGAAGGTGAGCTTCATCTTCTTCTCGGCGTCGGCGATGGCTTTCTCGGTGGCACCCGGCCGGAGCCGCAGCGTGCGGCCGTTCTTCTGCTCCCACCCCTCGAGTCGCTGCCAGAGACTTTTCATGCCTCGTGGTGCGCGATCGCGCAAGGCTGGTAAAGGCCGCTTGCATCATCACCCGCGGCCGACGGCTTCCTTCGTCGCCCGCGGCGGGCTGTTGAGGCTGGCGGCGTGCAGCGGCGGCGGCGGCACCGACGAGGTATCGACGACGCACGCGCGTATGTTATCGCGTGCGGCGCGCCGTCGTCGCGAGCTCCTTCGCCAGTAGATCCGCGACGGCGCGGATCCGGGGAATCGCCAGAGACGCGCGGCCGGCGACCAGGTGCGTCTTCGCGGGCGGCTGGCGAAGATCGATCGCGAGCTCCACGAGCGTTCGCGGGGGCTCGAGACGATAGCGAAAACCAGTGAGCACGAGCGCTCCAGCGCCAGTCTCCGCCGCGCGCATCTGCACGAGAAAGTCGTCGGCGCCGAACGCCGGTGCGAAGCCAGGGATGATCGCGGCGAGCTGCGGGTTTGGGGGGGTGTTCTCGAACGGGGCGCACCAGCCGACCCACGCGAGATCCGCGAGGCCGTAGCCGCGGGGCAAGGTCGCCGCGTAGCTCGGCGCCGCGTACACTGCGATGGGATGCTCGACCGCGGCGATGACCTCGAGGTCGCGCTGCGAGTCTCTGCGCGAGGTCGATTGCCAGCGGATCGCGAGATCCGCCTCGCGGCGCACGAGATCGACATAGCGCGTGGTGGCGACCACCTCGAGCCGCACGTCGGGCAGCTTCTTCCTCAAATACGCGGCGACCGGAGCCACGAACGCGTATGCCATGCCGGGCGCGGCGCTGATCCGGACCACGCCGCGAGGATTCGCATTGGCATCGGCCACCGCATGATCGACCTCGGCGGCGCACTCCGCCATCCGCCGCGCCGGCTCCAGCAGGCGCTCGCCGAAGCTCGTCGGCGTGGTGCCCCCGACGGCCCGCTGGAACAACGCCTCGCCGAGCTCGGCCTCGAGGCCCGCGAGCCGGCGGCTAACCGTGGGCTGCGTCAGGCGCAATGCGCGAGCCGCCGCCGACAGCGAGCCGGTCTGGTCGATCGCGAGAACGAGCTGGACATCGTTCCAGGGGATATGCACTGGCGTATGGTGCCATGCCATTGCGGTCACTTTCCATTCGTTCCTGCAGACCCCAGGGTGAGGGCATGAACACGACGCTTCTCGCTGCTGCACTCGTCACCTCCGCCACCTCGATCGGCTCAGCTTCGTCGATCCACGGCGACATCGAGGTGGACCCCACGGCCTATGTGCTCGACGGCTACTCGCTTCACGTCGGCATTGGCTACGAGCACCTACGGCTCGATCTCGGCAACTTCGCGATGGCGCTGCCGCAGTTCGTCCACGGTGACGACGGCTTCAACGTTGCCTTCGATGGCTACGGCGCGAAGCTGCAATACTGGGTCCGCTCGGATCAGACCGGTCTGTTCGCGGGCATCGATGCCGGCGTGGTGCGCGTGCATGCGCACCTGCAGGGCTCCGACCTGAGCGCGGACGATACGCAGATCGGGGCCGGCGTCCACGCCGGTTACCGGCTCTCGCTGCCGGCCGGGTTCTACGCCACCGCGTGGCTAGGCGTCGGGTATGCGTTCAGCGCGGATAATGTGATGCTCGGCGGCAAGACTTACGACGCGTCGCCATTCAGCGTGTTTCCCGCGATCCACCTCGGCTACCGCTTCCAGTGACCGGCGGGGGACCGGATCGATCTCGCGCAACGCGACGTACGCGGCGCGCCCGCTCATCTGCGGCATCACCATGTCGAGCACGATGCCGCGGTTGACGCGTCGATTCTGATCACTGGATCTCGACAGCGATGCCGGCTCGTCCTCGCCAAGGCCGAGCGCATCGATACTCAGCAGCTCGAACTCGAGTTTGCGGCCAAGCTGCGCGAGCTGGACCTGCTCTCGGGACGCCTGTCCCGCGCACAACCAAAAAGCGGCCAACCGGCCGCCACAAACTCTCCGACCTCGATCTGCCCGAGGAGCGCTCGATTTGCCGCCAGGATCTTTAGTCGGGCTCGCGCGGCCGGAGCACTACGCCAGCGCGTCGACACCGCGCGACGAAGTCCTCCATCTGCTCGGACGTCGCGACATCCGCCACCTGTCGAGGCATCGCGAGATCCACCTCGAGATCGATCCACCAGCTGTTCGCGGTGTAGTCGCTCGCTAGCATCGCGAAGGCTGCGAGATCCGCGTCGCACGCGAGCTTCGACACGACGACGCGCCACGGCGTAGGCGGCTGTGGCCGATGGTGCAGCTCGACGCCGGCGGCACGACACCGCTCGGTCAGTGAGTCGACGCGCTCCTGCGTGCCATCAGTGCCACGCGTCGCGCTGTACAGCTCCGTGTACGTCCATCCTCCACCGTCGAGCGAATTCAGGTGATCCGCGAGAAAGCTCGCGAAGCCGCGCTCGCTAAGGAACGTGTCCTCCGTGACCAGCGCATCGGCCGGCAGATCGTTCGCGAACAGCACGTCGTCGCGATACTCGAACATCCTCGACAGCGCGAGCGCGTCGTCGATGTCGCGGACTTGGACCAAGACCGCCTCCCACTCGGGCTCCTGCGGTCCGTAGGTGACGTCGATCCCGAGCCCCATCCGACTCATGGTGCCACGAAACACTGCGGCGACGTCGGTGAGCTCATCGCGCCTGCCCCGACCACACCCGAGATCGAGGCTGAGATCGTTCGCCTCCACTACGCCGAGCACTGGCCCGTCGGCACGATCGCGGCGCAGCTCGACGCGCATCCAGATGTCGTTCGTCGTGTGCTCGGGTTCGGCGAGCCGCGCGCCCCGTCGCAGCTTCGCGCCCGCATCGTGGATCCATATCGCGCGTTCGTCGACGACACGCTGACGCCCTATCCCGAGCTCCTTGCGACGCGGCTCTACGACATGGTGCGCGAGCGCGGCTACGCGGGCTCGGTCCGGACGCTGCGCCCAGCACTGCCACCGCGTCGAGATCATCGGCGAGTCGTGGCGTGACAAGCACAGCCTCGATCCCGATCGGCCACGGCCGGCACCGAGCCGGTCACGCCGCAAGTCGAAGGCCGCTGTCGACCGTCAAATCACGACGGAAAAACGTCCGCCATTAACAGGAGACGGTCATTGCCGCACGAAATGCGAAGCCATGGTCGAATGAGCTCGACCCCGAATACCTCCGCGTCTTGAGCCAACTTGGTGCAGGCGCAATCCATATGAACGATGGCGACGTGTCGAAGCAGGACGCACTCGGCCACGTGCGTCTCACGATCACCGAGTTGCTTGAGCGGATCCACGAGGCGCCAAGGAAGAAGGCGGACCGATTGGCCAAGATGGAGGTTGCCGCGAACGCGCTCGAGAAGTGGTGCAGTTTCCAACCTTGGGGATCGGACACGTCCGCCACACGCTCGGAGCACAAGGAAATCGACCTGCGGTAACCCGAACGAATTTCGTCACATCCGGGTGCGCGGTCGCGCACTATCTCCGCATGAGACATGGATCGACACCGTGCGCGCGCTCTCGGCACTTGACCCTTGCGCTATCGCTCCTCGCCTCGACCGGGTGTGTCTCCGGAGTCGATGATCTCAGCACCATCGATCAGTCCGTCATCAACGGCGTCGAAATCGATGCGTCCCTGATCCGGTCGCGAGGACTGGTGCGTGTGTCCACCCTGACCGGAATCAAATGCTCCGGCGTCCTACTCGCAAACGACTTGGTGCTAACGGCGGGGCATTGCCTATCGAGTAATACGCCGACCGGTTGGACGGAGATGTTCGCCGAGTACGACGGCCAGCGACAGGACGGCGAGCGGTTCTACTGGTTCGGCACCTGGGACCGGCCCACGCTGGGACCCGACCTCGGCCTCTTGCAGCTGCAGGATGGGTTCGAGATCAACGGCTCGCACACGGGATTCGGGCATGCGATCGAGCCCGTCACCTCCGACGAACTGGCGGGCCGAAAGCTTCAGATCTACGGTCGGGGTAACAACAGCAACACCGGGCCGGACGGATGGGATGTCTGGCGTCGCGGCGAGGTCACTGGACTACTCAAAGTAGACCCGTACGACGACGAGTACGCGTTCTGGGATGGGCTGACTGGGCAGATGACCGCGCCGGGGGATTCAGGCGGCCCGAGTTTTATCGAAGACGAAGCTGGGGTGCGGCTCGTCGGCATCCATTCCACCGCCAACTCGCCGGGCACCTGCGCTGTCACCGACAACTGCGTCGGACAAGACATGCTCGTCTACCCCGACTTCTGGGCTCTCGTCGGGATCATGGACCAGCCGTACAACATGTATGACGCCATCGAGGTGTTCGACGTGTGGCGCGCCGAGCTCCGCGTCGGGCGCATGGACGACCAGGACATCGACACGGCGCACTGGACGCTGACCGCGCAGAACGCCCAGCACCTCGCGACCAACCGCTTCGAGGTCGCCGCGCACGCGACGGGCTTCGAGAGCGCCGACAAACTCGGTCTCGCCTCCTCGAACCTCTACGCGACCGTGCTGCAAGCGCGTCCCGATATCATCGCGAACGCAGAACTCGACGCCTTCTACGACATCCACGAGACCGAGTGGGCACAGGCGCAGCGCGTCGCGATGTCGGCGTGTCGCCAGATGGGCGGCATGGTGAGTGGGTACTTCACCGGCAACCAGAACCGCGGCTCGGATTACGAGCTCGTCTGTTTCAGCGGCGGCGTGATTAACCGAACCGCGACCTGGGCCGAGCTCGACGCTACCGGCTACCGCGTCAACGGAGTGGTCCAGACCCCGTATGCGCAGGCGATGCGCGCAGCGCAGTCGTGGTGCCGAAGTCGCGGTTACGTATCCGGCTACCTCACCGGTCAGCAGCGTCGCGATAACTACGGCATCACCTGCCAGCACCTCTAGCCAGCGGTAGTGTTCAGGTGAGCGGTCGATACGTCGAGGATGCAGCTGGAGCAAAGCGCGTGACCCTATCGACTTTCTGATTGAGGGTGACGGTTTCGGGTCGCGACCAAGATCGCATGTGGCGAGCCCACCGTCCCGGATGCTTGCTCCGTGCGATCTCGTACGTCTTGCGTCGCGCGGCTAGGATCGCGATGTCCTCGCCGGCATGACGGGCCGCGGGCGGCACGTAGCCGATACCACTGTGCTGATGTTCTTCGTACCCGTTCACGGGGTGAAGTCCGGATCTCCCCGCGGCACGCTGGGGATCGACTTCTCGGATCGCGCGTGATCTAACGAATGGGTGAGCCCGACCGACGAGCACATCGACCGGCTGGAGCGGCAGGTCGAGAAGCTGCTGGCGACGGTGGAAACACAAGCAGTGACGATCAAGGCGCAGGCCGCCGAGATCGTCGAGCTGAAGCGCCGGCTCGGCGAGAATTCCTCGAACTCGAGCAAGCCACCGTCGAGCGACTCGCCTGCCGATCGTCACGCCCGGCCCAAGGACGCACCGAGGGGTAACCCGCGCGGTGGTCAGCGCGGCCACAAGGCACAAGCGGACGTTTCTGCCGGCGAATCGGGTGCGGTCGTCGACGGATTGCTTCCCCCCGCAGTGCCGGCGGTGCGGCGACGCGCTGCCGAAGCGGCGAGACGCAGATCCGGTTCGACATCAGGTCGTCGACATCCCGAAGATCGAGCCGGCCGCCGACGACTACTGGCTGCACCGCGTGTTAACGGCCCGCGTTTTCCGTCGTGATCTGACCCTCGAAGGCTCACGGCCGCTTGCGGCGTGACCGGCTCGGTTTCGGCGCCGGACGATCTGAATCGAGTCGATGCTTGTCTCGCCAAGACTCGCCGATGATCTCGATGCGATGGCAGTGCGGCACAGCGCACATCGCTCGAAGCGGAGTTCGTCGTCGTCCATCGCTTCCTGGCCCCAGCCGATGGCAGTCCTCGGACCGCAAACGCGACCCCATAGGGGCAGCGACCGTCAGGTGGAAATTCCTTAGCCCCCATGTGCTCTACGCCTTTCGGCGGAACACCAGGTGGTGTGGGAAGTGGTGTGGAACCGAAGCTACGAACGTCTAGCTATCGAGCGGGAGAAGGGATTCGAACCGAGTGAGATGGCTTAACTTTCACCAAGGTTAACCACGTGTTGCAGCGATTCTCGGTGGTTCGGTCTCTTCGTCGTCCCGCCTGTCCCCGTTGAAACAGCACCTTAGACCGGGCCTTCTGCCAAATTTTGGCAGACCAGGTTTCGGGCACTTACGGACGTCTTCCGGAGAAGGGTCCGACGTTTTTCCGCCTGGGGAATTTGGCAGAAATTTGGCAGAGGCAGCTCGCCAAGCGACGCCTACCGAACAGCGTCGAGCGTGCAGTCAACATCGAGCACCTTCGCGGCTTCGTCGTACTCGACGGTGAAGCGGCGATGCTTCACCGCGTCCTTGCATGCTTGGGCGTCGGTGACCGCGACCGCGAACGCCGACGTGGTCCGCGTTCCGCCGAGCAGCCGATCGAGCGCCGCGATGCTGTTGCCGCTCTGCACGTTGTCGTCGACCAGCACGATCACCTCCGACCGCGGGATCGGCGTCGCCGTTCGCACGAAGCCCGCGAGGATCTGATCCGCGGTTCGACGTGGACCCTTGGTTTTTGAGACGACGGGCACCGCTTGGACCGCGAGGACCTCGACCGTTCCCAGGCCGACGCCGGCAAGCGCGCGACAGAGTCTCAAGGTGCGAAACCTCGCGGTCTCGATGGTGGTCGCCGTGACCTCGGACGAGGGAACCGGTACCAACGTGACCTGGCGTGGATCGTCGACCCCGAAGAACGTGGCGAGCTGCGTGATCCGGCGTGCCAGCATGGCTGTCACGTATTCGATTGCGTTCGAGCGATCGACCATCACGGCGTGACCCGATGGGTGTAGCGGATGCGCGATGGCCTGCGACTTGTTCGGCGGCTCGCGGTTGTCCTTCACCGCGTAGACGAGGCCGCGCATCGCGGAAGCGTTCGGTGTTGAGCTCGCCGCGTTCGCCCCCGCGGCGTAGTACGTCCCCAACGCCAACCCGCGGATCGTTCTCATGTCGTCGAGCGGGCGAAGTCGATCACGTCCGAGGTCGTCCGGAGAACGCGCCCAAGCGGTTTGTCCTCGCCGATGAAACGCTTCGGCCACGTCAGCTTGGGGTCGTCGATGACGCCCGCCGCGATGAACACGGGATGCCCGACCTGGATGCTCTCCGCCGCCTGATGCAGCGAACCGCTCGTGTCGCTCGCTTCGATGATCACGGTCGCTAGCGCGAGCCGGGCCATGATCCGGTTGCGCGCGGGGAAGTTCGCCGGCACGAACTTCCCCCCCCACGTGAATGGTGAGAGCAGCAGGTGTTCGCGGTAGATCTTGTGCTGGAGGGTGCCGTGCTTCGTCGGATAGACCTTGTCGAGTGGGGTCCCAATGACGGCGATCGTTTTGCCCCCATGCTCGATCGTCGCGGTGTGCGCGGCGTAGTCGATCCCCTCGGCCAGCCCCGACACGACGACCACGCCCGCGTGTGCGCAATCGCGGGCGAGTTGCGCCGCTCGCCGACGCCCCTCGACCGTCGCCTTCCGCGCACCAACGATCGCGATGCGCGGCAGGTCGAGTAAGCCCAGGTCGCCGACACTGTGGATCTGCGGGAACTGGAGCAGCAGACCATTGGTGATGCCGACGCGCTCTGACGGCACCGTCACGACGGCGGCGAAGGCCGGCGGTGGGTAGTCGTCGTTAGGGGCGGTCATCGTCACCATCCAGCGAACCTAATCGAACGGGCTGACAACGCAACCATGCGACGCGGGGACCGGCGAATGATCCGCGAACTAGCCCCTCGAGCGAGGGCCGAGTTTGACCGCATACGCCTGACGGCACGCGGCGAGATCATCCCACAGGGACGGCGCCACAGAGCTGCAGATCGCGGGCTGCCGACAAGAAGTTCCTCGAGCGCGGTCGGCTGACGCTGCGTTGGCGACGTCCTCGCTAGGGTAAACTGCCTCAGGGGATCGGCTTGATAAGGCACACGCTGCACGGCAGGCCGCGAAGACCGACCGGTTCGTTGCCTCACTCACAAGAGAGAGCGAGTTCTTCGGCTTGGTTGGAAAGGGCTATCCGAACTCCTGCTACAAGGTGTATGCGCGGCCGACCCGAAAAGCCAAGTGGTGGCGCTTTGAAGTCGGCGCCGCGCCCTCAACGATCGATCCGATCAAGGACCAGGCGAAACTTCCGGTCGAGGGCCGAGTGACCGTGGTCTGGGCACCGGTCCACCATATGATCAACTTCACCCACCATCCCGAAAGGACGTCGATCGCGAGACTCCTCGCGCGCGCTGCGGAACTTCAGAGCGCAGGTTGAGCTTGCCGCGACCGCTGACGATCACGCAAACGGTGCCGCGATCGTGCGGCCACCCTTCGGATCCTGGACGATGATCGTGGCTGCTTTCTTCGCTCGCGTCACAGCGTTGTAGAGGAGCCGACGCTGAACCTCCAGATCCCCCCTATGTGCCAACGTCGCTTGAGACAGTCGCTTCCCGATATCTTTGTACCGATGGGCGGAGACTGGTTTCTCAAGCGTGCCGAAGTCACCCCATGTTCCTAAACAAGAAGTCCCAGCCGAGCGCGAGCGCAAGCAGCCGGCGCCGAGCGTGAACAGCTCGTCGCAGGAGTCGG
>Ga0209724_1001506_pt1 | contig 21056 bp, 17 predicted proteins | sample grotaG_FD_184143 | JGI IMG/M metagenome (GOLD analysis project Ga0209724, IMG submission 184143) | Glacier valley bacterial and archeal communities from Borup Fiord, Nunavut, Canada, to study Microbial Dark Matter (Phase II) -... | ecosystem: Environmental > Aquatic > Freshwater > Ice > Glacier ...
TTTGAGTTAGTTATACATCAAAAAGCAGTTTATTCACAAAACCACTACTTATGGCATCAAAAATAGCATATTTAAGCGAATTAGAGCGCGTTCTTTGCAATAATGAGAAAACCAACGAGGGGATCCTTTATTTTTTTCAACCTTCAACCTTGGACGGCTCTTGGACGCATTTAGTTCTTTCAAGCGCAAAGGGTTCGATGTTTCTGTGCTTTTGCTTTCGCTGTTGGTCTTCAAGCTGCGCAACGAAAGTATTTGCAGAATGCAAAACCAGCATAAAAATTTTCTTGAACACATTGACGACAATACTTTTTACCGGCTGATGAACAACCCCTGGATGGACTGGCGCAAGTTACTGATGGGTTTTTCCAAACAATTTGCAGCTCATGTAAAAACTAAGGGAGATTTTGCTTCGGCAACGACTTGCTTTGTATTGGATGATACCGATATTGAAAAAACAGGAAAAACAATGGAGTTCACCGGCAGGATTTTCAACCATGTTACAAAGCTTTACCCACTTGGGTTTAAAATGCTTTTACTGGGCTTTTGGGATGGTAAAACACTTATTTCAACCGATTGTTCACTCCATCGGGAGAAGGGGAAAAAAAGGACTTACGGCTTATCAGCCAAAGAGCTAAAATTACAGTTCAGTAAAAAGCGTGACAGAAAATTTCCAGGTTACAGGCGAATTGAAGAGTTAGATCAAAAAAAAGGTGAAGTGGCCGTTTCGATGCTCAAACGAGCAGTAAAAAATGGGTTTATTGCAAGCTATGTACTGATGGACAGTTGGTTTGTGAATGATTATATGATCAAAAGTGTCCGTTCCATAAAAAATGGAGTCATGCATTTACTGGGGATGTGCAAGCTTGACAGGCGGCATTATCTAATTGACAAAAAAGAATTGAATGCCCATCAGTTGATCACCAAAAACGAACGCAAGAGGAGCAGGTATTCCAGAAAATACAGGTCAACATACATCTCACTGGTAGCTGATTATAAGGGTGTAAAAGTCAGGCTTTTCTTCATACGGTATAAAAATGCAAAAGACTGGACAATTCTGTTGACAACCGATTTGACCTTATCTTTTGTCCAGGCAATCGAACTATACCAGATCCGTTGGACTATTGAAGTTTTGTTCAAGGAATGTAAACAATATCTGCGCCTGGGGAGTGGCCAGAACACTGATTTCGACGGACAAATTGCCGATATTACAATTACGCTGGCAACCCATACCATATTGTCGCTGCAAAAGCGGTTCAGCTCTTATGAAACAATGGGCGAACTGTTCCGCGAATCCCAGCAACATCTGCTGGAGCTAACGCTGTGGAATCGATTGGTCAAGGTATTTCTAAAAATGGTGACACAGTTGGCATCGATAATGAATGTTGATTTGGATGAAATGATGAAAAAAATAATGCAAAGTGATCAAACATGCAGGCAAATGCTGGCAATACTAAAGGCACTGGATGATTTTGAAGATAATGACTCAAATAGTACTAAAACTGTTGTGCTGCCGGCAGTAGCCTATATAAGAATATTCTGATTGCTACTTAACAACTATTATGAAATACTTAACATCCCCTTTTATGGGGCTTTACAAATGTGGGAAACTTTAGTTAATTAAAAGGAGATTGAAAAAATGATTGATCCAAAAGATTGGCTCGAATTCGGGCAGAAATTTCACGGGCACAAATGCCCTGCAATGCCAATGGGCTTGAGAGTTGGTGCAGCTGCTATGAATGCACTTGGTGTAGAAGGTGCCAAAGATGGCCAACTTGTCCAAAACTTCCGGGGTATTTATTTTGGAAAAGACCCTGTATTAGCCCGAATGCTTACTCAGTACCTGCAATTGCAGGTCATCGATTATCTGTTCATACACCTGGTAGAGCTGGGTCTTTTCACGACCATCCACCATGTTCCATAGCAGGTACAGCCCTTTGATTTTTGCCTTTCCGGTAGTGATAAGTTGTTGGGTCAGCACTACGGCAAAGCGCAGGGTACTTTCCAGCACCACCCGGTCGGCGCTGACGGGCGAAAAGATATAGTCCATCTGTGAAAGGGTCCGGATAACATCGGCATTATTCACCGTTCCGGGCAGGTCGAAGAAAATAAAATCGAACTCGCCGATTTCCGCCAGTTGCGAAGCCACCTGAACGGCATCTTCCGGAGTACTGCTTACCACAGGGTAGGTTTTACGTCCCAGGGTGGTAAACTGCCGGTAAGCCATGAGCTTGTAATGATCATCTTCCATGACCGTTTTCAGGTCGCGCGCCCGCATTTCCACGATGCTGTATTGCGGGTAGTCGCAATCAACCACGGCCACACTGTACCCTTTTACATAGTGCAGGTAACTCGCAACCAAAACGGTTAATGTTGTTTTTCCGATACCTCCCTTTTGCGTGGAGAATGCCACGTACTTACTTTCTTTTTTCATTTTTTGAACTTTTAATGGTTTGTATATTTCTATCTGGGTATCTTTTCATGTATCTGCCTGCATACGGACTTACCTGCTTAGCTACGGACTTTTCTGCCTGGCTACCTAAGTACCTGCTTGCTTACACTTGTCCGCAGGGATGTAAGTTGGTACGGAAATACGTTGGGATGTAGGTGTGTTAGTATGTTGTTACATCCCTACCTTTGTCCGTTTTTACCTGTTTCCACACATTGGTTTATTCGTATTGTTCTACCTGCATACCTGAGCAGGTATTTCCGTTTGTCCGTCCCTGTATCAGTGTGTAAATAAGACCGTATTGTCGTACCTGCAAACATCCCTGCATGTGTACCAACGTTGCAAATAAACGGCTTTCAGACAGTCTGTTTTTACATTTCAAGGGTTTGACGATAAGTGCCACCGATTTGATCAGTTGTGGCATAATACGCTACTGCATGAGTGTTTGGCCGGTCATCTACCTTTGTGCCGGGAATCATACGGTGCATTGAAAATGCCATTATCGGTTCAGACAACTTTTATGATCTGCCAGTAAAAGGCAGATTTTATTTGCTTCGGCAAATAGCAAGCTGTGTTTCGGGTTACCCGAAACCATTCCGGTAACCCGGAACTGCTTGCCCCACCGGGGGTAAAGCAACCTCCGAAGTCGGTTGCTTTTTGAAGGATTAAAGGCAGGATTAAACCCTATGCCGGATGCTTTGCCGTAAATACCTCAAATGATATGGAAGAGGAAAAGAAAATATCCCGTAAACGGGGAAAAGGCGGGCGTCCGCAGGAGGATGACCCGGCTACACATTGTGTAATGGTGCGCTTTACCAATGTGGAGAATGCACAGTTCATGACACTGTTCGAAGAGTCGGGTATGCACGCCAAGGCGCTTTTTATCAAAGCCCGGGTGTTCGATCAAACATTCCGGGTGATAAAAACAGACCGCGCCGCTCTTGAATATGTGACCAAACTGACATCATTTTACGCACAATACCGTGCGCTGGGTGTTAATTATAACCAGGTGGTAAAGGAGCTTCATTCACATTTCTCGGAGAAAAAAACGCTGGCATTGTTGTATCGATTGGAAAATATTACAAGGGAACTGGTGGTACTAAGCGAACAAATTGTGCAGTTGTCACAGGATTTTAGAGAGAATTTTATGATAAAATAAATCCAGGAACAACCATCCATAATCAACAAAAATTGGAAAATGATTGCCAAAATAAATACCGGGAGCAATCTTTACGGTGCGCTGGCTTACAACCAGGAGAAAGTGGACGAAGGATTGGGAAAAATCCTTGCCACAAACCTTGTCTGTGAGCCGATGGATGCACACTTCAGTGTGCCGGACTGTGCCGCAGATTTTGCACGCTGTTTGCCATCGTCGGAACACCTGCCCACTAAAAAGCCGGTGATACATATTTCACTTAACCCGCATCCGGATGATAAACTGACCGACAACCAATTGGCGGACATCGGGCGTGAGTACATGGAGCGCTTGGGTTATGGCGGTCAACCATACCTCATTTTCAAGCATGAGGACGTTGGACGCGATCATATCCACATCGTTTCCCTTCGGGTGGATTGTGAAGGCAAATTAATAAAAGACAGTTTCGAGCATAAGCGCAGCAAAGAGATTACCGAATTGTTGGAAAAGAAATACAGATTGATTCCTGCACAGGGACAGAAGCAGCCGGAACTATGGCAACTCACACCCATAGATCTGGTGCAAGGCAACCTGAAAAAGCAGATTTCCGCCGTGATAAACCCGTTGGTTGCCATGTATCAATTCCAGACATTTGGCGAATACCGGGCTTTACTTTCGTTGTATAATATCGGACTGGAGGAAGTCAAAGGTGAAGTGCGGGGAAAACCATACCGTGGATTAGTGTATTCGGCATTTGATAAGAACGGGAACAAGGTAGGCACACCGCTTAAATCCTCGCTGTTTAGCAAAGCGGCCGGTTTCAACGAGTTGGAAAACCATATGGTGAAATCCGGCAAAGAGATAAAACAGCAAGGTCAAAGGGAACGCACGCGGGCGGTAGTGTATGGCATTGTTAATACCTCCCGCAGCGAAAGCGAGTTACAGGCGAAGTTACAGGCAGTGAATATTAACCTGGTAGTACGTCGTAATGACCAGGGTCGTATCTATGGGATTACCTTTATCGACCACAATGACCGCTGTGTATTTAATGGTTCCCGACTCGGGAAAGAGTTTTCGGCCAATGTGTTTAATGATCGTTTCAGCGGACAGCAACATGATCTTGCGGATTTGCCGAAAACGATACAACCTGATGATACCACTCTCACTGAAAAAACAACCGTCTCCGACATCGGCGATGTAATGAGCGGCCTGCTTGCTTTCCTGTCCCCTGAACTTGTAAGTATTTCTGATGATAACAACCGTCCAATGAAGAAGAAACAAAAGAAAAAACGGAAGTACGGGAGGCAGAATGGGAGTTCCTGAAAGATTGCCTGGGTGACTTCTTTATGGATCATCTCTCTTTTGGCAGGAACGGACAATTTTTTACTCCACAGTCCATCTGCGATATGATGGTCATCATTATCAATCCGATCGGCAGCGGTAGACAGTTGAAGATTGTGCCTGCGGATCGGGACGGATGTTATTGGCTGCTGCACGAATCAGCCGGATGAATAGTTTTTACGTAGCAGATTATAGACAGGACCTGTTGCCTGATGGATGTTATCAATCTTTGTCTGAATGGCATGATTGGTAAAGTAGCCTGGATGGATACGCTCTGTAACCGGTTCTATGGCAGATGGCAGATTGATATTCATCCGGTACATATCGTTCCGTTTGTCCGGGAAATCCATGAAGCAGAAAAGTTACATAGTGCTTCGTCTGCCGGAAGTCAAATCAAAGGACCTGATGTTACCAGAGCCGGGAAAAGCAGAAGCTGAACAAACTTCACTTTGGGATCACTGGACATTTTAGAGGACAGGGCGTTTGCCTTTTTTTTGCTCTTCAAAAAAAATCAAATCAAATACACTCCCCGGGAAGTCAGGCCCGGGAAAAGCTTTTCCTAAAATTGTGCGGTATCCTACTCCGACAAAAACAGGTGGCAAAGCATTTGCTTCCTTCTCCCCATGCCTGGCAGCACCTTTGGTTTTAAAATTGGTCGTGAAAATTGGGCTTTCGTTGCTATTTCTTGGGATGTTCGGCCGTGTTCATGACAAATTCCGTTAAAATTCTATGCTAAGTTAGCTCTGATCCTTGCGCGTACGTTTCACTCATGAAAGGATTTTCCCGGCATATCCTCCCTATCCGTCAGCTGACGGATCAGTCCGGTATTCCAGTTCCTCCTTGCCTGCCTCTAATTATCAAGCTGTTCACTTGCATATAATTTTTAAACTAAATTTTTGTATCATGAAAACAGCTTCAAAAACCTCTGCAAATCACAATGTTGAAAACCAGGAATCTCATTTCCATTTTAATTGGAATTCCACCTCAGATTTAGCCAGCCTCAAAGCATGGGAGGAAGAAAATGCAGAATATGCCACCTGGAACTTGATCGAAGAGGAGCAGGATACCGCCTCTTGCTGATCAGAAAAAGCTTCGAAAGGGGCTTTTTTTGTGGTCGTTTAATCAAATTTCAATAGAATTATCAACTCCTTAACTCTTTTCTTTTGGAACAACTTCCCATTGCCAATACAATGGCAAAAGCAAAAGTGTTATATTTACCACTCGATAAAAGTGTTCATTTGACAAGCAATATTTAAAATTCAGAATGCAAATCATTCATAAAATAGACGACTTCTTATTCACAATTTTCCCAAAACTTATGGGGGGGTAATTTACTAATTATCAACACATTAGAAACATACTATTCCATTGGACCTTATAAACCGAAGGTTACAATTGAAAATGATTGGGTAAATATTGAAATTGATGCCCCGACAATTATTTCACAGGAAGCCGATTACAGAAAAACAGTTGCCCTTTGCGAAAAAGGAAAGTATTCCGAAGCCAAGCCAATTCTCACAAAACTACTTGAAAAAAATCCCACCAATTCGGAATACCACCGGATTATGGGCCAGATCCTTTCGGATGAAGGGGATCAGGATGAAGCGATCGGTTGCCTGATAGATGCCCTTCGCTGGGACTCAAATAATGGTTGGGCCCTGATGATGATGGGAAACATCTTCTCAAAATTCAAAAAAGATGTTCCCACGGCCATGAAGTATTATGACCATGCCCTGGTGGCAAATCCCGACGACTTCATTACCATTAACAATATTGGAGTGAACCTGATGCAGCAAGGTCAGAAGCAGGAGGCAAAGAAATATTTTCTGGAGGCATTAAAAATTAACGGACAATATGCGAATACGCATCATGCCTTAGGGATGATTGCAGAATTGGAAAATGATTTACCTGCTGCTTTCTATAGCACGATTCAAGCCCTTAAATTCAATAAGAACAAGGATGTTCTTTATCAAAATTCAGTAAAACTTGCTTTTGAAATTGCCGGACGATTAACAAAATCTAACACCGGAAAATACATATTGGATGAATACAAGGATAAATTGATGGCTGAAGGTGGTACCGAAATAGAGATAATCGAAGATCCAGAAATACAAACCGCTGCTAAGTTCGAATTTGCCGAAAATTACAACCGGCAGAAACACATCATCCGGTTTAAACCAAAATATACTGCAACCGAACACCTGATTATTCATGAATTGGTTCATTTGGATTTTGTGATCGAAGCGCGTAAAAAAAACTTAAATCAGATCTTCTTTTCAGACAAAACTCATAAAGCTTTATTTCAAAGTGAGTTGGAATCTTCCGTCAGGAAGCTTCAAAAAATGGAAATTCCGGAGGAATCTATTGCAAACTTTTGTAATGGTTTATTCAGCATGATTAACAGCCAGATTTTTAATACTCCTGTTGACCTGTTTATCGAGAACTTCCTGTATCATCAGTATCCGCAACTAAGGCCTTACCAGTTCCTTTCGCTTATAAATATGACAGAAGATAGCATGAAAGCGGTAACGGATGAACAAGTGATCAATATAGCTCCTAAGAACTTTATCTCGAAGAGCAAAATTTACAGCCTCGTAAATGCCATTCAATTAAAGGAATTATTTGGTTTGGATTTTATTAGCGATTTTAAAGCAACTCCGGCTGAATTGACACAAGCACAAGAGTTTTATGGTGAGTTTGCGCAATACAAAGATGACCGGGAACCTGCAGAGGAGTATGAACTTGTAATGAACTGGGCCGAAGATTTAAAACTAAACAAGTTCTTTGAGCTTGAAGGAGAGATACAATACCGGAAACGGGGTGATATGGATACCTTCTTCAAAAGCCTTGAAGAAGATCCATTGGGGATAGATGATCCAGATCCGGTTAAGGAGCGCGAAATGCAAAAATTTCTGAAGAATCACCAGGAAATTGGTATTAATATGGCAGTTGCGATGTTTATGGTGGAGGCGCTTCGCTATTTCGATGAAATGCCAAAACAAAAAATAAAGAAGATTGCTGCCGAAATTGCCTTGCAAGGAACGCAGGGGTATAATCCTGATAAAAAAGACTATACGATTTCCTCAATACCTGGCAAACTCTTTTCCGGGTTTCATATATTGGCATGGTATTACGTGAGTTTTGCAATCGCGCTTCCCGAATTGCTTTCTCAACTTCAATTACCCTATGATGCAGAGTACAAATACGCATTGACATTGTACAATCCTGATTGAAATTATTCAGCAAATCAATTGATTTTCAAAAGCTTCGAAAGGGGCTTTTTTAGTGATCGATAACCTTAATTACTTGACAAATAATATTTTTATAAGTCAATTTTAGTTCTTGGCATCAACTTAAAACATTCTATATTTGCATATATCAAATAAAAAAGAAAAAATATCGAAGAAATAAAAAGATAAAGTATTATCAATTAAAATATTAACATAGCATTTAGCTATTGTTCGCACACCCAGAAACCTCGGAAATTTCACATCGCGAACACAGAAATGGAGTAATAAGCAAAATGCTCACGCCAAACGGCGTGGGCTTTTGACTTATCATTTCTGTGTGGCCGTCCGAGGGCCCTGGGTGTGGGTAAGGCTTGGTCCACGCTTTTTTTGTGGATTTTTTCTTGCCTGAATTCCAGCCAGATGCGCAAAACCACAAAAGAGCTTGCGCAATGAATAAATCCGACCTAATTCAGAAATTAAAACAACTTGAAGGTATTTCACAAGACGACCGTTCCTACCTGATTAACCTCGTAAACACCAAAAAGAAATACGGCCTTGTGTGGGAAGACAAACCCGAAGATGTGGAAGAACAGCTCCGTACCCAATTGCCCGTATTAAGTGAAGTAGTGGAGCGTCGAATTCTGGCGAAAGACTTACCTGACGAAATCAAACCAATCACTGTAATAGAAAATACTCTCTTTTCTGTTACTGAAATTAATGAAAATCAAGATTCAGACAGCCAGCTACCGATCAAAGGTGAGGCACCCAATCATATTTTAATTGAAGGCGACAATCTCCATGCCCTTACCTCCCTTTCTTTTACACACGAAGGTAAAATTGATGTAATATATATTGACCCACCTTACAATACAGGTAACCAAGATTTTAAATACAATGATAGGTTTGTAGACAAAGAAGACAGCTATCGCCACAGCAAATGGCTTTCGTTTATGGATAAACGTTTGCGAATAGCAAAACACCTTTTAAGTGAAAAAGGAGTGATTTTTATTTCGATTGATGATTATGAGCAAGCAACACTAAAATTGCTTTGTGACGAAATATTTACTGAAATGAATTTTGTGGGAAATGTGATCTGGCAAAGAGCATATGCTCCGATTAATTTAAAGAAAACAATTTCACAGAATCATGATTTTATTCTGATTTATTGCAAACAGGATTTTCAATCATTCGAATTGAATAAATTGGTAAGAAGTACAGAAGCAATATCATTGTATAAGAATCCTGATAATGATCCACGCGGCCCATGGCAATCTGATAATTTTACCGTTGGCCCTGTTGTTACTGAAAAATTATATGAAATTATTACACCTGCCGGTAGGTTAGTTTTGCCACCAAATGGAAGATGCTGGTTATTAACAAAAGATAGGTATGAAGAATTTTTGACTGATAAGAGGATATGGTTTGGAAAAGATGGCAATGGAGTTCCTCGTATTAAAAGATTTTTAAGTGAAGTTAGAGATGGAGTTATAGCTATGTCGTTGTGGACCTATCAAGAAGTTGGACACACCCAAGATGCAAAGAGAGAATTGAAAGCGGTTTTGCACGAAAATAAAAATCCATTTGAAACTGTAAAACCAATAAAGTTAATTGATCGGATATTCAGATTGTCAACGGATAATAAAAAACCGTTTAAAATTCTTGATTTTTTCGCTGGTTCCGGCACAACCCTTCAAGCCACCATGCAATTGAACGCCTTAGATGGTGGCACACGGCAATGCATAATGGTCACAAACAACGAAAACAATATTTGCGAAGAGGTCACCTATCAGCGAAACCGCCGGATCATACAAGGTTACACAAACAGTAAAGGAGAATGGGTACAGGGCTTAACCAATAATAATTTAAGGTATTACAAGAGTGAGTTTGTCCCAAGTACGAAAACTGAACCAAACAAACGGTTACTCACTCAAACCAGCACCGATTTGCTTTGCATCAAAGAAGATTGCTACACAGAACTTACGGAATCAATAGGTTTTAATCCTGCACAATGCAGGATATTTACAAACGACAGTGGCAGGTATTTAATGGTCGTTTATCATAGTCGTAAGCAATTGGAAGTTTATGAGCAGTTAATCGCTTACATTAAATCAATGAATGATTTATCTGAAAGCATAAAACTCTATGCTTTTAGCCCCGAAAAAGAAACATTACTCGAAGATTTCGCTGAAGTAGCTGATAAAATAGATGCAGTTCCTTTGCCCGAAGCCATTTATAATGCCTACCGGGCTACGTTCAGAACATTAAAATTGGATAAGAAATCCCCTGCTGCCGTTTTAGATGCAACACAAACATTGTCTCCTTTGTCGGACGAGTTGTCTGACAATAATGAATTGATTGACCTTTCCCAAGACCAAGAATAGCCATGTATATATTAAAAGATTTTCAGGAAAAAGCGGTAAAAAGTCTGCTGAACCATACATTTGAGACTATAAATTCGGCACCAACACAGATTCCTATTTTATTGGAAGCTCCAACCGGTTCGGGTAAAACAGTGATGATGGCCTCTTTTCTTGAACGGGTTATTGAAGAATTACCTTTGCAACCGGGGCTTAATGACAATGTGGCATTTATTTGGTTTGCGCCAAACACGCTACATATACAAAGCTTTATCTCGTTGCAGAAATTATATTCCGACACAAAAAAGCTGAATTGTATTGATCTAAGCGAATTGTCCGGAAATCCTGTTCTCAACCCCAAGGACTTGCTCTTTGTGAATTGGAGCAGTGTGGATGGGATGAAGAAAATCTGGAGAAGGGAGAACGAAACCAATACCAATTTAGAAACCCTGATAGAAAATACCAAATCGAATGGCACTCAACTAATTTTAGTCATCGACGAAGCCCACTTGAGCGCATTTACTGGTACACAAGCCATATCAGTAAGAAGATTGATCAATGCCAAAATTGAAGTTTTGGTTACAGCAACGCCAAGGCAACGGCCCCAACGCTCAATATTTATTTCACGTCAGGAGGTGATCAACGAACAGATGATCAAAAAAGGGGTGCGATTGAATATTGGATTGGATCCGGCTCAACAAAACGGCGAAAATGTACATATACACTTATTGAGAACCGCCTTTCAGAAAAAAAAGGAATTGGAGGCGCTTTATAATTCAGAACTTGGTGAAAACCAAATTAATCCACTTTTACTGATTCAACTTCCATCGGAAACTCCAACTTTAACTGACGAAGACAAATCAATTCGGGATACGCTTGTTGGTCTGTTAAATATGGAGTTTGACATTTCAACAAACAATGGCCGTTTAGCCATCTGGTTATCAGGAGAAAGAGATAAAGATGGCCTTGAAGAGCCAAACGGATTACACGATGTTCTTATTTTCAAACAAGCGATTGCACAGGGTTGGGATTGTCCGCGGGCTTCAATACTCGTCAGCTATCGAAATGTAAGAAGTCCGGATTTTGGTATTCAAACGGTTGGGCGGATTTTAAGGATGCCACATCGTCGACATTACCAAAACGATGATTTGAATTATGGTTACGTTTATACGAACATAGAGAGTAACAGAATTAATTTTGTTCCTTCCGACGCAGACTATTTTAATTTGCAATATGCTGAAAGAAAGAAAAATGAGTGCTGGAGTTTTGATATACTGACGACAGCAGCCGTAGTGAACGACAGGGCTTCAAAAGGTCTGTTAACTACGGTTTTCGAAAGAAAGTTTTTCGATGTGATGGAGCATAGGTATGGAATTAAACAACTTCCGGAGATTGACATCTTTACAACTGAAAACGAAGAAGATCTAAGGAGACAGATTGAATCGAACATTAAGTCTATGAAAGACCTTTTTTGGCAATTCGAAATTGATGATCACCAGATTCATATTCCTACTAATATCGAAATAGATCCTTACGAAGTAAATTCTATAATCTTAAATGATAATCAGCTACAAACTTTCGCAATAACCAATGCTGAATTTTCTTTAATGTTCGATCGGTTTTGTTACGACAATATCACACGTCTGAACCGCTCAAAAAGTTGGAAGAAGCTTAGAGAAACACTCATACATTTTGCTGAATATTATTTAAATATATTTGAATTCGAAGCACGAAAAATATTCTTGTTCCCCTACAATAAAGCCCTTTTAATAGAGCATATTGCCGTTGCACTTGAGCACTTCGAAGCTTGGCAAACCGAGCAGGGAAATGCAAACAGAAGAGTTGAAAACAGCGAATGGGCAGTTCCGGAGATTCGTTATTACAATGATTTATACAACAGACAGGAAATTTTAAGTCATGCCTTAGAACCGTTCTTCGAATATAAAAATGCGTCCTCACCAGAAATTGCGTTTAAGGACTTTTTAATTGCAAATGGAAGTCAAATTGAATGGTGGTATAAAAACGGTGATCAGGGAAAAGAGCACTTTGCGGTTCCCTATTCTGATAGTTTTTCAGTATTACGTTTATTCTATGTTGACTTTGTAATAAAATTTAAATCTGGTAAAGTTGGGTTATTCGATACAAAGACAAAGCGTTCTGATGTAGAAGCACCTAATAAGCACAATGCTCTATTAAACTATATCGAAAAAGAAAATGCAGCAAATCCGGAAAGAGTTTTAACCGGAGGAATACTAATCCCTCAAGAAACTGGTGATACCGTCTCATTTAGATATTGTACAAATCGCATATCAGATACAAATGACCTCACCGGATGGGATTTCTTTAATCCGGCAACCATCAATAACAATTAAAATCATGGCAAAAAAAGGATTAGACACCACGTTTTTGCATTACGGTATTCGGAAAGAGGATATCAGCCTAATTGAAACGCTTTGTACCGAGCATAAATTAGAGTTCGATTGGGTAAAGGAAGACTTGCTCAAAGAGTTCCATGAGCGTAAAATTCGTAATCAGGAGATCGATGAAAAGTCGATTGAAAAAGTGATCGAAAAAGCACTTCAAAAAATAAAGTAGGCCATGATAATCAAACGAATAAAAGCCCGGAATTTTAAAACTTATCTCAACCTCGATTTGGATATTTCTGTCGATCAGGATAGTCCGATTATTTTGATCGGAGGTGTAAATGGTGGAGGAAAAACGACTCTTTTCGAATCGATTTACGGCGCGTTGTATGGCTTGCAAATAAACACATCAAGGCAATTTACAGAGTTGTTAAATGCAGGGGCCTTGGGTAAAGAAGATGAAAAAATTGTACTGGAACTCCATTTTACCGGCAGGGTATTGAACGAAGAACAGCAATATATTTTGACTCGTACTTATGCTCTCAATCCATCGGGTAATCCGGTTGAGAGTGTAAAACTGAACATGAATGGTACCATTTTTCTATATGGCTCTGCCACACCTGCTGCACAACGGGCAGAACAGGAGGCTCAGTTGAATAAAATTATCAAAGCAAACTTACCCCAGGAGTTAAGCCGCTATTTTCTTTTCGATGCAATGGAAGCCGGGAACTTATTAAAAGAAGATCAGTTAAACCGGGTGATCAAAGAAAACATCGAGAATGTAATGGGCTTCAATAAGTATATGCAACTGGCAAAGTCTTCCGAGAGCTTATACCAGGCGTATACCGCACAACGATTACAGGTTGCAAATGAAAAGAATGAATACCTTGAACTTGTTGGACAAAAGAAAAACAAGGAGGCGGAATTGTCAGCCTTTGAATTGCAACTTCAGGATGCTCTGCAATACTCTGTTTCGGGGAAAGAGCTAAATGAAAATCTTAAAAAAGGTTTGAATCAGGAATCCACTATAAAGAATAAGATTGAACAGACTAATAATCAGATTGAAGCCATCCATAAAAAGGAGATATTTTTCAGAAACGAATTGGATAATTTCGTAAAAGACATTGAAATAAATGTTTGTCTGCCAAAACTAATCGAAGCCATAAAATCTGAAATTGGGTTGATACTGAAAATCAAAAACGAGAAACAGCAACAAAACAATTCAAACGTTAATCCCGATCAGATTGAAGCTATTGGAAGAATCATTGTACAATATCTAATTCAAAAGAAGCTTCTTCTGAAAGACATTGTAATATCAGATCTGGTGGATTATGTGATTGCTTCAACCGATAACTCCAATATTACTGATGACTATGATTTTTTGGACTTTTCAGAAGTTAAAGCGCTGGAGGATTTATTAAATCAGAAAACGGTCAATGCTTTTCCTGTACTCAACCAACAGCAGGTTGAACTTAACTTGTCTTTAAATCAGATTCCCGGTTTTCAGCTTCAGATTGAACAAATGAAAGCTCAAATTACTGGCAGAGATTATGCTTTGCTAAAAGCTTACGAAGAAAATGAGGCCAACATTGGGAAATATGGTCTTCAGATTACTGAAATCAAAGCCGAGATAAGTAAAATCTCTAAGAAGCTCCATCAGTACGATATTCAAATTAGCCAAGAACCCGATCCAAAATACGACACATTAGGGAAATTAAAAGCCTTTTTTGAAGATGTTGCCAATAAGCTGCTGAAAGTTAAAAAGCAGCAGATTGAAATGAGAATGAAACATGATCTGAACATTAATTTAACTGCTTACCGTGATGTGATTGATCGTGTTGAATTATCAGAAAATCTGGCAAATCTGACATTTAAAATATTTCATACTTCTGGCAATGAAGTCTATCTGAATCAATTGAATACAGCTTCAAAACAGATTGTTGTGCAAGTTTTGCTGAAATCGTTACACGAATTTGGCGACTATGACCCACCAGTAATGATCGATACTGTGATGGGGGTTTTAGATGAAAACAGTAGGTCGACAGTATTGGAGAATTACTTTCCTGAACTATCGCATCAGACCATTTTATTGAGTTCAGATAGCGAAATAAGACCTGGCACCGACTTTGAGAAGATTAAACCTTTCGTTTCAAAGGCATTTACCTTGTTAAGAGACAGGGAAAAGCAATTCACAGAAATTATTCCCGGTTATTTTGGCAAAACTTTAAACGACTAAGAAATGAGCATTATCAATCTTCAAAATATACGTCAGGCAGAAGGGTTATTGGAAGATCTGCATGAAGTTCGAACAAGAATAGAGCAACGCATCAATCTTGATAATTATTCCAATAACCAAAAAGGAGTTATTATTACTGGAAACAAAATCATGCGAATTTGTCTGCTGGCCGGTTTATCAAGTAAAGAGCATCGTGATCTGGCTGCCATTGAGCAAATTCAAATGTCGAAAAATAGTAACAGGATTTTCGAAACGCTATTTACACTTCACAATTTAAGTACTGTTTATTCCGCATTACTCAAATTACGTTACCAGGGTTTAGAAATTGATTGGGAGAACGCGAGTTTGAAAAGCAAAATTATCAATGCTGAAATTCTCAGTGGCAGCAAAATACTGGCTTCAGATTCTGCTTTGGATGAATGGTTATTGAACACCGTAAATTTCGGGAGCAGTACAAAAGCAGGAAGCATCCCCTATCTGAATTTGAACATTGGTTTCTACGAAGACAATATTCAGGCCATGCTAAACCTGAACGGAAGGGATATAACAAATACTCAAATTCTTGTTGCAGGAACGACTGGCTCCGGAAAATCGAATCTATTGGCTGTTTTGCTTAATGAAATCAGAACATTATCCATTGAAAGTCAATACCCAGTGAATTTTCTACTGTTTGACTACAAGGGTGAATTTTCTGATCCGGCAAATAACAATTGGCTCAATCTTTTCGAAGTGGATCGAAGTGCAATTCTTGATCCTATTGCAGCTCCACTCCCATTCAACCCATTTAAAGAGTTTATCGGCAAGGCACAAAACGAAATAAATCTTTATTCAACCGAACTAGCAACAGCCATTTGTGCCATCGATAATGCCCGAATGAGTGCTAACATGAGCAACCGTTTGTCAGAAGCTATCATTAGTTCATACAAGCGCACACAAAACAAAGCAGTCACTTTTGATCAGATTTTAAAAGAATACGTGGCATTATTGCCAAACAATAATCGTGAAAATGACGATAGCATTACCTCTGTATTAAAACAATTAATCCGAACAAACCTATTCGCCAAAGAAGATCAGATTGATTTGATCAAGGATAGTTACATCGTTAAAATGGATGGGTTTCCGAAAGATGGACCAATTGCAAAAGCAATAGTCTATTTCATCGTTTCAAAGCTGAATACCATCTATGAGAAACTTCCCAAACAAGCCGTTGATGAATCCTGCGTCGAACTACGTCATTTCACTATAATTGACGAAGCCCACTATATGCTTGGTTTTGACAATAAACCACTACGTGATTTGATTGCTGTTGGCAGGAATAAAGGATTGAGCATTATCCTTGCCACTCAAAATATGGATAGTTACAAGAGTGAGTATTTTGACTTTTATGCAAATGCGCAGTATCCATTGATCATGAAGCAACAATCCATCAATGATGGAGTCATTAAAGACTTATTTGGTGTTTCAGGCAATGAATTTCAGGAAATCAAACAAGCAATTGCTGGTCTGCAAAAAGGTGAACTGATCATCAAGAATCCAACCGCAATTACATTAGGTATGGGAAAGAAATACAAAAAAATAAAGGTAAGTCATTTGATATAAGGAAATGAAATTATGCCAAAAGCTAAAAATCCATTGCTGTCATTAATAAATAACCAAGGTCCGTTGGAGGAAAGTGCGCTAAGTGAATTAGCGACATATTTAACTTCGAACAAAACATACAAGTATACACCAACTTACTTATGTGATTCTGAAGATGAATATATTCGCTTCAAAATTAACTTATCGGAATTCAAAACGAAAGTATTAACTCTATATACTCAATTAAGAACCGAAATAGAAAAACTCTCATTAACTGTTTTCTCCACGTATGAAATAAAAATTAATAAGGCTGTTTCGGTTAGTTCAGACGAACCAGAGCAACTTAAACTAATCGAAATAGATGGACATCAACTTCTCGCATTTTTGAATCAAAGGGATTTTTTCAAACATTACTTGACGTTTAAATTTAGCTATAATAAAGACATTCAATTATTTGAAATACAACTAATTGAATATCTAAACAGTATAGAACACACTTTTGAGATAAGGAAGGAAACTGATATTGAATCAGCCATTGCATTCTTTATTAACTTATTGAAACTTACCTTATGCGAAAAATAACACTATATGAACAAATTATAGCTCCGGAGAATATTTACAAGGCGATATATTCGTTAGAGTCATATATTTTCGAAAAATATTTATTAAAGAAGATCGACTATAATGATTATTTGCGCTTACATGATAAATTCGACGACAGGTTCATAAATAGCTACATCAGAAAATGCGTTAAAAGAATTGATTATATCCTTAATAGTGACGAGCTTTTTGATTGTGATATTTATTTGAAAGCAAAAAAATTTAACCAAGCAACCGAAAATGTGGAGTTTCGACCGATACATACATCATCGTTACTAGATCAAATATGCATGGTTGCAATGTTGTCTGTATTGATGTTCGATGATTCCTCTGGCACAAGGAGATTGTCAGCAATCAGCCGGTTACTACCTGCAAATTTTTATGGAAATATTCCGAGTAAAAATGTTTCAGAACTATTTAAACCCTGGAATAAACAATATAAGGAATACTCAACGAATGCCATCGCGGCTAATAGGACTTATTATGAAACAAAAAAATATAAATATGAATTAATACTTGATCTAGAACGCTTCTTCCCGTCAATTAACCCAATATTTATCTACAATTATATCAAAGAAAAATGGCCTGTTAATGCATCTCCGGAGGATAAAAAATGGGTCGCTATTATTTTGGAAAAATTGCTTTTCTTCAACCTTACTCTTGAAGAAAACGTAAAATATTTTTATTACCCGGATGGTATTAAAAGTCTGAAACGACTGAAATATAACATAGGAATTGCCCAAGGCCTACCACAAGCTTATTTCTTTGGAAACATTTGCATGTCCCTCATTGCCAAACATGAGAAGAAATTATTAAATGGAGACTCATTTTACTATGTTGATGATTCGATAATTTATACAAACGTTGAAGTAAAACAGGAGTCGATCGAAAAGTTGGGTATGCAAATAAATTCGGAGGTAAATAAATACCTTGATGCTGAATCTTTACGGAATAGAAATCTAAAACTGTTTCATAAAAAGGTTGAGGATAAATACAAATTGACTATCCACCCATTGGGAGGAAAATCTGAATTTAGAAAAATCGAAAAGATTGATTCTTTATATTTCTTAGCCAGACCAGCATCTCCGTTGCCATTTGAAATTCGAACAGCACAGGATGAATTTGAAGATAATACCTTACTTGAGAAAATACAATCATTATTGGATGCGATCGACTATTTGATTGAAGAAGCCAGAAGTAAAAAAAATGACACTGAGCTTAAAAGATTGTATCGTTTTCGGAAGTTTTATCTAAATCGTCGAAACTATTTAATTCTGTCCCAAACTGCTGATATATTATACGATAATAACGAGATTGACATGTTTGTCGAGAAATTTAATCTCAAAGTAACCCCGTCCAAATCTGACTTTTTTGATTTGCTTGAAAGCGATGTATTTTGCTTTGAAAGCCAAGCGATAGCAGAGCAGATCTCGAATGAAAAAGAATTAAGGGACAAATTTCTTAATACTGTCAAAGCATTTGAAATGTCTTGTTTAGGTAATGATCACAAATCAAGTGAGGATACACAACTATATTTCAGCAAAATATTATCAACAATATACAGTATGGATTCCAAATCGCTCGAAAAGTATATTAGTCTAAAAAACAACAAGCATATAAAAGGAATAAGTAGCCACAAACGGCTAACAAGAGACAATAAAATTGAAAACATTAAGAAAATAATTGATTCTATAAATTAATAAAATGACTCCTGAAAACAAGAAATCATATCGTCTTATTGATCAAATTCAAAAGCTAATAAACTTTTATTCGGAAGGAAAATATGAGTTCATCTATAAAAATTCGCCCGATTTTGTCAGACAAATACTCAACACATCCATTTCAAAACTGCTTAATGTCGAGGTTAACGATACATTTCTGATTTTTAAATCTAGCAATCGTGCAGTTTACTATTTCGAGTTAAGGATACTAGTATACCTAAGATCGAATAATTTTCATATTGAAGAATTTAAATCAATAGTTAACGAAATATACAACAGTAATAATTCTGGACAGTATTTTCATAAGATAGATATACAACTGCTCGAAGTACTTTCTATTTTTAAGTCGTATATAAAAGATCCCATCAAAATTGACAAACTTATTAAAGTTCACCAATATGTAAGTGGCATATGGAAAAATGGATCGAAATATTTGCATTTTTACACATTACATAATGAAGAACATTCGATTGAACTGATAAAGCAAAGTGTTAAAATTACGACGACTATTGACTACCTTAAATTGAAATCAGATGACTATTATATACTTTTCCTTGCCTGCTATCTTCATGATATTTCAATGGCTTTGCATCCAAACTTGGAGATGTTTGCTGGTGATTTTATCGAAAGCGACCTAATATATAGTGAGTGGAAAAGAGATATTTACAAAGTAATTGGTATAGATTTTTCAGCATCAATCGAAAACAAATTTGCAATAGATCTGGAGCTAGTTGATAAAGCGGATTTAAAAATATTGTTATTAATGTATTTCAAGAAACTTGATGAATATTTTGAATCAACTATTAGAAATTCTCATGCTTCTCAAAGTGCAAAATTCATCAAATCTCAAGCTGATTTAACATTCATTGATAAAGCTTTTATCCAATTGGTAGCTGATGTATCTGAGGCTCATTACTACGACGCTAAAGATGTCTATAAATTGAAGTCAAAGGCAAGTGACGATCTTTTCGACATGAAATACATGATGATCATATTGCGTTTTGCCGACCTTCTGGATATGACCAGAGAACGGATAAGCACCAGTTTTATGAAGCAGAACATTAATTACATGTCCGGTATTTCAAAATACCATTGGATATCCCATCTATCCATAAATAATTCTAATGTTGAGTCCGAATTTGAATTTGTTCCTCCAAAAAATAAAGATGAACTGAAGATCAAAGAAACAGTTAAGCTAAAAGTTAATTTGAATACCTGCCAATTAACAAGTGTTTCAGATCGTCTCAATTGTTCAGATTGGCAGGCCAAATATGATGAGAGCCTTAGTTCTATAATTATTAATATTAATGATCATCTCAATAATAATATAGAAACGAATTGTGATTATAAATGCAATCTATCCTGCAAATGGTTTGTAAAGAAACAAGAATATCTATTTAAAGAGTTATATGAATTGCAGCGGTACTTGAATAGAACAGAAAACAACATTTTCAAAACTAATTTCCAAGTCGAATTACATTTTGATAGCCAGGACGCTTTGCCTCAGGAATATCTTGACGTTGTCTTGGAGAACATTTAGCACATTGGAAATCAGACCCAGCTCTTCAGTAATCTCCTTCGTGATTGATATGCTGAACCGTTCACTTGATCTGAAAGAACAGCGGATGAAGACCAAATCAACCTTTACCAAAAGGAAAGTATAGTCCATAACGCTGTTATGCTCAAATTACGGTACAATCGGTCAATTGACGGAGATCGCAGCACGGAAATATCAAGATGAAGTATTCCGGTGATTATTTACCTTCTACGACAAGGTTGATAGGTCAGATATTCGGAATGACTGATTTTTAAATGCTTCGAACCTTAAAGTTTTTCAAATATTCAGCAATTGAATTAACCGGCAGTTTGCTTCCAACAGCCTTTACATTGCGGATAAAATCGTTGCATTCGTGTTCTGAGATTTGTTTTTCTTTCAGGGCTTCTGCCAGGAAATCCATTGTGGTGAGATAGGTGATCTCATTTTCATCACAATAACTGGTTATGTCTTTTAGGTTACTGCTGGCCAGGATGTCTTTATTGAATTTGCAA
>Ga0209724_1001511_pt1 | contig 21012 bp, 17 predicted proteins | sample grotaG_FD_184143 | JGI IMG/M metagenome (GOLD analysis project Ga0209724, IMG submission 184143) | Glacier valley bacterial and archeal communities from Borup Fiord, Nunavut, Canada, to study Microbial Dark Matter (Phase II) -... | ecosystem: Environmental > Aquatic > Freshwater > Ice > Glacier ...
ACTTAAATCCTTGCCCGATCCGCCCGCAGCTGATTTTATTTCGCGGCTTGGGCAACGTTTATCCGCCCTCGGCGGCATTCGCCCGCCCGCTGATTTTCAAAATGCCGCATAATTGGCGAGGGTATTGTAAAGGAATTGAAAAATCATGCAAGCAGTAAAACAACTACAAACTGAGCGTATCGACTCGCCCATTGGAACGATTTTGATGGTGATCGATCAGGACAAATTGTGCGCGCTGGATTATCTGGAATATGAAGCGCGCATGATCCAACTGTTGACGCGACGCTATGGCGCATTCGAGCTGACCGACAGCAGCACGCACAGCGCAATCAGTCAGCAGGTAACCGCTTATTTCGCAGGTGATCTGCAAGCGCTCGACTCGATCGCCGTGGATACGGGCGGTACAGCGTTTCAGCAGCAGGTCTGGTCAGCGCTGCGCACGATCCCAACGGGCGCAACAGCCACCTACGGACAGCTTGCCGCACGGGTGGGTCGCCCAACCGCTTACCGTGCTGTCGGCATGACCAACTCGCTTAATCCAGTGGCGATCGTGCTGCCGTGCCACCGCGTGATCGGCGCAAAGAACGCGCTGACAGGCTATGCAGGCGGGTTGGCGCGCAAAGAATGGCTGCTGCGACATGAGGGCGTGCTGTTCTAGCGCGTATTGGGTAGACTGTTGGGCAAACCCCTAACCCCACCCTTCCCCCGATTACAGGGGAAGGGAGCAACAGCGCGGCATTTAGGGTGAGGCTTATTGAAAAGGCTTAACCACCACGAACTTCTCAGTTGATTTAACTGGCAAAGCGGCGCTGGTCACGGGCGCGGGCGAAGGTGTCGGCAAGGCGATCGCGCTGGCGTTAGGCGCGGCGGGCGCATCGGTATTCGTGAACGATCTGAATCCTGATCGCGTGCACACCGTGGCGGATGCAATCACAGCGGCGGGCGGTCAAGCCGTCGGTTGGGATGCGGATGTCACTAACAAATTTCAGGTCGGATCGATGATCGAAGCCTTACGCGATCGTTTCAACGGTTTGCATATTCTGGTCAATGCGGCAGGTGTCGAACGTGCCAGCAGTTTGTTCACGCTGGACGAATACGATTGGCGGCGTATTATTGAAGTCAATATGACCGGCGCGTTTTTTTGCTGTCAATTGGCCGGGCGCGTCATGGCCGATGAAGGCGGCGGCATTATCGTCAATGTGGCAAGCGTATACGGTCACCCACTGGCTAAACGGGACGGCGCGGCGTATGTTGCCAGTAAGGCCGGTTTGATCGGCTTCACGCGTTCGTTGGCGCAAGAGTTCGCGCCCGCCAATATTCGCGTGAATGCGGTGTGCCCCGGCGATGTACAGGAATACGGTGCGGTCAGCACGCCCGGCAATCCACTCGATCGGATGGGCTTACCTGAAGAAGTAGCAAGCGTGGTGCTCTTTTTGTGCTCGGATGGCGCATCGTTTGTGAATGGTCAGGCGATCAACGTGGATGGCGGCTTAGCGATGATGTAAGCGTGCTGCCCATCAGGATAAATATGCTTGCAATGCCGCATCAATCGCCGCCGCCACTTCCGTCACGGTTTGGGTCGCGTCAACGCGTATCCAGCGTGCCTCATCGTTCGCGATCAACGCTTCGTAACCATCACGAACGCGCTGGTGAAAATCGAGCGCTTGCGCATCCATGCGCGTCCATTCCGCGCCTGCGAGCGCTGCCTGCTGGCGACGTTCCAAAGCGTCCGATGGTTCAATATCCAGATAAAAAGTGCAATCCGGTAGTAAACCACCCGTAGCAAAGCTGGTGATCTCATATAAAGCGTTCAGATCAAGGCCACGCCCGTAGCCCTGATAGGCAAAGGTGCTGTCTACATAGCGATCCACAATGACGATATGCTGCTGAGCCAGATGAGGACGGATCACTTCATGCACCAACTGCGCACGCGAGGCGGCATACAACAAAAATTCAGTGCGTGCGTCCATCTCATCATTGTGGAGCGCGTGCAGCACTTCGCGGATTTGATCGCCAATAGGAGTGCCACCTGGCTCACGACAGCGGATCACGGTGTAGCCTTGCGCACTCAGACGCTCGGCAAGCAAGCTCACCTGGGTAGTTTTGCCGCCACCGTCGGGTCCTTCAAACGAGATGAACACAGATCAATTAGTTTCCTGAGAAATGGAATGCGTGTTCATTGTAACGCAAAAAGCCGTTGACCCCTAACCCCAACCCTCCCCCATGTACAGGGGAAGGGAGTCAGGGAAGGAAAAACTTTGATTTGCTGTTAGATTTGCACCTACGCCGCAAGCGGCATATGGTTCAAGTTGTCCTTGACGATCAGCGCGGCAGCTTTGTAGACGCCGTTCGCGTTGATGAAATAATCGTACAGCACCGCTACGAAGCGGAAGCCATTTTTGAGTTGTGCCGTCAGCGTCGGGTCGATCAGATCGCCTGCTACGACGCGCTGGCAATACTCGTGAATGTTCATCTTATCAGCATGATTGACGTAGCCAGGGAGCATTCCGCCCGCGATCTGACCGCGCAGATTGAGCCGTTCGACTAAGCGAGTGCGCGCCGCGTACAGCGTTTTGCCGACGCCCAATCGCCGATAGTCAGGATGCACATTCATATCCGCGCCGTACAGCCATTCGCCACGCGGATTATGTCCACTCAGCCAGCCATGATCGATAATATCCAGGAAGCTGTGCTGCGGGTGATCGAAATCGAAGTTCATGCGCATGGTTGAGGTTGACCCGATGGTCTTGCCATTAGCCTGCGCGACGAACTGCCCTTCCGGGAATAAGCGCAAATGATTCATAAAATGCGCGACTTTGAGATGTTCGTCGGCGTGAAGCGTCGGGAACACCAATGGTTGAAGTGCGGCCAAGGCCGCCACATGAGCAGGGGTCATGTTGGCAACAGTTATTGTTTCCATGATCGTTACTCGCAGAAATGGGAAGAAACGAAGTTCCCAACTCCGCTACCTCCCTTTCTGTATATCGAGCAAAACATCTTCGAGAACATCGAGCGCTTCGTGCAGCTGATCATCGGTGATGACCAGTGGGATCAGGAAGCGCAGACAACTACTATACAATCCGGCGCGGATCATAATCAGGCCGCGTCGGTTGGCCTCTTGAATAATCGCCAGCGTCAGGTCTTTGGCGGGCGTTTTAGTGGTGCGATCGAGCACCAGTTCGATTGCCAGCATCGCGCCGAGGCCGCGCACATCCCCGATCAAGTCGATCGTGTCGCGCCAACCCTCGAAGCGTTCGCGCATGATCTGACCGAGATAATCGGCACGTTCTACCAGCTTATCCTCTTGCAGCATTTGGATGGTCTGGATTGCGGCCACACAGGTCAGCGGATTGCCGCCGTAAGTGCCGCCGATGCCGCCGGGGTTGGGCGCGTCCATCACATCCGCCCGGCCTGTGACCGCGCTGATCGGCATTCCCGCACCAAGCGATTTGGCGGTGACGACCATATCCGGCACGACGCCGTAATGTTCAATGGCGAACATCTTGCCGGTACGCCCAAAGCCGGTCTGAATCTCATCGGCGATCAACATCATGCCGTGCTGCTGACAGCGCATCGCGATGTGTTGCATGTAGCGCAAAGGCGTCGGGATGAAACCGCCTTCACCGAGCATCGGCTCAATAATGACCGCAGCAACCGCTGATGGATCGACCTGCGCTACGAGCGCATTATCGAAGGTCGTGATGCACCAATCGGTAAACTCGTCCTCGCTCATTTGCGATGGGCGGCGGTACTGGTAGGGGAAACCGAGCCGATACACATCGGAGGCGAAGGGGCCAAAACCCTTTTTGAACAGATCGTACTTGCTGGTGAGCGTCATGGTCAATAGTGTGCGACCGTGATACGCGCCCTCAAAACAAATAATGGCGGGACGACCTGTATAAGCGCGTGCGCAGCGGATCGCGTTTTCGACCGCTTCCGCGCCGACGTTGGAGAGAATAGTCTTCTTTGGGAAATCGCCAGGGGTCAGCCCATTCAGCATTTCGCAGACTTGCACGTAGGATTCGGTGGTGCCGACCAACGAGCAGAGGTGGATCAATTCTTCAGCTTGTTTCTTAATCGCATCGACGACCGCGCCGGGCGTGTGCCCAACCGCCAATACGCCAATGCCGCCCGCCAGATCAATGAACGTGTTGCCATCCACATCGGTGACCAATGCACCGTGCGCATGAGCAGCCACGACCGGCGTTGCGCGTCCTAACCCACGAACAACCGCAGCATCACGCCGCGCCAGAATTTCACGTGCCTTCGGTCCAGGGATTTCAGTGTTAACCTGGATCGCACGCGTTGAAACGACCGTCATAATAAGGTTCCTTGTCTAGATATGCACAGATACGCGACACGGCCAGCACCAGAGGCATAGACCGCAACGACTTCGGACGGACAGGTTGCGCAGACGAAAAGATAAGGGTCATACCGGCAGGAGGTACTCCATTTCAGCTTACGTTATCTAACGGACATCATCATACCATAGAATAGTTAAATGCGGTTAACATCGGGCGCTTTGTACGAACTTTGTATCACAAGCGTTATACAATTTGCCCGTTTATGGTCTACAAATTCAGAGCAGGCGAACGTGCCTTCTCTTACGTGCGGCAGGCGATGTGCGCCGTAAAAGCAAAGCGCATACGCACAACGCTTTAGCCGCTCACGGAGTGTTCAAAAACGCGCGCAGGGTTTCGCGTGTCTTAGGCAGCCCCAATGCCCTCAGTGCATTCGATAAAATTGGCATTGGCGTTGGATGTGGCCGCCATAATATGCCAACATCGACAGGAATAGTGTTCCATACTGTTTCATCATCGCAAAGTGCAGTCAAGATAATACGCTGTGCGTCTGTCAAATTGGTAGGTAACATGAGAGTATATGATCCCCACCCGTGCCTAAGATCGTCTGGAAAAGCAATGCGGATCAATGAACTGGCAAGATGTGAGGTTATATCATCCGGCGCAATTGCTAAAAGATGCAACCAGTTTATAATGGTTGTGTCCGCTAATTCAGCGCTAAAATTATACAGTGAACTTGAGGCCGTGAAACGCTTGTGCTCACCTCCCAACTTTGAGTCGCTGTCAAGCGTGGACAGGTCACGAATGGCCTCAACGAATAGCTCAACTATATCGTCCGGTAACGGTTGACCCGTAATCTTGCTGAGTTCAGTGATAATGCACGCCGATTCCCAACAGACTGTTTCAGCTTCATTTGGATCGTGAAACAGTGACTCAAAAAGGGATGCGTAAGTTTGAGCAGGCGTTGTAAGTGCCCACAAACCCTTGACCAATGCCACACGTATCGCTGATTCCGTTTCAGTTTTTAGCAGCGCCAAAAATTGCGGAATGATTTGCACGCTGTAGTGCCTAAAATAGGTTAATAAATGAACATCGTTCAGCCGAATACCAGCGTCAAGACTATTTAACAACTGTAGATACAATGGAAGGTATGAGCTGACTGCAATGCTGCTTTCTCTCTGAAATCTTGTCCAAGACGACTCAATGATGTTATCTTGATCACCTTGGCTTTTATACTGGTCACTCTCAAAATAACTACTGTAAAATCCGCCCAACATGTCAAGCATTTCGTGTCGATTTGGCACCGCTTCATCTTGCAGCAGTTCGACGAGAAAAGGTACTGTAGGCGCTGTTGCCTCATAGATCGTAGTCTGATGGTTGATAACGTTAACCAGATCATCCCACAGCTCACTGCGCCGCGCTTTGTCTGTTACAGTGGCAAGTTTGCGGAGAAGTATCGGCACCTTGTCCGCCGGACCGTAAGCACCTTGCAACGCGTGCCAATCGATTGTGTCTAATGTTTCAAGTGACATGCTTTACCGACTCCCTTTACGCACTTTGCCTAAATTTTTACCACCATTGTACACATAATATAGCCACACTCAGCCCAAAACGCGTTATAATCCGTGTGATAAGGCGCATTGCCACGCTTCCAAACAATTTTTCTAAACCGCAGCAATATATAGTAGTTGAAATGCAGACAAACACACAGACGATCATTGGTAAACGCTACATCGTGGTCAATAAACTTGGCGAAGGCGGCATGGGCACGGTGTACCGCGCAATTGATCGTCTGACCGGGCAATTTTTGGCGCTTAAACAGGTGACGACCGCAACTGAACGGCTCGTATTCACCACCCTCACCAGCGAAAGCACCGATTTGCGATTGTCGCTGGCGCGTGAGTTTCAGATGCTGTCATCCCTGCGCCACCCCAATATTATCGGCGTCCGCGATTATGGCTTCGACGAACTGCGCCAGCCATACTTCACGATGGATTTATTGGAAAACGCGCAAACTATCATTGAAGCCGGACGCGGCCAATCGATCGACACTAAAAGCGATCTGCTGACGCAGCTGCTTCAGGCGCTGGTGTACTTACATCGGCGTGGCATTTTGCATCGTGACCTGAAGCCGAACAATATTCTGGTCGTCAACGGACAAATTAAAGTGCTCGACTTCGGCCTATCAGCGGCGCGCGATCAACGTGAAGCGGCAAGCGAGTCGGTCGTCGGTACGCTGGCTTACATGGCGCCCGAAGTGCTGCGCAGCGACCCGATCAGCGAAGTTACCGACCTGTACACGATCGGCGTGATCGCTTACGAATTGTTCACGGGCAAGCATCCGTTTGAAACGGTCAGCGTCTCCAAACTCATGGCCGACATCCTGAACAGTGAACCGAGTCTGAGCGGCTTTGAAGCCTCGGCGGTACAAGCTGCATTGAGTGCGGAATCCGCTAAATGGTACGACGGCGTGGGCGATGACATGGTGCAGGTTGAAGGATCGGATTTGAGCGATCAGCAGCGGCAAGCGTTATCCGCTGTCATTCGGCGTCTGCTCTCCAAAGCACTGGAGGAACGCTATCCAACAGCGCAGGCTACCATTATCGCGTTGAACAAAGCCGTCGATCGCCCGATTCCGCCCGAAGCCGCTGCCATTCGTGAGAGCTTTCTACAAGCGGCACCCATGATCGGACGCGATAAGGAGTCGAATTACCTGCTGAGCACGCTCAATCGCATGTTTCAGGGCAGCGGCAGCAGTTGGTTGATCGGTGGCGAGAGCGGCGTCGGCAAGTCACGCCTGTTGAGCGAAACGCAGACACAAGGGTTGGTACGCGGCGCATTGGTGGTGCGCGGTCAGGCGGTCAGTGAAGGTGGCGCTCCCTATCACGTATGGCGTGATGTGCTGCGCTTGCCCGCGCTGCTGGTCGATTTGGAGGATGCGCAGGTGGCCGCACTCACGCGCTTGATCCCTGATCTGCCAACCCTGCTGGATCGAACGGTAGTAGAGCAGCCCGAACTGACTGCGCAAGATGCCCAAAATAAGCTGTTCGAGAGCATCGACGGCATATTTGATCGGCAAGAACAGCCGATGATCATCATTTTAGAAGATTTGCATTGGGCGGATAACGAAAGCCTGGCGCTGCTGAATCGGCTCAGCAAACGCGCATCACAGATTCAACTGTTGATATTGGGCAGCTATCGCAATGACGAGCGAGCGGATTTACCAAAGCAGCTCGAACAATTCGAGACGATCACGCTGAACCGTTTGGGCGAGGCCAGCATCGGTGAACTGAGCGAGGCCATGCTCGGCGCTGCCGGACGTGAGCCGCGCGTCCTCGAATTGTTGGAGCGTGAAACGGAAGGTAACGTCTTTTTCATCATCGAAGTGGTGCGCGCACTGGCTGAGGAAGCCGGTCAGCTCGATCGGGTGGGGACGGTAAGCCTGCCCGATCACATTTTCGCAGACGGTATTACGCGGGTGGTAGAGCGACGGCTCGATCGAGTCGCGGTGGCGGATCGTCCGCTGTTGCAAGTGGCGGCTGTCTTTGGTCGCCAGATTGATCCAGACGTGCTGCATGTCATTGATCCGGCAGAAAATCTGGATAGCTGGCTGACGCGCTGCTCGGATGCTTCCGTGTTTGACATCAACGAAGGGAAGTGGCGTTTTGCGCACGATAAATTGCGCGAAGGGATGCTGCGTAGTTTAGCCGCTGACGAACGCCGAAACATGCATCAACGAGTGGCCGTCGCGCTCGAAATGGTCAGCGGTGGCAGCGCGGAACAAAGCTCGACGTTGGCCTATCACTTTTTGCGGGGTGAACGCTGGTCTAAAGCAGTGGAGTATTTGATCAAAGCGGGCGACAACGCAGCGCGCCTGTACGCCATGACAGATGCTCGCTCATACTATGTGCAGGCGATCGATACGCTGGCAAAGCTGCCCGAAACGCCCGTAGTGGCACGCTTACGTATCGACGTGACGCTTAAACAGGTGAGCATCACGTACACCAATACGAATCCGCACACGACTTTGGCGCTGCTGACCGACTCGGAAGCCATCGTGCGCAAACTAATGGCGGATGGTGAACCGGACGCAGCCGATCAGCTGCGTCTTGCGCGCGTGCTCTACTGGACGGGACGCGCCTATTATTACAACAACGAATTTGCCAAAGCAGGCGGCTATTTTCAGCAGGTGCTCGGCCTTGCACAAGCGTCAGGTGATGCCGAATTGTTGGCTTTACCAGCGGCGGTCATTGGACGCGCCTTAACTAATCAGGGGCAATATCCAAAGGCGGAAGCGCTGTTGACGCAAGCACGGGCGGCGCTGGAAAAGGTCGGACACTGGCCGGAATACATTCTGACGCTTTCCTTTTTGGGCGGCGCGATTAGTGGGCGTGGTCGCTATGCGGAAGGTATCGCTGAAAATCAACGCGGTTTAGCGCTCGCCCGCAAGTTGAATTATCCGACGGGCATTACAGGTTGTCTGACCGTTTTATGTTTCATCTATGCAACTGGTAACGACGGCGAAACGATGCTGAAAGCCGCCTCTGAATCGATCGCCATTGCCGAGAAGGCAGGCGATCAGTTGTATCTCAGCTTTTCCCACGCTTTTGTTGCTTTGGCTTACAGTTTGTTAGGACAGCATGAGGCGGCTCAGGCGAATATCCTGCGCTCACAGGATATTGCGCGTACCTTTGGCACAACTTTAATCTTGGGCGAATTGTTTTCGGCATATGATGCACAGATCGCTTATAATGCGGGTCGTTATCAGGATGCACTCGCCATTGCCGAAAAAACGGTCGCGCTCGGCGAGAAAACAAACAGTAATGTAGCGAAAGGCATGGCGCACTGCACATGGGGGCAAACGCTGTCCGCGCTCAAACAGTGGGATGCCGCCGATGTGCATTTCGCGGAAAGTGCCAGCGTTGTTAAGGTGGGTGACGGACTTCTGCTGCTCGCCAGAACACAATTCGCCTGGGGCGTTTCATATGCTGAGCGCGGTAATCCGACAGCCGCACTTGAGCTGCTTCACAAAGCGGCAGCACAATATAAACTTTCTGAGATCGGCCCTGAAGTTGCCCGCGTTGAACAGGTGATCAGCGGTTTGACCGTCAAATAATTCAGCCAGAATTCATCACAAGGATCACGCCAGATGCCTAAACAAACGATACCTGACGAACATCACCTGTACCAGACTTACGATCAACAGGAAGAAAGCGTACGAGTTCAAGGGCACTACGAGCAAAATCCGCAGTTTTATTATGATTTCACAGGTGGTGAATGGAATGTGTACTCCGGGCTGATCTGGCCGAATGCGACCACCACGCTCACTGAAGCGCAAGGGGCCAAGCTGGATTTACTGGCACACGAAATGAATTTGAAGCCCGGAATGCGGATCATGGATGTGGGCTGCGGATGGGGCGGTCCGCTGGTGTACCTGTGCAAAAAGTACAGCGTGAGCGGCGTCGGTATCACGGTTACGCCGTCACAAGTCACGGCAGCGCAAGCACGCGCGGCACATCATGGCGTCGATGCACAGTTCGTGCTCTCACATTGGGAAAACTACAACGACGAGCAAGGCTTCGATGCGATCTACAGTGACGAAGCAAGCGTCCATTTTCGCAATTTGGGCGAATTCTTTGCGCGCTGCTGGCAATGGCTGAGGCCGGGTGGCCGGGTGGTCAACAAAGAGCTGCATCTGACGCACGAATATTTCACCAATTTCGATCGCGCGGCGGATCATGTTCACGCGATATTTGGTTTTTCCGGCCACTATCACTTACTTGCCGAAGAACTGCAACTGCTGAACGATAATAACCTTCAATTGGTGCGCGTACAGACGATCGACATGCAACCGCATTATTACCGCACGCTTGAACATTGGTCATCGAATATGTTCAATCATCACGCGGAATTGAGCGCATTGGCAAGCGAAACCGTCTATCAGGATTTTCGCAAATATCTGAAGATCACGCGGCGCATGTTCGCGAGCGGCATTTTCACGCTGGAAGTGCTCACCTCACAGAAGTTTGAGCCGAGCAAAGCGCCCTGATGGTCAGCGCCCTTTCACAACAGGATCAGGTTGTCGCGGTGAATGATTTCGTCACCGTAGGTATAGCCGAGCTTTTCGGTGATGGCGCGCGATTGCACCCGTACAAGCTGGCCGGTTTCGTCGGCATCGTAATTGATCAGGCCGAGTGCAAAGGGTTGGCCGTCCGCCGTCGCCACGTATACGGGTGAGCCGCGTTCAAAATCGCCTTCCACACTGCTGATACCGATGGGCAGCAAACTCGCGCCGCCGTTGCGTAAACGATCCGCCGCGCCGTCATCAACGATCAACATGCCCTGCGCTTTTTCAGAGATCAGCCAACGCTTGCGACTCTCCACGAACGTTGTTTGCGCCAGAAAGCGCGTGCCGATCGGCTCACCATGCGCGATCAGTGTCAGCACATCACGCAATGCGCCGGGCGCGATGATCGTTTCCGTGCCACTGCGCGCGGCCAGCTCTGCCGCCTGCAATTTGGTGACCATGCCGCCTGTGCCCAGGCCAGACGTGGTGCCGCCCGCTTGTGCCCAGGTCGTTTCATCAATGCGTGCCACCAGCGGGATCAGTTCGGCATCGGGATGGGTACGCGGATCGGCGGTGTACAACCCATTTTGATCGGTCAGCAGGATCAGCAGATCGGCGTCCACCAGATTAGCCACCAGTGCCGACAGATTATCGTTGTCACCCACGCGAATTTCATCGGTGGCAACCGTATCGTTCTCGTTGACGATCGGCAAAATACGATGATCCAGCAGCGTCAGCAGCGTATCACGGGCGTTGAGGTAGCCCGTTCGGTTGGCAATGTCACCACGCGTCAAAAGCACTTGTCCAACGATGATGTCGAACAAGCTGAAAAGTTCGCTGTACAGTTGGATCAAGCGCCCTTGCCCGACCGCCGCCAGCATCTGTTTGGCAGGCAGCGACGGATGCAGTTCCGGGTAATCCAGCGCCTGCCGACCTGCCGCGATCGCGCCCGACGAGACGATCACCATCTGGTAACCGCCGTCGTACAAATGCGCGATCTGCCGTGCCAATTCAAGCATTCGGCGCTGTGAAAGGCGGCGCGTGCCGTCCGTCAGCACGCTCGTTCCGAGTTTTATGACGAGTCGTTTGGTGTGTGCCATAAGGCGATTATAACACACCGATTTTGGCTCAACGCTTTATCAATCAGCGCTTTGCAGAGTTACCACGGTGACCACGTAATCCTTGAACTGCTCACGCAGCGCCGCCTTGAGAAACTTGCCCGTTGACGTTTTGGGGATCGCATCGATGAACGTCACATCGTCTGGAATCCAGAACTTCGGAAATTTCAAGCGCAGCATATCCAACAGCTCATCGCGGGTCGCGCTCATCTCCGGCTTGAGCACCACCACTGCCAACGGGCGCTCCTGCCATTTCGGATGGGGGATGCTGATCACGGCGGCTTCAGCGACCGCTGGGTGACCCATTAGCGCGTTTTCCAACTCTACCGAACTGATCCATTCACCACCAGACTTCACCAAATCTTTACTGCGATCTACAATTTTGATGTAGCCTTCAGGATGGATCGTGGCCATATCGCCGGTTTTGAACCAACCGTCTGTTGTCCAATTGTCGGTTGTTTCGGTCGGCTTATAATAGCTGGCGGCCACCCACGGCCCGCGCACCTGCAATTCGCCAATGGTCGATCCATCATGCGGTGCTTCACCGTCTGCGCCCATTATGCGCGTATCGACATATGGCGAAGGCAGCCCCTGCATGGCGCGATAGGCGTATTCTTCATCCTCGGACAATTCGCCCAACGTTGTTTTGAGGCGGCTGACAGTGCCGAGCGGCGTTGTTTCGGTCATACCCCACGCGTGAATGACGCGCAGTCCATGTTGATCCAACCCGCGAATCAGCGACTCCGGCGAGGCCGATCCGCCTACGATCATGCGTATATCAGGCGTCAATTTCCAGCCGCCCGGATTCTTGTTGAGCGCTTGCAAGATGCCTAGCCAAATCGTGGGAACTCCACCCGCAAAAGTTACCTGTTCGCGCTCGAACAGATCGAGCAGATTGAGGGCGTCCAGATGAGGGCCAGGAAATACTTGTTTACAGCCCACCATTGTTGCCGCAAATGGCAACCCCCATGCGTTGACATGAAACATTGGCACGACCGGCAGCACCACATCGCGCTGACTCAAGCCGATCACATCGGGCAGGCACTCCATAATCGAATGCAGCACGACCGCGCGATGCGAATAGACAACTCCTTTCGGACGGCCTGTTGTGCCGGATGTGTAGCACATGCCGAGCGGCTCGGTTTCCGCCAACTCTGGATACTCAAAATGGCCGGACGCCTGCGCTAACAGCGCTTCGTAGCTTTCGTAGCCGGGCGGGATTGGGTTGCCGCTCAACGGTACGACGAATACTTTTTCGACATGCACTTGATCGCGCACTTTCTCAAAAAGTGGCAGCAATACGTCGTCGATGATCAAAAAGCGATCCGCTGCATGATTGATGATGAACGCCAAATCCGCCGCGCCGAGTCGTAAGTTGAGCGTGTGCAGGACGCCACCCGCCGCTGGAATGCCAAAGTAGGCTTCCAGATGCGCGTAATGATTCCACATCAGCGTCCCGACCCGATCGCCACGCTGAAGGCCGAGCCTTTGCAGCATCTCGGCCAAAGCACGCGCCCGCCGATAAAAATCAGCGTAAGTGGTGCGATGCAGCGACTTATCGGGTAAGCGCGAAACAATCTCGACGCTGCCAAAAAGCTGACCAGCGCGCTCCAGGATTGGGATCAGCGTCAGGGGGTAATCCATCATGGTATGCTGCATAATGAATAGTGGTCTCCAAAACAAGTCTAAATATTCGCTAATAGTTGTAGCGATTATAGTCCATAAAGCATACGGCGTGTACAAAGTCGTTGACCCCTAACCCCAACCCTTTCCCCGATTACAGGGCAAGGGAGTCAGTTCAGCGTTGCACGCTCGATCAATACTGAAACGTGGTGCGCAACCAGATCAGGCGCTTCCATCGGGATAAAGTGCGACAAGTCGGCCAGCGGTATGTCTTCGCCCTGTCTGAAATAACTGACCAGATCAGGCGCGGTAGCCGATCCGCTGAAATCCGCACCCGGATTGCTTTCCGACTGCTGCGCCGCTCGTAAAATCCGCACTGGAATTTCGATCTCGCTGAGCAAATCGTAAATATCAGCATGAACAGCGTTCGGATAAATGGCAGCTTCGATGCGCGGTGGACAAGCCAACGTAAAGCCGATCCCGTCCGCTTTTGGCAGCAAACCGTACTCGCAATAATCGCGCAGCACCGCCGCTTGCCAGCGATTATAGGGTGGCCGATCTTTGAAGCGTGCGAACATCTCATCCGATGATCCCCAATCGGCACGACGGCGCGCGGTAAAATGCGGCTCGCTCGGTTCGTTGGATCGCTCAACGGCGTAAACAGCTTTGGGCAAGATCACCGGATCGATCAACAACAGCGCGGCAAAATGTCCCGGCGTGAGCGCTTCCGCCTGTGCAAGCGCATGGCCGCCGAGCGAATGTCCCACCCCGATCGCGCCCGTCAATGCGCGCTGTTCGATCAAGCCGACTATATCCTCAGCGAACGCGCGCCATTCGTAAGCGTCAGGCGGCTCCGGCTTACTGCTGCGCCCATGGCCGCGCAAATCCAACGCCAGGCAGTGCCGACCCGATAAAGCATCGATCACCTGATTCCACAAATGCGCGTGAAAACCGCTCGCGTGCAAAAACAAGATCGGCGGCTCGCTGTTTTGTGGTTCAGTGCCCGGCCATTCGTATAGCACCAGCTCGAGGCCATTGATCAGGACATGCGATTCGATCGGCTTATGGTCGCTTGACATTGGATGGATTCCTTTGCAAGTAACAGTACACGGCTTTTCATGCGCTTTCAAGCCCGCGCTTTGTATAATCAGGCGCTCTAAACAAGAAAGCGATACAGGTTGTGATTATGACTGACTCTGAACTTCCGCGCGTGACCATCTATACGGACGGCGGCGCATCGCCTAATCCGGGGCCGGGCGGTTGGGGCGTCGTGCTGCTGTTTGATCCGTTCAACACGGGTGATGCACCCCGCCAAACTGAATTATCCGGCGGCGCGCTGGACACCACCAACAACCGGATGGAACTTACCGCCGCCATTGAAGCCTTACGAACGCTTCAACAGCCGCACCATATCGCGTTGTATACCGACTCACAATACGTGAAAAAAGGGATCAACGAGTGGATGGCGGGTTGGAAAAAGACGAACTTCAAAAACGGCAAAATCCAGAATGCGGAATTATGGGTAACGCTGGATCAACAAGTCAGCCGCCACAAAATTAGCTGGCAGTGGGTCAAAGGGCACGCCGGAAATCGCTATAACGAGCGCGTCGATCAACTGGCAACTGCCGCGCGTGAGTCGCTGACGGGCGTAGTGGCAGGCGAAAGTCCGCAACCAACGCTCGCCAATTATGCGTATTTGATGGTGTCGTGCATTGGATCGCCAGGGGCCGGCGCTTGGGCGGTACTGCTGGATTATGCAGGCGCACAGCATATTCTGGCGGGCAACCACCCGCGCACCAACCCGGCGCGGCTCGATCTGCTGGCGGGTATCGCAGCATTGGAAGCAGTCCCGGAAGCCGCCGAACTGCAAATCCTGACGGGCAGCAGCTACTTGCGCGATGGAATCACGCAGTGGGTGAGCGGCTGGAAAAAGAATCAGTGGATCAAGAAAACGGGTGGCGAGGTGCTGTACCGCGATTTGTGGGAAAAGCTCGATCAGCTTGCGCAGCGGCGAACCGTGAAATGGACGCTCATCAAAGCGGACGCGCGCCCGCCTGAAATGGAGCTGCTGGATCAGCCCCTGCGCCAACAAATCGCGCTGGCAAAACGAGGTTAACGGCGCGGCTGCAAATAGTGAATGCACCCCTCTCCATGAGGGAGAGGGGCAAGGGGTGAGCGCTTTTGAGAACCGCTCTTTACTTGGTAGCGGCCATTGTGGCAGCCGACATCGTGCTTGCCATTGTGGCAGCCTTTGTAGCGGCTGGCTTAGGCGTGGCGGGCACCAGGTTCGGCTTGAAGTCGCTGACCAGTTTGTTCGCGTCATCGTTCAGCTTGGCGAAGCGCGCCTTGACATCCTGGCCGTCCAGAACATCGTTGAACGCGGCGTTTGCGCTGTCACGAATCGGATTGTAACCGGCTAACGGCGGCTCAGCCTTGGTACCACCGCTCAACAAATCGAAACCCGACTTGTAGGACGGCAGCTTGGCGAACAAATCGGTCAGCTTGGCGGCTGCCGACTGGCGTACCGGATAGTAGTTGCTGGCACTTGCCCAGGTCGCTTGCTGATCAGTTTCGCTGAACCAGCGCAGGAACAACCACGAGGCGAGTTCTTGCCGAGGGGTGGTCTTAACGACGGAGACGCTCGCACCATAAATGTTCATGGTCGGGTGATCTTTGTAGGGCAGTGGTGCAATGTTGAAAGCGAACGTACCCTTCGCATCCGAAATGGCCTTCTTGATGTACGGTTGACCGCTGCTGGAACCTGCGTAAAACAGGGACTTGCCAGCCGCGAAATCGGCCTGATCGCCGCCATTCGCGATGATCGAGGCGCAGCCCTGGCTGACCAGTTGAGCAACGGTCGCCGGGCCGATTTGCGCTTCGGGCGTATTGTAGGTGAACTTGCCGGTCGCAGTGTCGTAAATGTTACCACCCTGTGCGAAGGCTGCGGCGGCGATCCAGGAGGCATCGGTACGCGCTTCATAGCCGGTCTTGCCGCCACCCTGCTTGGCGAACTTGCAAGTCATGTCCGAAAATTCAGCCCACGTCTTGGGTGGGGCGGTGTAGCCGAGCGCCTTGAGCGCATCTGCGTTGTAGTACAGCACTTCGATGGAGCGGTACAGCGGAAAGCCGAGGCGCGCGCCGTTGTATTGTGGGTTCAAGTCTTGATTCAGGAAGCCGGGGAAAAAGTCGGCTTTGCCCTTATCACCCAGGCCAAAGGTGGCGTCGTTGACGAACAAATTCTGGTCAACCAGCGCATTGGCGGTCTGATAGGTCGCGGCTTCGTTCTGATGCGCGACGGTCAGGTTCGGCAGCTCTTTGGTTTGCAGCGCGCCGAGCATCGCCTGATAAATCACTGGGTAGCTGCCTTTGGCAACTGGCTTGATCGTGATCTTCCACGGGTTATTTTTGTTGAAGGTATCCGCCAATGCGTTCAGGGCGTCATTGTTGGTAGCGGTCTGGTTGTGCCAGTAGGTGATGGTTGCGCCGCTTGCGTCAATGCCTTTGTAGGCACCGTCGGCGGGGGTCTTGGGCAGGCTGAACGTCGGCACATAATCGCCGCTCTGAGCGTGTGCAGTAGGTGCCAGGCTCAAAGCGATAGCGGCGATCAAGGCGAACACCGCCATTTTGCTAAACGTAAACTTGATCATGAAACACTCCTTTTGACAGGTTCTTTACAAACGTGCCAAAGGATAACCGCGCAAGTTTAACGTTATATTATGAACAGGTTGTGAAATGACTCAGATTGCAGCAATAGCCATGTGCTGATCGATCAACCAGCGCCTGACTTGCGCATGAATCTGATCGCGCACCTGTCGGAAGCTCTGAAATTGTTCCGCTTGCGAACCGTCGATAGCGGATGGATCATCAAATGACCATTCCAGGTACTGCGCGGCTTTCGGCAATGTGACGCCGTCCGCCCGTGCTGAGTCGTCGCACACGATCAAATAATCGACCGTACACATTGCGCTTTGGTTGAGCAGTACCGCTTTTTTGCCGTACATATCCATGCCGATTTCTTCAAGCGTGGCAATGGTCAGCGGATGAATCTGGCCGGAGGATATTCCGGCGCTCTGAATGTTAAAATAGTCGCCTGCATAGTGGCGCAGCAGTACCTCGGCCATTTGGCTCTGAATCGCGTTGCGTCGGCAGACGAGCATCACGGTGGGAAGGTGTGCGGCATACGGCGCATTTGCTGAGATGTGATTGCCCATGATTGGTTCGTCTTTGCCCTTCAATGTTAACTAAGTGTTAAGAATGGTTATTATTACACAAAATCGGCAAAAGTGTTGTGAACATTTTGTGAAAAAACCAGTCAGTTTATTATGCATCTATAAAATCCTGTAAAAATCGGCAAATACGAAGTAGGCCGCAGCAATTTACCCCGAAGGATCAGGGCGCGTGGAAAGTCAGTTTCTCCCTTTCCCCCATAGGCGTGAAGCTAAGGCAACTTAAATGCCCTGCCTCAAAAAAGACTGACGAGTAGAGGGCGAATGGGGACGGCGCTAAATCGGTGACAATCAGCCAGGGGTCATCGTAGGCAGCCGACCGCTGGGCCAGTAAGGTGCAGGACAATTGGGCAGCGGGCGTTTTGAAACAGACAATGTCTACATAGCAAGCACGTCCAGCGCGCGCAACGACCGTTTTAGTTAACTCATGCTACCTGGTTTCAGGCCTCATCTCAAAATACCTTCCCCGAAAAGGAAGGGGCCGGGGGATGGGGGAACTGGATTTGCACGCACTTCCGGTAGGATCGTCCGCATCCCTGCGCGTCCCTACTCAGTCAGCAGCGGCTATGGTACAATCGTCATCAATAAGCAAGAAATTGTGCCATGTCGATTTTTCGGCTGTCGATAATGTTGTTTGGGCTGCTAACACTGGCTCACCTGATGCCCACCTATGATCCAACCCCTACACCGCCCGTTGTGCTTTACCGCGATGATTTCTCGACGCGCGCCGATCGCTGGCGGCTGTTCGATCTCGGCAAGGCAGCGATCGCCTATGACAACGCGAACAGCGACTTGCGTTTAAGCGCCAAAGCTGCTCACTATGCCTTGTGGTCAGTGCCCGATACGGAGTTGAAGCCCGTTGCTTTCGATATGCGTGTACAAGTCGCCTGGATCACTGGCGATGCGGATGCGCAGTTCGGGCTTGTGATCGATTATCAGAGCGATACGGATATGCTCGTGGTCACCGTGGCGCATGATGGAACGGTGCGCGTTGGGCGTTATTACTTCGGCGTCTGGCAGGATTTAAGCGCGCCCGTTCGCCTGACCTTGGATAACAGCACCGCGCCGATCACGCTGGACATACGATTCAGCACTGATCATCACCTGAGCATCATGGCTGCCGGACAAGCCGCCCAAACGCTCAAGCTGGATCATTACAAAGCGGGCAATTTTGGCTTGTTCGCGCTGAGCGGCGCACAGGGCGGAATCAATGTCGCCTTCCAGAATTTCACAGTGAGCGAACCCCAATGATCGCACCTCAGCGTAATCAAACCGCAGCGCCTGTGCCACCAGTACCAGTACCAGAAATTGTCGGACGTACGCCCCGCCGCATGTCTTGTTTCGGCGTGCTGCTGGCGTTGATCGGATTGTTGGCGCTCTTAAATCTGGCGGTTGTGGGCGTCAAGGTGCTGGCAAAGCCAGGGATTTCGCCGTCCGGGCAACTGCTGTACGCCACACAGTTCACGAACAGCGCCGATCCTGATTGGACGCAGTATACCAGCGCACTGTCCTACCAGATTACAGGCGGCGCGTTAGTTGTCACTGCGGATACGCCCAAACAAGGCGCTTACTCCGATCTGAATTATGGGTTCAGCGATTTTGATGTGCGCGTGGTCGCCGGGGTAACGATTGGCGATGATCCGTACAGTGAATACGGCATTTTGTTCCGCTGGCAAAACCCTAACAATTATTATATGTTCCGCGTCCGTGGCGATGGTGCGTACCATGTGGCGCGTGTGATCAACGGTAAGCAGGATGATATGAGCGCACCGCATCCTACGCCGCTGTTGGCACTCGGCACGAACCACGTCAACGATTTGCGAGTCGTTGGCAAGGGCGATCAATTTCAGTTTTACATCAACGGCCAACTGCTGACGCTTTGCCCAAAAGGGAACGATAAATTTTCGACCTGGAGCGGTGAGCAGTGTGTGAGCAACCATCAGCAGACGGCGCAATCAATCAGCGACTCGACTTTTGCGACGGGCGCGATCGGGTTGGGCGTATACGAGAACAATAGCAAAGTGCAAGTTGCTTTTACAAACGTGGTAATTTACAGCCCGTGAAAACTTCATCTTCATGAAAGTCTATCTGGAAACGCTTGGCTGTCGGCTGAATGAGAGCGAAATCGAGTCGATGGCGCGTCAATTTGCAGGCGCTGGTCATGAGATTGTGAGCCAACCAGATAGCGCTGATCTATGCGTGCTCAACACATGCGCTGTGACGCAAGACGCGGTACGCAGCAGCCGCCAACGTGTCCGTCAAATCAATCGGTCACAGCCAACCGCCCAAATCGTCGTAACAGGCTGTTATGCCCACTTATCGCCCGCTGAAGTCATGGCGCTGCCCGGCGTCGCTCAGGTGATCGACAACACCCAAAAAGATCGGCTGGTACCGCTGGTCTTGCGCGAGCCGATGGACGCCGAACCGATCGCGCTGGATTACATGCCGGGCGCACTCGGCCATACGCGCGCCTTCGTGAAAGTTCAGGATGGCTGCGATAATCGCTGCACATTTTGCATTACGACCGTTGCACGCGGCGTCGGGCGCAGCCGTCCGCTCGACGAAGTGGTTGCGGAAATTCAGGCAATGGCGCAGGCGGGTTACAAAGAGGCGGTGCTGACGGGCGTTCAGCTTGGATCGTATGGCGAACGGGCGGGCGGCTTGCGCGATCTGATCCATGCCATATTGAGCGATACCGATATGCCGCGTATTCGGCTGTCATCACTTGAGCCGTGGGATTTGGACGAGGCATTTTTCGCACTGTGGGAAAATCCGCGTCTGTGCCCACATCTGCATTTGCCATTGCAGAGCGGCTGTGACGCCACCCTCAAGCGGATGCTGCGCCGCACCGATCAAGTCAGCTATCGGGCGTTGATCGCAATGGCACGCGCTGCGATCCCGAATGTGGCGCTGAGCACCGATGTGATCGTTGGCTTTCCGGGCGAAAGTGACGACGAATTTGCGATCAGCGAAGCGTTCATTGCGGAAATGGACTTCATGAAGCTGCACGTTTTTCCTTATTCGGCGCGACCCGGCACGGCGGCTGAACGGATGCGCAATCATGTCGATGTTGCCCTGCGCAAAACGCGCGCCGAACGCTTGCGCGCTATCTCTGAAGCAGGCGATCGACGTTACCGCGAACGGCTGAGCGGGCGCGTCAGTGATGTATTGTGGGAAAACGTGATCGGCGCGAGCGAGCAAGGTTGGCTCAATAGCGGCTTGAATGGGTATTATGTACGGGTGTATTGGACGGGTCCGCGCGTACTGACCAACACGCTCACGCCTGCACTGTTGGGTGGCCTGGAACGTGACGGCCTTTCGATAAGGAATTTTGTGTGAACAATGAATAATACCGTAAGCAATTGCATCTTTTGCAAAATCGTGAGCGGTGAAATGCCCGCTACACCCATTTACGAAGATGCTCAGGTGATCGCCTTTCGGGACATCAATCCTGCCGCGCCGGTGCACGTCCTGATCGTACCGCGTCAGCACGTTGACAGCGCGCACGCCCTGGACGCCGAAAACGTGTCGCTCATGACGCACATCATTTTGGCCGCGCAAAAAGTGGCGATCGATGAAAAAGTAGAAGCGAGCGGTTATCGGCTGGTCATGAACAATGGCGCAGACGCCGGACAAAGCGTCAACCATCTGCATATGCACCTGCTCGGTGGTCGCAA
>Ga0209724_1001512_pt1 | contig 21010 bp, 18 predicted proteins | sample grotaG_FD_184143 | JGI IMG/M metagenome (GOLD analysis project Ga0209724, IMG submission 184143) | Glacier valley bacterial and archeal communities from Borup Fiord, Nunavut, Canada, to study Microbial Dark Matter (Phase II) -... | ecosystem: Environmental > Aquatic > Freshwater > Ice > Glacier ...
TCAATACGATCAATGTTTTCTGGGGCGAGTCCAGGTAAAGTTAATTGGGGGCTATCGGTCAAATCCAAAGTATCCACAAAACAAAGGCCAGGGAAAGGGGCGTAATATTGCATTTTGTCAAAAAAGGCATGCTCGATGTTCTGGGCGGCGATATAATAGGGCAACAACTGCACCTCATTGGCGTGCAATTCCTTGTCGTACTTTTCCTCCAGCATACTTCTGGGAATCTGGTTCAAAATCTCCATCATAAAAGTGCCAGTGCCCACGCAAGGGTCAATAATATGGACACCGGGCGAGGCCAAGCCCTGCCCAAACTCGCTTTCCAACGCCTTCTGCACCGAAGCGACCATCCAGCGCACAATCTCCGCCGGGGTATAAACAATCCCGTGCGTATCGGCGGTGCGAGTGGAATACGCCTGGAAAAACTGTTCGTAAATATCATTTAGCAGATTTTGCTTGGCACTATAATCGGTAATAGTGAGGGCGTTAGCTTCAATCGTTTGATAGAAATAGTTAGTCTGCTTAAAAAAAGCATCGCGGCTAAATGCCTGACTGGTCATGATGTTCACCATCTTTTCCAATTCGGCAGCAATGGCGTTGCGGCGCACAAAATCGGGATTCTGGAAAATGCTACGGAAAACCCGCTCGGTCAAAATATGTTGCTTGAGCATATCCTCCACCTGCTCGGCGGTGGTGGCGGGGTTCAGCGACTTGCGGCACAACTCCAGAAAATTGGCTAAGGCTTCCCTGAACTTTTTATTGCTCTTTTTGGTTTCCTCGATATTTTTGGTCAGGCTGAGGGCTAAATTAGGAATTTCCTTCTTGAAACGCTCAACCGCTTTTTCGTATTCCTCAATCAAGGCTGGGGTGTAGCCTACAAACTCATCCAGCAATCGGCCCAACTCCGCCGGGTTATGCAGGTCATAAGTCCCCTTGCGCTGCTTTTCCTGATACAAAACGGCGGTGCGGGTATCCTCAAACAAAGTATTGGTAAGGGGGTAGCCCGCCGTAATCTTCTTGCGGATTTCGCTTTCCAGGTCGTCCTTGCTATCTTTGGCCTCCCAATAGCCCCGATAAAATTTGTGGTCGTCCTGCAAAATCCCGTCCAGGCGAATTTTGCTCTTTTTCTCGCTTTCGATGGTCTGTTCGCCAATTACCTTGATTTTGTAGGGCTTGCCGAAGTCGTCCAGCAAATTCTGGAAGGCGATGCGGGTCGCTCCTTCATTGGATGCGCCACGAATATTTATAGCGTCCAGGGAATCATAATAAGCCTTAATCGCCGGGGAAATTTTAGCAGCCATAGCAACTTTCGGGTTAGGTCTAGTTTAATAAATAGTAGTAGTTATGCTTGACTAATATTAGCGCACCCGAAACAAATGTGCAATAGGTAGACCTAATCCCCTCACCCCTGCCCTCTCCCCTGAGTACAAGGGAGAGGGAACAAAACCGCCCCTACGAATGCGATAATAATCATCGGATGACGGAGCAACCTCCTACGAATTGCCTGATGCCGGGCGGTTCGCGAACCGCCCCTACGAATTCTTGTTCCCCCTTCCCTGATTTATGGAAGGGGGTTAGGGGGTTAGGTTTGACTGACAACCGATTTATTTACGACTGAGGCCAGCGAGAATCAAATTCCAGAGGTCGTTGAAGTCCTGTTTTAGGGTTGGGCGCGTCCACTCGTGGGCGTGTACCGGATGGTGATAACGCGCCGTCGCCGATAAGACCGCCCCAGCCACCGTTCTGGCATTACCGGGGGTAAATTCGCCCGAATTCATCCCATCCTCGATAATCCGGGCAACCTGCGAGATTAGCTCGTCCATATGGGCCTTGACCACCCCATCCGACTCCTCCGCCAGAGTATGATACATCGTGAACAACTCCGGGTCTTCCAGCACCTTTGCCCGTTTGGTATGCATAAGGGTGTCGAACCAGAGCCGCAGCCGCAGGGTGGCACTGCCCGGCTCATCGTAAATCTTCGCCAGGGGAGTCGAGACCCGGTGTAGCCAGCGTTCCGCCACCGCCTCCCGCAAGGCTGACTTGCTGGGGAAATGGCGATAGATAGTGCCGTGACTGACGTTAAGGGCGCGGGCCACATCTACCACGCTGGTTTTTTCCGGCCCAAAGCGACGGAGTACCTGCTCGGCGGTATCCAGAATAGTTTCGGCTGATAGGGGCGGTTCGGGCATATCAAGCTATCTTTCTAGGGCAGGGTTTGGCTAATCTGCTTGAAAAACTGGTCAAGCTCCTGGCGTGAGGCTTGACTAGCTTTAGCCGAGAAGCCATAGGTTATTTCCTGCTCGCCTTTTTCCAACCCCTTGAATACGGCATCGCCAAACTCGTTGAGCGGAGTTCCGGTGGTATGAAGGCCCACCCCACCCAGGTTAGTATTAACCGCCGGAGGGACGATTTCGATAACTTCCACTGGGGTTTCGGCAAGCTGTTGTCGCAACGCCATTGTTAGCGAGTGCATCGCCGCTTTGGTCGCCCCATAAACAGGCGCAAAAGTCGCTGGAACAAAAGCCAGCCCGGAGGTAACATTGATGATAGCAGGCTGTGACTGCTCAAGCAAGTGTGGCAAAAACAGGATGCTCAGGTGGATGGGGGCTTCGATGTTAATGGTGATTTCCGACTGCACCGCCGCCCACTCTGGCTGCTGGGTGAACTTGAAGCGTCGTTGAATCCCGGCATTGTTAATCAGTACGTTCAGGTTTGGAAATTCGGTAGTGGCCCAATTGAATAGGTCAATCCGTCCCTGTTCGCTGGCAACATCACACACCCGGATATGTAATTCAGGATGTTTTTGTTGGGCTTCGCGTAAAACTTCTTCGCGCCGTCCACAGACAATCACGGTGCTGCCCGCCTTCAGGAAACGCTCGGCTAAGGCCAACCCAATGCCTTCCGACCCGCCTGTGATTAGTATGGTATTTGAACCTAAATTCATTTTGAAAACCCCCCTCTTGAAAAGTTAATAGTTTACTATGCTTCTGGCTGATATTCTCAACCAAAAGTAGTATAACACATCAAATGACAAAAATCAATATCTGTCATTCGTATTTCGTTAATGAATTTGGGGTAAATTGAATAAAAAAGGGCGAACACAAGGTTCGCCCCTACGGTTGGTAATACCGGGCGGTTCGCGAACCGCCCCTACGAATACGATAAAAATCATCGGATGACGGAGCATCCTCCTACGAATTCTTGTTCCCCCTTCCTTTATAGGGAAGGGGGTTAGGGGGTTAGGTTTGCCCTAAAGTTCCTTGCTGCTGTAGCCGAGCAAGCGGCGGGCTACGATTAGGCGGTTAATCTGACCTGTACCTTCGTAGAGGTCGTTGATTTTGCCATCGCGCATCCACTTCTCAATCAGCAATTTGGTGCTATAGCCCTCGTGACCGAGCAGCTCCACTGCCTTTTGCGTCACCCAGGTTACGGCCTCGCCCGCCTTCACCTTGCACATCGAGGCTTCCATCGTGTTGGAAATCCCGTTGTCCATCTGCCAGGCCGCCCGGATAATCAGCAACCAGGCCGCTCGCAACTGGCCTTCCATCCGCATCACGTCACGCTCGATAGCGGTTAGCTTGCCGGGAGGGGCATCGTAACGGATAGTCAAGCCGTTTTTGGTCAGATATTCTTTGGTGAAATCCAGTGCAGCCCGCCCCACCCCAACGGCACTGGCTGCCACTAACGGGCGGGTGGCATCGAAAGTCTTCATCGCCCCCTGGAAACCCTTGCTACTTTTGCCATCGGCGGTGGCGACTTCGGGGCTACCCAGAATATTGTCGAAAGGAATCCGGCAATCGCTGAAGTTAATAGCGGCGGTATCGCTGGCCCGGATACCGTGCTTCTTTTCCAGCCGCACCACCTTCATTCCCGGCGTTCCGGCCTCTACCACGAAACTTTTCATCCCCGCTCGACCTGTTCCGGGGGCGACAGTGGCCCACACCACCACAAACCCGGTGGAATCCTGCGCCGCCATCAAACCACTGGTTACAAAAATCTTGTCGCCGTTAAGAATCCACTCCTTGCCATCCTCGCTAAGTTTGGCGGTGGTGCGAATGTTGGCGGTATCACTCCCGGCGTGAGGCTCGGTCATACACATCGCCCCCCACTTGGGTTCGCCCCCACTAAAACGAGCCAGGAAACGCGCTTTTTGTTCAGGCGTTCCTGACGCTTCGATTGCTGCCGAGCCTAGACCGCCACCCGCCGTCGAAAGATACAAACCGCAATCGCCATAGGAAAGCATCTCGACAGTGTGCATCAGGGTGACGTTGCGGATGCGTGGCCCTTCGCCCTTCTCGCTACTAGAGGTCATCGAAAGCATTTCGCCGCTACTCGGTTGTTGTCGCCCCCGATAGCCCGCGTTGTTGCCACCTTCCCACATCATCTTGATATAATCCCAGGGGCGGTCATGCTCATGCTCGTCGTAATAACGGGCGGCGGGGCGCATTACGTGAATGGCGACCTGCTCTAAAACTGAAAGTTGGCTACTAATTTGTTCTGGTATTTCAAAATCAATCATTAATTTTTCCTCCCCTTACAACATCGCCCCGCCGGTTAGTCCGGCGAAACTGCGAGCATTCCTGAGCAACTGTTCCACCGGGTTTTCGCGGATGTAGCCGTGACCACCCCAAATCTGTAAAGCCCGGTCTGCCACCAGCATCGCGGCTTCGTCGGCGTATTGTCGGCCTAACACACATTCGCGGGTGGCATCGTGACCCTTATCCACGTTCCAGGCGGCCTCCCAAACCATCAGGCGGGCGGCATCCAGCTCCATCTGCATTTCTGCCAGCATAAAGGCGATGCTCTGAAATTGGGCAATATATTTCCCGAATGCCTGCCGCTCCTTGCCATAGCCAATGGCGTGTTCGAGGGCCGCTTTAGCTACCCCAACCGCTAACCCGCCGACAGTCACCCGCGACAGGTTTAGCAACTGGCAAATCTCCGAGCCATTTTCTTCACCCAGCCGACCCGCGCTACCTACGCCACAATCTTTCAGGGTGACTTCGTAGGTGGGCAGGGCTTTCAGACCCATCAGGCTCTCGCGTTCGCTAATTTGCAGACCGGGTGTGCCTTTTTCCACAATAAATGCCTGGGTTGAGCCATTGTCGTTGGCATAAACCAGAATCGCCTCGGCCTCAGCCGCCAGTGGCACGCCCACTTTAGTACCGTTCAGGATATAGCCATCGCCACTTTTTACGGCGGTGGTGCGGAGGTTCAGGGGGTCGTAATCCCAGCCACTTTCCTTGAGGGCGGCGGTCAGGCCGGGGAGTTTGTCTTCGGCTAGTTTGGGTAGCCATTTGTCTTTTTGGGCGGCACTCCCGTATTTCAAGATTGGTAGACCAAATAGGCCGGGGGTGATAATGTGCAGGGCCAGTGCCAGGTCGCCATAGGCCAGAGCCTCGGCATAGACTGCCGCACTGACCGCCGAATGTTCTTCGCCGACTCCGCCGTATTCTTCGGGTAGCCAACTGGTCAGCACGCCCAGCCGCCAGCCTTCCTGTACCAGATTATCGGCGTAGCTGCGCCCTTCATCGGCATCGTGGCGGGCGCGTTGCACTTTCTCACGCACGTAGCGGTTTATTGTATCAATTACGAGTTGTTGGTCCTCGGTTGGTGCAAAGGAAATCATACTTTCACTCCATTGGGTTTTATAAAAAATTCTTGTATGGTCGAGCCGCGTTGCCCCACCCTGAACTTGAGAATAGCCCATGAAACTTTGCCTGTCAATTGGGGGGAAATATGCTACTGTTTGACGGGGAAAAGATAGCGTTGGGCTTCAAGCCGGGGGTTTCCGGCAGAATCCACCAACCTCTTAGACTGTGCGAAGTGTGATAATATAATACCAAATTTTCGTCACATTTACCACTACAAGGAGAAGAACTGTGAATTTGAAAGAGAAGATTCGTGATATTCCCGATTTTCCCAAAGCGGGCATAATCTTCAAGGATATTACGCCGTTGTTGCAAGATGCTGCCGCTTTTAAGTATAGCCTTGACCAGATGGCGGAAAGTTACCGGGATAAGCAGATTGATGTAGTGGTGGGTATCGAGTCGCGGGGCTTTATTTTTGGTGCGCCCCTGGCTGACCGTCTGGGGGCGGGTTTTGTGCTGGTGCGTAAGATGGGCAAGCTGCCCGCCGAAACTATCTCCGCCGACTATGCCCTGGAATATGGCACTAACACTATCGAGATGCACAAGGATGCCATTCTGCCCGGTCAGCGCGTGCTTATCGCCGACGACCTGCTGGCGACGGGCGGCACGGTGGGCGCAACCGCCGCGCTGGTGGAGGAATTAGGCGGGGTGGTGGTTGGGCTGGTCTTTCTGATTGAGCTTTCCTTTCTGAAAGGGCGTGACCGTCTCAAGGAATATAATATTACGGCTTTGCTGGAATACTAAAAGTTTGGGGTGTCGGGCGGTTTGTTCTACAATAATCAGGGTTAAATGAGGTGAAGTATGACTGCACATGAGGCAATATTAGCCAAAATTCAGCAATTGCCAGATACACTTGTTCAGGAAGTAAATGATTTTGTGGATTTTTTGCTTCTGCGCCAGAACGCCGAACGCTGGGAATTGCTAAATTATCTGGCAGAAACTCAAGAGTTAGCCGAGTCCGATATGTCGGATTATCTGGCTAACCTGGAAGACTATGAAGACCGTCTGGCGCGTGGGGAAATCCAATGGTAGCGGTTGTGCGTGGGGATATAGTTCTTTGTGATTTTAATCCTGTGATGGGTTCAGAACAGGCTGGAATTAGACCTGCCTTAGTAATTCAAATTGACCGGGCAAATGCTGCCAGCCCACGCACGATAGTTGCTCCTTTCACTTCAAAAATCAGGAATGTTCTTTTACCATCTCATGTATTTGTTGGGGCTGGGGTAGCTGGTCTAAGTCTGGACTCAGTGCTTTTATGTGAACAAATTAGGGCGATTGATAAACAAAGAATTATAAAAAGTCTTGGACATCTTGATGATAACAGTATGTTACAGGTAGCTATAGCTCTGAAGAATATACTCGGTCTATAAGCTATTGTAATTGCCGGATTCAAACTCAAGGTCAAAATGTTATTTGAGTAACGTAATATTAGCCAAAATTCAGCAATTGCCAGATACACTTACTGGAAAATAACCACTTTTATTAATTTTTATTCTCCAGTAAGCAGGGAGTATTATGACAAAAAACCAATCGCCTGAGGATGCCAACAAAATACCTGATATTTTTGACCAGCTAAATGAAGCTTTGAAGGGTTTTAACACTGAGGAAATCCCCGATGCTTCGGTTGAAGATTTATCCAATCAGATACTCCAAAAAATGATAGACCAGCAGGCAACACCTGACAGTATGCCCGATACCGAGTCCTGGCAATTATTAGCTAAGCTCAATTCTCAATTTCGTAAACTAACGTTAAGAGATGAACCTGTTGAGAAACTCATAAAAAAACTTCGAGATGTTGACTGGCAGGTTCGTTATAAGGCAGCGGAAAAACTCTCGCAATTGGCCGACCAACGAGCTGTAGAACCATTGATTAATGCTCTATTAGACTCTTCCGAACCAGTTAGGGCAGCAGTGGCAGCAGGGTTAGGTAAAATCGGTGATGCCCGCGCCGTAGAACCCCTGATTGAATCATTATATTGGTCAGATTTAAGCCCCCTTGGACAGGGTGTTGGGCAGATTAAAGTTACCCTTCGTAATTTTGGGGCTTCTGCGGTAGAACCTTTAATTAAGGTTTTGGCTGACGAAAATCCTGATTTAAGAAAAATCGCCGCCTCGCTCTTAGGTGAGATTAAAGACCTGCGTGCCTTACCTGCTCTTGAGATAATGGCGCAAAATGAAACCGCTATTGACCAATATGAAAGCCCTTTAAGAGATATAGCGGCGCGGGCTATTCGTAGCATTAAGGGTAAACTAAGAAGAACTGAACTCGCTACTGCACCCAAAGATTATGACGAAAAGCACATTGAATGGGAAAGATTATTGAAGGATTGGAGCATCGCCTTATTAGAATCCACCGAGTTGTCGGAAGAACCGTCACAAGAGGCGATTGAGGCTGAATGGCTTGGCTATCCGGGAGCTACCGAGGAACAAATCGTGGCGGCAGAAGCGCGTTTAGGTACAAAATTCCCTCCATCCTATCGGGCTTTTTTGAAAGTTAGCAACGGTTGGGGGCAAACCACTCACTTTATCTATAAATTATGGTCTGTTGAAGAAATTGATTGGTTTAGTGTGGAAAATCAGGAGTGGATAGATGCCTATAATATGGACACTGCACCTGTTTCGGACGAAGATTATTTTGTATATGGCGATAAACAAATTTATTTCAGGTCAGAATATCTTCAAACCGCTTTACAGGTAACTGAAGTAGGTGACCAATCAGTTTATCTTCTCAATCCAAAAATCGTCACTCCTGAAGACGAATGGGAAGCCTGGGATTTTGCTAACTGGAGAGCTGGTGTACCACGCTATCGCTCATTTTGGGAATTAATGTTAGGTGAATATCAGAGGTTTTTAAAGATGGAAGAAAATTGAACGGCAGTAACCTTTGTAGGGTAGGGTTTGTAACCCTACCGGGTGGGTTGGAAACCCACCCCTACGAATTATGCCCCCTTCCACGCCTGCCCCTCCTGTACTCAGGGGGGTTAGGGAAGGGGGCTAGGGGGTTAGGTCAACTAGCGGCGGACGCGGCGCAGAGCGAAAGCACTGCCCCCGGCTACTATCACCAGAGCCAACACTGCTGCTACCCAGGTCAGGTTCAGGCCATCCTGAGTCGCCCCACCCAAACCAGTGCTAGGTAGAGCCGGAGAAGAAGCGGCAGCCGTAGCATCTACCGTTGGTAGCACCGTGAAGGAGACCGGGGAAGCCGTCAACAGACCAGCCGCAATTGCGGTGTAGGTTTTGCCCGCTTCCAGCTTCAGACCGTTGATAGGGAAGGCCACCGTGGTAGTGCCAGCCGCCCGCACTTCCAGGTCATAGGTTCCAGCGTCCAGCGACAGATAGCCACTGGCACCGGGGAAGGTCAGGTTAGGCACAACCACCGCGCCACCCTTAACCGCAATGTCTACCGCCGGGGCATCCGGGGAAGCGTGGAAAACCCGAATCCGGGCCTTGCCAGTCGCCGGAGCGGTATTGTCGTCAACCAGGATAGTCGGCTTGATAGCGGCGAGCTTGCCAGTAGCGGCAACGGTGTAATCCTTGCCCGCCTCAACCGTCGCGTCAGCATTGATAACCGGGGTAGCGGTCTTGGCATCCGCTCCTGCGGCAAATACTTTCAGGGTGTACTTGCCCGCCGGAACGGTCAGGTAATCGCTTACCGCCTTGAAAGGCACGTTGCTCAAAACCTTGTTGTCGTTAGCGTAGACATCTACTGAGGGGGCATCGGGCGAAAGGTGAGCTACCCGCAGACGGGCGTTACCTTGCGCTTCGACACTGGCGAGGGGAGTAAAAACCAGAGCAAAGGCCGAAACTACGAGCATCACTAATAAACCCAGGCTTATGAATTTCTTCACGTTGGTAACCTCCAAAAACTCTTTCGATTGTTAATGACCGTGTTGTGCAGTCATTGGTTGTTGTTATCTTCTAGTTATCTTGCGGTTGGCTTGTTTCGGTACTACTTGGCAGGTCGCATTTCTGCCGACATTCTATTTACGGTTGGTTGCGTTATTCGGCCAACTTTGGATAGTTAATAAAGAATTGATTTTGCGTTAAGTACATTAGAGACAGATGAATAAATCGAAACTTGTTTAGCTATCAGGTCTGGTGTAAAATGATAAACATGAAGAGAGCCTAAACCACCAAATTTTGAGTATTTATACTCGGAACTGTTCTGCTCAAAGTTAAATGTATAACGACTTTCGCTTTGAAACTCACTACTCGAGTGAGCGGTAACAAATTAAACCTGAAAATTGGCCTCAAGCGAAAGCCCTAATATAGAAAACTTACTACAAGCTATCTTTTTTGCCGCTCAAAGCAGGAAGATCTCTTCACATTGTTGATATAGCACTTATCTTTCCTGGTTTAATTCTAGTTTTGACACAGAGCACGCAATTTTTGATGACGACAGTAGTAAAGGGGAATAATACTAAGAATATGGAATCAGCAGCCGGTAACGAAAGCCCGTTGCAGCTTAACATCGGCTTATTAGACCTGGGGGAATTGGTACGAGAAGTAGCAGTGGGCGTAAAGGCTTTATCCGAAGACCATAATATTATTCTGGAAGGTTTGAGCGGAGCGGAAATTCAGGGAGACCGCCAACGTTTAGTTGAGGTTCTCAACAACCTGATTATTGCCGCCTTGAGTTACTCTAACGTTGGGCCTATAACCCTGAATTTGGAATTGCTTGAAGACGGGTTACTGGTGGAGGTCTGCAATCATGCTGCCGTAATCACCTCCGAAGAACAGACACGCTTGTTTGGCCTGTTTTATAATAATGTGATACCTCATCCTACCGAGGGCAGCCTGGGAGCGTATTTATACAATAGCCGGGAAATTGTCGAGGCGCATGGCGGTAAAATCTGGCTTCGGACTAACGATGCTAATGAGGGGGCAAGTTTCTTTTTCAGCCTGCCCTTTCAGGATATGAATACCCCTCCGGCGGAGTTTGGCGACGACCCCACGCCCTATTCCTTGCCCGCCGCCTTGTTTATTAACAAAGAAAACCAACGTCCCTACGCTCTGGTAGCCGGGGATGACCGCGAGGCTATTGCCCTGCTGAGTGTAACCTTGACCGGGGCTGGTTGGCAGGTAGAAAATGCCCGCACTGGCATCGAGGCTTTGCACAAAATCGTAGAGCATACCCCGGACGTGCTTTTGCTTGACTCACTCTTACCCATCCTGGATGGTCGCGAGACTATCAATCGGCTGCGGCTGTTAGAAGATTTACAACCGGGCCAGCCTTTGAAATTACCGACTATCCTGATGGTTTCTAACCCTGAAGCGGTGGAATATTCAAAGGAACTGGGGATTGCGGGCTATATAGTTAAGCCCTTTGAGCCAGATGAGGTTCTACGGTTGGTTGACGAGAAAACTAGTAAATAATAGCTGGCAACATTAATCTTTTTCTTATCATTTGGGGCCTTTGTTAAATTGACGCGGCCCAGACGAAGGTCTATAATCCTGAATTATGAGCAAACAAACCAGACCTACAGCTAAAAAGCCCCAACCAATACCGCGCCAAACTACCAATAGCAGTACAGGTAGTCAGTATCAACCCCGCACCCTGGATGGGGCGAAATCTTCGGCTGGCAAAAGACCCCCGGCTAGAAAAGCCAAAGGGCCAAACCTTACCCTGATAATCGGGGTGGTGGTGGCGGTGGTAGTTTCGGTAATTGCCTTGCTGGTAATTGCTCCCTGGACTAGCACCACTTCTATTACGAGCACTGACCCTGGCCTGTCGCCTATCCTGGTTGCCCCCGACCCCAGCGCGAAAATCGAGCAATTTAGCGATGAAGGGCGCAACCACATCGCGGCGGGCAGTAAAACTAACTACCAAACTAACCCTCCCACCAGTGGCGACCACTATGAGAAATGGTCTAATAATGGGATTTTCAAAGACCCTCTACCAGATGGTACGATTGTGCATAATATGGAGCATGGCGGGATAATTATTTATTATGATTGCCCGCAGGGTTGTCCGGCAACCGTCAGTGCCCTTTCTGGTTATGCCTTGAAGTATGCCCCTGATGTTTTTACCGGGATAATCCTAGAGCCTCGCGCTGGCCTTCCCAACGGCGCACGAATTGCCTTAACGGCCTGGCGTAGTCGCCTGTTACTCAAGTCGCTTGATTCCGACAAAATCAATGATTTCATCAAGCAACGTTTTAACAAAGGCCCGGAAGCCGATCCTAACACCCCTCCTTTTAATTAGTTACAAGTCGAAGGTCAAAAGTCGAACATCCAAAAGGGCAGGCACGGGGACCTGCCCCTACAAAAATTTCTGGTAATCCGGGCGTGGAGACCACACCCCTACGAATTTCCCTGATTTAGATTTTCCCTGTCCCCCAACCCCTATCCCCTAACCCCTGTTTTTGCGTCTCCTGATTGACCTGTTGGGGCTTGTATGGTAATATTTTCGGAGTAGATGCCATAACTGAATAGTTTGAATCTATCAAGAAGAGGTGAGGGAACTGGCCCGTTGAACCTCTAGCAACCTGCATAGTCGCAAGGTGCTAATTCCAGCCCGATAGTGGGAAGATAGGCCCGTCCACAATCAGAGGTACGGGAAATTGAAGCCTTCCGCTATACAGCCGGAGGGCTTTTTTGGTGGTTTTCAGGAGGAACAAGTGAGCAACTTAACGAATGTTTTTGGCAACCCGGCGCGTTACAAAGCCTCGAAATTTTGGCAAGAGCTGGAAAAAAGAGTGCTGGTTTATGATGGGGCAATGGGCACGCAGCTTATGGAGCGCGATTTGACCGGGGAGGATTTTGGCGGTGAAGCCTATCATGGCTGTAACGAACAACTAGCCCTAACTCGCCCGGACATTATCGAAGAAATCCACGCCGACTATTTCGCGGCAGGGGCAGATGTGGTCGAAACCGACACCTTTACGGGTAGCCGCCTGAAGCTGGATGATTATAAACTTGGGCATCTGACCCGCGAGATTAATTTAGCAGCCGCCCAAATTGCCCGGCGGGTAGCAGACCGCTTTACCGCCGCCGACCCAAACCGCCCCCGCTTTGTGGCGGGTAGCATTGGCCCTACTGGTTTCCTGCCTTCCTCGGAAGACCCGGTTTTAGGCAGCGTTAATTTCGACCAACTTTTAGAAGTATTTACCGAGCAAAGCATCGCCCTGATTGAAGGGGGCTGCGATGTGCTGCTAATCGAAACCAGCCAGGATATTCTAGAAGTAAAGGCGGCGATTTTTGGCATTCGGGCCGCAATGCGCCACACCGGGAAATGGCTACCAATTCAGGCTCAAGTTTCGGTGATGGATGGCAACGGGCGCATGCTTTTGGGTACAGATATTGCGGCAGTAATGACGACCCTGGAGTCGTTGCGGGCGGATATTATCGGGCTGAACTGCGCGGTGGGGCCTGACCTGATGCGCGAGCCCCTGCGCTACCTGAGCGAACATAGCAAAGTAAAACTTAGCTGTTTGCCTAACGCGGGCTTACCTCTGAACGAGGCTGGTCGGACGGTTTATCCGCTTCAGGCCGTGCCGATGGCTGACCAGTTACAGGAATTTGTGGAAGAATTGGGCTTGAACGTGGTGGGGACTTGCTGTGGCTCAACCCCCGAATATACCCGTGAATTAGCCAAACGGGTGGGGGGACGACCTGCCCCAGACCGCGCTTTCGTCAGTGAGCCGATGGTTTCAAGTGGCATCCGGGCCACCCCTTTGCATCAAGAGCCCGCCCCGCTACTGGTGGGTGAACGGGTGAACAGTACAGGGAGCAAGAAGGCCAAACAATTTCTGCTGGCGGATGATTACGATGGCTTGATGACGATGGCTCGTGAACAGGTAGAAGGTGGAGCGCACACCCTGGATGTGCAGGTGGCCCTGACCGAGCGCAACGATGAAAACATCCAGATGCTAAAAACGGTCAAGAAACTTTCAACCGCTATTGAAGCCCCTCTGGTGATAGACTCCACCGAGGCTGATGTAATTGAGGCGGCTCTGAAAGTGACCCCAGGCCGCGCTATCGTCAACTCTATTAATATGGAGCGGGGTCTGGACAGGATTGAGGCCGTCATGCCGCTAGTGCGCGATCACGGGGCGGCGGTGATTGCCCTGACCATTGACGAGGAAGGGATGGCCCATACCGCCGAGCGCAAGTTTGAGATTGCCAGCCGCATCCGCAATATCGTGCGCGAGCAATATGATTTGCCCGACGATGCCCTGATTTTTGACGTGCTGACTTTCCCCTTGACCACCGGGCAGGAAGATTTAAGAATTGATGCCTATGAAACCTTGAAGGGTATCAAGCAGATTAAAGAGGCTTATCCTGATGTGCTGACGATTTTGGGGGTTAGTAACGTCTCGTTCGGGGTGGCAATGCGGGCGCGGGCGGTGTTGAACTCGGTGTTTTTGCATCACGCCGTCCAGCACGGTCTGGATTTAGCGATTGTCAACCCTAGCCACATTACACCTTACGCCGAAATTCCCGAAGAACAGCGTAAACTTTGTGATGACCTGATTTTCAACCGCTACCCAGATGCCCTGCCGCGTTTTATCGAATTCTTCGACCAAAATAGTGGGGCTGGACAGAAGGCTGAGGCCGAAGATGCCACCAAAGATATGACCACCGCCCAAAAGCTTCATTACCAGATTTTGCACCGCAAGCGTGAGGGTATCGAAGCCCTGATTGATGATGAGGTGGAAAATCGGGGGGCTGTGCCAGTGCTGAACGAGGTGCTGTTACCCGCCATGAAGGAAGTGGGCGACAAGTTTGGGGCGGGCGAACTGATTTTGCCCTTTGTGCTGCAAAGTGCCGAGGTTATGAAGAAGGCGGTGGCACGGCTGGAAGTCTACCTGGAAAAGAAAGAGGGCTATACCAAAGGCAAGGTGGTTATCGCAACGGTTTTTGGCGATGTGCATGATATTGGCAAGAGTCTGGTCAATACTATTTTGACCAACAACGGCTACACCGTTTATGACCTCGGCAAGCAAGTCCCGCTCACCACTATCATCGAAAAAGCCGTAGAGGTTGGGGCGGACGCGATTGGGCTATCGGCTCTTTTGGTCAGCACCAGCAAGCAAATGCCGCTATGTGTGCAGGAATTACATCGGCGCGGCCTGAACTTCCCGGTGTTAATCGGGGGGGCGGCGATTAATCGCGCCTATGGCTATCGCGCTGTCTTTGTCAACGGCAATCCTGAAACGCCTTATACGCCGGGAGTGTTCTATTGCAAGGATGCTTTTGAGGGTTTGAGCGTGGTGGATAAACTGACCGATGCCATAAACGGCCCCAAAATCCAACAAGAATTGCTACAGGAAGCCCGTCAATCTATTCAGGCGCAGGCTGAACGCGAGGCCAAAATAGCTGCCACTCAGGCTCGTATCAGTGCCGAGGTAGTGGTTCAGGCCACAAAGAATGGTAGCACCCGCCCTAGTGGTGTGCCCGACCTCAAGGAATTACCCACCCCGCCTTTCTGGGGCTTCAAAACTCTCGAAAAATTGCCCCTGTCAGAACTCTGGGAGTTGCTGGACTTGAATACTCTGTTCCGTTTGCACTGGGGCGGCGGTAGCGGCAAGAAGAATATCGAGGGCGGTTACGAAGGTCTGGTCAAAAACGAGTTTGAGCCTTTATTAAAACAACTGCGTCAGGATGCCGTAACCGAAGGCTTCTTGAAGCCGCAAGCGATTTATGGCTACTGGCCTTGTCGGGCCGAGGGCGAAGAACTGGTTATCTACGACCCCGCTAATCTGGCGGTTGAGCTAACCCGCTTTGCTTTCCCCCGTCAGCCCGGTGGCGAACACCTTTGCTTGAGTGATTATTTTGCCAGCGTCGAGACCGCTAACGGCAAATATGACGTTATCCCCTTGCAGGTGGTGACGGCTGGGCACGCCGCCAGCGAATATTGCGACAGGCTAAACAAGCAGGGGGATTATAGTCGGGCATACTTTGTACACGGTTTAGCCAGCAGTATTGCCGAGGCGGCGGCGGATTATGTTCATCGTCTGACGCGCCAGGAACTGAAGTTGGGCGAGGAGCAGGGCAAACGTTATAGCTGGGGTTATCCGGCCTGTCCTGAGCTGCAAGACCAGGAGAAGTTGTTCCAGTTAATGCCCATCACCGACGAGATTAACGTTAGTATTACCGAAGCGTTCCAGCTTGACCCGGAGCAGAGTACCGCCGCCCTGGTGGTGCATCACCCCGCCGCCAAATATTACTCGACGATTGACCGGGAGAGCCTTTCCAAGCTTTAACGGTTGTCGGCTATCAGTCGTCGGTTGTCGGTTTGTAGGGGTAGACCTCCGTGTCTACCCTTGACCCTGTTTATTGTAGGATGATGCTCCGTCATCCGATATATCGTAGGACAGAACCTGCCCCTACCAATCGGCGGCAGGGCAGGCACGGGGACCTGCCCCTACAATTATAATCAGGAATAGTATGTATAACCATGAACCGACTGGCTATAACTGCCCGTTTTGCCGGGTGGTGGAGGGGCTGGGTGATAGCGAGGGGATTTATACTCAACCCGAAGATGTGGTTTATCAGGATGAGATGGTCACGGCTTTTATTAATTCCCGTTGGTGGGAAAATAATCCTGGCGCGGTGGTAATCATTCCAAACCAGCATTTTGAGAATATCTATGACTTGCCCCTGGATTATGCTACTGCCATCCACCGCCTTGCCCGAAAAGTGGCTTTGGCTTTCAAAACGGCTTATGCTTGTGGTGGCACTTCCACCCGTCAACACAACGAGCCCGCCGGGTATCAGGAAGTCTGGCATTATCACCTGCATATTTTCCCCCGCTACGAGGGTGATAACCTCTATACCTCAGCCCACCGCCTGAGCAAACCAGCCGAGCGTATACCCTACGCCAATAAATTACGCCAAGCCATAGCCGCTCAGTCTGCCACATTGTAAGGGGTTTATCTCTCCCTCCTGTATTCCGGTGGATAACTCTACCGGGTGGGTTACAAACCCACCCCTACTACTTAGTATCACATTCAAACAACTAAAATCCGATGATTTTTGACCTTCAACTTTAGACCTTGACTTGCTACCGATACCGACCAAAGCAACACTTTGAACCTTTTGTTGTTTATACTACGGAATCCAGATTTTGCCTATTGATTTAATCAACTACCACCCTATAATGATAAACAACAGTTGTTGTTTAGTTGTTGTTGATTCAGTTAAAACAGGAGAATTCGATGAACATTGTGCTGTGGATATTACAGGTTTTGTTGGGGTTAGCTTTTTTGGCGGCGGGTATAATGAAAGCCACCCAGCCGCTTGATAAGTTAAGTAAACAAATGGATTGGGTAGCGGTGACACCGCCCGCCCTGACGCGCTTTATCGGGATAGCCGAAATTTTGGGGGGGATTGGGCTGATTTTGCCCGCTGTAACTGGTATCGCAACCTGGCTAACTCCAGTGGCGGCGGCTGGATTGGCTCTGATTATGCTGCTGGCGGTTGGGTTTCACCTACGGCGCAGCGACCCCACTAATAGAATTGTACCGGGTCTCGTCTTGTTTGTACTGGCTCTGGTTGTAGCGGTAGGCCGGGGTTTTGTCGAAAAACTCTAGATCAAGTCCTGCTGAGTAGTGTTTATTTGTAGGGGTGGGTTTCTAACCCACCCGCTTGAGTTATCTATCTAATGGCAAGTGGCAAACGGTTGGTCAGGGGGGATAATCCCTCGCTTATCAATATCACTATTTGGTTTGCCACTTGCTCTATCGAATGTTGTTTGCTTCCTTGACCCCACTCTAAACTTACCCCAAAGATTGTCCAACTGACTGCCGAAGCGGTAATTTCCGGCACGGTGTTGGGCGGCAATTGCCCTGGCTTTAGTTGCTTAAACCAGTTCAAGATAAATTCATATAATAGCTTTTGAACCTGAGCCTCAATAAACGGTTGCGAGCCTTCATGTACTTTGGCGCAACTGCTATGGAACTGTTTCAGGTATTCAATGGTTGTCAGGATAAGCAAGCGCAGATTTTCCAGATTTATCTCACAATTCACCGATAGCTTGGCGTAGAGAGTTTGCTGGAAGGACTCCCGCACGATATGGTCGAGCAGGGCGTATTTATCCACAAAGTGAGCGTAAAAAGTAGCCCGGTTAATAGTGGCTCTGGCGGCAATATCCCCCACCGTGACATTTTGAAAGCCCTTTTCCTCAAGCAACTCGCTAAAAGCCTGGATAATTAGCTGGCGGGTACGTCGGACACGTGGGTCTAACTCTTTGCCATCCTCCAAAGGTAGAAATTGCAATTCCGCTTTGAAGGTTATCGGCCCGTTTCCTGGCTTTTTATTTTTGACCAAGCCAAGTTCTCGCTCTTTTTGTAACATGTTAGGCTCTCTCTTAAAAGTGCATGTGGGGCTTGTGGAATAGCAGCATTGTTTCCAGCCCCCCCTGCAAGGCTTGATTTGCCACCGATAAAGCTCTGGGCAAGGTATCAAAGCGCAAAATCAGTTCGGGTTCTTCAGGAGCTTTCTTGCCCTTCTCCACCATTTTATGCACCTCAATCAAATACTGCCCGCCGTCGTTCTGCCTTTCGGGTTGGCGGTTAATGGTGATGCGGAAGGACTTATTATCGGTTATTTTGGAGATTTTACCCTTTTTCTCGAACTCTTTCAGGGCCATTTCCATCCGAAACATACTGGTCATCTTTTGCTTACCTCTAACCTATTATATCTATTTTTCCAGTAAATAGGTCAATATTGTAGACCTCATTATTAAAATCCACTGCTCTAATAGCATTTCCCAGAATTTCAAAACTTCCAGTAAATATATCCTTGCCGTTGGTCTGCCAGATTATTTCGCCATCATATTTAAGGCGGGTAATATCACTCTCGCCATGAGAAATAATACTCTGGTATTGGGGCAAGTTATAAACCTCAAAACAAGTGGCCCAATCCACTTTAGTTTGCCATTTTAGCTTCAATTTGGGTAATTCTAAAGCAATTATATTGTCACTAACTCCGATAAAGCAAACATCATTTAAAATAAAAGCCGTTTTTTCGTTTAGACTAGAAGGCGCATTCCAACTCGTTACTGCACAACTATGTTGTATAGTTTCTCCATCCTTGCCTGTTGTTATACCATAACAAGTGCCTGGATTATATTTCTCATCTCGGTCAATTTCATACACTAGCTGGTAGTGTGACAGATTTTTTGGATAATCTGGCGCACGGGTATTTATATCTACAAGGATAACTTCAAAATCGTTGTAAGGTAACTTTAGCATCTAAAATCTCACGAGGATTATAGTGGGTGAGTGAGACAGGGATAGGGCGAACTCTCTCTATTGGTAACAGAACCTTTCACTCAAACAATTTACTTACCCTGAGCTTGAAACCGGGCAGTACATTCCCACCGTCTAATTCGTCGGTCAGGTTCAGAAACTTTATATCGGGGTCATTCAGGCTGAATACCGCGATAAACTTATCCAGCATATAAATTGACCAAATAAGGCGTACCCCGGCCTGACGGTATGTTTCTACCTTGTTGTGGATTTTTTCGGTAGTATCACTAGGCGACCAAACTTCTACCACCAAATCTGGCGCAACGGGAATCGCCCCTCTGAACTTGGTGGGGATTCGACCACTCACCACAAAGCAGACATCAGGTTCGACATAATTTGAGCCTTCGGAGTTGCCCAGGTCGGTAGAAGCCCCACTGTAAACCCGTCCTAAGCTTTTTTCGCCCTCTCCGGCAAAGGCTTTCAAAAAATGACTGAGGTTAGCCACAATCTCGCCATGTTCGCCACTCACCCCCGATTTTGGCTTCGCCACCAGCCGGCCTTCAATCAGTTCATATTCCAAATCGTCATCATCAGGCCATTCCAGGTTCAAAAACTCTGGCACACTGTAGAGTTTTTCGCTAATTTCTACACTCATAGTGGCTTACTCCTTAATCATTTTGACCAACTCGGCACTGGCATCATACTTACCGTGTGGCATAATATAGATACCTTGCACCAAGCCCTGCATCTCCTCGATAAGCTCGCTGGCAACTTTCAGCCCTTCCAGCGTGCCTTTTTCCCCGGCGGCTTGCATCCGTTCCAGAATCGGGGGCGGAATAACAATGCCGGGTACTTCGTGGTGCATATACTCGGCGTGCTTCTGGTTATGCAAAATCATAATCCCCGCCAGAATCGGGATTTTGATGTCACCAATCCGTGCCAGAGTCTCGCGCAAGACATTCGCATCAAAGATCGGCTGGGTCATAATAAAATTCGCCCCTGCCGCAATCTTCTTGCGTAGCCGCTCGATATGTACCTCTACATCGGGGGCGGTGGGCTCAAAAGCACAGCCAATATTGAAATTCGCAGGCGTGCCGATACTTGTGCCGTTCCAATCTATGCCCTCGTTAAAGCGGTTCATCATCTGGACTAGCCCGGTGGAGTCCACGTCCCAGATACCACTTGCGCCGGGGTAATCACCCATGCGTGGTGGGTCGCCCGTCAAGGCCAGCACATTGCGGATACCGTTGGCGTGCGCCCCAATCAGGTCACTTTGCAGGGCCATCAGGTTACGGTCACGGCTGGTGTAGTGGATAATAGCCTCAATCCCCACCGATTGCTGCACCAACATCGCGCAACCCATACTGCCCATCCGCACCTTTGCCATCGCGCTATCGGTAATATTCACCACATCCGCCCCCAGGTCAGCCATACGGGAAGCGGCTTGCAGCATACGGGTTGGGTTAATGCCCTTTGGCGGTAGTAATTCCACGCTAACCACAAACTTCCCAGAGGTTAGCTTGTGGGCCAACCCGGTAGGCTCAACGTTGGTGCTTTTTTCCAACGTCTTTTGCAGTTTAGTAACCGGGATATTATCGCCAGTTTCCGGTCCGGCATCGTGGTGCGGTGGGCTAAAGATGTAACCGTTAGAAGTCGGTTTATTATGTACTGCGAAACTTTTACCGACTTCTGGTTGAATTTTCGCCAGCGCGTCGCGCATTGCCGCAATATGTTCGGGGGTAGTACCACAGCAGCCGCCAATCAAGCGCACTCCCGCCTCGATAAACTGCGGCGCAACCCGCCCAAAATAGTCCGCCGAAGCTTGATAGAAAATCCGCCCCTCGACCCGAATAGGCGCACCCGCGTTTGGCATCGCCGAGATGTAAGGGAAATCGCCCGCCGCCTGCACCATTTGCTCCACCACCGAAAGCGTCCCCTGTGGCCCAATCGTGCAGTTGGCCCCAATAACGTCGGCCCGTCCGTCCCGCAACATCTGCACCACTTCTGCCGGACTATGCCCGGAAAAAGTAATTCCTTCCTCGCCAAAAGTCATCTGCGCCACAATTGGCATATCGGTAATACTGCGGGCGGTCAGCAAAGCTTGTTGCATCTCGTTATAATCATAGAAAGTTTCCAGAATGAGCATTTCGACCCCGCCTTCCA
>Ga0209724_1001518_pt1 | contig 20965 bp, 18 predicted proteins | sample grotaG_FD_184143 | JGI IMG/M metagenome (GOLD analysis project Ga0209724, IMG submission 184143) | Glacier valley bacterial and archeal communities from Borup Fiord, Nunavut, Canada, to study Microbial Dark Matter (Phase II) -... | ecosystem: Environmental > Aquatic > Freshwater > Ice > Glacier ...
TTCTAAGATGGTTTGGGCGCAGGTTTTTTGGTATCTTTGGGCGGTTTTTTCTTTTCGGGTTTGGGTTTGTTGCCCCTTAGTTCGTTCTGCATAATTAAATCCTCTTTTGTTTTCAAACTTGTGGTACTGTCATAAATCGAAGCAAAAGGAGTTCCAGGAGTCGGGTTATTAATGTTGCCAGACCCGCTTCTGAGGCTCACTTTCGGTAGAATTATTACACCTTTTCCGCTTTTTTACAACCGCGTCGCTCGTCGGTGGTTGGTTATCGGATAATTCGTAGGGGCGGGGTCTCCCCGTCCGGCATTGCGAATAAATGTAGGGGCAGGTCCCCGTGCCTGCCCAAAGATTTCTATTCACAAGGATAGACAGGATATTTTGGGATGCGCCCCACTGTCACCCTGAGCTGGCGAAGGGTCTTGCTCATAATAGCAAGCTTCTTGGGAATGACAAACGGAGTTGCCGCTTAGGCTCTTACAAAGGCTAAGAAGATTCTTCGCAAGCTCAGTAGACTGTAACATAAATCTTGTGGTTATAGAATTGCTATTTTTGAACTTAATATGCACTAAACATCCAGGTAAAGACTTGTATTACAGACTACTCAGGGTAACACTAATAAATGCTTACAATCAGCAAGGTGAAAAATATGACCACTAATATTCTGATAGAAAAACCTCTGGTAAGTAATGGCTACACCCTGTCGGGTGTGCCCGAACGCCTGGGCTGGCTAGAACCTACCGACCTTAATTTACCCATCTCCCGGCTGCGGGAACAATTCGAGGCGCAGGGTTATTTATGGCTAAAAGGTTTGCTAGATCGCCAGGAGGTTCTGGCTTTTCGGCGGCGTTACTTTGCGGCCTTTGCCGGAACGGGCTTGCTTGCGCCGGGGAGTGACCCACTTGAGGGAATATATTCGGGTGGCGGTGAGGATAAAGAGGCCACCCACCGACTTATGCTGGAGGTAGTACGCTGGGCGGCTTACGAAGCTTTTTGTCTATCTGCCCCTATTATCAAATTTTACGAAGATTTTCTGCAAGAGCCTGTTTATCTGCACAAACGCAAGCTTATTCGTTACAACAGACCGCGCGACCCTAAATGTACCGGGGGTCATTATGATTTAACCTATTTGCGGGGCGGCACAGACCGACTTTGTAGTAGTTGGCTACCGTTGGGGGATGTGCCAGTAGAGATGGGCGGGCTAATTTATCTGGAAGGCTCGGCGGCGGTAGGACGACAACTAGAAGCGGAATATCTTCAACAAACCGCCACTTTGCCCTATGAAAAACGTATCTCGGCCTATAATTTCGGCTCAAAATCGGGCTGGCTAGGCGAGGATTTGCCCGCTATTGCCGAGAAATATGGCGGACGCTGGTTGGTGGGCAACTACGAAGCGGGTGATATGCTGATTCATGGCCCCTATACTATCCACGCTTCTACCGAAAATTGTGACAAACAGGGTCGCATGCGTCTCTCTACTGACATTCGTTACCAACGGGTAAGGGATGAGATTGACCGTCGCTGGACTAAGGATTGGCAGCCTGACGACGGTTTGTAAGAGTTTATAAACTAAAAAAGGGCGGGTGTTACCCCGCCCATTAATATCTCTCAGACAGTTATTTTTTTAGAAAAGACTGAATAGAGACTTAGCTGTTAAAGAAATTACTGGCTGTTTTCTAAACGGAAACTTTGCTCTTGGACTCATCGCCAATGGTGCTAAACTCCGTGCTCTTTTCCGTAACTTGCTTGGCATTCGGTAAAACGAACCAGGCCACCACCTGAACCAGAAAGAGTACCGCCGCCACGATTAAAAGTGCTGTATCCATTTCTCTAAATCCTTCTTTTTATCACTAAACCTGATAAGCCTCTTCGCCGTGTAAGGTCGTGTCCAGCCCGGCTTGTTCTTCTTTTTCCGACACCCGAAGCCCGATAGTAAGGTCAATTACCTTGAGGATAACGAAGGTCAAGCCGCCGCTCCACACGATAGTGGCTCCCACTGCCGCCAGTTGGATCAATACCTGTCCAGGGTTGCCATAGAATAATCCATCGTTCCCTGCCGGATTTATTGCTTTGGTAGCAAACAACCCGGTGGCAATTGCACCCCAGATACCTCCCAAACCGTGTACCGCGAATACATCCAGGGCATCGTCAAAGCCCAACCGACTTTTCAAAACTACTCCGAAATAACAGATTGCTCCTGCCCCAAACCCGATTATCAAGGCCGAGGAAGCATTAACGTAACCACTGGCGGGAGTAATTGCGACCAATCCGGCTACGGCTCCGGCGGCTGCTCCCAATACGCTCGGTGCCCCCTGCCGAATCCAGCTCAGGGTTGTCCAGGTAATCGCACCCATTGCCGCCGATACGTGGGTTACTACAAAGGCGTTAACTGCCAATTCACTCGCCCCTAGCGCACTACCAGCGTTAAAACCAAACCAACCAAACCACAACAAGCCAGCCCCTAGCACCACCATCGTGACATCGTGGGCTTCCATTTGTTCCTTGCCGAAGCCAACCCGTTTGCCCATCACCAGCGCACACACTAGCGCGGCAATACCCGAAGCGATGTGAACCACTGTGCCACCGGCAAAGTCCAGCGCGCCCAACGCCCCTAACCAGCCCTTTGCGCCCTGCAAACCCCACACCCAATGAGCAATTGGGCAGTAGACCAGCGTGACCCACACCACCAGAAATACCGCAAAAGCCTTAAAGCGTTTGCGTTCGGCGAAAGCACCCGTAATAAGAGCGGGGGTGATAACCGCGAACATCATCTGGAACATCATATGCAACGGGAAGGGTATAGTGGCGGCGTAATTAGTGTTGATACCCGTTACGCCGTTCAGACCAAACCAATCCAGCCCGCCAATAATCCCGGCATTGCCTACGCTAGGGCCAAAAGCCAGGGTGTAACCCCACAGCACCCATACCACGCTTACTACCGCGAGGCTAAAGAAGCTATGCATTATAGTCGAAAGCACGTTTTTGCGGCGAACCAGCCCGCCGTAGAAAAAGCCCAGGGCCGGGGTCATCAGCATAACCAGGGCGGTTGAAACCAGTATCCAGGCGGTGTCCCCGGTATCAATTTTCGGGGCAGGGGGGGTTGTCTGTAGCCAGACTGATAGATATGACATTCCTCCAAAATTCTCCTTGTGCAAAACTAACAAATATTGTGCAGAGCTTATCGCTTTCGCCTGCTAAATTCCTGTAGATTATCATAGAAACTCTTAACCAGCCTTCGCTACATCATCCAGTACGAAAATATCAGAGTTTTATTGTGCAAAACCAACAACAGAGACTCTTAGGCAGAAATATATTTGGGGGAAGTTAGCAAAAGCTAAAGGGAGATTAATGCTAAATCATTGGGATTTTTGTGGAATGTCACAATGGCAAAGGATGAAGGATGAAAGGGAAATTCGTAGGAGGTTGCTCCGTCAACCGATAAATTTTCGCAGTACAGAACCTGCTCCTAGAAATATCGGGGGAATTCGTAGGGGCGACCAGCATACCCTGAATACAGGGCACAGGAGTCGCCCTATTGGCGGGGTTATTTTGTTATAGAGGTTTCTACGGATTAGGGAGGTAACGGGCATATACTACTAATCGGCGGTCATAATTATGGGATTTTTGGTCGAAAACGCCCCCGCAGGTAATCAGGTTAAGTTGCACATTGCTGGCAGTGCCAAAGATTTTCTCCAGAGGGGCACTATCGAAGGGATAGTCGGCATTATCATAAACTTCAAATACTAATTCCTGGCCTTTGTTATCGCTGACAAATATCCGGCTCCCGGGCACGAGCTTTTTCAAATCCCAAAAAATCGAAGGGCCTTTTGGATTATCCAGATGTCCGTCAATCACCGCATTGCCGATTTCGCCGGGTTTTGCCCCTAACTTATACCAGCCAACTGTCCAGAAACTATTGGGCACATCCATCGCGCCATCTTTGGTCTTGCCGACCTGCTCCACCTGGGTATCAATGCCAAGCGAAGGAATCCGCAAACGGGTTGGCACAATCGCCCCAATTTTAGGCTGGGGAATGGGGGTTGGTGTAGGTTCAACCGTTGGTTCGACAGTGGCAATGGTCGTTGGTTCGGCGGTAGCAATGGCGGTGGGCGGTGGCGTAGGAGTGGGCGCAAGAGTCGTTGGCACGGGGGTCGGTAAGGCGGCGGTAGGAGTAGCCTGAAGGGCCGCTACCACCGCGCTAACATCGCTGGAAACTCCCGGTGGTAGGTTTATCAGGCTGAGTTTATTTTCAGAAAACAGAATTACCCCCAGAATAACAATCAAAATTGCGGCGAAAACATTGCCACCTACTAACAAGCCTGTTTTGGGACTAATCTTCTTCACGCTAACGACCTCTATCTAATCTTTACGAAAAGTCTAACTATGTTATACAGCCATTATTATAACAACTTTTGGATTATCTGAAAATGCTAAACCTCACTAACGGCAAAAACTCTCAGCCCGTGTTAATATTCCAGCTATGCACCTATATAAACGTATAAACGGTAGAAAAGGGCAATGGTTGCAAAGATTAAAATGGAGCAAGCTTTTTCGGAGAAATTCAGTAGCAGCGCGATTTTGCGGGAGTTGGGAATACGCCCTAGCAAGGGATTAGGCCAGAATTTTTTGATAGATGAATCTGTCCCACCCAAAATTCTGGCAGCAGCCGAGCTATCAGCCGAGGATGCGGTGGTCGAGATTGGGCCGGGGGTAGGGGTGTTAACCTTGCGACTGGCGCGAGTAGCCCGAAAACTGACCGCCGTTGAACTGGATGCCCGGTTATACCCCTATCTCCATAAGGCTCTGGCGGCCTATCCAGGGGCGCGTCTAATAGAGGGGGATGCCCTGAACTTCACTCCGGCGGAACTTGAACCCGAACCTTACAAATTAGTGGCAAATATACCTTACTATATCACTTCGGCTATTCTGCGTCATTTTTTGGAAAGCGACCACCGCCCCGAACGGGTGGTACTAATGGTTCAAAAAGAGGTCGCCCAACGCATTGTTGCCAAGCCACCAGAGATGAGTCTGTTGGCGGTCAGTGTCCAGTATTTCGGTAGACCCCGAATTCATGCGATAGTGCCTGCCGGAGCCTTTTACCCAGCCCCCAAAGTGGACTCGGCGATTTTGGTTATTGAAACTTTTAAGCCGGAAGAAATGCCCTGCCCTGAAGCCAGGGATGCGGATTTCTTTGCGATTGCGCGGGCTGGTTTTGGGCAAAAACGTAAACAATTGGCTAATTCGCTGGCTGCGGGCTTAAAGTTGGAAAAAGAGCTTATCCGGGAGATTCTGGGCGAATCCGGGATTGAAGGCGAGCGACGAGCTGAGTCCCTGACCCTGCCCGACTGGTACAAAATTTATCGAACTATTGAGGCGAAAGGACTGTTTTCTGCTATAATTGGGGCGGAAGCAAGGAACAAGAATCAAGAATAAAAAAGGAATTTTGTAGGGGTAGACCTCGGTGTCTACCCTGAATTTCGATAAGTCAAAACTTAAAACTCAACACTCAAAACTTTATCAAGGGGGATTAGCATGGCGAACAGGGACGTAGCAGCTATTATCCTGGCGGGTGGTCACGGCGAAAAACTAAGCGTAATCTCGGAAAAACGGGCCATTGCCTCGGTGCCGTTTGGCGGAAAATATCGGATTATAGATTATACCCTCAGCAATATTGTAAATTCAGGCATTTTTTCAGTAATGGTGTTAACCCAATATCGCCCATTATCACTCCATCAGCATATCGGGAGCGGCAAACCCTGGGATTTAGACCGTCTGCGCGGTGGTATCCGGGTAATGTCTCCCTATATGGGTCGGCGCGACTCCGGCTGGGATAGGGGCACGGCGGACGCGGTTTACCAGAATGTGGACGAAATTAATCAGCTTGATGTTGATAATTTGCTAATTCTCGGTAGTGACCACATTTATACGATGGATTATCGCCCGATGCTTGAGTTGCATCTGGAAAAAGAGGCCGATGTAACCATAGGGGCTTTCCATAGCACTCTGGCTGAGGCTAGTCGCTTTGGGGTGGTTTCTACTGATGCTGACGGGCGGGTGCTTGACTTCGAGGAAAAACCTCCCCAGCCTAAAAGCAATCTGGTTTCAATGGGCATTTATATGTTCAACAAAACCACCTTACTTGCCCGCCTAGAGGAAGATGCCGCCGATAAACACAGTCAGCACGACTTTGGACGCAATATATTGCCTAAAATGATTGCCGATAGTAGTAAAGTTTACGCCTACTCGTTTAACGGTTATTGGCAGGATGTTGGCACTATCCAATCCTATTGGGAAGCCCATATGAGCCTGCTGGCCGATACCCCCGCTTTTGATATGTACGAGCGCGATTGGGTAGTTTACACCCGCAGCGAGGAGCGACCCCCGGCTATGCTGGGTGAAACCTCCAGTATTGAACGTAGCCTGATTTCTAATGGTTGTCAGGTGCGCGGTCAGGTTATTCATAGTGTGCTTTCTCCGGGCGTAATTGTGGAGGAAGGAGCGATTGTGCGGGACTCGGTGATTATGACCGACACTGTTATTGGTAAAAACGCGGTGGTTAACCGGGCGATTGTGGATAAGGAAGTGCTAATCGGGTCGGGGGCGGTTATTGGCGATGGCGATGATACTACCCCGAACAAATCTGAGCCGCAACGCCTCCACAGTGGGGTTACTATTATCGGTAAGGGCGCGAAATTGCCCGATGGTATCAAGGTTGGGCGTAACTGCAAAATCAGCCCGGATGTCCAGGTTAAAGATTTCAAGGGCAAGGATTTAGCCAGTGGCGAAAGTTTAGAGAAAAAATAATGTTTGAAGGTTTCGAGCAAACTACCGTCACCACTAGCGGGGCTAATATAAATCTGGTTAAGGGGGGGAGCGGCCCACCCCTTTTGTTGCTGCATGGCTACCCTCAGAGCCATGTGATGTGGCACAAAATCGCCCCACGTCTGGCCCAGGATTTTACGGTGGTTGCCCCCGACTTGCGGGGTTATGGCGATAGTTCCAAGCCCGAAGGCGGGCCAGACCATGTAAATTATTCCAAACGAGCGATGGCTCAAGACCAGGTTGAGGTTATGGCGGCGTTGGGCTTTGAGCAATTTTATCTGGTTGGGCATGACCGGGGAGCGCGGGTCAGTCACCGTCTGACGCTTGACCACCCGGCAAAGGTCTTAAAGTTAGCGGTGCTGGATATTGCCCCAACCTACTTGATGTACAAAACCACCGACATGGAATTTGCCACCGCTTATTACCACTGGTTTATGCTGATTCAGCCCTACGATATCCCCGAAAAATTTATTGGCGGCGACCCCGAATATTATATCCGCAAGAAGATGGCCCATTGGGGTCGGGATGAAACGGCTTTCCCGGAAGAGGTGTTATTAGAATATATCCGTTGTTTCCGTGATCCGGCGACGATCCACGCCAGTTGCGAGGACTATCGGGCGGCGGCGGGAATAGACTTGCAGCATGACGAAGCGGATATGGCTAAGAAAATTAGTTGCCCGTTACTGGCTTTGTGGGGGGCAAAGGGTTTCGTGGGGCGCAAGTATGATGTACTAGAAACGTGGCGAGAGCGGGCTAGTGACGTACAGGGCCATAGCGTCCCCTCTGGTCATTTCCTCCCCGAAGAAGCCCCCAATGAAACCTACTCAGCTTTATATAACTTTCTATTAAAAGAATAAAGTTTAAAGAAGCAAGAAAAAAGGAGCAAGGAGCAAGAATATTGATGAGAATTTGGTCTCGCCTTGGCTTCTATCCCTATCTTTTTTTGCTTTTGGCGTTTGCCTGTATTTCCGCAGCTATTCTAGCAATTGCCTTATTTATTCCCACCTCGGATAATTCCGATAAAGAGCCAAATAGCCCCAATAAGGAAATTAATTTCAGAAATGGCAATAGTAAACTAGGGTATAATCCTGAATGTAAAATTTTTGGCACACAACAGGGAAAGGACTTGAGTTCCTGGAGTGTATCAGATTTTAATTTAAAGGACACTTTCGACCCAACTTTGAACGAGTCTCCCTTCCGCGACCTCTTGAGTCCTAATGGTCAATTGAAAGCAGGCAATAGGGGGAAGGGTATTCAGGTATGGCAAGTCAAAGATAGGAAGATTCTTTACACTTTTTCTAAACCTAATCAAACGTCAGAACCTTTCGACTATGGTGTGGGGGCTGTACAATTTAGTCCTGACAGTTCTTTACTGATTGGGCAAAGCTATAATGAGGCAAATTATCAATATGCAATTTTTGTTTGGAGATTAAGTGATGGTAGTTTAATAAAAATGATGGAAAATGAGCGAACTCCTGTTTTTAGCCCTGATGGGAACCAGTTAGTAACAAAGCCTACATCGGTAAGAAACGACAAGATCATTTCACCAACGCTCCCTCCACTATTACAGGGTGACAAAATCATTTTCAGGCGTACAAGTAATTGGTCTATGGCGAAGATTCTTGAAACAAACATACCACATAAAATTAAACCTGTACTTAACTATTGGCAAACCGAAGGCTATACTTTTAATCCTAGCGGTCAGTTTTTTGCAGTTCTCAAAGGAGCTGGGGTAGATCTTTGGGACTTGTCAAATTATACACTCAAATATACTTTCACTACCGAACAGGATATTTATTCAGACGTAGCTTTCAGCCCCGATGGGCAGACGTTGGCTCTTAGTCGTTCTACTGGCGGAGACCCTTCAGAAAGCAGTGTAAAAGACCCCAGAATTGAATTAAGAAAAGCGAGCGATGGTTCTTTAATTAAGAGGCTCAAGGGCCACACGCGAGATGTAACCTGTGTAGTTTTCAGCCCTGATGGCAAGTCTTTGATTTCATCAAGTGAAGATGGCACTTTGAGAATTTGGCCGCTCTAATAAACTTTTAGGAAAAATATCATGCGAATTTTAGCTATTTCGGGTAGCCTTCGATCAGGCTCATCTAACACCCTATTGCTGCGGGCGGCTATGAAACTGACTCCTCAGAACGTGGAGTTCACAATATACGAGGGGCTGGGTAACTTGCCCCATTTCTCACCTGAGCTTGACGGAGATGATGCGCCGGAGGCTGTCGAACATTTTCGCGGTCTGCTTCAAGCCGCCGATGGGGTAATTATATCCACACCTGAATACGCTTATGGTATGCCGGGGTCGTTGAAAAACGCGCTTGACTGGACGGTTGCGAGTGGTGAGTTCGTGGACAAACCAGTGGCGACCATCAGTGCCTCGCCGAACTCATTAGGTGGGGAGCGGGCTCACGCCTCGTTATTATTGACACTTGGTGCTATATCCGCCAGGGTAGTAGAGGGTGGAAAGCTGACAGTACCGTTCGTCCGCACTAAACTTAATTCTGATGGGGAAGTATCGGACGTTGCTACAATAGAAGCTCTTGAAGGAGTGCTTGGGGCATTACTACAATCTATCGAGATTGGATAATTTAAACTAATTGGGCAGGCACGGGGACCTGCCCCTACGAAATTCCTTCCCACATCCAACAACTGACAACCGTTACGTTCCAGGGCGGGCAGGAATTATCTCCTCAAAAAGGTTTTCCTCAATTTTATCCGGGGTATAATGCCCATTGGTGGAAGGTGGAATCGCTCTGTTGGGGAGTAAATCAGACCGCAAAGCCCGAATTTCGCTCAACAGCAATTCTTCTCGCTCCTTTTGTTTGTTTATTTCTAATTCCATGCGCTTGACCCGAAATAGCGAGTCTTCAATCAAGCGGCGGTTACGGCTGATAAGGTCAGCCAGAATCCCGATAAGTATCAGCACAATCCCCAGCATAATACTCACGCCGGAAAGAATAACCGATTGTAGGAAGCGGTTGCCCAGGTTTTTTTCAGTCAGGAAGAAGTAGCTGAACCGCCCAATCCCAAGTGCCCCAACTAGCAGAAATGGAACACTGCAATAAATAAAAAATTTAAGCGGCTCGTGCATGGCATAGATGCGGATAATTGTGCCGCCCATCCGCTTGATATAGCTCCAAACACTTTTGACCAAACGGGAGTCGCGGGTTTTAGCGTTGGTCATAATTGGAATGCTACCGATAGCCAGGTTGCGCTTGCTGGCCTGAAAAATAGTCTCAACGGTGTAGGTATAGCTGGTAATCACGTTCAGGGTCAGGGCGGTTTCGCGACTCATCGCTCGGAAGCCACTAACCGCATCCGGCACTTTAGACCCACTAAAAATACTGACACTAAAACTCCCGACCTTCTGAAAGAGCTTTTTGGTGGGCGAGAAATGGCCGATGGTTTGGGTCTGGCGGTCAGCGATAACCAAATCCAGTTGTTTTAGCAGAATCGGTTGGATTAGGTTAGGGATGGCCTCAGAAGGATACTGGTTATCGGCATCGGTGTTGACGATAATATCCGCCCCCATTTCCAACGAGGCATTTAGCCCGGTTTGGAAAGCTACGGCTAACCCCCGGTTGCGGGTATGGTGGGCAATCGCCAAAGCAAACTGATTCTCATTGGCCCACTGGCGAGCGACCTCAACCGTGCGGTCGGTGCAACCGTCGTCAATTATCAAAATTTCAATTTCGTCCACTCCCTCAATCTGGCGAGGCATATTTGCCAGAGTGAGTGGCAGATGTTTTTCCTCATTAAAACAAGGGATCTGGATAACAAGTTTCATTTATTCTGTCAGCTTATTTCTGGCGGGCGGAAGCTTATCCCACGCGCCCTTGCGGTTTTTTGGTCAGTCATCAAACTGTTTATAGTAACGAGCAGTCCCGTTTCAATGTTGCGCTGGTTCAGGCAACTTGTAGCGATTCTAAACCCCTTTTGCTTTACGGTCAAGTCGGGTAATTTAAAGTTGAAGATTTATGATTTAAGTGGAAAATAAAACAAAAAAGGGCGAACACAAGGTTCGCCCCTACGAATTTACCTAACCCCTAACCCCCACCCCCTATCTCCTAAACCGTGATAGCGTTGCCGCGATAGATGCGGGCTTGATAGCGGCTTTCCTCCGGGCTGGGCAGGGTTGCGCTGGTCAGCAATATCGCATTGACGAAACGTACCAACTCCTCCTCCTGCTCCTGGGGGTTGCGCGGCTCCTCGTCACGGGCGCGGCGGGCCAAATCCACCTGATTGACCGCCCCGTGATGGACGGTGCGCTCGGTCTCAATCCCAAAAGTGGCGGTAAAAGAGTGCAGGGTAGTCTTGATAAAGTTTGCCAGGGCGAATTCTTCATCGGTAGAACGGGCGGTAGTGGCGGGCGTGACCAGCACCAACCGCACATTATCCAGCACCGCCGTTTTTTTGGCTACCCGGAAATGATGGGTCAATTGGTTTTCGACCAGAGTGGCAAACCCGGCATGGTCAAGAACCGCGCTCCAATCCCCGCTGCCAGGAGCTTCCAAGGGGCAAGTAGGCAGGGAATGAAAAGGCGTGCTGACCACCACCTCTGGTACGCCATACAACGAACGGGCTCGGTCAAAACCTTCCTCGATATTACCGTTAGTAGCAATTGTGACTAGCCGCCCGTCAGTGGTATAGATTGGGAAAGCAGCCTGAAATTCCTCTGCCCCGGCCTCAGTTTCGGTCAGCGCAACTATTCGAGCAACGCCGTATTCCGCCAGAAATACCTCGGTCAAACGACTAAGGTGTTCCTGCAAATATTCGCCCACCAGAAAAATTACGCCACCCCGAAGACTTTCCAGACGTTCCGGGCTGGGCTTGCCAAATAACTCACCCTCCGTCACTGCTCTTTCAAACTTTAATCCGCCACTAGAATGAAAAGTTTCCCCGGTGATGTTATGGTCAGCCAGATAGTAGCAGGTCGAAATAGCCACATCCAGGTCAGTTGGAATCCGTTTCAGGTGCAACATCCCCAGGTTACGGTTGCGGACACGCTCACCTTCCCGCTCAAGCTCGGTTGGAGTGAAAAACGGCTCAGGTGGGACAACTGCCAATAGCTTATCCCCGGTTTTATCCTGCTCGTCCAGCTTGACCTTGAGATAGCCACCCGCTTCCAGGCGACGTACCAGCTTTACTGCTAACCTTTGGTTGAGGAAAAAGCGGCTGGACGAGCCTTCCGGGTTACTTTGCTCCTGAATATTGGTCGCCAACTCTCGGAAGCTTTCAGGCTGTTTAGGGTTGGCAATTACAGCAAGCAGGTCGTTTGCCAGCACGGTTGCTAACAGTTCCTCAAAAGTGTGGATATTTCGGCGATTTTCGACAATCAAAGCCGAGTAAATATCGTTAAGCCGCTTGTTTTCAAGCACTACTTTGGCCCGCCGATTGAACATGCTGGGCCGCTCACTACTACCCCGCAACCGCTCCCCATCCACTGGGCCGGGCGCAATACAATTAATCTGGATTTCCGGCCCTAAAAAGCGGGCAAAACTTTCGACCATCGCCCTCTGTCCGGCCTTGCTCACGGCGTAATCGGCCCGGTTGGGATAGGCAATCGCTACATACTTCTCCCCACCAAAATAAGAAGAAACGTTGATAACGTGCCCACTCCCCCGCGCCTTCATAATCGGGGCAAGCTGGCGCAAGAGGTCGTAATTACTGTTCAAATTGGCCTCAAGGGTGTATCGCCAGCCATCCAGCGGCATATCTATCACCATATCCTCAGCCCCGACAATGCCAGCGTTGTTAATCAGATAATCCACATGCCCATAACAGGCCAGGGTGCGTTCTACCAGCCGTTTCATATCAGCCGGGTTGCCAACATCACAATCGGCCTCAACCTGCACCCGCTTTTCAGCTTCGGGGTAGCCCGCCAGCTCTAATTCCCCAATAATGGATTGTTTCAACTGCTCCAATTGGGCAGACCGTCGCGCCGCTAACATCACTTTCGCCCCGCTCATCGCCAGAACTCGCCCGATTTGCCCACCAATGCCCACGCTGCCGCCAGTAACGAGAACCACCTTGTCCTCATGCAGACCGATTAGATTTTTAGCCCAACTCAGGGAGCTATTCAAATTACGGGTTAAGGCTGTCTCTATTATTTGCAACATTTTCAAACTATCCTTCCTGCTTGCTCAATTGACTATCACGCTCCAGAAAACGTGGATTGGCGATTTGAAGTTTTTCTCTGGTGGTTTTCTCCAGATGGGCCATAATTCGCTCCCACCCCGCCCCACTATCGGCCTCCCCCGCCCGAATGCGGTTACTGAGGTCGTGGGTAAGGGCTGCGGTAGCCTGATATAATTCCGCCGGATGCACGGGCGGTTGTGGTTCTGTCTCGCCATTGAGCAGTTCGGTCAAACGGGCCCACTCCGCCCGCATTAGTGGTTCGCCCTCGGCTATTTCCCGCGACAATATGTTCAAAATATTACCCGCGATTAATACCCGAAAGCGCATTCGAGGGTCGCTAACCAGGGCTGGGGCTAATTCCTCATTCAAGAATTGGGCAACAGTTTCGATTAGCTCAGGGCTGGTTGGGCGGTCTTGCATACGCTTTCCTTCCTATCGGCAATTTTGAGTAGGCGTAAAATCTCAAATTCCATTTCGGCACAGCGTCGCCCCAGGCTGGCAAATTCCAGATTAGGCTGCTCCCCGCGTAAGTGGCGTTGCACCTGTTTCAGCATGCCAATTGCCCACCAGACGTTGCCCATCAGTTCCCAATAAAATATTCGGGCTGGGTCTACTACGCGCCCGGTAGATTGGGAATAGGCTTCAAAAAATGCTTCGGGCGACCCAATCCCACCGAAATGTAAATGGTCAAAGCCAAAACGCCACTCCCGCACCAGGGGGTAGGTTAAATCCTCGGCGTAATCCCCAACGTGGGCAAATTCCCAATCAATCACTGCCACCAAACCCCTTTGGTTGACCAATACGTTCCCGACCCGGTAATCGCCATGCACCAGCACGATTTGGTCGGGCGGGGGCGGCTCGTTTTGGTGTAACCAGCGCAACCCCAATTCCAGCACCGGGTGGGGTTCGCCAATATACTCCAACTCTGCCTCAATTTGAGCCCTGCGGGTCTGGGCGGGGGTTTGTCCCGTCACCAAACCGGGCAGAATCTCGGCTAAACGGTGGGCGGTGAGGTCTACCTGATGAATTGCCGCGATTGCCTCTCCCATCTGGCGGGGCAATTGGCGGCGGGCTTCGGCAAAATAGGGCTCTTTGGCAATCTTTCGCCCAATGCTTTCCCCTTCCAGCCGCTCCACCAGCGTAGCCGGATATCCTAGCAGATTTTCCAACAGCCAGTAGGGCTTAGGCGAAGGTACACCCCCTGCTACTGCCGCTGTGATAGTGCTGAACTCGCGCTGGAGGTCAAGGGCTTGCTGGAAAATAGCTCCACCCAAAGGTCGGCGCAATATCAGTTTATGGTTTCCCTGCCACGTCCCTTCCGCGACCCACAGGTCAAGCCGCCAGGTTTCTTGCGACGAACCCCCCGCAATCAGCACCAAATCGCTGAGGCGCACTTCGCTTCTGGTTTGCTGGGCAAGGCTGATTTCAAGGGCTTCTTGCAGCTTTTGGTTTATGGACATAAGAAATAAACCCCACTAAACAGGCTATGTTGCTGGAAAGTCTATGGTCGTAAGTTGACCTAACCCCTGACTACTGGACACGATGCATCGTGTCCCTACAGCGGAAGGGGGAACTCAAAATTCCTAATTCTCTGCGTTCTCTGCGTTCTTAGCGGTTAATATTCTTCTTTCTTTATTTTGACTTTCGACCTTAGACTTTCGATTTTCGACTATTCCCCCGCCCTTCGGAACAGCCGCTTGGCAATCGTCATGCGGTGAACCTCGGAAGGACCGTCGTAGATGCGGAAGTGGCGGGTCTCGCGATAGAAATTCGCCAGAGGATTATCCTCGGAAACGGCCTGGGCCCCGCAAACCTGCATGGCCCTGTCCACCACCCGATTGACCGTCTCTGAGACAAAAACCTTCGCCATACTGGTTTCGTGACTGGCAGAGTCGCCCCTGTCCAGCAACCAAGCTGCTTGCCAGGTCATCAGGCGGGCGGCGTGCAACTCAATTTCTGAGTCGGCAAACATCCACTGCACCCCCTGATGCTCGGACAATTGCTTGCCGAAAGTTTCGCGCGAAAGGGCGTGGTTCATGGCAAACTCAATCGAGCGACGTGCCGCCCCTAACCAGCGCATACAGTGGGTCAGGCGGGCGGGACGTAGCCGCAATTGGGCGTAATCAAAGCCCTTGTTAACCTCACCTAGCACCGCATCTTCACCTACCTCACAATCAACGAACTCCACCTCACAATGTCCGCCCACAAACGAGAGGTCGAAAATAGGGGGGCGGCGGGTCACTCGAAAGCCCGGATTATCGGCATCCACCAGAAACATCGTTGCGCCATGTCGTCCGCGCACTTCGTCGGTGCGGGCCATTACAATCGTGAAAGCCGCACCTTCCGCCCCGCTAATAAACCATTTCTTGCCGTTGATAATCCAACGATTGCCGCGTTTTACCGCCTCAGTTTTTAATAAAGCCGGGTCTGCTCCCGCACCTGGGGCAGGCTCGGTCATTGCGAAACAGGAGCGCACTTTACCTTGAGCCAGGGGCACTAAAAAGTGTTCTTTTTGCCAGGGGGTGGCGACCTCTTCCAGCAAATGCATGTTGCCTTCGTCAGGCGCGGCACAGTTCAGGGCTTGCGGGCCGATTATGCTTCGACCAGCTTCCTCGAAAATTACCGCGCAACTCTGCCAGTTCAGGCCAAGCCCACCCAATTCGTGGGGAAGTTGGGGCAAAAACACGCCGGCCTCGCGGGCATGCCCCTGAATTTCCCGGCGCAAAGCGTCCATCTCGCTAGTATCTTTGGGCAGATTTTTCTCGTAGGGGATTATTATTTGGTCAATAAACCGTCGGGTGCGCTCTTTTAGTTCTGATAATTCAGGAGATAGGCCAAAATCCATCACAAAACTCCTTGCAATTCTATAAGAAAATCAATTAAAACTGAGTAGTTGCCGCACCGCTTCACCCCGCGCCAGACGGTCAAAAGCTGGGTTTATATCTGCCAGACCAATAGAATGAGTTTGCAGCAGTTCCACTGGTAGCAGCCCTGCCTGATACATCGCGATAAAGCGGGGAATGTCGCGGTCTGGCACGGCAGAGCCCATATACGAGCCTTTGATACTTTTTTCTTCCGTAACCAGACTGACCGCCGGGATAGCCAAGAGTTTGCCGGGATGGGGCAAGCCCACCGTTATAGTAGTTCCGCCCCGACCAGTGGCCCGGTAAGCCTGTTCTAGCACCTCGGCACTGCCTACACTCTCGAAGGCGTAGGGGGTGCCGCCTCGACTTATATCTTTGATGGCCTGAACCGGGTCAATATCAGTTCCTATTACAATGGTGTGGCTTGCTCCGGCCCGTCGGGCTAGTTCTACTTTGCGCTCCTGGCTGGTGACGGCGATGATAGGATAGGCCCCTACCGCTCGTGCCCCCATTATTATACTCAATCCCACGCCCCCAAGCCCGAACACCGCCACCCCCGACCCGGCCTCGACTCTGGCGGTATTTACCACCGCCCCAACCCCCGTAAGTACCGCGCAGCCAAACAAAGCGGCTTTATCAAGCGGTAGGTTAGGGTCAATTTTTACCAGCGACTCCTGGGATACGACGGTATATTGGGAAAAGGCCGAAACGCCCAGATGGTGGTGTAATTCCTGTCCCGCCCGATTTTTGAAACGTCGCCCGCCACTCAAGAGCGTTCCCGCGACATTCGCTTTAGCCCCGTTTTCACATAAAGCGGGTCGCCCGTTCAAACAAAAGGCGCAGCGACGGCAGGAGGGCATAAAGGAGAAAACCACATGGTCGTCCGGGCTAAAAGCGGAAACGCCTCGCCCAACCTCGCGGACAATCCCACTGGCCTCATGTCCCAACGCCATTGGCATCACTCTGGGGCGCGTCCCTTCGATTACCGACAGGTCAGAATGGCACAAGCCCGCGCTGGCAACCTCCACCAAAACCTCGCCCTCACCCGGCCCGCTAAGTTCCAGTTCCTCGATGGTTAGAGGCTGGGAGTCGGCGTATGGGGTGGGTTGGTGCATCTGGTATAACACCGCCGCTTGGGTGTACATCGTTACCCTCCAAAACAAAATTAGACCTGTGAGTTTCACAAGCAAAAGTCAAAAGCTGCAATATTTTCTTGGATTTTCCCTCTCCAGGGTGTGGTGGCTAGTTAGAATTGTAACAAGAGGCTTTAATTCTGTCCAATATATGTTTTTGGGCGAATCTATATTTTTTTGGTATAGGTCTGGGGAATGCGTTTGGTATTTATGTATGTGATGGCTAGTAAAAAATGGTTTAAGGTTAAAACTCCTATAAATTAACTGACCTCATACTTTGGTTGCATATTTTTATTTTTGATGCTAACATATAGGGGATTAGATAATCTCATAGCAATTTAATGTTGTTGTGTATCTGCAACAAAAAAATATAAGGTTAGGACAAAGCGCCTCACCATTTATGCCCTTAACGATGTATATAATGTATGTATATCTGATATACGGTAAAGTATAAAGTTTACATCGGCGGTAAGTAGAATTGGAGTGTGATTATCTAATCACCCCCCTCTTAATTCGTTTCTAATTCTAACTTTGAAAAATGAGCACTATACTAACTTCTTCAGATGCAGAGTTGCGTCAGTATTTCTTTTCATTGCAAACGCGCCAAGACGTAGCTACGTTACTTGATATAGGGGATAAAGACTTAATCTATTATCTTTATATTAAGCCTAAATCTGAATTGTATACTACGTTTTATATACCAAAAAAAAATGGCGAGCCAAGAAAAATTTGTGCTCCGATAAACTCTCTTAAACTTATTCAAAGAAAGCTAAATCAAGTATTACAAGCCGTTTACCTACCTGCATTAAAATCTTATGTACAGGGCTTTGCCTCTAGGCGTAGTGTCCTTAGTAATGCCAGATTTCATACGAAACAGAAATATGTTTTTAATATTGACCTCGAAGATTTTTTCCCATCGATCAATTTTGGAAGGGTGCGAGGTTTATTCATTGCAAAACCTTACGGACTCAATGATGAAGTTGCTACTGTATTAGCACAAATATGTTGTTTTGATGGTAAACTCCCACAAGGTGCTCCAACCTCACCAATCGTATCAAACATGATATGCTCAAGAATGGATAGACAGTTACAATACCTGGCTAAACTTCAGAAATGTATATATACAAGATATGCGGATGATATTACTTTTTCTACCTATATCAAATCATTCCCATCTGAGATTGCGACCTATAACGATGAGGGCAAGCTAATAATTGGGGAGAGTTTAGAGAAAATCATACATTCAAATGGTTTTGAAATTAACCCTAAAAAAGTTAGGTTACAATTTCCTTCAAATCGTCAAGAGGTAACAGGTTTAATAGTAAATAATAGCTCGCCTAATGTTCCTCGTTCATACATTCGTCAAATACGTGCTATGTTACATTCATGGGAAAAGTTTGGAGAAGAAAGTGCCCAAAATGAATACTTAAAAAAAGCTGATGTAAAATATAGGCAACCTCAAAGAAACCACCACAAGCTTTTTTTCAGAGAAATAGTTAGGGGAAAAATCGAGTACCTTGGGTTAATTAGAAACTATGATAAAAACTACCCCAAAGATTATGATAAAAAAGTATATGAGAAATTATATAATCGCTTAATAATAAAAGTGCCAGATTTTGCTAAAAAATCTAACCCTACTCCACTTAGTATATATTTTGGTACTGGTAAACGTCATGCATTAGTAATTGGTGTAAATTCATATGATGATAAGGATAATTTCAAAAACCTTAAAGTTTGTGTGAAGGATGCTGAAGCATTAGAACGGCAGCTTCTTTCAAAATGTGGTTTTAATTCATCCTCTACTCATTTGTTAGCTGATGGTAAAGGTAAAGCAAAAATCCCAAACCGAAGTAATATTTTGCAAACCCTTCAGGCAATTGCTCAAGATGCTAAACAAGAAGACTTACTACTTTTTTACTATAGTGGACACGGTGCTTTTGAAGGTTTGACCAGTTACTTAGTTGCAAAGGATGGTGCAAATCGCCTACTAAGCGACACGGCTGTATCAATTGATAGGGTAAAACAAATTATGAAAGAATCTAATGCAGGTGCTAAAGTCATTATAATTGATGCATGCCATTCAGGTGCAAATATTGGTAAAGGAATTAATCCTGGCACAGAGGAATTTTTCACATCTCTATTTGAAAGTGCTGAAGGTTTTGCGCTTCTTGCATCGTGTAAAAAAAATGAGTTTAGTTATGAATTGCACCATAACGAACGAAGTGTTTTCACCTATTATTTGTTGGAGGCTTTGGATGGAAATGCACGACAGAATAATAGTACATTTCTTACCTTAACTAATGTTTCTAATTATGTTACAGTTAATGTAAAGGATTGGGCATCAAAAAAAGGGTTATCTCAAACACCTAATTTATCAACGGAACTAACTGGGGAAATTTGTCTGGCGGTTTATAATTAATTTGGTCTAATTTGTAAGAGGGAAGGAGAAATATGGCAACCATTCATATTGAGGCTTCAGCAGACATCAAACAGGATGATATTGAAGAATTACAGAAAGATTTAACTGATGTAGGTTTAGAAACAGAGGTGATTGGGTCAAAAAGCATAGTAGCAACGACTTTACTTGCTATAGCAATTGTTAAAGGTGGATTTGAGGCTGCAAAAGCTATTAAAGAAGCTGCTAAGATTTTGCATGATTTCCTTCATCCAAAAGACAAAGAAAAGCAACGTGGAACTTTAGTTATTACTGATAAATCTGGTCAAAAAATTGAGCTAAATAATTTCTCAATTGAGGAGTTAGACAAATTATTAACCGATTCTCATAAATCTTAGAGTGATTTAGGGTATCCGTAAGGTTTCCAGAAGTTGTGTTTCTATCCCCCACCCCCTAAGAGTTGGGCATGATAAAAGTGGTGGGGAGTTGGTTCTGGGGGTGGGGCATGACAATTACGTGTGCGCCATAAGCCCGCAAGATGTTTTCGGTAGTAATAACCTCGCCGGGCTTGCCAATTACCAGCACGCGCCCCTGCGACATTAGAGCCAGACGGTCACAGTATTGGGCGGCTAGGTTAAGCTCGTGGAAAACTGCCAGAATAGCGCGGGGTTTATCAGGTTCGCCCGCCGTTTTCCAGCTTTTAACCACCTCCATCGTCTCAATCTGGTAATTTATATCAAGGAAAGTAGTCGGTTCGTCCAGCAGCAAAAGACGGGGCTCTTGCGCCAGAGCCATCGCCAACAAAACCCGTTGCCGCTCCCCGCCGCTCATTTCACCAATATAGGTTTCCGCCATCTCCCAGCAATCGGTATCGCGCATCGCTCGTTCCACAATCGCCCAATCATTCGGCGACTCGTTCTGAAAAAGCCCAAGATAGGGGGTGCGCCCGAACATTACCACCTCGGCGGCGGTAAAAGTTTCGGGCAGGGCCGGGTTTTGGGGAACAACTCCCAGCAACCGTGCCCGTGCCTCCGGCTTCATTCTGGCTAATTCTAACCCCTCGACTTTGATGCTTCCAGCAGCAGGTTTTAGCAACACACTGATAGTTTTTATCAAAGTAGATTTGCCGCACCCGTTTGGCCCGATTACCCCCAACATCTCGCCCGGTTCCAGGGTCAGGGATAGCTCTTTCAGGACGGCTCTTGCCCCATAGCCTACCGTTAGACCTTTAACTTCCAGGAGAGCCATTAAAAAACCATCCGTTTCTTGCGGCGCAAAAGATAGATAAAGAACGGCGCACCAAAGAAGGCTGTGATAATACCCACTGGCACTTCGGTGGAACTGATATTGCGGGCAACGGTATCAGCAAATACCATAAAGGCCGCCCCGAAGATAGTCGAAAGTGGCAATAACAGGCGGTAATCGTGCCCAAATAACAGGCGTACCAGATGGGGGGCCACCAAGCCCACAAAGCCAATAATCCCGCTTACCGAAACCGCCGCCGCCGTCATCAGGGTCGCCGAGGCCACCAATACCAATTTAAGTCGCTCAACGTTCAGGCCAAGTTGCCCGGCGTGTTCCTCGCCCATCTGCAACACATTCAAGCGTCG
>Ga0209724_1001519_pt1 | contig 20960 bp, 19 predicted proteins | sample grotaG_FD_184143 | JGI IMG/M metagenome (GOLD analysis project Ga0209724, IMG submission 184143) | Glacier valley bacterial and archeal communities from Borup Fiord, Nunavut, Canada, to study Microbial Dark Matter (Phase II) -... | ecosystem: Environmental > Aquatic > Freshwater > Ice > Glacier ...
TGTTCCCCATCGGCGGCATCACTCATGGGCGGGTAGAATGCCACGATGGGGAACATGCGTTCCTCTATCAGGTCGCCCACGAAGGTTATTCCCTGGTCGGGAATGGTAATGGTCTGGTCGCCCGGACTGTGGGCAATGCCCCAGGTGCGGAACTCAACCTTCCGGCCGCCCAGGTCGAGCACGGCATGGTCGCCCTCGTACACTTCATCGGCCAGCGTGATGGTAATGTCGTCGAGCAGCGTGCTGCCGCCCGGCGGCAGCAAATACTTGAAGCCGGCCAGCAGGTCGCTCCCCCGGCGCGCCAGGTAATCGCGCTGGAGCTTGTTATAGTAGATTTTAGCCTGCCCCTTAAACGCTTGTGCCCCGAAGGTATGCTCGGGGTGGGCGTGGGTAGTGGTCAGCATCAGTTGGCGCTCGCCAGCGATGGCGCGGGCGGCGGCGAGCACGTTGCGGCCCGATTCGGCCGTGATGCCGCAGTCGATGACGAGCACGGTGTGGTCGCCTTCCACGATGCCGATGTTGGGCACCAGCGGAATGCGTTTGTCGGGCACGAGCCAGATGCCGTCGGCGAGGCGGCACGGAAACCGGGCATCCACGATGGGCAGCGGGGATTGGGCAACAAGTTCGGGGGCGGGGGCGGGCGCTAAGGTCTGGCTCATAGGGAGTAGGTTAAGGTGGGTATGTCAATAAAGGTCGCTACTTTTGCTACCATAAAGTAAGCAGTTACCTAAACGTAAGCGAAATGATTTTGACGGAAGGCAAAACCCGGCACGTCTCCTGCCTGGGCGATATGCTCCCGATTCGGGATGCGCTGGAAGTGGTGGGCGGCAAGTGGAAGGTGCTGATTCTGACTTCCATTATGCAGGGTAACCGGCGCTTTAAGGAAATCGAGCGCAGCGTGCCCAAGCTCAACCCCAAGGTGCTGTCCAAGGAGTTGAAGGACCTGGAAGAGCACCAGCTCATCAAGCGCGTGGTGCACGAGGACTACCCCGTGCGGATTGAGTACACGGCCACGGAGTACTCGCATTCGCTGAAGCGGGTGATGCAGGAGCTGCACGCCTGGGGCACCAGCCACCACCAAAAGCTATTTGGCAAATAGGGCCCGCAAGGGGCCAAAGCGGCCTGATGCGACCTCTGGCGAGGCTGCCGGCAGAGTTGGACCCCGCGGCGGCGATACTGCTTGTTTGGCTTAGGTGCTTCGGCTGCAAACCTTCCCAGTTCGCTGCAAGACTCGGATAACGAGCGGGCAAAAGCCCGAGCGCCTCATCTTTGATTTCTTAAGCTACCTGCCATGACTCCCAACTCGCTCGAAGCGTTTTATGCTAAGTACGCGCCCGGTGCCAACGGCGTGCCCGGCGCGAAGGAGCCGGCCGACCTGCCGCGCCAAGTCGGGCACTTCAACGTCTTCAACATCGCCGACCTGATGCGGGGCCGCCGCGAACGGCCCCCGATGCTGTTTGACCGGCGGCTGTACCACAAAATCAGCCTCTGCCACGGGCGCAGCCGGGTCGAGTACGCCGACCGGGTCGTGGACATCACCCAGAATGCCCTGTTTTTGGCCACGCCCCGCGTGCCCTACCGCTGGGAACCGCTCACGGCCACGCCATCGGGCTATTTCTGCATTTTCAACGAGGAATTTCTGCGACCGGCCATGGGCGGGGGGGGCCTGGAGGAGCTGCCGATTTTTCAGCCGGGCGCGTACCCCTTGTGGGAAGTGACGGAAGCAGAAAGCGCGGCCGTGGAAGTCATTTTCCGCAAGATGGCGGAAGAAATCACGTCGGCCTATGCGTTCAAGTACGACCTGCTGCGCACCTACCTCTGGGAGCTGATTCATTTGGTGCAGAAGCTGCAGCCGGCCCCGGCCGCCGCCGCCCACACGGCCGCGGACCGGCTGGCGACGTTATTCGGTCACTTGCTGGAGCGGCAGTTTCCGCTGGAAAGCCCGCAGCAGACGCTGCGCCTGCGCACCCCCACCGACTACGCCGACGCGCTGGCCGTGCACGTCAATCACCTCAACCGGGTGCTCAAGGACGCCACCGGCCACACCACCACCGCCCTCATCGGGGGGCGGCTCACGCGCGAGGCCAAGATACTGCTCCGGCAAACCAGCTGGAACGTCTCGGAAATTGCCGACAGCCTCGGGTTCACCGACGTGGCACATTTCTGCACCTTCTTCAAGCGCCAGACCACCTTGACGCCGGGAGACTTCCGGGGCTAGGGCCATTGTTTGAATTGTAAAGTAAATGGTTTGACTCGCGAAGTCGGACCACCGTTGACCCGCCGGACCTTTGTGAGGTAGTTAGTACCTCAACTTAAAAGACCATCCCATGCGGGTTTTCGTTACCGGTGCCACCGGCTTTGTCGGGGCCGCCGTGGTTCAGGAATTACTTGGCGCGGGCCATCGGGTACTCGGCCTCGCCCGCTCCGAGGCGGCAGCCCAGGCCTTGGCCGCCGCGGGGGCCGAAGTGCAGCGGGGAGATATCGAGGACCTCGACAGCCTGCGGCGCGGGGCGGAGGCGGCCGACGGCATTATCCACACCGCCTTCAACCACGACTTTACCAAGTTCAAGGCCAATTCGGAAGCCGACCGGCGCGCGGTGAAGGCCCTCGGGGCTGCCCTGGCAGGCTCCGAACGGCCGTTGGTTATCACCTCCGCCATTGGCCTGCTCGGCCGGGGGCAACTGGTGACCGAAGCCGACCGCCCGCCGGCGGGCAGCCCCAACCCGCGCGTGGCCTCGGAAGAGGCGGCCGACGAGGTGGCCGCAAACGGCGTACGGATTTCGGTCGTCCGCCTTTCGCCCTCGGTGCACGGCGACGGCGACCACGCCTTCGTGCCCACGCTCATCCGCCTGGCCCGCGCGCACGGCGTGTCGGTGTACCAGGGCGACGGTGGCAACCACTGGCCCGCCGTGCACCGCTTCGACGCGGCCCGGCTGTACCGGCTGGCGCTGGAGCACGCCCCGGCGGCCGGCACCCGGTTTCACGGCGTGGCCGAAGAAGGCATTGCCTTCCGGGAGCTGGCCGAAGCCATCGGCCAACGCCTGAGCGTGCCCGTCGTCAGCAAATCCCCGGAGGAAGCGGCCGCCCATTTTGGCGCGTTCGCGCACTTCGCGGCCCTGGACATCCGCGCGTCGAGTGCGCAGACCCGGCAGCGGCTGGGCTGGCAGCCGACCCAGCCGGGCCTGCTCGCCGACCTCCAGGGTGAGAGCTACTTCCCATTGTAAAACTAAGCCAACAAGCGCATGGAACAAATAGAAAACAAGCAGGTCGCGCTGGTGACGGGCGGCAATAAAGGCATCGGTTTCGAGATAGTGCGAGGGCTGCTGCAAGCCGGGTGCCGGGTGTATTTGGGCACCCGCGATGTGGCCAAGGGTCAGCGGGCCGCGGCCGGCCTGGCTTCCGAAGGCGGGGAGGTCGTCGTCATCGAGCTGGATTCGCACCGGCCGGCCACCCTCGACGCGGCAGCTACGCGCCTGCAACGCGAGGCCGGCCGTCTCGATATTCTGGTAAACAACGCCGGCATCAACGTGCCCGGCGACGGGCCGGTTAGCAGCGCCGCGGTGGGCAGCGTGGGGCAGGTGCTGCGCACCAACGTGTTGGGCACGCTGGCCGTTGTGCAGGCGTTTTTGCCCTTGGTGAAGCGGTCGGCGGCGGGGCGCATCGTGAACGTGTCCAGCCCGGTGGGCTCGCTCGCGCTGAACCAGCAAAAGGCCTGGCCGCTGTTCGGCTACGCGGCCTCGAAAGCGGCCGTGAATATGCTCACCGTGCAGCTGGCCTACGAGCTGCGCGACACCGCCGTGAAGGTGAATTCGGCAGCCCCCGGCTACACGGCCACCGACTTGAACCGCTTCGCCGGCACCGACACCCCGGCCCAGGGCGCGGCGGAGGCCATCCGGCTGGCCCTGCTGCCGCCCGACGGCCCCACGGGCACGACCTCGTCCACGCAAGGGCCGATTCCCTGGTAGGTATCCAGACCTTCGGAGAGCATCAAAAAGTGTGGGGCAGCCGCTGACTCCAATCTACAGGCTTCGCTGGAGAAGTCGCAATCATCGGTGCAACATGCCCTACCCAACCGCTTGGCCGTGGTTGCCCCACACTTTTTGATGCTCTCCTCGAATACACCTGCCCACCAAGTTTACATCGGTGGCCATATTGGACGGGCGTTTTTCTAGGGTCTGAGCAGGGCCCCAAAACCATTCTATTTATCCACTGTGAGACGCAAGAACTTGCTGTCCACTCGCACCAAATAGACGCCGGCGGCGTGGCCGGCGGGCAGCACCAACGATGCCGCGCTCGTGCCCCCCGCCGTGGTGGCAAGTACCTGCCGGCCGATAGCATCAAATACTGTCACCACCGCGCCGGGCTGCGCGCCCGAGAGCATAGCCGCTCTGTCGGTGGTGGGGTTGGGGTACAGGGCCAGTACGGCGGGGTTGCCCTGGGGCGCGGCCACTATGCGCACGGGCGAGTAGGCGAACGTACCATCGGCATCGACCTGCCGCAGGCGGTAGTATACGGAGCTGGCGGCGTAGCGGGCAATATTTTTATCGACCAGCTGATAATGCTGAGGCTGCGCCGTGCTGCCTTGTCCGGCCACGGTGGCTATGCGCTGAAACCGATGGCCGTCGGCGCTGGCTTCCACCTCAAACCGGTCATTGTCTTTTTCCGTGGCCGTTGCCCAGGCCAGCAGGGCATCCGGCCCTTGCGCCGTAGTTGTAAAGCGGGTCAGCTGGACTGGAAGCGGAGCACTGGCGTTGCTAACGGTGAAGGCGCCGAGTTGGGAGATGTTAGCCGTGAAACTGCGACTGATGGCGCCGGCTGGAGCACCCTGCGGGGCCCAGGGACCCGCTGCCGAGGCCCCGCGCCAGAGCTGAACCAGCGCGCTGACGTTGATACCGTTGTCGTCGTCGCTTGTCCAGCTCACAGTCAGGGTAGCGGGGGTAGCGGTTGTGGGCTGGGCCGCTTGGCTGGCGCCCACCGTCCACACCCGGTCGATGCCTTTATTGGCACCGGCCATACTTTGCCCGAAGCTCACGCCCGCCGCGCTCAGGCCGGCCGTGCGTGTCACCGTTACCGTGCCCAAGCTCTGGCCTGCGGGGTTGGTCAGGGCCGCGCCGTTTCCAAAGTCCACGGCACCCGTGGCTGCGCTCATATCACGCATCACGCGCAAATTGCCCTGCACGTAGCGCCCGGCCTGCTCGCCGCTAAGGCTGGCACCCACGGGCAGCGTGAGCGTGGCCAGCGGCGTTGCAGCCCCTGCTGGCGCGGTGCGCAGCAGGCCATTCAGCAAAACAAGCTGCCCGCTGATGGTCAGGTCCGTCGGAATGCTGAGCGTGCGCTGCCCGGCGGCGCCCGCGTTGTCGAGCGTGAGGTTGGCGATACTGGCCGCGCCGGGACGGAATACTTGATTCGTGGTGCCCGAAAAACGCAGCAAGCCGGCCGAGGTCAGGGCACCCGCGTTGGTCAGGTCGCCGGTGAGCTGCACGGTGCCGGCGTTGGTCAGGGTTGCGGCGGCGGTGTTCACCACGGCGCCGTCCACGTAGAGCACGGCGCCGGCTTCCACCGTGAGAGTGGAGCCGTCGTTGGTGAGCGTGGTTTGGGCGAGGCCGGTCAGGGCAGGCAGCAGCAGGGCCAGGGTGAGCAGGAGTTTCATTAGCAGCAGTGATTAAGCAAAAAGGAGAAAGGCAGCCCGGGGGTGGGCCTTAGTTCACCCGGAGCAGCGTAAGGGTGCCGTCTTGGATTTCCGCGCTGAGGTAGGATGGCCCAATGTCCGAACGCCGTGCCTGGACCGCGATTTCGTCCCCGGGGTTGAGGAAGATATAGGCTTCATCGGACATGTTGAGTATGGCGAATTCTCTGTTCGTGCCGGTCTCGTTGTCGCGGCCCAGCCCAGTGCTGCTCCCGTTCCGCAGCAGCTGCACCCCGATCGAGGTTGCGTTGACCTGCACCTGCAGGTTGTAGGCCACGCGGTAGAGGCCCGCCGTTAGAATGATAATGCCGTTGGGGCTGCTCCGGGCCAAGCCGCTGCTTCCTTGGGTGACGTTAAAGGCCAAGCGCGTGGCGGTGCTGGCCAGAATTGTCCGCTGCGTAATGAAGTTGCCATAAACCTGCTCCTGCTGTACCGCCAACGCCTGCCAATTAGGGGCAGTTGCGGTGCCGTAGTTGCAGTACAGGGCCGGTGAGCCATCGGTCTGGTACACCACCAAACCCGGCGCGGGGCTGACAATGGCTGTCCGCTGGGTTTGGGTCATGCGTGGGGGCAGCAGACCCTTGCTGGTGCTGCTCACATCCAGCGCGGCCGAGGCATCGGGGGTGGTGGTGCCGATGCCCACGCCTTGGGCGCGGGCAAAACAGGGAACGGCCAGCAAGAGGGCGAGGAGCAAGCGAAGGTTCATCGTTCAACAGGCGAATAGACAGTGGGGGCGGTACCCCGCGCCAGCATGAAAGTAAGAAGCAGAAGTTAGCGATGAACCCGAGCAATTCCACGTCGCAAGCACGCGGCTTGCGCACGGCCGCAGGTGGAGTCTACAGAAACAAGCATTTCGCTTATCGGTGTTATTTCAGGTGCTGCTTCTGGCAGCACGTCCTTACGCTTTCATCGCACTAACCACAGACAGTAAAAGGGTAAACGCCAACAAGGTAAACCAAACCAGAAGGACCCCAACGCGTAGCAGCCCTTTCTTCATGACCCGCAGTGAAAGCTCAGGAAAGAACATGCGCTTGTAACAGACATTCGCCAGTTTTTGGCCCAAGGCCAGGATGCCACCGGCTATCAAAAGCAATGACCACCCGGGCAGTGCCAGGTGGAGGGCCCATTGGCCGGCCATCACGCACGCCACGACCGGAAGGGCAATAAAGCAGCCCAGGAAAAAGGCGGCTTTAATGCGCCCAATTTCCCCTCCATAGGTCTGTATCGCATAACAGACCCCCATCAGCAGCCGAAGCCCTTTATTAATGTTTCCAAATCACTTCTGTTTGAGCCTCTTAACGCGAGCCTGCCGCCCCGTTTGACACCGAAGCTAAGACATGAGCAGCCTGGGACGCAAAGCATGCATCGAGGGTTCAAGCAAAGGGTACTACCGTGAAAAGGCTCTATTCAAAAATAGGAGCGTTTCAGCAGAAGTGGGCAGGACGTCGCATAACTGAACCGCCGTGGCACTACCTTGCCGCATGCAAAAATCGCTATTTTTTATAACAAGGAACTTGGCACTGGGTGCCGGCTGGCTGCTGCTGGTTCAGGCGCCGGCCGCCCGCGCCCAATCCCCCACCCCCGCGCCGGCCGATGCCGGCCGCGCGGCCAAAATAGCGGCGGCCTTCCCGGTGCTGGACAAACTCTACGCCGACTTTGCGGCCCAGCACCACGTGGCGGGCCTGGCCTACGGCCTCGTCGTGGACGGGCAGCTGGTGCATACCGGAGGCGTGGGCTATGCCGACGTGGCCACGAAGGCGCCCGTGACGGCGCAATCGGTGTTTCGCATCGCCAGCATGACCAAAAGCTTCGTGGCCCTGGCCGTGCTGCGCCTGCGCGACGAAGGCCGCCTGCGCCTCGACGATCCGGCCGAAAAGTATCTGCCCGAGCTAAAAAAGGCGCCTCACGCCCCCTCCGACGCGCCGCCCTTTACCATCCAGCAGCTGCTCAGCCACAGCGCCGGCCTGCCCGAAGACAACCCCTGGGGCGACCGCCAAATGGGGCGTACCGACACCGAGTTCCGCGCCCTGGTTGGCCGGGGCCTGAGCGTTTCAAACGCGCCGGGCGTGGGCTACGAGTACAGCAACCTGGGCTACGCGCTGTTGGGCCGCGTGGTCACGCGGGTGTCTGGCCAGCCGGTGCAGGCCTACATTAGCGAAAACATTCTGCGTCCGCTGGGCATGAATAGCACCACCTGGGACCACCAGCAGGTCCCCGCCGCCCGCCTGGCCCACGGCTACGGGGCCCCCACCGCCGCGGGCCCGGGCCCGGAGGAGCCGCTGCTGCCCAAGGGCGAATCCTTCGCCGCCATAGGCGGGCTGCTCACCTCGGTCGAAGACTTTGCCAAGTACCTGGCGTTTCAAGCCGACGCCGCGCCGCGCACCGCCGACCGCGACGCCGGGCCGGTGCGCCGCAGCTCACGCCGCGAAATGCAGCAGCCGTGGGCCTTTAATAATCTCAATCTGAAACGGCGCACCCTCAGCGGCCGGGGTTGCCCCCTCTCGTCGTCCTACGGGTACGGCCTGGGTGTCAGCCAAGACTGCAACGGCCGCCGCTACGTGGGGCACAGCGGTGGGCTGCCCGGCTTCGGCACACACTGGCTGTTGTTGCCCGAATACGGCGTCGGCGTGGTGGCCTTTGTCAACCAAACCTATACCGCGCCCAATTACGCGAACTACAGCGCCCTCGATACGCTGCTCACGCTGGCCGGGCTGCGGCCGCGGGCCGTGGCCCCCTCGGCCATCCTGGCGCAGCGCAAAGCCGAGCTGGCGGCCCTGCTGCCCGAGTTCAACACGCCGGCCACCAACCCGCTGTTCGCCGAAAACTTCTTCCTCGACGAGGACGTGGCCACGCGGCGCAAGGCCGCCCAAGCCCTGCTGGCGCAGGCAGGTCCCATCCGCAGCGTTGGGGAACTGGAGCCGGAGAACCAGCTGCGCGGCCGCTTCCGGCTGCTGGGCGAACGGGCCGCGGTGGACGTGTTCTTCACCCTGAGCCCCGAGACCCCGGCGCGGGTGCAGCAGCTCGAGTTGACGCTCGTGCCGACGCCCTGAGCCCTCGCCCGGAGGAAGCATCGGCCATGAAAATGAGCGCACGAAATAATTTTTGGGAGCCGAAGCAATTCACGAAATGGGTGGTCAGGGCCGCGTGGCGAGCAGGCGCTGCACGCCCATGGGGTGAAAGGCCTTGCCCCGCCGGGTGCAGTACCCCGACCGGTTGAGCTGGTCGGCGATGGCGCGCAAGGTTCCTCCGTTGGCCTTGAGTAAGGTGGCCAGCTGGGTGGCCTGCCGGTTGCGGACGTTGGCCTGGGCGTTGGCTTGCCGGGCCACCAAGCCCTTCGCCCGCGCCACCGGCGTTAAGTTCGCCGGGGTGCCGAGTTGAAAGCCCCGCGCCTTCTTGGCGGCCAGCGCCTCGCGGGTGCGGCTGGAAATGGCCGCCGCTTCCTTCTGGGCGACGGCGGCCAGGATGTGGAGGGTGAACTCGTCGGCCGCGGGCAGGTCCACGGCCTGGAAGCGCACCCGGCTTTCCATCAGGGTGGCCAGGAAGGCCACGCTGCGGGCCAGGCGGTCGAGCTTGGCCACGAGCAGCACCGCGCCTTCGCGCTGGGCCAGGGCGATGGCGGCTGCCAGCTGGGGCCGGGCGCTTTTGCGGCCGCTCTCCACCTCGACGTAGTCGGCCACCCGCACGGCGTCGGCCGGGAGGAAGCGCAGCACGGCGGCTTGCTGGGCTTCGAGGCCCAGGCCGGACTGGCCCTGGCGGGCGGTGCTGACGCGGAAGTAGGCGACGTAACGACTCATGGAGAGCAAAGCTACTCCCATATTTGATGTTTGTCACGTTTTTTAAACGTTCGTTCAAATAATGTGACAAGCCCCTAACTCGCCCTTTTACCTGCTGTGACTGCTCGTTCACAACATGTAAAATGAAGCATAAGCTGGTTTGCTACATTATCTAACTACTCTTGGCAATCATTCGCCGAAGAAAGCACTAATAAGATTTGGCACATGTGTCACCAGCACACGGCAAGACTGGAGCACTACTGAAGGAGAGCATTTGATAAGTTGTATATGCATAATTTATTTTTCTTCGGGATATCAACGCGATTGTATATATTTTCGCACGGGGCTAAGCAAGAGTGATTTTCTAATGATAAGTAAATTCTATTCTTTGGCAGAAGCTACCCAAGCAAAGAAGACATTTGATTTGGCTGATTTAGGGGCTACAATGTCTCACATGACGCCCTTTGGTTTTCTGGGAGATGATGGCACGTTGCACGGGTTTGAAACCTTTGAAGTGGCAGTAAGGCTCACTGATTATGACGAAGCATTCACTAAGAAACTGCTGGAACTGAATCCTCCTTACCGATTACTAGACTTTCTGACTCACCACTTCGACTATTTTCTTGGTGGGAGCAATAATGAAAGTGAATTCCTGCACCACATCGAGTATGTAATCCTACCAAGGCTAAAGAGGCTGGTCAATGACGTGCCTTCCTCCTTGGTTGAAGAATGGCTCAGAATCCAAAAGCAACTCATGTTCAGTCAACACAAACAACAAAGAATTAACTTCCTGGAAGCAGCATACAAGGCTGCCTGCGAGTATTCCCCTAGTCAGCCTTTGTCCGTCAGCATCAATCCAGTGGCCTTAGGAGAGCACCTGGGCCTTGACCGCGCAACCGTGGCCCGCATAGTCAATGAGTTGGTGCAGGATGGTCATGCTAGCTCGACCCTCGGCATGAAGGCGATGTTTGTGACCCGGGAAGGCACCAAACAACTCGAAGGAGAAGCAGAACCCAAAAGCGCTGTTCAGCATAACTTTCATTTTGCTCAGGGGAGTACGAGCACTGTCGCAACTGGTGCCAACTCCGTTCAGGTTACAAGCACTGGCCAGGGCGCAATACTCAATGTTGCGAGCGGCAGCCAGGTAACGCAGTCGGTTACTGGAGCACAGACGGCTTCGTTAGTCGACCTGGTGACGCAACTCAAACAAGCGCTGGTCGCGGAGCCAAAACTTGATTCTCAAAAAGAGGATATTGATGATGAGCTGCGCCGGATTGATGCGCAACTGCAAAAATCCGAACCGAAGAAGAGCATCCTGACCCGCTCGTTTGAGGCGTTGCACGATTTGGCGAAAGACGGCCTGGGAAGCGCTACCGGGCATGTGGTATTTGAACTGCTGCAACAAGTGCCTCACCTACTGGGCGCAGCTTCTTAGTAGCCGATGATGACTGCCCCTGAATTGATAAGCGCAGCGATTGACGACGTGCTTCAACCGGCAACCAGATTAGTAGATGTACTTTTGAAAGTCAAAGCGTTGGCTTACCTGCTTAAAGAAGAGCGACTAAAGGAGTGGGTTAATTTGGAGATAGGCGGTTATTCGGGAAGCGGTCAGGATATACCCACCTACCGGGAGGTCGGCGTGGTGCCCAAAGTACATCTGATTCACCGGTTCACCGGTCAGCAGCTCACTAATCAGTCCATGGCAGTAGAGTACCTGCCTAAAGACCTAAAATCTAATCTGGTCAGCAAGTATGTTGGGAACGGAGTGGCTGAAATTGAGCATATGGCCAGTCAGACCACTGACGGGACCATTGACCTACCACACCCACTCAATGCTATCGTTGCTGAGGAAGCCTACCACAAGGATTGGCACATTCACCGGTGTTGGCAGGTGCTGCCAACGAATCAATTGATTGGCGTACTGACCAGTATCCGCTCCAAAGTGATTGATTTATTGTTTGAGCTGAAAGATTTAGGAAGCGATATCACGTTGCGCTCTTTCCAAGCCAAAGTACAAGAAACGGTTTTAAAGGTGCTACACCCCATTCAGGTTGGTGAAGGGGGTGTGTTAAATATAGCACACGGTGCCAACTCGGTTCAGGCGACGAATACCGGACAGGATAGCAGTTTGAATGCGGCGAGTGGGACCTCCGTCAATCAAAGCGGGTTGAGTTCTAAACCAAAAAATCAGCCAGCTTGAGGTCGCCCAATGCTCTGCTCTTCTTGGAGACGACGCGTTACGCTTCTTCCTAGTACAGACGTGAAAAGAGCGCCGCCTGCCAGACCCGCGTCTTGGCAAGCGGAACCAACCTGTCAAAGTGCGATTTTGGCGGCTTGCAGAACAAAAGCTTCTAAGTGTCCGATAACGACACCGTGGTCTGGGAGGCCAAATACTTAGATATCTCGAAATTGTCGACTGCGTCCACGACCAGCCAGCGAGTTATACTGCTACTTGCAACAGTTACTTCAGCAACTGTTGCCGGGCCCACGTGCGAGCAGCCGCTAATTGCATTTCGTGCCAATTAGGGAAATCAGTGCTTTGGCGTACATGTTTATCAAAAGCTGCGTCGGGAATAGCTTTAAAATCTTCGGCGCTATCGAAGACGAACCCTCCGGCTCTAACGAATTCTGAGAACCCTGTAAATTGGGTATGTTGAACCATGAACTCAGTGTTAAAAAGCTCCTCACTTGACACCTCTGAGCGTTGACTAAGTTGTTCAAGATTCTGTGCTAATTCACTTAGGCGTCCAAGCCCGCTTGACTTAATGGTAATCATGGCTATCAAGATGTTATATGTTACTCAAATATAAGCTATAATGAGCTAATGCTAAAATTATTTGCAGTAATTTTAGCATTCGACATAATCTTAATCTTCGTACGCTGACCTAGACATTTCTCAAAACCTTACTGTTATGTTTAGCGATTTAGATACTAGCTTTCCTCTACATACCTGTCCCTTAACAGGACTTGCACTTAACGGCCGGGCCTCTTTTCAGCCTGATGGCGCACCCCCCAGTATTCTCTATACATTCGAGCCCATCGGCAGCGCAATCATAGACTTGGGACTATACTTCTCACTCTCAGCGTGCGAGCAGCGTGGCCAGTTGCAACCTCGCTCTGATTTGGCTGGTGTGTGCCGCGAAGCCAAGGAACGAGGCCTGGGTCCTTATGATATTACTGAAAAGTATATCAAGGGTCCCGACAGCTCCTGGCCGTGCACATTTGATGAAAAACTACTTCACTTTCTGCGCCTATTTTACGAATCGGGTGGAAAGGAGCGAAAGAAGCGCACCATCAACGTTCTGGAAGACTTTCCGATGGCTTTCGCTCAAGACGCAGAAGAATTTCATCGCATCTTAGAAGCTTTGCTGGACGAAGGGTTGCTTCGCTACGATAAATCCAACCGCGTGCAGGGCGATTGGGTAAATGGCATACAGGCATGGTACTATGATGTATTGCTTACACCTCAGGGTAAAAGCACCGTACTTTCCTCTATTTCACCGCCCTTAGACACCTCTAAAATGGCTTCTAATTCTTTCCACTTCGGTTCCAACGCAAATGTTAATCTAGTGCAAGGGGATGGCGCTATACAAACCAACGTATCAGGGAATAATGCCCGTGTGAACGTGGCTCGTGGCAATAATAATACCCAGGCCAATCAGAGTGAACAGCCCTCTAATTTGGCAGAGCTAACCGAAGCGCTAAAGCAAGCCCTATCGCCTGCCTCGTTTGATTCCCGTCGAGATGAGATTGACCATGAACTTGATGTGATTGAGTCACAGTTGAAAAAGCCAGAGCCGAAAAAGTCCATCCTTGAGCGGTCGTTCGACTACGTAAAGGAGCTAGCCATTAAGAGCGCAGGACCTGCAGCGGCCGCTACCGTTGTGGAGCTAATAAAACATGCGCCTGAGTTGCTAGCGGCCACCCACCTAGGGTAACAAAAGTCATTAATGCCTTAAGTTTCCTGATTCTGCTGCATGGAAAGGTGCGTAACTATTTACGAGAGCAACATAGCGCAACTGGCTAAGCACAACTTCGACAAGGTGCCCTTTTTCAAACTGGAAGGGGAAATAGTTGACAGCGGCTTTGATGCACAGCCGGCGGGAGAGTACGAATTACCCAAAAAATTCCCAAACTGCTGCAACTGGCATACTAGCTTGCTGACCAACCATTTTAAGTGGTTTAACCGATTTCCTGATTGCTGCAAGTGGCATAGGGAGATTGGCCAAAGAAGTTGGTTCAGGAAAGAGAATTTCTATGGGCTGCCGTTGAAGATTGTAAGAAACATCATCTTTACCACGCATCATATAGATGAGCAAGCTAGTAAAGAACATGGTTTAGAGGACATTCTTCATTATATCGAGTACATTCTAGAAAGCTTCGGCTCTCCTGGTATTGGAGCGAACCTGTACGTTTCCAATCTGAAGCACTACCTGAAGCACACCAATTCACCGCTCACCAAAGTAAATAAGGACGCGGTATTGACTTATCTGACGCAGCAGCAATCCAGTGAAACATTATCGTCCGTTGACCCTAACTTGGTGCACGACGTGTTTCAGAAATGGCTCCGAGCGATTCCCGATTTAAGCGTCTTCAGCGCGTTCAAGCAGTCCTACAGTGGCAAAGTGGCCGCAAATTTCCTGTTCTATAACACACAATACAACCCGTACTTGAACCAGACAAAGTTCAGAGTAAGAACCCGTAAGCAGCTCACCAAGTATTTGTTAGACTTTACGAAAGAGGCATTAGCGAACGTCGATTCCATTCTGATGCTTGAGAACGGCACCATATCGGACGTAGCGAAACATCAACTGGATATTGCAGGAAGTAAGCGCAAACTAAAGCAAGAAACCTTATTAGGTAAGCACTCCAAGGGCGAGTTAAAATACTTGGAGGTCATGCAGCGGTGGCTAGTAACTGAAGAAGAGTACTTCGCCGAAGTCTCTTCTCTGCTAGGGAATAGCCATTTGCTGCCACATGTAAAGCGGCCAAGCAAGTTGGCAGGAGGAGGCAATGCCCCAAGTATTCAGAACAACATTTCTCTGGGAGATAATGCTCATGTTTACCTAGCACAAGGAGATAATAACACTCAGAATAATATACCAGAAGGGACTGCTCCTACTGAATGCGCCTCAGCCTAACTAGCAAAGGTTTCGCGCTGCTGTCTCTCCAGCCTCAACCTGAGGTGGTCTAGAGAAGACGGACAGAAGAAATATACGTCCTTCTTCTGTCCGTCATTCCTAGACCACCTCACAAGAAAGGTAGGGGACGTGATGAAATACTTACCGAAAAACGTACCGCCTCAAATTCGGTACAGCCATTATATGTGACTATTCTTCAAGGCCTAACGGAGTAAGCACGTTATCATTGAAGCGCACAATAGCCTCCCCTGTTCCATGGCATTGAAAAGGCACTTTGTCGAAATGTTCCCAAGCATCTTGTAGAGCAGCCAAGTACTCATCCGTTACTTGTCGGGTGCCAAAGTCTGTCCCTTCGGGGAAGGTAAACATCTTTTCAAACCATTCCCTAGCTGTTTTTGAAGCTGGGTTGTCCGGATAATCGGAAAATGTGAAATAGGCGTTCAAGACCATATCGAGCATTCTACGGCGGAAACGCGGCAGGATTTTATCATCGCTTGCTTGGCACAACAAATGGATGCATTTACCTAAGCATCGTATTGTATCGATAACTCGATGGTCGTTTTTCTGCTCGCGAGCTAATGTAAGCCAATCGGTCATGTTGCTCAACTGCTCATAAATCATCTTATGAGCGAACGAGGGGTATTCTGAGCGGGGCTCATACATGTTCTCATCCGGCAGCATCTCTACCAGTAGGGCCACAAATCGGTCGTAGTAGAACAGCCACATATGATAGCCGTTATCCCTGTAAATCGTTTCCCTCACCATGTAGTTGAAGTAGACGATTGCTATGTATACCTTCTGAGCCCACATTTCAGGCTCCAAGTCAGAATCGTGCTCCTGCAGTAGGAACTCCCGCTGGTTTGAATCGTGCTTAAGCGACTTCACAGTTTCGTTACCTATTGCGTACCACACATAGTTTGCTTCCGCAGCTTCAGTGTGGGCCAGCAACCCCACCAAAATGGGGATGTCGTATCGCTCGTGAATATCCAAAAGGGAGCTGTTGGAGTCATTAACAATCTTTAGCTCATCAATCAGTGATTTATTCTTATGAATGAATAATTCTCCGGTGTACAGTTTTGCAAAGTCTTGGTCCGCTGCCCCTTGCGTGCGCATGCCATTAAACGCCTTGGCAAACAGCTCCGGGTACTTATTGGCTGCTCCCCTAACAAAAGCTTCATTGCGCAGAATGCTGCTATAAACCCACGCAGCGAAGAGTATACGCTTATGTGACACTAGTTTCTTGTAGGCGACATCCGCTTCAGTTAGCCGCCTTAAAATGATATCTTTCCCACTCTTCTCAGGGACTTCGGACTCTCCTCTCTTGAATTGCTCAATGTCATCGATGTGGTATTTTATGATGAAGTTTGAGAGCAAATCAACCTCTCCTTCTTTGAGATAAGTCTCATAAAGGCCAATTAGGTCTGCCAGCCGACTTTTTGCAAAGAAGCTAAAGTTAAACTTTGCAATAGGGTAAACGATGGTAGCCAGCGCCAAGATGTAAGCCCATGATTTACTAGGTATCCCTTTTGAAAAAACAAAGACCGATAAGCCTGGGAACCAATTAACTGTTAGCCAGTCGAATACCATTAGATAATGGATAACTAGTAAGGCAATGGCAAATAGAACGAGCTCGAAAACCGAGAAAAACAGGAGAATAAATCTCCGTTCATTACTTGGGATGATGGCCCATACGGCCAACGCCAAGCCTAGTATGGTTAGAAAATCGGACGGCTCCACTCTATGATTTTGTACAAATTTCCTACTTGAACATTGACTTAGCCGCTATACGCCTTAAAAGGCAATTAAGCTGAAGTATATGAAATACTATGCGCTCAGCTTTCAAGAACTGAGACGCCTGAATATGCTGATTTAAGTCCAAATGAACACCTGCTTAGCTTAATTCTCTTAGTACCAACAATGAATCGTTATCGGTATTAACTAAACCACCCCTTGCCCGGGGGCGGCCGCGACCAATGAGGGGTGTCGTGCCCTACTTTTGCATGGTCGCACCCCTTCTTGCCTTTATGTCTCCGGCCGCCCACGAAAGCCAATACGTTGAATGGAAAGAATCGTGGCGCGATGAGTACCTCAAGTGGCTCTGCGGCTTTGCCAACGCCCATGGCGGTACGCTGACCATTGGCAAGAACGACCGGGGCGAAGTAGTCGGCATTGCTAATAGCCGCCAGTTGCTGGAAGAGATTCCCAACAAAATGCGGGACCTGCTTGGCATTCTGGTGGACGTGCACAGCCGCCACGAAGGCGCGCGTCAGTACTTAGACATCGTGGTCGAAGCCTACCCCTACCCCATCAGTTACAAAGGGCAGTACCACTACCGCAGCGGCAGTACCAAACAGGAGCTGAAGGGAGCGGCGCTCGACCAGTTTCTGCTGCGCAAACAGGGCAAGCACTGGGACGGGGTCCCGGTGCCGGGCGTCGCCGCGGATGCCCTGGATGTGGCCGCCTTCCTGCTTTTCCGGCAGCGCGCCGCCCGTAGTGGCCGCGTCGATGCCGAGGTACTGCACGACGGCAATGCCGCCTTGCTCGACAACTTGCACCTGACCGATGGGGCGTACTTGAAACGCGCCGCGGTCTTACTGTTTCATCCCACGCCGGAACGATTCGTCACCGGCGCCTACGTCAAGATTGGCTACTTCGCCTCCGACGAGGACTTGCGCTTTCAGGATGAAGTGCACGGTCCCCTGCTGCTGCAAGTCGACCGCACGCTGGACTTGCTGCAAACCAAGTACCTCCAGGCCCAGGTACGCTACGAAGGCGCTGCTCGCGTGGAGGAACGTCCCTTCCCCGAAGCGGCCCTTCGCGAGGCGCTGCTCAATGCGCTGGCTCATAAAGATTACAGCGGGGGCACGCCAGTGCAAATCAGCGTGTACGAAAACCGGCTGCTGTTCTGGAATGAAGGCCAGTTGCCCGAGCACTGGACGGTAGAGAATCTCCAGCGCAAGCACCCGTCCAAGCCCTTCAATCCTGACCTGGCTAACACGCTGTTCCGGGCCGGCTACATCGAATCGTGGGGCCGTGGCACGCTGAAGATGATAGCCGAGTGCCGCGCGCACCACCTGCCGGCCCCGCGCTTTTCGTTCGATGCAGCTGGCTTCGGCGTGGAATTCCGCTATTACACCACCGCGTACCTGCAAAGTCAGGGGCTGCGGGCCGAATTTATTCCCCTGGTATTGCATGCGCAGGACCAGGGAGCTCTGACCAATACGACGGTTCAGCACCTGGCCAAGGTCAGCAAGCCCACGGCTAGCCGCTACCTGGCCGAGTTGGAGAAAGCCGGGTACCTCCAGAAATTCGGCACCACGGGGGTGGGCACGGAGTACACGCTAAAGGGCTCATGAAGGGCTCCGTCAAAGCTGATATGTTTCCTGGCAATAATCCGTAATAACTGCTGACAGGCCGGAAACGGCACTTTTGGCAATTGTCTACTTAGCGGGAAAGGGCTCACTATGGGCTCACTAGAGGAGTCCCTTTAACCAGCTAATACGTTTTACTATTCTTCCCCATGTGAGCAATACCGGTACAGTCCCGTCCTCATGACAAGGTCAAACGTGAACTTAATCAGGCATTCTCGGCCCGTCATGCGCGTCAAAGTTGGCATTAATGAACTGATAGAGCGGGGTAGTCAAAAAGACGATATAGCCTTCGTTGCCGCCAAGCATGGGGTACACCCTTTCGAGTGAATGGTGCCGCGCCAACTGGTCATTCAGCATGGCGACGAAGTTGCGCGTCGCCTGGCCCCAGGCATCGGGCGTTTCCGGGGCGCCTCGGAATGCCGTGTAAGGCTTCCCGTTCAAGACAATGGTGTGTTGGCTGCCGTCTTCCGCGAAGTAATCGTCCGCCCAGACCAACGGCACGCCCATTTTATCGAACGTCGGCTTGATTTCCTGGAGCTTGTCCACGAGGCCCCCCACTTCGAATAAATCTTCGGCGTCGCAGTTGTAGCGCCGGAAGCAATACGGCGCGCCGGTCCGTTCGTCTTCTACGGTCGTCAAGACGTGCCCTTGATGGTAGGCGGCCGCCACTTCCCGTTTCAGCGCAGCCACGTGTGCCGGACTGGCGTATTGGAAGTACCCCAGCCTGGTCAGTGCTTGTACAATGCCGGCGCCCGGCCTCTTTTGTACGACCAAACCAAGGGTGCGTTTTCCCATCGATTGGGTGGCACGCTGGTGGTGGTCATCACAGCCGGTTAGGGCTGTTAGGGCTGTTAGGGCTGTTAGGGCTGTTAGGGCAAAAACGAACAGGCAGTCACGGATGCTGAAGTGATTCATGCACACGATACCAAATACTTGTGCATCGTGGCCACCGGCACGCCGGTCGCCAGCTGAATCTTTTTGAAGCTGAGTCCCTCCCCGCGCAGCCGCCGGACTTCGGCCACTTTGCTCGCCGAAAGCCTGGGCCGGCCCGGTTTCTTGGGACTGCGGGCCTGTCCTGCCTTGATGCGCTCGGAGAAGCGCACGCGCTCCTGCTTGGCGATCGCCGCCAGGATGGCGATGAGGGCCTCTTTGAACAGGCCGGTGCTATCGAGGTACTGCTCGGTGAAGGACGTGAACGACACGCCGGCCACGTTCAGGCGCTGGAGATGGTTCAGCGTCTCCCCCACCCCTTCCCGGCTGAAGCGGTCCAGGCTCCAGAACAGCACCACGTCGAAGCGTCGCTGGTGGGCATCCAAGAATAGCTGCTGAAACTGGGGGCGCTCGGCGGTACCGCCGCTTTCCTGGTCGCAGTACTCGCGATATACCGTATAGCCCAGCCGCGCAGCGAAGGCGCGCAGTTCCAGGAGTTGGTTGTCGTTGGTCTGGCCCTTGTCGCGGGTCGAGACGCGGGCGTAGATGGCGGCTTTCACGAACCCGTTACAGTGTATCCATTGATTGATTGGGTTTGAACCCGTGTCTCTCCACTGCCGAACCAATTATTCTCTTCTAGCAGCTTTATTATATGAAATAATGAGCGCGTTGGAAGTATGGCTACATTTTCTTTATGCCCAAACTCGTTCTCAATATAGAATTGATTAACACCTGGTTGAAAGAATAGCTTAAGATGATTATCGTCTGGCAATGTTTTATACCATAGACCACTTTGACCCATCATCTGGAAACCCCAACCTGATGAGATGTAATCTATGTAGCTTCCCATGTTAGGCATCCCCATATCATCCCAAATACCGGCCCAATACCACCCAGGCAATCGAAAATTATTGGCTGCCGTCAATTCTGGAATGCGGTATCTACGGTCAAAATTCGAATTTGAAGCGCGAATGATATTTCCATCAACAAGTTCAATGGCACAATGGGCCCTTGCAAACACATTTTTGGCTGATTCTACTTTTTCTTTTAGCGAGTCCATGTCTGATTAGATTATTCCCAAAACTACCGTTTTTCGAAGGACTCCCTCCCCTTGGGCCACGGGTCCCCAGGCACCGGTTTTCGGGGCGGGCGGCCCGAGGGTTTTCGAACCGCTTCCGGCCGCCCGCCCCGCCCCGGTTGCGCCGGCACCGGCCCAGCGCCGGTTGACCCCGGCGCCACCCGGCCCGCATGGCCTTCTCGGGCGCTTCCCGCCCCGGGCCCGTCGGCGCCGGGAGGCGCGCGTAGCAGCGGTTTCGGCCGTTTAAGGAAACGAACGCGCACGGAGGGGCCGGGTTGTGCCCTGAGTGCCTGCGCTCTACGCGTTGTCTGCTAAGCAGTTGCATTGATTCGCCCCCATTGCGGTTCGGTCCGTTTCCGTGAACCCCTCCTCGGCTTCGGAGTCGGTTGGGCCCCCGCGCTCGCGTTCCGAGGAGCCAGCGCCGGCGCCAGCGCCGGAGCCAGCGCCGGCGCGAGAGTTGGCCCCGGCGCACGCCGGCTTGGCGTTGCTTTTCCCGCGGGTTCTGGCCCCGCGCCCATTCAAGCGCTCGATGCCCCTGCAATGACCGGTGCGACGGGATGCGGGCGCCTTCACCCGGTTCGTGCGCCGGCGCCAGCGCCGGCCGGGATGCGCGTGTGGAAGCGGTTTCGACCGTTTTCCTGAGCCCTTTACCGGTTAGGAACGGGCGCCGGCGCCGGCCAGTGCCGGCGCCGGCCAGTGCCGGCGCTGGCCGGCGCTCCAGGGCTCGCCTTTCCTGTGCGACGTTGCGCCCCGTGCCGGTTCGTGCGCGGGGTGCGCCCTCGCCGAGGCGACGGGTGGCGCGCTTTCACCCGGGTGGCGCCGACCCCGGCGTTGGAGGCGTCAGCCGGGAGGCGCGTGCGCAGGGCCGTGCGCACGCGCCTCCCGGCCCCTTTCGCTGAACCCTTCACCTGGTCAGAAGCCGGCGCCGGCGCGTGCGCACGCGCCGGCGCCGGCTCCCGGCGCACGCTTCCGCCAACGCCC
>Ga0209724_1001522_pt1 | contig 20937 bp, 21 predicted proteins | sample grotaG_FD_184143 | JGI IMG/M metagenome (GOLD analysis project Ga0209724, IMG submission 184143) | Glacier valley bacterial and archeal communities from Borup Fiord, Nunavut, Canada, to study Microbial Dark Matter (Phase II) -... | ecosystem: Environmental > Aquatic > Freshwater > Ice > Glacier ...
TAGACCCTACGCCCTAATCCCATTTCTCCACATGGCAGCCCTTTAAATTCATCCCAAACTTAAAATTCAGGGTCTTTTTTCCAGCCCCGTGCTTTCCCGCATCGGCTGGGGGTGTATTTAGTTTTGCCAAAAAATATGCCAATATTGAAAGGATATAGATGACTGTTTTTGAAACATTTTCCAAACGACAAAAAAAATTTAAGCAAGAAAAAAAGTTAGATATATATAGTTATGACACTTTACCCCAACCTTTCAGGGTTCAGATCGTTTATATTTGGGTTGAATCCATTGGAGGCTACAATTCGGATATTTTTGCTTATAGGGAAAATAAACTATCCAATACTTATTGGCATGAAATATTAAGAATAATAGCTGAGGAAAAAAGTCTCTTCAATTTAGGAAATCCAAATGACAACCCCTATATTCAATGCAAAAATTATTTATTAAATTCAAAAACAACAGATGCACTTGACATTCTAGACCTTACATTTGCTTACATAGATAAAGTTTTGCGACATTTAAATCCTTATGAAAGGGAACAGGCAGGTATTCGTTTGGAGCCTGACCTTGCTATAGAAAAATTAAATTATCGTTTTGAAGAGCACCAATTAGGATATGAGTTTATCGAAGGTCAGCTAATTTTAAGGAATAATAAATATATTCATAAAGAAGCTATAGTACCAGCTATAAAGCTTTTACATGAAGAGATGTTTTTTGGCCCTTCCGAAGAGTTTCTCCGTGCGCATGAACACTACCGAAAAGGAAGATATAAGGAAGCAATAGTTGAAGCCTTAAAAGCCTTTGAAAGTACCATAAAATCTATTTGTGAGACTCGTAATTGGCCTTATGATCCGACTGCTCAAGCATCAGGACTAATTAAAGTAATATTCGAGAAGGAGTTAATTCCTTCATATCTCCAAAGCGAATTTACCGCTCTAAAATCTGTTATGGAGTGTGCATTACCAACATTGCGAAATAAATCTAGCGCACATGGACAAGGTAAAGTTGTAAAAGATGTTCCTGATTATTTTGCTTCTTTTGCCCTTCATTTGGCTGCTTCAAACATTGTTTTTCTTGTAGAAGCCCATAAAGCAATGAAATAAAACCGGGCGAACACAAGGTTCGCCCCTACGGCACACAAAAAATCCGAAATTTCGGAGTAAATAAAACTATTAATGACCACCAAAGCATCAATGACAATGAAACACAGTAAGACGAAGTAAACATTCACCACAATTGTCATCCTGAACGAAGTGAAGGATCTTGCTGAAAATAAGAAGATTCTTCGCGTTCGCTCAGAATGACAAGTCTAGGGAATGAATAACGCAGTTTTATAATAAAATATTCCTGATTCAGAATCCAACAACGAAAGGGGACTTTACCTTATGACCGACATACTTTCCGCACCAAACGGACGAGTATCATCCGTAACCGAACGCTTTCCTGGCTTCACCAAGTTGCCGCCGCCCGAAACAATCCTTAAACGCGACGGACGAGTTGTGCCGTTTGACATAGAGCGCATCGAGAACGCCCTGGAACGCTGCTTTGACAGCTTTGGGCGCACGCCAGTATCCCCGGTGACAGAACTAGCCCAGCGCGTGGTTAACATCATGGTCGCCAAAGACCTGTCAATGACGGTGGAAGGGGTGCAGGACATCGTAGAAATGGTGTTGCAAGCGGCGGGCGAATTTGAAGCCGCCAAACGCTACATCCTGTATCGGGCCGAGCATGCCCGCAAGCGCGAACAACGCCCCGTGCCGGAAAGAGTGCGCGCCGCCTTCGCCGAGTCAGCCACCTATTTCCCGACAGTCTTGCAGCAGTTCCAGTTCTTTGATAAATACGCCCGCTTTAACTACGATTTGGGTCGCCGCGAAACCTGGGTCGAAACCGTAGACCGCACCGTCAGCTTCTTGCACGAACTGGCCGGGCCGCGCCTCGAAGCCGAAACCTATGAACGAGTACGCCGGGGCATTCTGGAAATGAAAGTTATGCCCAGCATGCGGATGCTGGCGATGGCTGGTCCTGCCGCCCGCCGCAGCAACATCACCATCTACAACTGCTCCTACCAACCCGTAGACGGCATCCAGTCCTTTGTAGAGGCTCTGATAATCTCGATGAGCGGCTGTGGGGTGGGTTTCTCGGTAGAGCGCGAATATATTGAAAACTTCCCGCGCATCCGTCGCCAGACCGGGCGCATGGCTCCCACCTATATCGTGCCAGACTCGGCGGAAGGCTGGTCAGAGGCACTGCGGTTGGGTCTGGAAACCTGGTTCGATGGTGGTGATATCCGCTTCGACCTATCGCAACTGCGCCCCGTCGGAGTGCCGCTCCAAACCAAAGGTGGTCGGGCTTCCGGGCCAGAACCGCTCCGGGCGATGCTGGAATTTGTGCGCTCGCGCTTGCTTTCCCGCCAGGGTACGTTCCTGCGCCCGATAGATGCCCACGACATTATGTGCATCGTTGGCAACGCGGCGGTATCGGGTGGAGTGCGCCGCACCGCCATGATTTCGCTGTTTGATTATGATGATTTGGAAATGCGCCAGTCCAAAAATGGCGACTTTGAACACGAAAACAGCCAGCGTTGGAACGCCAATAACTCGGCGGTTTGGCCCGAAGGTGGCCTGAGCCAGGTAGAAGTAGCCCAACAGGTGCTGGATATGGTACAGTCTGGTCGGGGTGAACCCGGCATCTTCAATCGTCAAGCCGCCCTGGATATGGCTCCTACCCGCCGCCAGCTTACTGACGAAAACGGCAAGACTATCAAATTTGGCACAAATCCATGCGGAGAGATCATCCTCAGACCATTCCAGTTCTGCAACCTGTCCGCCGCGATTGCCCGTCAGGAAGACACCCTCGAAAGTATGCGGGAGAAAATCGAACTGGCGACCATCATCGGCTCAATCCAATCAATGGCGACCAACTTCCCCGGCTTGCGTCCGCAATGGGCCAAGAACTGCCAGGACGAACGACTGCTTGGAGTTGACATAACTGGGCAATTAGACAGCCCTGCCGCTCAGAATGCCGAAATCAAGGCCGAGTTGCGGGAGTATGCGATTGAGGTTAACCGGGAAATTGCGGGCAAGTTGGGCATCAACCACTCCGCCTCGATAACCTGCGTCAAACCTAGCGGTAACACCTCCCAACTGGTGGATTGCTCCTCCGGCTTGCATGCGCGCTGGGCTCCCTACTACATCCGCAACGTGCGGGTGGCGACTCACTCGCCCCTGTTTAAGGTGCTAAAAGATGCGGGCGTGCCGATGGACCCGGAAAATGGTCAGACCGAGGAAAACGCTAACACTTACGTGATTCACTTCCCGGTGAAAGCCCCCGAAGGCGCGGTTACTCGCAACGGGCGCACCGCCATCGAACAGTGCGACTATTGGCTGCAAAACAAGTTGCACTGGACGGAGCATAACCCGTCAGTAACTATCACCTATCGCCCTGACGAGATTTTGGGCTTGCTCAACTGGATTTGGGAACATCGGGGACAGCTTGGCGGGATGGCCTTCCTGCCGACCTTCGATGCTCAATACGCCCAGTTGCCCTACATTGAGATCACCAAAGAGGAGTTCGAGAAGCTTGCGCCGCAGTTCCCCGAAGTGGATTTCTCAAAACTCTATCGTTACGAGAGCGAGGATTTCACCAAGGCGGCGCAGGAGTTAGCTTGCTCGGCGGGTACTTGCGAGATTGATATGTAGTTTTTTGGACTGACTACCCTCCTTCCGCACGGCCTTTAGGCCACAGGGTCGCTACTTCTATCCAGTAGCGGCTCTTCATTTTTGCCTAAAAATCGCTCTTGATAATAGTGCAATAAGGGTAGATAATTAAAATATCGAAAATTTGGGTTTGAAAAAGCGAGAAAGAAAAAGGGCCATTATGCAACCACCACCTAATCAACAACCGCCTCAAGGTCAACCGCCGCAGTATCCTTACCAACAGCCCCCCCAGGGTCAGAATCCTTATCCCCAACAACAACCGCCACAATATCCCTATCAGCAGCCCCCACCACAGGGTCAATATCCTTATCAGCAGCCACCGCCACAGGGTCAATATCCCTATCAGCAACCGGGCTATCCTCAAGCTCCTATCCCGAAAAAAGGCGGATTCCCGGTGTGGGGTTGGTTCGCAATTGTGCTGGTGATAATTATCCTGATAACAGGTGGCGGTTATGTAGTGACTTTTGGCTTTGGCGACCCCAGCATTAAAACTGCGGTGATGGCGAAAGGTTTCAAGGATGATAAAGCCGTAGATGTTACCTCGGTTTATACGCCCAAAGATAACCCCTTTAACTGTGTGGTAAATCTGAATAACCCCAAGACTGATACTAAAGTGAAAGCGGTTTGGTCTATCGTTGATGCGGGTGGTACACAGAATGACCCGATTCTGGATAAAGAGGTCACTACCCCGAACCGGGAGTCGGTGATAAATTTCACGCTGACTTATGCTAAAGACTGGCCTACGGGGAAATATAAGGTTGAACTTTATCTTAATGGCAAGCTAGACCGTACTATCGAGTTCAGCGTCAGCTAGGGATTAGGCGTTAGGTAAAAAACCAAAATCTAGTCTAGTTGTGCGAAGTTGGTTTCAAACCTCGCCCCAAACCCGGGCTGTTCGCAAACCGCCCTACGAATTTCCCCCTTCCCTGATTTATGGAAGGGGGGCAGGGGGTTAAGTTTTCGAGGCTAGAACTTCCAAATAGTGCGGGTTATACATTATGCCCAGGATATTGCCGAAAGGGTCAGCTACCGAAGCAGTGATGAATCCGCCACCCCGCTCTCGGATAGGTTCAAGCTGTTTCGCCCCCACCGCTAGTAATCGGTCAAAGGTTGTGTTTACATCGTCCACATGCCAGTACAATATCGCCCCGCTAGGACTGCCAGTGGAGAAGTTTGGCGCGTACTTGCTATCAATCAGGCCCAACTCTTGTTGGTAGTCACCCAGGCGAAATTCGGCATAGCCGGTGCGTTCAAAGTAGGGTTCAATCCCCAGCAATTCCGTATACCACTTTTTTGCTGCTTCATGGTCAGCCGCGAAAAAACTAATAGTGGCAACTCCTCGTAACATCGGTATATCAGCCATAACAGGATTCCTCCTTGTTAACAATTCCTACACTAAGCTAACAATGGGTTGTTAGCTTCTCACCACCAGAGCTTTTGCTCCATCTCTTCCTCAAGCGACTCCATATTTTTGGTGAAAAGGCCCGCACTGAGATATTTCCAGCCACCTTCTGCCAGCAACACTACCACCTTGCCAGGTTTGCCCGCCGCGCCCCATTCTTTGGCAATTCGCATTGCTCCGTAGACTGCCGCCCCGCACGACACTCCGGCGAAAATCCCGGTTTTTTGCAACAAGGCGCGTTGACTTAGCACCGATTGGGCGTTAGTAACTACTAACTTACGGTCAAGCCGCTCAAGTTCGATAATTGGCGGGACATAGCCCCCATCCAGGTTGCGTAAACCCTGTACTACCTCGCCCATCATTGGCTCAACAGCCACAATCTGGATATTGGGGTTCTGCTCCTTGAGATAGCGACTCATGCCCATCAGCGTGCCGCCCGTGCCCAGCCCCGCCACAAAAGCCGAGATGTCGGGCAAGTCGCGATAAATTTCTGGCGCAGTGGTGGTGTAGTGAGCGTTGGGGTTGGCGGGGTTGGCATACTGAAAGGGCATAAAATATTTTGGGTCTTTAGCCCCTATTTCGAGGGCCAGTTCTACCGAGCCGTTGCTGCCCTTGCTACCATCGCTTAACACTACCTCGGCCCCGTAAAGTTCCAGAAGTTGCCGCCGCTCCATCGTGAAGCTGTCGGGCATAACCACCGTAACTTTATAACCCTTGAGGCTGCCAATCATCGCCAGGGCAATCCCGGTGTTTCCGCTGCTGGGTTCCAGGATATGCTGTCCACTACCGGGTTTTAGTTTACCTTCGCGCTCGGCGGCTTCAATCATTGCGAGAGCGATGCGGTCTTTGACGCTGCCAGAGGGGTTTTGACCCTCCAGTTTAGCATAAATCCGCACCAGGTCAGGGTAGGGGCTGAGTTCGCTTATTTCGACCAACGGCGTATTACCAATTGCCGCCAGTAAGCTAGGGTATAACATCAAAAACCCTATTTACCGCCGCTCATGGCGGGGAGAATTACGATGGTATCGCTGTTGGCGACAGGCGTTACCAGACCTTGCAGATAGCGCACGTCCTCATCGTTCAGGTAGATGTTGACGAAACGGGCAATCTGCCCATCTTCGGTCAAAAGCTGGGTTTTAATCGTAGGATACTGGCGGTCTAAAGCGTCCAGCACTTCGCCGATGGTCTGGCCTTCAACCTTTACTTCTTTAACTCCGCCCGAAAGTTTTCGCAATACTGGCGGCAATTTTACGCTACTCATCTAAATCTCCTCTAAAAAATAAGGGAACAAACCACCAAGTCACAAAGACACCAAGAATATTTTAATTATTTCTTTGTGTCCTCTGTGTCTCTGTGGTGAATATCTTAGGCTATCCGGCAAGCGGGAATAAGCACATCGCCCCGCTTGTGTTGCTCAATCAGGTCATCAATATCGGCATGCTCGCCACAGGCCACACAATTCGGGTCGCGCCGTAGCTTTAGTTCGGTAAATTCGGCTTCCAGCGCATCGAACAATAGGAAACGCCCCGCTAGGCTGTTACCAATCCCCAACACCAGCTTAATCGCTTCGTTGGCTTGCAACAAGCCAATTACCCCCGGTAATACTCCTAGCACGCCCGCCTCGGAGCAGTTGGGTGCCATTGCGGCTGGGGGTGGGTCGGGATAGATGCAGCGATAGCAAGGGCCTTCGTAGGGTAGCAAGGCCGTTAGTTGCCCATCAAACGAAAGAATGCTAGCGTGAATCACGGGCTTGCGATACTTCACCGCGAAGTCGTTAACCAGATAGCGCGTCTCGAAATTATCCGTACCATCTACCACCAAATCATATTCTGGCAAAATGCGTTCAATATTCTCGGCGGTCAAACGCTCCTTATAAACCACCACATTTACATCAGGGTTCAGGCCAGCAATCGCCTTAGCCGCGCTATCGGCCTTGTACTGCCCAACCCGGTCAAGGGTGTGGATAATCTGGCGTTGCAAATTGCTTTCTTCCACCTGGTCATTGTCAATAATGCCCAATGTCCCAATTCCGGCGGCGGCAAGATAGAAGGCGTTGGGTGAGCCCAGCCCGCCCGCGCCGATTAGCAGCACTTTGGCTGCCAGCAATTTAAGCTGTCCTGCCTCGCCCACTTCCGGCACTAAAATATGGCGGCTATAGCGGGACTGCTGCTCTTTGGTCAGGCTTTGGGGTTTTACGGTTTTGAATCCGGCATTTTTCCAGCCGTTATAGCCGCCCGACAGTGACACTACGTCGTTATAACCCATTTCCTGGAGGGTTTTGGTGGCGAAGGCACTCCGCACCCCCCCCGCGCAATATACCACCAAGGGAATATTTTTATCAGGAACAGTTTCTTCAATTCGACTTTCCAGAAAACCACGCGGTACGTGAGTCGCGCCCGGAATGTAGCCGTCGTCCCATTCGTATTTCTCGCGTACATCTATCAGGCGCACTGCCCGATTATGCCGCACCAGGTCGTCGGCCTGAGTTGGGGTAGTTTCTCGAATTTCGTTTTTAGTTTGTTTTAGGAGCTTATTATAGGTATCGCCCATTTTTTTATCCCTCGAAAGGTATGGTGTTAATTAAGGCTATTTACGGCTTTGTCTATTAAGTAAGTCAGGATTACGAGAATAATGATAGCATTGGCGGGGGGCTATGTCAAGAACGGAGAAAGCTAAGAAGGATGAAGGATGAAGAAAATCAGGGTAATTTGTAGGAGTAGATAAATGTGTCTACCCTGTATCGAATTTGTAGGAGGATGCTCCGTCATCCGATAGGAATCGCAGGACAGAGCCTGCTCCTACTTTCAATTTAGCTCAAGTTGCAAACCTTAGCACGGGTTTCGAGGACACCGCCCATAATGCCCCGAATATTAATATTATCCTTCAAAGCGGGACTATTGCCGATTTGCAGGGCACTATCCAGCGCGGTTTTGGCCGAGGTAAAATCCTTACTTTCCTGACAGCTCAGGCTGGCTTGGTCACGATAAGCTTCCATCAACTTGGCAGCCACTCCACTGAGACTATCTTTGGCGTAGAGCGGGTCTTCGCCATAAAGCCGTTGCCAGAGCGTAACCGCCTCGGTTTGAGTTTTTTTCTTATCATCGCCTTGCTGAAGGGGGTAACTCTGACTCAGTTTCAGGGCGTTGGCGTAATTCTTGATAAAGTCGCGCCGCTTTGCAACCGCCTTGCCCCACTCCTCAAAAGAGAGGTAATCGGCGGGCAGGGTTGGAATAGCTATTTTAGTATTTGGTAATGGATTGACCCGGGGATATTTCAGGGCCGCCTCGTAATTGGTTAGTGCCAGTTCGGTTTCAATTCGTTGGTCGTATAACTTGCCTTGTTGGGCATAGGCGGCAAAAGCAAAAAGGCGGGCGGTGTCATATTTGGCACATTTAGGGTCAGCCAGAAAATCCTCGGCGGCAGTCGCTGTCCCTGCTAGATTAAACCCTTGATTATAGCTCTGGGCTACCGTCGCCAACCTGTCAATACACAAATCGGGAGCTATCGCCGTCTGCGAATTCAACCGTTGCAAGCCCATCCACCAGAAAAGCGTCCCACCCGCCAGCACTAGCACCGCCAGCACCCCGCTAACCCAACCCAAAATCATGGCCTGACGATGGCGAGCGCGCACCCCCACCACATCCAGCATCCCACTCATATCTTCTTCGTCGCCAGCTTCGGGCAAACCATAGGCACTGAGGGGCGGTGGCGCATAATCCGAACTTAACTCGGCATAGTCCGTTGACTCCCGACCCAGGTTGGAAAAGCGGCTTTTATTCGGATTATTGCCATCGGGATTCACAGCTTCAACTCCTCAGCCCTACCTCAAACCGGGGGGCAAATCGGGCGGCGCGTCCAGGTGGTCTACAAACTCCCGCGCTTGCTCGGCCAACTCCTCATCCTGAGTTAGTCCGCAAACCGAGCAATCCGGCACGGCCCAGATGTCTACAAAACGGCTTTGCAAAGGTTTATCGAAAATCCAGCCGGGTTCAGGTTGGTTGCCCCACAAAATCCAGTTTGAGGGATAGGGCTTTATTCGGGCGGTAAGATCATCGCGCAACAGCACCCCCATCGCCGAACGAGCCATCAAAAGGGCCACCATCCCTACATCCATACCCAAAGCGGGTTGCGGGCGAATCACCCCATAATCCTCGACCTCATCATGCGGTTGTTCACCAAACAGGTCGGCGGTGGAGATGCGGAAACACTGGTAACAGCCGTATAGGTCGCCTTCCTCAGTTTCCCAACCGGGGCGCGCTACAAAAATATCCCCACCAAAGCCCATTTCGTAAGCCGCCCCATAGACCGCTGGAACACCATTTTCCCAGGCCACCCGGTTAATCAGGGCTTTCGCCACCTCCGAGTCAGTCGCGCCTATCACCAAATCGCAGCCCTGGATAACATCCTCCAACCGCTCCATATCCTCGGTGACATCAAAGTTAAAAGTTTCAATCCCGATAAACGGGCTGGTATTAAGCAAAAAATCTTTCAGGGCATCGGTTTTATAACGGCCAAGGTCGCGCAACCCACAGACATGCCGCACCAGATTATGAACTTTTAGTCGGTCAAAATCTACCAACCGCATCTGACCAACCCCGGCTTTGGCTAGTTCGGCGGCAGCAATACTTCCGCCCGTACCCAGGCCAATCACCGCCACAGTCTTGTGCCGTAAGCCGCTAGGGTCGAAAAGCCCCTGAATTCGGCTCTGATAATCATCATAAAAAACCAGTCGCTCGGCTTCCTGTTCAGTCAGGGTGCCATCAGCTTCTACCCGGAAAGTTTCAATCTGACCTTCTGCGCCCGCCACTAGCAACAGGTCGCCGGATTGTCCCTCTAAGGTTTGTCCCACCCGTAGCCACTTACCTACCCGCTCATTTTGTGGGTCGTCATAATCCAACAGGCGCACCACATTACCATTATCCAGCACTCGTCCTACTAACTCGCCGCCACTCGCGTTCTGGTCAGCCAATAATTTCGCCAGATACTCTTCCGAAATTACAAGATACATTCCATTCCTCTTGGGCAATCTAAAATCAAATATCTAAAACCCTAAATACCCCAATTGTCATCCTGAACGAAGTGAAGGATCTTGCCAAGTCTGAGAAGATTCTTCGCAAGCTCAGAATGACAATGCCCGTAAATTACTGGATTTTAGATTTAATCAAAACCTCATCTAACTCCTCATCAGCCCAGATTGCCATATCCAGGGCGGAGGGTTCTAATTGCTGGCGCGACATATAAAAGGGATATAGCTCAACTTTTTCTTCCTTGCTGCCCTTTTTTGCACCAAGAGTAGCGATAGGTAAGATTATTCCGCCAAATTCCAGCTTATAATCGGGGTCAGACAGAATCGCCTTACCCTGTTCCACATCGCCACTGCTGAGACGGTTCATACCTTTGGGGTGTTTGTGCCACTCCCCGATATATTCCACGCTTACCCCTAGCCCCTTATAGCGGGCGTAGGTGGTATCCAGTGCCAATTGCAGGGCTTCCACATCGGGGGCATAGGTGTAAAGTTGCTGGTCGGCGCGTTTACCCGGCCCACTGGCTTGCACCACCGCCAGAAAACATTCTTTAGACAGAGACAGCCGACAGCCCACCAGAATGCCGCCCGTCTCTTTACGCCCGGCCTCCATAGTATTTTCCTCAATAACGGCCCAAGCGCGTTGGGCAAAAACTACTTTTTGAGGTTTAGCTGGATTTGTCTCCACCTATCTATCCTGCCTTCTTACCCTAGTGGTCAATCTCCGGGCCGGGCCACTGTTTGCGGTCACTATCCAGCCAACATTCATACGCAAAGAACCAGGCCGCCGTGACTGCCACCACTGTTGCCGCCGAGGTTTTAACGTCAAAATCGCGGTCTGCCGGGAAATAAAGGCACAAATGACCATCGGGATACTGATGCTTGAACTTGTTGCCGTCGCGTTCCACCGCCCGAATCGGCGGATTGACCGGATAAACCATCGGCGGCTTCCAGGGGAATTGCTCCGGGTAGACCAACAAAATCTGGTACTGGTTGCTCCGGTTGCTCTCCAAAGTGCCGCTCCAGGCCAACCGCCCATCCTGTAGACGGTGCATCCTGAACGAAGGGAATTTTTCGGTCATCATATTGCGCTCGAAAACCAACCGGCGCGGGTCAAGCTCATGCCAGGCGGCATACCAGCGCGTTGGTTTTAATTGGCTAGTTTCAGGTATATTATCCTGCTCCATCTTTCCTCTCGACCAAAGTATCCTATTGCTGTAAGGCAGGGTTTAGCATCCTACCGGGCGGGTTGGAAACCCACCCCTACCAAGAATCTATATAGGGTTATAACCTGATTAGAACCAACGAGTGGGTTTTACCCTGGTGGTGGCGGGTGGCGTTTGGAGCACGCCGGTTCCACCACGCTTTTCCTCAAAGGCGTTCTGTTGCATCGCCTGTTCGCTAATCAATCGCCCGTTTTCGTCCACCATCACAGTTTCAGCCGTTTCCAGCGCGCGTTTTAGTTCTTCTAAGGTTGTGTTTTTACGTGGCCCTTGTGACATGATGTACCTCCTAGTAAATCGAATATCTAAAATGGTTGTCGGTAGTCGGTAAAGAGTGCCGAGTAACGAGTTAAGAATCTTTCCCCCCTTCCTTGCTAGGGTTTAAGGGCGGACAGTTTTTATAAAGATTTGGGAAAAGAGAAGGCTTTTTAACCCCAACCCCTGTAAAAAGGTTAGAAATAGGGCTTTTACCTCCTTTTTCAACCTTTTAGGAAAATTATTCCCCCTTCCGCTTTAGGGAAGGGGGCTAGGGAGTTAGGTTTGATAGCCTTTCCCAAAGCCCTAAACTTGATTTTAATGAAACCTGTCCGCCCTTAAACCTTGCTAGGGAAGGGGGTTAGGGGGTTAGGTTTGTTCCCCTATCCTGCGATTTGGCGGGCATCGCTAATAATATAATAAAATAGATCGTGGCGGGACATTCTTTGCAAACTACTCAGGTTAAAAGGTCGCTCCTCGGCTCGCCCATCCGAGTAGGTAATCTCAATTTTAACATCTGTTGGCAAATCTTCTGGAAACTTCTCCGAACAGATAACATAGGTAGTTATTTCGTCACCGGGCAGATTATTCCATTTGAACTGCACCACAAAAGAGTTCTGTAACCTTTGCATACGACATTTTACCTTATGTCGGCGGGCAGCGTGTAGCATATAGTCGGACAGCCGTTTTTCGCCGGGAGAGGCGGCCCGATCAAGCGGGGCAAATTCCTCCATCCCCTCAAGCAAGGGCGGCAACATCTCAGTCAGGGCGGGGCGGGCCGAGAGTCGTGCAAATTGCCAGGTCAGGAAACTTCCACTTAACAGCCCCAACATACTGCCTAATAAGCCCGTCGCCAGCACAATCCGCCAATCCAATTCGGGGCGTTCCTCGGTGCGCGGCAAGCCACTCAACACCCACAACATCAGCCCGGAAAGAGCATAACCAAAAAAGATACTCGCCAGCCACAGTGGCAGACTGGTTATAGTTAAGCGGGGCTGGTAGGGGTTGCGGTTACGGGTGGAAGCAAACAGCCCCACAAAAATCAATCCTAAAACCAGACCTACCACCATCCCGACATAAATTGGTAGCGAAACTAGCGAGTCGCCAGAGTTAAAGCGAGGTTGCTGCAAAACCGTTACTCCCAGGCCAACCCCTGCTCCCAACGCCATACTCTGCAAAATAATATAACCGCCAAGCGCAATCATTAATTCTTACCTCCGGGGGTAGGGGTTATTGGAGGTGCAGGCACAGAGGAAGGGGGCGGGGTGGTGGTCGTTGCTACGGTGGTCGTTGTGGTAGTAGCGGTTGTAGTGACTACAGTGGTGGTCGCTACCGTTGTAGTGGTTGGTGGTGGCGTGGTGGTAGCAACGGTGGTAGTAGGGGTAGCAGTTGGTGGCACTGGGGTGCTAGTCGGCAGAGGGGTAGCGGTTGGCGGTACAGGTGTACGGGTAGGGGTGGGCTTGGGGGTAGGAGTCGGCGCAGGGGGCGCGGGTGTATTGGTAGGGGTAGGTTTGGGGGTCGGGGTTAGGGCCACTGTCGTGGTAACAGCTACGGTTGTAGTAACAACTATTTCGGTAGTAGGCAAGGCCGTTGCGGTTGCTGCCAGCGTAGTTGGCTCAGGCGAAGGGGTAGGCTGGGCTTCGGTAGTGGTAGGCGCGGGCGTATTGCTGGGTACGACCTTTGGCGCAATGGTTGGGCGTGCGGTGGGGGCGGGCGTAACGGTTGGTAAGGGAGAGGGCGTGATGGTAGGCGCGTTTAAGGTCTGGATATAATTGGCGGTAACAGTAGCGTTAATATTAAGCACAATTGCCGTCGCGGTAGCATCATTCTTGGCGGCTTCGGCAATCAAGCGTTTGCGCTCGGCCTCCGCCTGAGTCTTTTGCTGTTCAAGCTTACTTTTCTCTGCTTCCAGACGGGCTAAATCCTCTTTGGCCTTTTCGTCACCCGCCCCGATTTTCTTTTTGACCTCATCAATCTGCGAATCCAACCCACTAATCTGCGAGTCAATGCGCTGGACATTATCATTGGCCGCACTGATTTTATCCAGGTTAATATTGTTGCTCAAGGCCGAAATTACCAGAAAGCTGCCCACAATCAAAAGCAGCGTCACTACTAACCCTGCTCCCCAAAATAATAGGGCAACTTTGCGACGGTTGGCAGTATTAATAATATCCAGCACAACTTCCGCCAGAAAATGTTGGGATTTCCACTGGCTGAGGGTACGACTTCTAACCTCAACTTTTTTGCCCTCTTTTTCCGCCAAAACGTTAGGGGCAGCCTGGGGATAGTTTGGGCTGGTAGTCAGGTAAATTGAGTGGACGTTGGGAGCTTTGGTGGTCAACTTAAAAACCACCGACCCGCTAATTTTCTTAACCTCCACCCCCTGAACGTCGGCTAAATTCTTGAGGCGACCATACTCAACCCGAAAACGCTGCACATTCTCCGGCTTTTCACTCCAAATAAGCTTATTCTGGGTAGTTTCTGACACTTAGCTTTTTGTTCCCCCGGAATTGGTCACATTCACACTCAAAATATAAAATCTGTCGGTATAAAAGCGGCTGACTACCAACGGTTCACTCGACTCGCTGTTACCGTCGGGCTTTATCAGTACAAATTCACAGGTATGACCCGATTGGCAACCGCTATCGAGATTATCAAAGGCCGTCGCGTTACGCTTGTCCGGCAAATCCAGCAATCGCACCCGCCCGGTAGTCTGGTTAATAGCCCGCAACCTGGTTTTGGCCTCAACGGGCTGATTTACCACCAACAAAAGGCGATTTTTCTTGACCAAGGCACTATCCAGAACATAGTTCCGCAGCAACCCTTCATATTCGCTCTGGCTGCTGATGGCTCGGATATTTAGCTCATAGGGTAAGTTGGTTTGCCCGCCCGCTTCAGGAGTTTGTTCCATAGCTGTCAGCGTAGCTTTCACTGAGCTATCAAGGTCTGGCTGATTAGCCTTGCCCGCCACTAAACTAAATGACCAGACTATCAATAATAGTACCAGAATAACTCCACCTACCACCAACGCCGCCTGGGGTTTGATGAGGTTTTTCTTGACTAGCTGGGCATCCTGGCAGACTTGGTACAGGGCGCAATTGGCATCCCAACTCCGTAGCGTGGCGGAACTGAGTTCGACTTCCTTGCCGTTTTTTACCGCCACCAACTCCGGCCCAACATAGGGGTAACGCACCCCCGTTTTAAGATAGAGCGTCAGGCTTGGTTGGAGGGCGGTCTCAATCTCGATTACTACGTCCTGGGCGCGGGTCAGGCTGGCTTTCAACAGGCTGGGTTTAAGGGCTTGGCGCAAATAGCTCATCTCGCTTTTGTAGCGTTCCAGCCCGCCCGGTTGCTTGGGCCAGGGCAAGGGATTATCCGCCAAGCCCTGTAAGGTTACGGTGTCGTCAAAGTTGCCAGTTGGTTCACGCCCACTTATCAATCGCTCTTAACCTTTTCATATCTAAAATCGGTTGTCGGTCGTCAGTTGTCGGTAAAAAAGCTGAAATCCAAAACCAAAGCCTTTGTCCGTCATTCTAGCTTATTCCCGAAACGAACTCAAGCCTTGTACCAAAAATAGCCAATATGTGTTACCAAAAAGTAATCAATTAAAGCTTCATTCTGGCCTTTTAGACCCAAGGAAATTTGTAGGGGCGGGTTTGAAACCCGCCCGAAGTATCACACCAGCCTCTACAATTAGCAAAACTGGTTTAAACGTTGTACATCTTCATATAAGTGTAGTAACAGGCGAAGGTGCGATAGGGGGCAAAAATTTTGGTCAGATTGGAAAACTCGTCGTTACTGAGGGTTGCGGGATGGTTATAGGCAACCCCTAAAGTTTTTCGCAAGCCCTGTTCGTCAATAAAAACGTCCAGGTGGGGTAGACCACGCATCGCCACATAATGGGCCGTCCAGGGGCCAACTCCCGGCAACTCGTCCAAAATCGCTACCGCTTCTTCCCCTGGCAAACCTCGTAACCGCTCAAAATCAAACCTGTCAGGGTTAGCCTCAATCATTTGGGCAATTCCCGGCAAGTAAGAGGCTTTTTGGCGGCTGAACTTCATGCCTAATAAATCGTCTGGCTGAAGCGCGGCCAGCTTTTCCACCGAAGGAAACAGGCGATATTCTTTGCCTTTAAAAAGAGCCAGGCTACCGTAAAAGGCCAGTAGTCCCTTTTGCAACTGTACTGCCAAACCAGGGTAAACCTGATTGCTGATAACAGTTTTCAGCAGCCCTTCCCAGGCCCCCCCCAGATTACCAGGGCGCGAAGGCCAATAGATAGCACTAAGTTCCTCGCCATAACTATCTACCTTCAGGGCCTCACGCACTTTTTCCATATCAACATCCAGAAAGAAGCGGCGATTGGCCCATTCTGCCGCCAGCCGTAAATCGGCCTCGTTGGGTGGTTCAGCCGCGTTATCGTCAGCCCAAAGGGTAAGTTGCAGGCGCGGCTCAGCTTGATTGGTGCTAAAGTTGGTCAGACGCACCAGAAAGGGCTTCCCGTTGAGCAGTAAAGGGCGTTCCAGCCAGTCCAGATTCTCGTCTAGCACATCGGTCTGGTCGATAGCCCCACTTTCTTTGAGGGATTTCATAGATTGTTTGAAATCAAACGGCGGGGTAGGCGATATTAAGGCTGAAACCGCCTCGTCGTTTGAGCTTTGGCTGATTTCTTCGATTGTTAGGGTCATTTTTAATCCTATTTATAAACAATCTCGCGCTGACGTTGCCCAGATTGTTGCGAATGAAGCAGCCAATAAGACTCGGCAATCAGGTCAGGGTCAAAATGCGTGTCGGGTTGGACTATCCCGGAAATTGTGATAGTTGCCACTTGAATATTTTCTGGCTCAAGCTCTGCTCCCAGGTTAAAAGTCAGACTACGTATCCCGGCCTTTCCAATTGCCAGCGAGGTGTAGAAGGGATAGGGATTCAAGGCCAAACCGCCCCCGGTAAACAAAATCGTCCCTTTCTTTTTGGCTTTCATGGCTGGAATTACCTGCTGGGCACTGAACAATGCCCCTGATACGCAGATATGAAACGATTCCTGCAAATCCTCAATCGAAAGCTCGGAAGGGTTGCCCGCTTTCATAAAGGCGGCATTGTAAATCAAAACTTCCGGGTCGCCCCATTCGCTTTTAATCTGGTCAAAAGCACCTTTCAGGCTGGTAAAATCGCCAATGTTAGCGGCAAAACCTTTGGCCTCAATTCCTAGTCGGCCCAATTGCTCGGTGTAACCATCCAATGCATCTTGCCGACGAGCTATCAACGCTACTTTATAGCCCTGTTTGCCAAACTTCCGGGCCGTCCCTAGCCCCATTCCTGGCCCTGCTCCAACTATTATGCATATCTCGCTAGTCATATTTTTAGCTCCATTAAGTTTTCCCTTCCCTAATGTGGTTTAAGGGATGAGATGAATCGGTCAAATAAGGCAAAAAAGGAAGAAATTTACATTAAAAAGCAAACTGCTTATCTTTCAGTAAGTCACAAATCAAAATAATCCAAACTGAAAGATAAGGTTTGCTATGGAGATATTCTACACCGAAATCCAGAAAATTGTCACTCGGTAGGGCAGGGAAAACTTAGTTTTTAGAGTAGGATAGAGGGAGTCACCCCTTCTCCCATGACTTGGCACTCGGCACTTTTAAACATCCTGTCCATCCTTGTAAATGGTTTGTCCGACAATTGACCACCGACAACCTTATCCTAAAGGTGCGGGAGATTCGCCTTTGAAGACCGGGGCGTAATCCCTGGCGAAATCCTTAATGGTGCGGGGTGGACGCTTGATTATATCTTGAATAGTAGTGGTAACGGCTTTCCCCTCTCCCAGGCTATAGAGGTGGTCAAGCTCGGTCAGGTCATGGGCCAACCACTCCGGGACACCGTAGCCCAGCAGGTTTTGTTGGTATTTGTCGAACTCTGCCGGATAATAAGCGATGGGTTTATCCAGAGCTACCGAAAGTTTTTCGACCAGGTAGCCCAGCGTTATCGCTTCCGCCCCGGTTAGCTCGTAAATTTTACCTTCATGTCCCTCTTGGGTTAGGCAATCCACCGCTACCTCGGCAATATCCCGGCAATCCACAAAGCTGATTTTGCCATCGTAGGTCGGCAAATCCACCGCCCCATATTGCATAATCGCCTGTGTATAGCTACTAACCAGATTTTGCATAAAAGCGTTTGGGCGCAGGATAGTGTAGGGTAGGCCCGACTGGATTAGCTGCTGGTCGGCTTCGTAGTGCCAGCGCAAGAAGCTAACAGTTGAATCTGGCCCTAGACCATACACCGAAAAGCGCACAATATGTTTAATGCCCGCTTTTTTTGCAACTTCCAGCAATTCGGTTTGGTGTTCTACCAGGTGGGGGTCGTTGCCGGAGATAAGATAAAGCTTGTCTATGCCCGAAAAGGCTGCGGCAAGGCTTTCAGGCTGGGAAAAATCCCCCTGTACCACCTCCACCCCCGGGAGTGCGGCTAATTCTGCCACCTTTTCGGGAGTGCGCGCCATAACCCGCACTTTTTGCCCCTGTTTTGCCAACAATTTTACTGCCTGACTACCGTTGCCGTTCGCGCCGCTTGCGCCTGTCACAAGTATCATAAAAACTTCTACTTTCAATTTAGGACTTTCGCTTGAGGCCAATTTTAGCTCGTTGTTGCTCGTACTATTCAGTAGTGAGTTCCAAAGCAAAAGTCAGATGATTGCAAATTTATTTAACTGGTTGTATCCTTTTAATAACAAAATAATATCTATTTCACAAGTACACACTAAAAAGTGGTATACGCACCTTTTGGATACTATTATCTTTTGGAGAAGTTATGACCACCCAATCGCGCGAAACAGAGGTTTTTTCCTATAATATAGACGTACTGGATGATACCTGTCCCTCGCGGCGGGTACTGGATTTACTTGCCAACAAGTGGACAGTCCTGGTAATCTATGCTTTATCCAGTGGAACGAAGCGCAACGGCGAATTGCAACGGCTGGTTTTGGGCATTACTCAAAAGATGTTAACCCAGACCTTACGAGAACTGGAATGCAATGGCATAGTGGCGCGCACAGTTTACCCGGTAGTGCCGCCAATGGTAGAATATAACCTGACCGCGATGGGCCAAACTTTAATTGAGCCGCTTAAAACTTTGTGCAATTGGGCCATGCAACACATCCCGGAAGTCGAAGCCAGTCGGGCGCGTTTTGCCGATAACAAGGGCGTTAATTAACCTATAGCTGAAAGGTGGTTTGCCGTGACAGTCGAAAATGGCGAATTATTCAGACAACCGCACCGCCGTTACAATCCCCTAACCCGTGAATGGATTCTGGTTTCGCCCCACCGCACCCAACGCCCCTGGCAGGGACAAGTGGAGAAAATCGCCGAAGAAAAAAAGCCCGAATATGACCCCACCTGTTATCTTTGCCCCGGCAACCCACGCGCTGGTGGCAAGTTGACCCCAAAATATGAGTCGGTTTACGTTTTCGATAATGATTACCCGGCTATGTTACTGGACACCCCCGAAAGCTCTTATAAAGAGGCCGATTTGTTGATTGCTAACAGCGAAAGCGGCACTGCCCGCGTGCTGTGCTTCTCCCCCCGCCACGACTTGACCCTGGCCTTGATGGAACGCCCCGGCATCCGGCAGGTGGTGGATTTGTGGGCGGCGCAGTATGAGGAGTTAGCCCAAAACCCTGAGATTTCCTATGTCCAGGTTTTCGAGAACCGGGGGGCGATGATGGGGGCCAGCAATCCCCACCCGCATGGGCAAATTTGGGCCCAACAGACTATCCCGCAAGAACCTGCTAAAGAGTTGGCAGCTCAGGCCGAATATTTTCAAAACAAGGGTAGTTGCCTGTTGTGCGATTATGCCGCTCTGGAGGAAAAAGAAGGGAGCCGGATAGTTTGTCAGAATGACCATTTTCTGGCAGTAGTGCCGTTCTGGGCGGTCTGGCCTTTCGAGACGCTGGTGATTAGCAAGGGGCATGCCGGGTCAATCTCAGAACTAAATGAGGCCCAACGCGATGGCTTGGCGGATATTTTGAAGCGGCTGACCACCCGTTACGACAACCTGTTTGAGATTAGTTTTCCCTATTCGATGGGCTTCCACCAGTCTCCCACCAATGGCAAGGTGTATCTCGGTGAGCATTTGCACGCCCACTTTTTCCCGCCCCTCTTGCGTTCCGCTACTATTCGCAAATTTATGGTAGGCTATGAATTGTTGGGCAATCCGCAACGCGATGTCACCGCCGAGTCCAGTGCCGAGCGGCTGCGGAGTCTCTCTGAGACCCACTACAAGCACGTATGAGCCAGCCCCTTAATATTGCCATCGTTAGTGACGTTTTCCCCCCCAAGTCCGGCGGGAGCGGTTGGAGTAGCTTCTATCTAGCGAAGGCTTTGCAGGAGCGCGGTCATAATTTGCAGGTGGTTTTGCCCAAAGAAGGGCCGGAATTTGGGCAAGCCACCCGTGAATATGAAGGTTTGCCCGTCACCGAGTTTATCTATCCTGCCAGCAAAATCCCCTTCGTGCGGAATTACACCCGCAACGAGCGACTTTACCCCCGCTTTGCTAACTGGCTGGAGAATTTTTTTCTGAGACATTCGATTCAGGTGGCACATGGGCAGCACTACCTGACCATCCCCCCTACCGTTATCGCCGCGAAACGAACCGGGGCGGTCAGTCTGGGGACGGTGCGCGATTATTGGCCCGTCTGTTACTGGACAACTCACCTGAGCGGCGACAAAATCTGCCCCGGTTGCACCGAGATTAATCGGCTGAAATGCCTCTATCATAATCAAGGGCCGTTAGGTATTCCCGCCGCGCCCCTCTCGCTGTATATGGCAAGCAACCTTAACCTCAAGCAACGTTATTTATCTCAGGCTGATGCGGTGTTAGCTGTCAGTAACTACGTGGGGCTAAAGCTGGCTAAGTTTGTGCCGCTCCACCGTCTGCATATCATCCCCAACTTTATCAATTTCACAGATTTGCAAGACATATCCCCTGTTACTGAAAATAATCTCACTATCAAGATAAGCCCTGAAATTGCACTCAGCACTCCCTACCTGCTTTACATCGGCAAACTTGAGGCTAACAAAGGAGCTAATCTGTTGCTGGATATTTTGCGGGAGGCCCGCCCCGAAATCCCCACGCTGGTGGCGGGTGAAGGCTCTTTGCGAGGACAGATGGAGGAAACCGCCCAACGCGAAAAGCTTAATATAAAGTTTCTGGGCTGGCAGGAACATACTCAGGTTCTGCGGCTACTGGCAGGGGCGGAGGCTCTGTTATTCCCGTCACTCTGGCCCGAACCCCTGACGCGGGTTTTGCTGGAGGCGATTGGGCTGGGGG
>Ga0209724_1001523_pt1 | contig 20918 bp, 11 predicted proteins | sample grotaG_FD_184143 | JGI IMG/M metagenome (GOLD analysis project Ga0209724, IMG submission 184143) | Glacier valley bacterial and archeal communities from Borup Fiord, Nunavut, Canada, to study Microbial Dark Matter (Phase II) -... | ecosystem: Environmental > Aquatic > Freshwater > Ice > Glacier ...
GGCGGTGTGCATGAGCTAATGTCCTGTAAAGTGTAGCCTGATTCTTTGAGTTTCTCCCGATAGAAAGCCTCAATTTTATGGAGGTCATCCGGGGTTACGAGTAAACCGTAAATGGCACTATTTTGTTCTGGTGGTTTACCCTCCGGCCATAAATCTTTATCCTCAAACACCAGCCGCGTAGCTCCGGGGTAACTCAGGTCAGGCAGTTTAACACCAGAGGCAAGCACCGTAGCAGCACTTCCTGAGTAATTTTCCGGCTGCGCAGTAGCGGTAAAAATTACTAGCCCGGCAATGCTGCCCACAATTATGAGCATCAAAACAGCCAATATCAAGAGTCGCTGTCTGACTGGGCCAATAGGTGACTCGCTTTCTGCCCCAAAGTCTACCTGATTATTTGCTCGCTTCATTTCTAACACTCCTATCCACAATAATCCCTTGCCTTCTCAGCCCCAGCAATAGGTCATAGGCTTGCCAGCGTGAAAGGTTAAAGGAAGGCCACTCCTGCCAGGTGTGGTCTCTTTCCATGTTCTCCAGCCGCCAGCTAAGGTCCTGCACAACTCTAGCGTGAATCTCTCCACTGCTGCCATTTAAGCCTTCCATCAAAGTAGGAACGGCATCTTCCGAAAGCTGGCTTAGATAGCGCACCGAAAGCTCGTCATGACGAGCGAGGTTGTAACGGGCCACGTCTGCGTCAGGGTTGAGCAGATTGACCGTAATCAGGAAACCCATTGCCGCCACGAAAACGCCAATGGCAAAACGCTCCGGTATAAACCAGATGGTCAGAAGTAACCAACCAAAAGTAAGACCTAACCAGAAGATAAAACTGCGAATGTATAGCCGGGTCTGGGTGTTAATGTAATATTCCACTCCCTCCCATACCAGCATGCGGTCAAAGGCCGCGACCAGCATTATTAGCGTCAAGCCAATCAAAAGGGTGCTCAGGACTCCTATTAGCCACCCGGATTTTTCCAGATACGGACGCGCCAACCAATGTACTCCCAGAATCAATACCATCGCCAGAACTGCCACTACCAACAGCTCAAAAAAGCCACTGCGCACATACTCGCGGTAAGCCACATAATTGAGGGTTCTTTCGGCCTGCCCACTAAACAAATAAATAAACTGAACCCAGGCAAACCACAAGAAAAGAACATTTAGCAGTGCTAAAACTATTGCACCTTCGGTAAGGCCGATGCTGTGACTACGCCGGATAGAACCGGGTAAATATTCGGCGGGCGAATGGTCGGTCGAGGGTTTTAGATGCGTGGAAAGCCCATAGAAAAACGTCCCTGCTACCATCCAACCTGTAAACAACCCAATGGCAAGCCGCCAGAAAAGGTCGGCAAAAGTTTGCGCCTTGAATATATTTCCCAAATCGCTGGCAAAGAAGCTGTCAGCCGAAGAAAGTAGCATCGCGAAAATCGCCAGCACCGGAACGGCAATTAGTAAACCTCGCAAAAGTGGAATAGCTCGTCGAAAAGCGGAAGCCTGCCTTCTCTCCAACCTTATGTACAGCTTCAGGAAGGTAAAAGGCCATATATAACCCATTATGAGAACCTTCATAAAGACCATTGGATAGCCCAGCAGACCCAACCTTTCCAGATGTTTGGTGGAATAGGTAAAGAGGAAAAGGCAAAACAGGAAAATGACCGCAGAAATATTCAGGAAGGTCAGGAAGGTATTTGCTCTGATTGCAACCATACAGGCGAAAAAGCAAATAAGCGAAATAAGCCGGAGGTTCCGCCCCTTAAAGAGGATATTTTCCCGGTGGCCTAATACAATATACCCACCAATCAAAAGGGCAGCTAAAATAAGGATTGAAACACCAGGGCTATTATTAAAGAAAAGTAGCTGCGCCACCCAGCCTGTAAATAGTGCCAGGAGCCAGAGAATTTTATGGGAACTAAGACTTAATCTCTTTTTTTGCATCATGATCTGAAATTCATCCTTTTCAATCTGTAACTATTATCAGGTGGCCTTGTTCATGCCAAATATAGTTTAATTTGCCAATATCACAGATAGATGGCAGAATTGTCACAGTTTTGTTACAACTCCTCAAAAAAGCCTTGCACAACTTACCAAGAAGGGTTATTTTGTAACCAGATTTTAGAAAATAGTTTGAAATGAGATGCTAATGAGTGCCCATATTCTAATCATTGACGATGATACGGCTATCCTGGAAGGGGTAGTGAGCTTATTAGCACAGGCAGGCTATCGAACTTCCAGTGCTTCAACTGGTAGACAGGCTTTAAGCATGTTAAGCGAATTGCCTGACCTGTTGGTGCTTGATCTGATGTTACCTGACCTGGATGGATATGCCCTTTGTCGCCAGATTCGCCAATTACCCGACTATATTCCTATTTTGATGCTTTCAGCCAGGGACGAACTTACGGATAAGGTAGTAGGTCTGGAGCTTGGCGCAGATGAATACGTCACTAAACCGTTTGAACCGCGTGAATTACTCTCCCGAATACGCGCCATGTTACGGTTTGCCGAGCAACACCGCCCCCACAGCCCCGCTTCTCAACTTGCCCAACCCCTGATTTATGGGCCGCTAAAATTATGGCAAAAGAAACATTTGTTGGAGGTGAACGGGCAGGGGGTTGACCTTACGCCGATTGAATGGGCTTTGTTAGAACTGTTTATTGACCATCCCGGACAAGTATTCGGGCGTGAGACCTTATTGCAACATATCTGGGGGGCTGACTTCATGGGTGACTCGCGGACGGTGGATACGCATGTCCAGCGTCTCAGGGCGAAGCTGGAACTGGATGACCAACACCCCCGCCTTATCCAAACCGTCCGAGGTTTCGGCTATCGTTTATTACAGGCGGAAAATTAGGCGCAAAACTGGTAATTCTTATGCTTATTTTTGATCTTCAAACGAGTTTGTTTGTCGGGTTGCTACTAATTATAGTTATCGCGGTTGGTATTGTTTGGTTCGCCACTCGTCGTCAGAACAATACTAACTCATTTACAAATACGAGCTGGCAAATATACCAGATGTTGCCGATAGGGGTAGTATTGGTGGTGCCGCCCGGTGATAACATTGGATTTATGAACCCGATTGGCAAACGCTTGTTAGGAGAAATTGGTGGTGGATTTTCGCAAACGGCCTTGCAAAAGGCCCTGGCGCGGTTTACTAATTCTGGTCAAGCTGGCGAAAGTACCGAACAAAGTGGTATCCTTCACCAGCCTAATTTTATTCGTTGGTGGCGTTTTTTATTAAGTGATGGCGAAACCCTGCTAGTATTGGCGGAAGGGGGCGACCAGCAACGACAGCTACGGCAACAGGCTTTTGTTGGTCAGCTAATGCATGAGCTACGTACCCCCTTGACGGCCCTGGTCGCCCACATAGAATTAATTAGTAGCGAACAGACCCCCGCCGCTATCCGAACAGCCTCCACTCTAACTATTAAAAATGGGGCGCAGCGGATGGCGCGACTTGTACGAGATATGCTAGAGCTTTACCGAGTGGAAACTACTGATGAACTCAGTTTACGCCCCTTAAACCTTGTACTCCTTGCCGAAGATGCTATTTCACAACTGATTTTGCACGCTGAGGATTGCGGGGTCAGTCTGAATTTTGAAATTGATACCCCGCTCCCAATGATAGTTGGTCATCCAGACCGCTTAAAACAAGTTTTCCTAAATTTGATTGATAATGCCATCAAATATTGCCGACCAGGTGATGAAATTAAAGTGAGTTTGAAGAAAAAGCTGGACGGCGTGCTTTGTATAGTGCAAGATACCGGGCCGGGTATTCCGTCCAATGATTTGCCCCATATAACTAAACGGCTTTACCGGGGGCGGGGCGGTATTGAAATCGAGGGTAGTGGAATCGGTCTGGCCCTGGTAAGTGAAATTTTACGCCGTCATAATAGTACACTTATTATCGAAAGTATCGCCGAAGGTCAGGTTACTGGCACGGGTTGTCAGTGGCTATTGTCATATGCCCCTACCTAATTACTTAAAAAGTAAGGCCAGGTTTATGTGGATAAAAAAAGCGAAAGCCCTGCGTCGTTCTCGTCTACTGTTAGTGCTTGTGGGTTTAGGGCTGGTGGGCTTATTAGGGCTAATTTGGTTTCTGCCTATCCAGGGGAAAATAATAATTTTAACTGACCAGAATCCTGGGGCACTTGGGGTCTGGCCCCAGGTAAAACTTGACCCACCGCTTAGTAAGCCTGGAGAAAAAGTGATTTTTTCCCTGACTGATACTATTAAGCGGGAAAATGTAAAATTATACCTTGATGATAAAGAAGCCGAACTGGTAAACACAGCGAAAGATGAAACCAGCCAGCGTTGGACTTGGCAATGGCGGTTGGTCACGCCCACCCGCCCGAATTATACCGCCTTTTTCTATTACTCTTGCCAGAACGGTTGTATTGAGGGAGGCCGTTTTGAGCTGGGAACGCGCACTGCCACTTCTTCAACCAGTTTTTTACCTCTGAAACCAACAAAACTAGGGGTCGTCTTTGCCGATGAAGCTCGCGATTGGCATGGCAAGTCCGGCTGGACGGTGGATTTACTTTATGTTCGCCATCCAGAGGACTCCGATTTTGGACTTGATATTGTGGCGGGTAGGGTAAAACAAGCCCAGCGTCAAGGTTTGCGGATGTTAGTCCGGCTGGCCTACGACCGGGGACAAACCCTACCACCTGCTGGCGATGAGCAAGCTCTAACTGACTTTCTAGAATATTGCGCTCATCTGGCGCGGGATGAACGGTTCAGTGATGTTTACGGCTTTATTATTGGAAGTGGTTTTAATCGCAAAAGTGAAAATTCCCTTGCGCCTGACCATCTGGTTACGCCCGAATGGTATGCGCGACTGTTTAATGGTTATGGCCTACCCTCGACTCGTACTGATAATGTCTTGCAAACTTTCCGCTTGATAAATGACCGGGCGCGGGTATTAGTTGGGCCCGTTACACCCTGGTTAGCCGACCAAAGCGGCACAATTAAAGACCCCACCGATGTACCCTGGCTCCATTATATGAATACCTTGGTAGCGCATGTAGATGAAAGTGCCCGTTTTAAGCAGGCAGGTGGTTTTGCCCTGGCGGCCCCGGACGGTTTCGCCGTGATGGCTGCCGGACGACCAGAAGCACCAGAGATAGCCAAGCAGCCTGACCAGGAACCTGCCAACGACATTTTCCAGACGCAATGGGGGCGGGCTCAGGCAGGGTTCAGGGTCTATCGCGATTGGATCAGGAATATCAATCGTTATTCCTCTACCCGTAATCTGCCAGTTTATATCACCTCAGTCAATACCTTTACTTTTGATACGCAGATTGACCCCGAACAAAATTACCCACCGGGTTGGCTTACTACTGCCTTAAATGAAGTCAACTTTATTCCACAAGTGCAAGCCTTGTGTTGGTTCGTAGATTATCCTTATGATAAATGGGCTGGCTTTAGTTTAAGACTCCAGCCAGGCTTCCTCAAACAAGCCGCTCTCGAATTTGACCGTCTCTTGCAGCAGTAAAAAACTACCAGGCATACTAAGTGCCATCCTTTCAGGCTTTCTCGCACACAATATAACTCAGCGGTGACAGAACCCTTCTGGTTGCGCTTTGCTCAAAAGTGGCAATATGAGTAGCCAGACAATTTATTTGACAAGTTAGAAAAAATCCTCTACTGTGCATTCAAACGTTGAGAATAATACTGACTTTAGAAAAGTAGACATGCAAAAGACCCAAAACGAATTAGAATGGTTAGCTGCCACAAAGCTACTTCCGCCGATTCTCAACCCTGAAATAGTCCAGCGTACTCGCTTAATCCAAACCCTCAAGCTAGCTCTCACTACTAAACGGCTAGTAATTATTTCTGCTCCGGCAGGGTCGGGCAAGACTACTTTACTTACCAGCTTATATCAGAATTTACCTGAACTCCCCCTGGCCTAGTTTTCGATTGACCCGGATGATAACGACTTGGTGCGCTTTCTAAAGTCCATCATACTAGCCTTGCGTCAGTTAAACCCTGAACTGGGCCATAACATTCTTGAACAACTACATTTAAAAGCCCCCTCTTCGCTCCAGGATCTGCACCAGATTGCCAGTAGTTTGACTAACAGTATCCTGAAAAATTTGTCAGAACCATTTGGCCTGGTGCTGGACGACCTGCACTGGATAAATGAACCCAGGGTTTATCAAATGCTGGATTTTTTACTCGAACATTTGCCACCTCAAATGCGGCTGATTATCGCTACACGCTATGACCCACCGCTGGCCCTGGCCCGACTACGCGCTCGTGGACAGTTAACCGAACTGCGGCTATCGGATTTAAAATTTAACCATCGGGAAATTACTACTTTTCTTAACGACAAACTCAACCTTCAACTCTCGGAGAGCGACCTGAATTTGTTGCAAAATAGGAGCGAGGGTTGGGCTGCCGGAGTTCAAATGCTGGCTAGTTCACTAGACCGTTGCGTTAACCTGCAAGACCGGGCCGCTTTTGTCGCGCGGGTGGTCGAGACTGATCGCTATTTATTCGATTATCTGGCCGAAGAAGTGTTAGAGCTTCAGGAACTCAAAATACGCACATTTTTACTCGAAACCTCAATCCTGACCGAACTGACTCCCGAAATATGTGAGGCCGTGACTGGTCATTCTGATGCTGCGGCGATCTTATCCGAACTTTACCGCCGTAATTTGTTTATGGTTGCCCTGGACGAACGCCGTCACATCTACCGCTACCACGACTTGTTTGCCGAATTTTTACAGGAACACTTGCGGCAGGAAACTCCCCAGATGGTAGCATACCTTTACAAATGTGCGGCGCATGCTCAAACTGCCCCCGCTAAAGCCATCCGCTACTTTTTGGCTGGGGAATTATGGGAGGAAGCTCTTACGGAGATTATCCAGGCGGCCCCCCGAACTTTGGAACAGGGTTTACTTGATAGCTTACATAACTGGATTGAAACTTTCCCGCTGGAAATCCAGAAATCAAACCCCTGGCTTCTTTATTACAAAGGAACTCTCGCCAACTATCAATGGCGGTTTAGTACAGCCAAAAACTTTTTTGAGCAGGCCCTGAGCAGATTTGAAAAGGATGGTATCGCTACTGGCCTGGCTGAAACACGCTTGTCTCTGGAAAAGTTAAACTGGTATGAGCAGGGTAATACCTATACCAATTATTATTTATTGCAGCAGATTTTTGATGAGACAACTTCCCTTCGCACCCGCATTCGGACTCTAATTCTACTTGCCTTGCATGATGTTATGGAAGGTAACTGGCAAGCGGCCTGTATTAAGGCAGATAGTTTGTTAGAAAGCGCGGCGGAGTGCAACGACCCACTTATTATAATAGGACTGGGTAATGAACTCGCTACCATCTTTTATGGTTTACCAGGTGCTTTTGCCCGCTTGATCAGATTAGAAGAGATTGTACTAGCCAAAATTACCAATAAGCAGGATTACTGGCAAATTATCGGGCAGGCTGTAAGATTTCTGATTAATTTGTGGGAAGGGCGGTGGAAACAATCAATTCAGGATATTGAAACCTACTGTGATAATAGTGTGGTTATTACCAATCTACCGACTAGAATAATTATACTGGAAGAAATGCTTCCAATGTTTTATGCGCTTGAAAAAGATTATGCTACAGCCAGGCAGCTGATTGAAGCAACAATTGAAAATCTTGCTCAACCAGAGATACAACCCTTCATGACTCGTTGGTTAGCGATAAACCTTTACTGGCAGGGCCGGATATTATGGGAAGAGGGTAAACTTCCTCAAGCTCGCCAAGTTCTGGCGCGTCTGAAGGCTTTTGAATATCATCAGGAATGGGCTTTCGAGCCTTTGTTACGAGATTTATTGAACGGCTTGCTCCTGATGACCGAGAAACGCTACCCCGAAGCTAAAACCGCCTTTTTGAAGGCTTTACCCGTTCAAAACAGAATCAGTTTTACCATTCAATACAATGATGTACGTATCCTGTTGGCCTATTTGTCTTTGATGGAAGAAAAACCGACGGAGGCCCTTACAGAATTGGCGGTTGTGCTTGAGGAATACAGGCAAGAAGGAAGGCCGGGTCTGTTGATATGGCAGGGCCGGAAGCTAATCATTCCCCTTTTGCAGTTGGCAGTGAAACAAAATTTAGAAACTGAATTTGCCACGCATGTCTTGGAACTTCTCGGTGAACCTGCTCAGGCCGCCGAAGCTGTCGGCGACCATTCTCTAATACAGGAAATCCAGCCCCTGCGAGTAGCTCACACCGGGGAAATTCTGACAGCCCGCGAATTGGAAGTTATCAAGTTGCTAATCGCACGTAGTAGCAATCGTGAAATTGCTCATCAGCTTATTATCTCTGAAGAGACAGTCAAAGCCCACGTCAGCAATATTCTGCGTAAGTTAAATATTACTTCGCGTTACGAGGTAGCTGCTTACGCTCGTAAATTTAACTTGATTTAGACCCTCCAAGCTCTACAATCCCTTCTTTCCTCAATTGCTAAGAGGCCAGTATAAATTATTTTAGCCCTTTTAAACTTAAAATAAATCCCCCCTTTAGAGGGATAGTTTGCTTGCGGGCTGGGCAACAAATCCCCCTGGTCGGGGGACGTTCTAAAGGCAGATCTTATCTACAATGGTAATGTGCGGGAAACAACCCTTGCAGGCTCTCTACCGGGCAGGTTTTTTCTCGTGAAGTTGTATTTCCAGCGGTCAACTTTGACCACAAATTACAAACCGTAGATAGGAGTTACCATTGCCGCAAAGAATCATAAGGTCTGGAACACTGTCCAGTTCTTTAACCTCCCGTTTGATAAGATTAAGCATGATTGGCATCCTATTGCTGAGTACCTGGCAATTTACACCAGTTAACACACTAGCATCGGATGAATTTCAAGTTCAGCCCAGTAATTTCCAGACGAATTCAATAACTGCTTGCGATTCGTTGGTGGTTAGTAGTGCCGAGGATAATAGCCTAAACCCCAACTGCGGTACCCTCCGTATGGCCCTTATCACCGCCGCTAACAGCAATACTAGCAAAACTATCACATTTGCCCTGCCATTCGGCACTGTTATCCAGGGGGATAAAGTTGGCTTTGAAGTAGCCAGGAAAATAAATTTGCAGGGTTTATGTAACGCTGGTAAACCCGGTATTACTATCTATGGTGGAAATATCAGAGGCCCAGGTTTAACCCTTAAAGGCCACGACACGGTTAGTGGCCTGTTAATTGGCGGATTCAAAGGGACGCAGCTTAAGGGTGATGATGACGATAACCGCTTAACCTGAGTTAAAACTAAAGAAAAAATAGAGTTGGTGGTTGGTCCCCCAGCCTCACTTGCTATTATTAGCGGGGCAAGCCAACGGGTTAATGTGGGACAAACCTTTACCAATACCCTCAAAGTAGTCGTGCGCGATGCCCAGAGCCTCCCAGTTAAAGGAGCCCAGGTCACTTTTACTGCCCCTGCGAGTGGCGCAAGTGCCGTTTTTACTCCAGCTAATACTTTGGTGGCGACTGCTCTGACCCAAACTGATGGTACGGCAATTTCTCCACTTTTAACTGCTAACACAATTTCCGGGAATTTTAATCTGAGGGCAACGGTTAGCGGGGTGGTTCAACCAGCTATATTCCCGCTGACTAATCTTTCGGTAGATTTGCCAATAAATCCCCCACTACTGGATGGAACTAAGGTTAGCAATGTCTTTGACTCTACTCAGTTCCTTTATACTGGGCCTAACGCAGTGCAAACGGGGGTTGTACCAGGCACGATTGTGCCGACTCAAGTAGCAGTTTTGCGGGGCAAGGTTTTGAACCAGGCTGGTAATCCGCTTTCTGCGGTCAAAATCACTGTCCTGAACCACCCTGAATACGGAAGTACCCTCTCCCGTGCTGACGGTCAGTTTGATATGGCGATTAATGGCGGTGGTGCTCCAGTAATCAATTACCAGTTAGCAGGTTTTTTACCAGTTCAACGCCAGCTAACCACTACCTGGCAGGCTTATGCCAATCTGCCGGAGGTGGTAATGGTTGGTCTGGATAGCCGCGCTAACCCAATCAGCTTAACCACAGGCAACTCGGCTGTTCAAGTAGCTCAGGGTAACGTTATGACCGATACTGATGGCACTCGTCAGGCGGCTGTGTTGTTTACCCCTGGAACTACGGCTAGTATGACGTTGCCCGGTGGCACAACCCAAACTTTAACGTCGCTTACAGTGCGGGCAACCGAATACACCGTTGGTTCAAACGGGCCGAAGGCGATGCCCGGTACACTGCCGACCAATAGTGGCTACACCTACGCCCTGGAATACAGCGTAGATGAGGCCCTGGCAGCAAACGCTACCAGCGTAACCTTTAGCCAGCCAGTCTATCATTATGTAGATAATTTTATTGGCTTTCCAGTCGGTCAAGCCGTACCTTCGGGCTACTACGACAAAACTAATGCTAGCTGGGTGGCTTCGGATGATGGACGAGTAATCAAAATTCTGTCCATTAATAGTAACGGTCTAGCCGAAGTGGATGTAACCGGGAATGGCACGCCAGCAACTGGTACAACCCTAACTGATTTGGGCTTTAGTGATGCCGAGCGGCAACAACTGGCTACGCTCTATCAACCAGGCAAAAGTTTATGGAGGGTACCGCTTACCCACTTCACCGCTTGGGATTTCAACTGGCCCTACGGCCCGTCACCAGATGCTCAACCGCCTGATGACTCAGTACCAGACCCTGACCAATCTGAGACCACGCCTGAAGACAGGCCAGAGTGTCAACCCGGTTCCCAGATTGACTGCCAGAACCAGGACTTGGGTGAGAAGTTGGCTATAACAGGCACACCTTATAACTTGCACTACCTGTCATCCCGTTCACCGGGTCGTAATCCAAGTTACAGTATTAAAATACCGTTGTTTGGCTCAAAAGTGCTGCCCACCGTAATCGGCGCGGTAATCAATATTAGTGTGGCGGGTCGCACTTTCACCCAAAGTTTAAGTGCTTTCCCAAATACCTCTTACACTTTTACCTGGGATGGCAAGGACGCTTATGGTCGTTTGATGCAAGGACGGCAGCCAGTAACTATCAGTATTGGCTGGACTTTTGCGGCTTATTACTACGGTTCGGTGATGGGAATTGCCAATAGTTCCAATTCGGCTGGTTTTTACCGTAGTTTCGGTCGGGCTACTGGTGGTATTGCTATTTCATTTGCTCGCCGGTCAGCAGTACTTTCGTTATTACGCCCTGCGCCGATTCTCTATATGGGTGGCTATACCTCTGGCGCAACTGGTCTGGGTGGCTGGAACCTGGACATAAATCATGCCTACGACCCCATTAACCATACCCTTTATCTGGGCAATGGTGGCCGGACAAGTGCTAACGCTAAACAATATAGCCCAATTATCAACACTTCTGCCGGGTCATTCACGGTTGGTACTGGGGGCGATGGGGGTCCGGCAAGTGGGGCTACCTTCTCAAATATTAGTGCGATGACGACTGCACCAGATGGTACTATTTATCTGGCTGATGCGGAGTTTATTCGTAAAATAGACCGCAACGGTATTATTACCCATTTCGCCGGGATGGATGTCAATGGTGGCTTTGGGGGCGCTGGTGGTCCGGCCCTTCTGGCGGGGTTCGATAACCCCAGTGGGTTGGCAGTAGGTCCGGACGGCAGCCTGTACATTGCCGATACTTTTAACCATCGTATCCGCAAAATAGACCGCAACGGTATGGTTAGCACCGTCGTAGGTAATGGCCTATCTGGTGGTGGGGGCGGAGCGGGCGATAGTGGCGAAGGTGGTCTGGCGACACTGGCTTTAATTAGTTACCCTTCTGCTATCGCCCTGAGTAAGGATGGCACTTTATACATTGCTGATAGTGGCAACCGCAAAATCAAACAGGTTGGGCCAGACGGCATTATTCGTACTATTGCCGGAATCAATGGCAATAATAGCGATTTTAGCGACAATATTCCAGCATTGGCGGGATTTGTAGGCTATGTTACGACCCTGGCTATCGGGCCAGACGGTTCAATCTACCTTAACACTGAAAGCCGTCTGGTACGCAAGATTGACCCCAAAGGCTATATCTCGACGATTGCCGGGCAAGGCGGTAGCAGGGATGATGGTATCCCTGGCAATCAGGCTGCTTTAAGTATTATTACCGATTTGACTTTCGATAACCAGGGTAATCTCTTTATTGTGGACAATGCTACTTGCCGGGTACGTAAACTCCAGGCAAATGGTATTGTTACCACTGTTGCTGGTTCGGATTGCGGCAATGCCCAGTTGGGAGATAGTGGCCCGGCTTTGGCCGCCGGAATTTTAGCCCCACGTAAAGTAATAGTGCTGCCAGAGGGTGATTTCTATGTTTCACAGATAAATGACCGACGTATCCGCCACGTGGTGTCGCCTTTACCTGGGCTGAATTCAAGTGAAATTTTGTTTCCTTCTGAGAATGGCAGTCAGGTTTATATATTTGATGCGTCTGGTCGGCACCTGCGGACTATAAACCGCCTGACTAATGCTCCAATCTATACCTTTGCCTATAACGCGGTGGGAGTCTTAATCAGTGTAACCGATGGTGATAACAATGTTACAACCATCGAACGGGATGCTAATAATGGTAATGCTACGGCTATTGTTGGCCCCTATGGACAACGCACCAGCCTGAGTATTAACCCAACAGGGTATCTTGTCAGCGTGGCCGCGCCCAACCTGAACCCTACCCAACTCAGTTATGATGATAACGGGTTTTTAATCAAATTGGTTGACCCTAACGCCAATATCCATTCCTTTAGCTACGATGCTACAGGCCGCCTAATCCGCGACCAGGACCCTCTGGGTGGCAAAAGTTTGGTCAGAACTACTCTGGGCAAAGGCAGCTATTCAGTAGCCGTTTCAACTACTTCGGGAGTGCAAACAACTTACAAAGAGGAACTCCTGGGGAATGGCGACCAAAAGCGGACTATTACGGGGCCAGATAATTTGCAAACCGTTAAAAACCGTAACGCCAATGGCACCACTACCGAGCAGCAACCAAGCGGGATGCATTTGAATAGTACGGTTAGCCCTTCGTCGGATTGGGGTATGCTGTTACCACTGCAAAGCGGTAGTTTAACTACACCGGGTGGCATTAGCTCCTCGTACAACGAAAGCAAAGCAGTCAAGCTAAACGACCCCAATAACCCGCTAAGTTTGATAACTCAAACGGTGACCCTGAATCGTAATGGCAAAACCTATCTGAGTAATTACGATGCGTCCAGCCGTACTTTCACGGATACTACCCCAACCGGGCGGAAGGTTATTTACACCATAGATAATCAAGGCCGTACCCTAAGCAGTCAGGAAAGCAATTTCGCTCCGGTCAGTTATGTTTATGATAGTAGGGGACGTTTGAGCAGTATTAGCCAGGGAAGCGGGAACGACCTTCGCAGCATTAGCTTTAGCTATGGCTCGGACGGTAAGCTGGCAAGCTACACTGACGCGCTTGGACGGCTTACTTCCTATAGCTATGACAGTACAGGCCGACTTATTAGCAAAACGCTGCCAAACCAAAACACAGTAAGCCTAGGTTACGATAACAACTCTAACCTGACTACTGTTACCCCTTCGGGCAAAAGCCCCACTAATTTCAGCTATGATGGTATTGGTCACATCACGGGCTATACGCCACCGGGCAGCATTAGTGGCGGAATTACTCGCACTTACAATGCTGACCGCCAGTTGAGCCAGTTCAAGCGGCAAGACGGACAGGTTGTGAATTACAATTATGATAGTGCCGGAAGGATTAACAGCCTGACCAGTCCAACTGGCTCTGGTAATACCAGCTATACCTACAGTCCCACTACTGGTCAACTGCGCCAAATAGTTGCTCCAGGTGGTGTAATAATAAATCTGGACTATGATGGCGCGTTGCTAAAAGGCCAGAGTTGGTCTGGGCCGATAGCTGGTAGTGTCGGTTATAGTTACAACAACGATTTGCAACTGTCTTCAGTGGCGGTTAACGGTAGCGAGCTTGCCTACGGTTATAATGCAGACCAGCTTATCACCAGTGTTGGGAGTTTGAGCCTGAACCGGGATACCGAAAACGGTTTGCTTAGTGGCACTACGCTAGGGAGCGTTGTCACCGGGCAAGGTTATAATCTGTTTGGTGAGGTTATAAGCCAGACGGTTAGTACAGGCGGCACTAATACGGTCAACTATCAGTATACTCGTAATAAACTAGGGCAGATTACAAATACAACTGAAACCGCCAACGGTCAAACCAACTTTTATACTTACACTTATGACTTCAACGGACAGTTGAGCCTTGTTACTAAAAACGGGGTTTCTGTCGCCAGTTATGTTTATGACGCTAACGGCAACCGCCTCAGCTTTACGGACGCTAGTAATGCTAAAATCAATTATAGTTATGATGCCCAGGATCGCTTGACCCAAGCGGGCGGTATCAGTTATACCTACACTGCCGATGGCGAATTAGCTACTAAAACCGTTGGAGGTCAGCTCACCACCTATCAGTACGATGTGATGGGTAAGCTGACGGGCGTTATATTACCTGATGGTAGCCACTTAACTTATCTTTTAGATGGTAATAGTCGGCGAGTGGGCAAGCTCGTGAACGGTGTGCAGGTGCAAAGCTTTCTCTACGGAAGCGACTTGCAAGTGTTAGCCGAATTGGACGCTAATAACAACCTGGTCAGCCGTTTTGTGTATGCCAGCCACGTCAATGTCCCGGATTATCTACTGAAAAACGGTAATACCTATCGGATTGTCAGTGACCAGTTAGGTAGTGTGCGGCAGGTAATAGATACGACGACGGGCCAGGTTGTCCAACAACTGGATTATGATGCTTTTGGTAATGTCACACAGGATACTGCACCCGGCTTTCAACCTTTCGGTTTTGCGGGAGGGTTGTATGACCGGGATACGGCCCTGGTTCATTTCGGAGCGCGTGAGTATGACCCTGGCATTGGACGCTGGACAAGCAAGGACCCGCTCGGTTTTGCGGGTGGTAGCCTCAATCTTTACAAATACGCCGCGAACGACCCAATTAACTTTTCTGACCCATCGGGGCTGGCAATAACCTATACAGGCTTTAGTGCCGGTGGAGGTGGCTTTGGTTGGGGTGGACAGCTTACTGGAGGTTTAGTAACAGATGGTGGCTTTAATAGCGGCTTCTACTTCTCCGCAGGAGGGGGTAAGTTTTCAGGGGAAGGTTTAAATGCCGGAGTTTCGGCTGGAGGGGGAACTACCCATTCGGTTGGGGATTTTGGCGGGCCGTTTCTTAATACCAGTGCTGGCTTTGGCTTTGGCGGTAATTACTCAATTGATGGTTACATTGATCCAAACAACCACAGTTCTTTTGGTGGGGGAGTGACGGTGGGTGCTGGTGTCGGTGGAGGTATTTATATGGGGGCTTCTAATACCTGGATTAGCGATGAATTCCATATAATCCCGGATATAGCTGACCCGTTGTATGATTGGCTTTACCCGGAAGACAAGCAACCAGCCTATGACCCACTCAATCCGAGTAAAAAGTATTGTAAATAACACATTCAGGGATGAGTTGCCGTTAGTTTGTACTACAGACGACCTTTTCAAGTCGTCTGTAGTACAAACCAGTAATCGATGAAGGAACCTGTCAAGGAGTTCGTGAAATGTACGAAGCCAATCGGAACTACCTGTCCAATTATGCAGAACGTTATCGCACTGGCGAAAATTCGCTTACAGATAAACCCTTTTAATTTATTTACTCTGATAAGTAATAATACCTGGAAATTATTGTGTTGTAAAATCTTGCTGGCTAATCAAGGAGGGTTAAATCCCTAACAGTTGGTTTATTTTCTGCTGGTAACTCAGCCCAGGGTTTTGAATAACTTCATCAAGCGAGAGGCTGCGTCTAGCTAGGCCGGACTCAATCATGCCATAGACCAGGGCCACATCTTCCCGCCCAGTTAGACCATCCACTTCGGGCGGGCGATTAAAAGCAATGGCCTCGGCAAAATCCATAATCTCAATTGCCACTAGAATTCGGTCTATTTCCTCAAACGATACGGAGTACCCTACCGGGCTTTCGCTACCCAATAAGGCTGCCGTGAGTGGGTCTAATTTGTAAGAGGGGGCATACTGCAATAATTTTTCGCCACCGAGGGGCGCACTTAAATCATCTCTATGCAGGAAAATCGTCTTGCCACTACGGTCTGGAGGTAATTCCAACATCCCCTCGCTGCCGTAAATCAGCCGCTCGGTGCGTTTATAGCCGTGCGCTGCCTGTAAAATAGTCCATTGCCCGGTAGCTCCCGACTCAAAACTAAAGTGACCGACCAGCAAATCATCCGCCGTTGTTTCGATTTCTTCTGGCAGGTTAACTAACCACCGCTGGTAAAAAGACTCGCTGACCACCGCCGTTTCGTTAGAACGATACCGAATTTTTTCCAACAACCTGGAATGACCTGAAACCCGCTCAATTTTACCCAGCAGATACCGCATTACATCAGCGTTATGGACAGCTACATCTAGTAATATCCCGCCCGTTTCCTTACGATGTCGCCAGGGCGTGAGTAAAATCGCCGAACCACCCGTAGCAATATGCTCTACCGCCAGATAGGGTTTGCCAATCGCACCATCCTGAATTAGAGCGTGGGCTAGACGGTTAAGGGGGTCGCGCCGGACATTTTCGGCGACCGCCAGCACCTTCCCACTTTTCTCGGCGGCTGTCAGTGCCAGATTACAGCCCAGAATTGAGGCCGCCAGGGGTTTTTCCACCAAAACATGTCGCCCTGCCTCCAAAGCTTCCACCACCAGAGAATGATGGGAGGAAGTACCAGTGGTTATATCCACCGCTTCAATTAGGGCTTGCACTTCTAACATCTCGATTTGAGAAGGGTATATTTCGGGCTTAATTCCTAGTAGCTTACGACTTTCCTCAGCGATATAACGGGCGTTGTCCAGGTTGGAATCGGCAACCGCTACCAACTCGATTTGCACCTGCGGCTCTGACAATTTTTCGGCTACTTCCTGCAAGGCTTTGAGGCCATGAAGGTGGCGCAAACCCATCCCCCCACAACCTGTCAGGCCCAATTTTAGCTGAGATGCATTTTTAGCTAAATTTGTCACTGGCGGTTATCCTTGAGGCCAATTTCAAAAAGCGAAAGGGCGTGGGCTGGCAAATCCAGGCTAATTTCAAGGTTAGTAGCGGCCTGAACGGTATCTTGCTGTAGCAGGCTGAGTTGCTGTTTTTGCCGAAGTATTTCCAGTTGCTCTGGGGTTGGCCCTTCGGGTCGGCCCATTGCTACCCACTCCGAATAGGCGTTGCTGTTTTCTCCATCTACCCGCCATTGCCGAACTTCTAGTGCTTGACCAGCGGTAAAGGGCAAACTTTGAAGCTGCAAGCTAATTTTTTGGGGGCAACCTTCAGCCCAATCGTCGCAATGCTGCCAGACCAGCACCGAAAGAGTCTGATTGTCAGGAGCAACCGTTGCCAGCCCATCAATAAGCCGAGTTGTAGGGCTATAGTCTTCTGCCAAAACATCCGCCGCCCCGCTACTTGAAAGGCTAACCCTTTTTTGGCCCAGCTTGCCCAGCATTTTCAGCCCCGCCATTATCGGATTCCAGATATTTTCGTTTGTTACTAGCGTGCGATTACCCTCAAAAAAGCGTTTGCCCTCGAAATAAAAGGCCCAGTGGGTAATCATGCTCACTTTGGCGGGTAGGGTTTCGTTTAGGTTCAGGATTTGCCCGACCATTGCTGCCACAAACGCCGGATAATATTCGGTATTACACACGATAAAATTGGGATTATCGTAAACGCCGTAGATTGTGCCAACCGCCGGGTCACACTCATCCACAAAAACTGGCAACTTATGAAACCGAGGAAATTCACTAATTACTTCCAGGCTACGGCGAATATCAGTGATGACTTTATGGAGAGAAGGATATTCGTGGGGAACTTCATGCCCATAACTTCGGCGCGGCGTATAACCTGCCCCTTTGGTATGGAAGGAGATAAAATCCAGCTTTGTGCCGATTTCGCCGCTTACATGGTTTTTACCTTCGGCGCAGTGTTGCAAGAAATGGCGTAGAAATTCGCTGCCATGGTCGGTAGTAGCAGGCCCGCCGATTTTGACCTGAGCGAAAGCCCGCACCGCCCCCGCCACGCTATGGTCATAAAGCTGGCAATAGTCCTCAACCGTTCCCCACCAGTAGTTAGGAATATCCGGCTCATTCCACAGTTCAAAATACCAGTTCGCGACTTCCTCCGCCCCATAGCGTTCCAGCAAATGGCTAACAAAAGCTTCCACAAGCTTTTCCCAACGGCTGAAATCTTTGGGTGGTAGTTTCCATTTCCCGGACTCATAGGGCTCACGGCCCAGGTCAAAAGCCGACCCAAACCCGGTAAAACCCTTTTGGGTATCAGGCACTAAATCCAGTGGCAGAAACCCCAACTCGATAAGTGGACGACAGTTGTTGGCAATATAGGTATCATAAATCTGGTCAACTATCTCCCAATTATAAATCGGCTGCCCCTGCGCATCTTCCCGGTAGAGGTTGGTCGAACCACCCGCCGGATAGCTCAGGCCGTTACCACTGGTAAAAGTGTTGTGATTACGCACATAATAGGGCTGCTCAATAATCTCGTTTTTGAGAGTGGCGAACAATTTTTGGCCGCGTGGGGTATAACTCCAGTTCAGTTCATCAAAGCCAATCGAGGCCCACAGATGGGGCAAATCGCCCACCGAGGCGGCCTAATCAACTTTTATTACCACCGTCTCCTGTTCGCCACTCATTAGTTAGTCTCCTCTCATGATTACTGTCCGGCCAGTTTTTTGAGTTCCTTCTCCACCGTCGCCAGGGCATCATCGGTACTGGTTTTGCCAGTCATAACTGAAATTAGAGCATTGGAGAAAACCAGACTACCCTCGGCCTGACCCATATAAGGAGTGTTACCAAAGACCGGCCCGGCATAGCGCACGGCGGTTTTAAGCTGGTCTAACAAAACCTTCTTATTAGGGTCTTTCTGATAAAAGTCGGTGTTAATAGTGGCCTTCAGTACAGGCAAGGCCGCCCCGTTGGTCTTTTGCATGTACTCGCTGTACCAGGGGTCGCCATACATAAACTTGATAAGAGCCTTCGCGCCTTCGGGGTTTTTCGCGCCCTTGAAAGCAAAGAGCAAGAAGCCACCCAGGAAGGAACGGGAAATATCTCCAGCCTTCTTAACAGGCATCTGAACCACCCCGATGTTTGCCGCCAGGTTCGGGTCAATACCGCGCAAACTTTCGAGGTTATCGCCGTTGCCCACACTCATAGCCACCTGTTTTAGCTGGAACAGCTTAGTGGTTTCGGCACTTTTGTAGGTAACAGCCGCCTCCGGCATGCTCTTGTCTTTGATAAAGCTGGCACTGAAATTAAGGGCATCCTTGAAGGGCTGGCTGTTGATGGTAACTTTCCCGTCTTTGTCTAGCACTACCCCGCCCGCGCTCATCCCTAAAGGAATCCAGAACTGTCCCGCCGCTGCCCCTTCTGTGCCGAAGATGAAGCCATACTGGTCGCCTTTGGTTAGGGTTTTGGCGGCGGCTGAAAGCTCGTCCCAGGTGGTGGGCGGCTTTACCCCAGCCTTTTCCAATAAATCCTTGTGGTAGAACAGCACGCGAGTTTCCGACCACCAGGGAATCGCGTAGGTTACGCCTTCGTAGACAACGTAAGCCTCTTTTTGCAGTTCGACAAATTTGTCTTTGCTGATACTATCCAGCACATCGTCTAACGGAATCAGGTTTTTGGCGGCGGCAAAGCCCAGAGCCACATCTGGCCCTTGCTGACCTACCTCTGGCGGACTACCAGCCGCGAGAGCTGCCTGGGCATAAGCTCCCCATGAACCTACAATAATTACCAGCAAAGTTGTTAAAATCGAAACCACCACACTATTCTGGAAATATTTCAGAAACGGTACATTCGGCGAGGTTATTACCTGTTCAAGATTTTCCAGAGTAATTGAGCTTGGTAATATCTGTGGCCTGAGTGAAAAAGAGTCTTTGGCAGAGGTCAGGGCCGTCCTAATCATCCAGTAAAACGGAAATAGGGCGATAATGGCAAATACCAAAATTATCAGATAAGAAATGGTACGCCAGAATATTTTCCGGCCTTCCAACGATTAAATTTTGTTTGTCCTGCTACGATTGCCATTTTTTATCCCCTTAAACCGTTTGACCACTGGCTTCGGTTTCCCGCAGGTATTGCCAGAGATAAAGCGAGCCAGCTATCAGAATAAAAATAAACATTATTACTGCCATTGTTGCGGCAAAACTAAAATCTCCGCCTACAAAGCCGATAGTGTAGGTATAAATCGGCAAGACGTTGGTAGCACCCGCCGGGCCACCTCTGGTTAAAATCCAGGGAATAGTAAAATAGTTAAAGGCGTTAATTGAAGCCAGTAAAACGCTAATCATCGCGATAGGTTTGAGCAAGGGCAAGGTAATATACCAGAATCGTTGGCGACCTACCGCCCCATCTACCGTCGCGGCCTCGTAAATTTCGCCGGGAATAGCCTGCAAACCCGCTAGCAAAACCACCATTTGGAAGGGGAAGCTTTTTCAGACCATTACTAATATCAGGGAATAGAGGGCCAAATCAGCCCCTAACCAGATAGGCGGACGAGTAATACCCAAGCCCTTGAGCAGCGAGGAGATAATGCCGAACTGGTCGTTGAACATCCACGACCAGGTAAGAGAGGCCACAAAAGCTGGAACGGCCCAGGGTATGATAAAAATCGAGCGCAGCAAGGAGCGACCCGGCAACTCTTGATTTAACAACAAAGCCAGCGTCAGCCCGATAATAAATGAAAAGCCCACTGAGGCTACGGTAAAAACCAGCGAGACTTTAAAAGCATTCCAGACATCCGGGGTGGACAAAATATTGGAATAATTATTCAGACCCACAAAGCGGGTATTTTCTTCGGGGCGTGACAAAAGGCGGTCGGTAAAACTGAG